>Ga0326727_10012345_pt1 | contig 19491 bp, 10 predicted proteins | sample MB2enrmetagenome_FD_207643 | JGI IMG/M metagenome (GOLD analysis project Ga0326727, IMG submission 207643) | Lab enriched peat soil microbial communities from McLean, Ithaca, NY, United States - MB29MY | ecosystem: Environmental > Terrestrial > Soil > Wetlands > Peat | place: USA: New York...
CCAGGCGATCGCCGGCAATGATATGCAAAAGGCCATGCCTCTCCGGCATGGCCTTTTGCGCTTGCGGCATCAGGTGGTGAGAACTGCCTTCGGCCGGACCGGATTTCCCGGTGTAGGTAAAGCCCTGTCAGAGGTTGGCGCCGCGATTCCCGGTGACGAGGCGCACAACCCAGGTGAGAAGCACCGCCCCAATCACGGCTATCACGATGCTGATGATAAGACCGTGCTGTCCGACTCCCCCGAATCCGAAAAAGTTGGACAGGAACCCGCCTATGAGCGCGCCGACGAGGCCGACAACCATGTCCATGATGAAGCCAAAACCCGAGCCCTTCATCAGTTTTCCGGTGATCCAGCCGGCGAGCACGCCGATGATGATCCACGCAATAATTCCATGACCCATGCGATCGTTCTCCTTACTGGGCTTCGATGCAAGCCCCTCGATTGAACAAATTTCCGACTTTCCATCATAGTTCTACTGAGAGCTATGAGCCAGAATTTCTTTTCTCACCACCGATTCGTCCAGTCGTACCGCCGGTGGGCCGGTTTCGATAGACCGAACCTGGATCTGCGGCCGAAGCCGAAGATGCGGCCCAATACTCGTAATCCCGGATTCGACTACACTTTCGGGGCGTTCCTCGGCGATTCCTTCGACACTGCTCCATCCTCCCTCCTTCTCAGCCATTCGATTTGCGGCTTGCGATCAGTCGCTGGTTTGGCGAAAGCGGTAACAGAGCGAGCACAAGACTAGCGACAATCCGGAAACTGAATCTCAGTTGATGAAGGCAGGGCTTTGCATGAACCGAGTGCCTGCGCTGGTTCCGTGCCAGTTGCAAGGGTTCTTCCGTGCCATATCCGCCGTCGGCGGCTCCTATAAGCTGCGCCACAGGTTGTGCCACAGATTTCGCGCTGTTCAGGGTTGGCCCAGGTAGCTAAACCTGGACTTCAGGATTTGAGCCTTGCCGTAGCACGGATTCTCTTGCCCGTTCAACTTTCTATTTTGCCTGCGATGATTTTTTGCTCGCCGGCTGCCACAATGATTGCATCTGCTCCAGCGAACGGCCTTTGGTTTCCGGCACGATTCTCCACACAAACAAGGCGGCGAGAATGCTCATCACGCCATAGATCCAATAGGCGAACCCATGCTTGAAATGGTCCACCAGATAGGAGTTTTCATCAAGGATGGGGAACGACCAACTGACGAGATAATTGGCGATCCACTGCGCCGCCACCGCCACGGCCATGGCCTTGCCGCGAATCTGGTTGGGGAAAATCTCGCTCAAAAGCACCCAGGTGACCGGCCCCCAGGAAACGGCAAAACCAGCCGTATACACCAGCATGCATATCAGCGCGACCACGCCCTTGCCGCCGAGCCAGAAGTCCGCGCCCAAAGAAATCATGCTCACCGCCATGACCAGCGCTCCGATGATTTGCAGCGGTTTGCGGCCGAATCGATCCACGGTCAGAACGGCCACTACGGTGAAAACCAGGTTGACCATGCCGACAATGATGGTTTGGAAGAGCGAGACATTGGTGGTCAGGCCCATACCTTTGAAAATATCCGTCGCATAATAGAGCACGACGTTGATGCCGACGAATTGCTGGAAGACCGACAGCATGACGCCGATGAAAATGAGGAGCACGCCGAAGGAAAACAGATTGCCGGAGTGATGCTCGCTGAGCGAGGCGTGGATTTCGGAAATCTCCTTTTCGCCTTCCTCCGGCGTCACCAGTTTGGCCAGCACCGCGCGCGCGCCACTCTCATTTCCCTTCAGCATCAGGTAACGCGGGGTCTCAGGCACAAAAAACAGGAGCATCAGAAAGAGGATTGCGGGAATGGCGCCGGAAAGGAACATGTAACGCCAGCCGATGGAATTGAGCCAGGTATCGCCGCTCCCCGCTTTGGAAATTCCAAAGTTGACGAAGTAAATCACCAACATGCCGAAGATGATGGCCATTTGGTTCCACGACACCAGATTTCCCCGCACCTTGGGCGGCGCAATTTCCGCGATATACATCGGCGACAACATGGAAGCCAATCCCACGCCAATGCCGCCGAGGATACGGTAAACAACGAAATTGGCCATGTATCCCGGTCCGCCGTGGCCGATGGGGGCAAAAGGAAACTCCGGCGCGGCGGCGCCCAGGGCTGAGATCAGGAAAAGCAGGGCGGCAATGATCAATCCGCGCTTGCGACCGACGTTGGTGCTCACCCAGCCGCCAATCAGCCCACCGAAGATGCAGCCGATCAGCGCGCTCGAAACCAAAAAGCCGAGCAGCGAATTCGCGGCGTTGGACTGGGCGGGGTTGGTCAGATCCGTAAATCGCGGATCAATGAAATAAGCTTTCAGACTGGCCACCGCGCCGTTGATTACGGCCGTGTCATATCCAAAAAGCAATCCGCCCAACGTGGCGACCATGGTCAACATAACGACGTATGGATTCAATCGCGACATAAAATCCTTGGAAACTACGGGGGACTGAAGGCAAAATTTGCAGATCAATGTTGTTCAGGCGCAAGTGCGAGGAAATATACGTCATTCTCGCACAACGGCTGAGTGGTGGAAAAGCTCCCGTCGCCTTTTACGGTGACGGCGGCTTCGGCGATCGGGCTTGCCGATGACAGATCATTCAATTCCGCGACCGTTTCACGGCCTGAATCGGTCGGACTGCTCTTTTCAAGATAGCGCGAATACGGATCAATGCAATGATACCCAACCCATGATAGCTTCCCCTTAGAGCGGAACCAGGGTAACCGTGTCCCGATGAGATTTGTACAAGGTCGCCGTTCGCTCCACCCCACGGACGAAGGCCTATCGCCCCCTGCAGCGAACGCAGACCCCAACGATCAAAAATCGCTCGTTGGGGACCCCGAGTCCGTGGGGGCCCCGGTTCTGATGGCCGCGTCAACTTCCACCCCAGCGACAAGGACCCGTCGTTGGGGACCCCGGACTTGAGTGCTGCGGCTTCGAGATACAGCATCCCTGGTTCTGCTGTAGCCGGTCCCGGAACCTCAGAACGCGCCGGCGTCTATGGGGCCGCTGATCGGGACCAGGTTCTTGGGCATCTTGAGTTCGAACTCCAGGTCGACATCTCGCGCCGGATCCGGCCGTCCAATCCTGGGGCTGCCGCCTTAGTTCCCAACCTGGGGGCTACAAATCCAAGTGCTTTGTTTGGTGTCGCTTAGGAACGGAAGGACCCTTCTTCCTACCGCGCCGGCTCCAACTGGTTGACACTTGCATGCACGCCGCGCAGGAAGTGGAGTCCCTCGGTTGCCAGCTGTTCCGGCGACTCCGCCAGCTTGCGCCAGATGCAGCAGAGCTTGGCAATGGCCGGCATGTCCGCATCGAAGGACTCAATGGTTACGCAACTGTCGTAGCCCACATCGCGCAAGGCGGTGAAGAACTCAACCCAAGGCACCAGCCCGCTCCCCGGGATCCCGCGCTGGTTCTCGCACACATGGACGTAGCCTAGCTGGGGTCCGGCCTTGAGCACCGCCGCGCGGATCGAGTCTTCTTCCCGGATCATGTGGAAGGTGTCCAGATGCACCTTCACGTTGCTCATTCCCACGTCATCAATGAAGCGAAGCGCATCCTCCACGGTGTTGATGAAGTGCGATTCGAAGCGGTTGACCGGCTCAATGCCGATGATCAGATTGGACGTGGAGGCCGCATGTTCGGCGATGACGCGAAAGTTCTCGACGGCCCACTTCCACTCCTCCTCAGTCCTGGGGCGGCCGGTCAGGTAGCCCCAACCGCAATAGATCATGCCGCCGAAGACCACGGCCCCGGCTTCATTACTGAGGTCGATGAGCTTTTTTGAGAAATCGACTCCGCACTGCCGCACTGCCGGGTCCGGCGAAATAATGTTGTACTGCTCGGGCAGGCCGAAGCCGGTGTTCACCGTCAATCCCAGGTCAGCCGCCGCACGCTTCACCTTGGCGGCCGGGAATCCGTCCGGGTCGAAGGGGATGATCTCAATGGCATCAAAGCCCATCCGCTTCACTTCATCGAGGAGCGGAAGGTCCTTCTCCAGAAAGGTTTCGTGGAACAAAAGAGAATGAATTCCGAACTTCATCTTGATCCTCCGTGCTGATGAACAACGCTCTAAGCCGTTCTCCTTAAACCAATGGTTCTGAACATGTTAGCTCTCCAAATTCCACCGGCAACGACTGTTGCCTTCCGCGCTTACCTGGGACCCGATTCACTGCCATTGGGGGCATAGATCCACCCCAAGCTCCCAGTCTTTCGCTCAGAAATTTACAGGACAATGCATGTTCGGATAACCTTTTTGATTTCACCGGCAGTTTATTACTTCCCAAAGTGCTAGTCAAGGGCATAATAGTACATATTCGAACATTTTCGCGCACAAACTTAACCTCATGCGCATCGAGTGGATGATTCGGCGCAGAGGCTGACCTCGCAACAGCTTTCTCCACACGTGAACTGCCCGTTTTATTCCGAAGATCGCTGGTGAGACAGGCGCTAACCACCTGATTCTATCCCCTCCTGCGCGATTTGGAGACAAGAATTTTGCAGATTTCGACCATTTTATTCTAATTCTGATTGATGCTGAGCGATTTTTGCCTTTCGCACTCGACAGATCCACTCCGGATGTGGCATTCTCTCCTTAAACGATCAGTTAGAGGCAGGCCAAACAGGCTGCGGAAAAACTCGGGATTTCGGGTGGAATTGGCGGAAGGTAGCCCTCCGTGGCTAAAGCCAGCGTTGATTCTGTCGGCATTATGCGGGGGTTTAAACCCCCGCCTCCCTCCGTATTGTTTTTGCGCAGCCAGCAAAGCCCTGCAAGGCGTGCACGCAGGCCGAAGAGTTGCCCGGAGAAGCGCCTGGCGCAGTTGCCGCCGCGCTGCGAATCTTCGATGGGAAAACGGAACGTGTAACTGCGGCTGATGGCCCACCGATCCAAGGAGTCTTAGAAAGGCAAACATGAGCGCGAGCGTGAGCTATCTGGCGGTTGACCTGGGCGCATCGAGCGGCCGGGTGATGGATTGCCGTTGGGATGGCGATCGATTCATTCTCGAAGAGATTCACCGTTTTCCCAACGGCGGCGTGCGTTTCGGTCCCCATCTGTATTGGGATGTATTGAGAATCTGGTCCGAGGTTCAGAACGGCCTGAAGAAGTTCAATACCCAGCGAGGCGACGATCCGGCCGGAATCGGTGTTGATGCGTGGGGCGTCGACTACTGCCTGCTGGACGATCACGATCGCCTGCTGGGAAATCCCTATCACTATCGTGACTCCCGCACGAATGGGATGCCGGATGCATTGCAGGGCGTCCTGACCGGTCGCGACATTTTCAGAGCAACGGGAGTGCAGACCATGGAAATCAATACCTCCTTTCAGCTGGCGAGCATGGTGCGGCGCCGGGACCGCCAACTGCTCGAAGCGCATAGTCTTCTCATGATTCCGGATTTGTTCACGTTCCTGCTCAGCGGCGCAAAGAGGGCAGAATACACTGACGCGACTACAACACAACTTTTCGACCTGCGCACGCGCCGCTGGTCGCAGGAGACCCTGGCCAAGCTTGAGTTGCCGCCACGCATCTTCCAGGAGGTCGTTCTCCCCGGCACGCTGCTTGGAAATCTTCTGCCCAGCGTGCAGACCGATTGCGGATTCGTCCACCGATTTCCGTGCATCGCTGTGGGTTCGCATGACACAGCGAGCGCCGTGGCCGCCATCCCTGAGCTCGGCTATGAAAGCGTCTTTCTCAGCAGCGGCACCTGGAGCCTGATGGGTGTTGCCGCGGAAGAGTCCAATCTCTCCGATGAGTTTTTCTACGGCGGGTTCACCAATGAGGGATCCGTGGAGGGAGGCGTCCTGTTACTGAAGAACCTGACCGGCTTGTGGATTATGCAGGAATGTGTGCGGATGTGGGATGCCGACGGGAAGCACTATGCCTGGGCAGAAGTTGAGATGGCTGCTTCAAAAGCCGCCGCTTTCCGCTCCTTTATCGATCCATCAGCGCGCGAGTTTCAGTCTCCTTCAGATATGCGCGCGGCTGTGCAGCTCCACTGCGCCAGGAGCGGGCAGCCGATTCCGGAGACTGTTGGTGAAATCGGCCGCTGTGTATTTGAGAGTATGAGCTTTTCATATCGTGAACTGGTTGAGAGCATGGAGCGCATTACGGGCCGCAGTCTCGGCACCATCCGCATCGTCGGCGGCGGGGCCTTGAACCATTTCTTATGCCAGATGACCGCGGACGCCTGCGAGCGCGAAGTGATCGCCGGGCCGGTGGAAGCCGCGGCGCTGGGCAACACGATGGTCCAGGCGATAGCCACCGGTCAGCTGAAAGATTTCGCCGAGGGCCGGGAAGCGCTGAAGCGGTCGGTACCGTTTCAGTCCTATGCTCCCTCTCACGACGACAGATGGTTGGCGGCGTTTGAACAATACAAGAGGATTGTGGCTTCTGCCAACGCCAGGAGCCTCCCGTAGAGCTGCCGAACTGAAGCCGGTAACAATCAGTCTTAACCTTGCCCGGCACCCTTCATTGAAGTTCCGACTCTCCGGCATAGAGCAGGCGTTGGCGCCTTCGCAGTCGAAGAGCTAGGTGCAGAATGAGCTTGCGGGCAGTTTCAGTTTCACCGGCAAGAGGGACTCAAGAATCAATTGTTGATGATTGGAGAATGCTGTTATTCGGCGGCGTGCTTATCCACGTCAACCACCACGACTTCGACTCCAGCATCGCGCATTCCTGCAATCTGGGCTGGATCGGTACCTGAATCGGTGATGATGGTTGTGAAATCGGTAATCGGTCCGATATGAACAAATGCCTGCTTACCGAACTTCGAGTGATCTACCATTCCGATGCGCTGTTTCCCGGCTTTCACCAACATTCTCTTGACTTGAGCTTCAGCCTGGGTAGCGCAGGTATGCCCATATTGGAAGTCAATTGCGGTGATGCCCATGACGGCTTTATCGACCCTGATTTCGGAAAGCACCTGTTGCGCCCAAATGCCGGACAGACAGAACTGGTCCCGCTGCAGATCGCCGCCTGTGCAGACCACGTGCACGCCCGCCCAGCGTTGCAACTGGCAGACGATCGGGGGCGAGTTTGTTGCGACTGTCAGGCGATTGAAGGAGCCCAGCCGCCGCGACAATTCGAAGACGGTAGTACTGCTCTCCAGGAAAACGGTATCTCCATCCAGAATCATCTTCTCTGCCGCGGCAGCTATCGCCAGCTTCTCGGCCCGATTGGACCTTTGCAGCGCCTCATACGAGGGCTGAAAATTCGTGCTGGATGTTCGCGATACTGCTCCGCCATGCGAACGTACCAGAACGCCCTCCTTCTCCAGGGCGGCAAGATCGCGGCGAATTGTGGCAGAGGTTGCGCCAAGGTCTTCTATGAGTTCTGAAGCGGAGATACTCCGCTGTGCGGCAAGAATCTCGCGAATGCGGAATCTGCGTTCGACGGCGAGCATTTGTTAAGACAGTAACTTTATCGAGCGATAATGTCAACAGATCGCGGTCATAATTGCGCGGCAAACATGTCCATTTTCCATCCAATCTGTCGTTCAAATATGACTCGACTTCAAAACACCCAATCGAGTTTCGGGTCTGAGAATCAGATCTGGTTGAGAACATGAGATAGCCGAGACTCATGTTTGCAAATTATTCAAAAACAGCAACTTACAGACCATTTTTTGAACTGTCCACTAAGGGCCGGGGTTGCTCCCAGGGTGAGCTGATTAAGTTGAACTTCACCTGTGGTGATCGATGTAGAGTGAACGCACTCGGAAGGTATTTCCCTGCTCTTAAATGCATGCATTTTCGATCAGGTGAGTATTGATCTGAGAGCATGAAAGATTGAAAGTGCATAGGCTATAAGGATCGCGAGGACATCGACGCCGGCTACCGAGAAAAGCTGCGGGCAAGCCCACTGCGCCCAAGCTTGCCGCGATTGAGCCTACAGAGGAGTTCTCTCCCGGGCACCGGTTTATTGACAACAAGCGAGAGTTCGTCAAAGCTCGCCGGGATGCCGCTACATATGGTCAGGGCGCAGGTTCAACGTTGTTGCACAGTATCCCCTTCAGGCCCGACCTTCGGTTTCAGACCGGCCATCTCGATATGGTTCATGAATCGAATGCGGGAGCTGTAGGTAACGTTCCCCGCTGCGAACCACTAAATCGATTCAATCCGGCAGCTTTCTTGTCCCACGAATGATGAGTGAACCGCTCACGCCTGCTACATGATCGCCGGGTTGCGCACCGCCTATAAACAAATCCAGTTGCCCTGCCGGTACAAAACGAGAGCCGTCAGCATTCACCATGCTCAGGTCCCGCGGAGATAAGGCGAAGCGGACCTTCTTCTTTTCTCCAGGAGCTAACGTTACGCGCTGAAACCCTCTCAACGCTCTGATGGGTGCCCCCTCCTTCCCCGGAAAGGACTCATACAGTTCGGCCACTTCGTCACCCTTGAGGCGGCTGGTATTCTCAACCTCAACATCGGCAAACAGAGGGCTGCCGGCATCCAGTAACTTCGTCGATAGCTTGAGATTGCTGTAACTGAAGCGTGAATAACTCAGCCCGTATCCAAACGGATACAGCACCGGCCCACTGTAGTAACGGTAGGTTCTTCCATCCATGCGGTAATCTTCAAACGCAGGCAAATCGTGCACGGAACGGTAAAACGTGACCGGCAGTCGACCCGCGGGGTTATTGATCCCCGCAAGTGTCTGCGCAACGGCTGTTCCGCCCTCTTCTCCCGGATACCACGCCTGGAGAATTGCATTTGCGTTTTTGTCAGCCCAATTCACCGACAACGCGCTGCCGCTCATCAGCACCACCACTAACGGTTTCCCTGTTGCCCGTGCTGCTTCAAGCAGATCCTCTTCAGGCTTGGGCAAGTCCAGGCTGGTGCGGTCGCCGCAGTTGAATCCTTCGGGGAGATCTGGGCTGCAGTTTTCCTCGCTTTCCAACTCCGTCGTGATGCCCACAACTGCTATCACCACATCGGCATCTCTGACACTCTCTATAGCTTGAGCAACTGACTCTCCACCTTCACGTGTCCACAGGAGTTGCACACCGGCAGTTAACCGGCGGGGAAACTCCAGATTCTTGATCTGACCAAATCGGAGATATTCTAACTTGAACCTGTGCCGGTCGCCCTTGCTCAGTTGCAGCGTGAAAGTACGCTTTGCCTGAGAGGCAGGGTCGTTTTCCTTCCAATCATCGATAAGTAACTTGTCATCGATCCAAAGACGTGCTCCACCCCCGCCAGTCAATACCACCGAATAGGTTCCACTTTCGGGAGCAGAGAGTTCTCCCGACCAACGCGCCGTAAACCCGTTTAACTCTGCCCACTGCGGCAACCGGTCAACTCCGAAGCCAAAGCTGATTTGTGGATCGATGCGTGTGGTTTCGGGCCGGCCAGAGAGGTCCCGAGACGCAAAATACTCCGCGGTTAAACCTGGCTGCCCTGAATCCGTGGTAAAAGCCTTGCGGGGAATCGGGAAAGGCGTATGGAGGAGCTTAGTCCCAGGCACATATGAGACGGTTGCCTCTTTGAATTGCGCACAAATCCCTTCAATGACTGTCGTCTGGCGGGAAGGCATGCCGTTATAATTGCCCAGCAGGGCGCTCGCGGAATCACCAAGAGGTCCAATGACAGCTATCTTTTGGATTCCTTTCTTGAGCGGTAGAGTGCCATCGTTCTTCAGCAGGACCATGCTTTGCCGTGCCACTTCCAGCGCCAGGAGGCGATGTGCTTCGCTATCATTTTCGCTGAAGGGAATGTTCGTGTACTTGACCAATGCCGGCGGATCGAACATTCCCAGGCGAAAGCGTGCTGTAAAAAGCCTGCGAAGCGACCGATCGATATCTGCCTCGCTCAAATCCCCTTTCTTCACAGCTTGCAGATAGCCGGCGCTCTCAGTCTGGCTAAAGTCGCAGTCGAGGTCGGTCCCCCGTTTCATCGAGACCGCAGCGGCCTCCTCGATTGTCCTCACGTATTTGTGATGGCTATAGATGTCGGTAATTGCCCCGCAGTCGGAGACAACATATCCCTTGAATTGCCAATCCTTGCGGAGGGTGTCTTGCAATAGAAAACTGTTTGCGCAATCGGGCTCGCCATTCAGAGAGTTATAGGCACACATCACCGAACCGGCCTTGCCTTCCACAACCGCGGCACGGAAGGCAGGCAGGTAAGAGTCTTCGATATCGTGTTTTGAGATTTGAACGTCGATGGTATGTCTGGCAGGCTCGGGCCCGCTGTGCACTGCGAAATGCTTGGGCGTGGCCAGCGCCTTGAGATACTTGGGATCATCCCCCTGCATGCCGGTCACAAACGCGACACCCATTCGGCCCGTGAGATAGGGATCTTCCCCGTAGGTTTCCTGCCCGCGCCCCCACCGCGGATCGCGAAACAGATTGATGTTGGGCGACCAGAACGTGAGTCCCTCACTTTGTACGCGCCGGTCCTGGCGCAGCGCTTCCTGATACCTGGCGCGTGCCTCGGTGCTGATTGCATCTGCCATCTGATGGACCAGCGCTGTGTTCCATGTCGACGCGAAACCGATAGCCTGCGGAAAGACGGTCGCCTGACCGTCGTTGCCAATTCCGTGAAGAGCTTCACTCCAATAGTTGTACGCCGGCACCCGGAGCCTTGGAATTGCTGGAGCGATGCTTAGAAGCTGTCCTGTCTTTTCCTCCAGCGTCATACGGGAGATCAGGTCGTCCACCCTTTTCTCCGTGGGCGCCGAGGGATCGAGATAAATGGCACCGGACGTGGTGGTTTGTCTCGCTGAAGGAGTGACACTTTGGGCCGTCAAACTGCCATTTGATAGAGCGAACAAGACAAGCAAATGCCCCACCCATGTTATCGAAGCGCACTTAGTTTCCTTGGTCACGGTAGATAGCTCCTGTTGAGTACGCCTTACATTATATGACTTAAGATTGAGATGCGAATTACTTTTTTCCACAAAAAGTGACTCATCTTCGTCGGACGGGAGTAATATCGATGTTAATGAGAACCCGACATGTCTCCGCACTCAGTTATCTGGTTGCCGTGCTCTGTTTTGTAGCAATCTCCTTTGAGATTCAAGCACAGAATAGCGGCGGCGCGCATTGGGTTGGTACCTGGGCTGCCGCACCGCTGGGAATGGACAATAGCAAAGGAACAGTCGGCACCGCTGATTTCACAATTCGGCAGATTGTGCACACTTCATTGGCTGGGAACGTGGCGCGTGTTGTTTTTACGAACGAAATGGGAACCACGCCGCTCATTCTGGCTGGAGCTCAGGCGGCCTTAAGCGCCGGAGGGGCAGAAATCGTGCCTGACTCTGCCAGGACCCTTACTTTCAATGGCAGACCTTCAGTAACAATTCCTGCCGGCGCCAAGGTGCTCAGCGATAACTTCTCAATGAACCTGGCTACGGGATCGAACCTGGCTGTCAGCATCTATATTCCCACGCAGCCAATCCCGAACCTTACAGAACATGCGTTTGCAAATCAGTCAAACTTCATTGCTCCGGGGAACCTGGTTGCAGCAAAGACACTGACGAACGCCGTCGATACAGATATATGGCAATTCCTGAGTGCAGTCGAGGTGCAGGCCTCCCCAGAAAGCGCGGCTATAGTTACATTGGGCGATAGCATCACGGACGGGGCATTTTCTACGCGGAGCGCCAATTTGCGCTGGCCGGATGATCTGGCTCGCCGGCTTCAAGCGAACGCGAAGACCAGGTCGTTGTCGGTTTTAAATGAGGGCATAGGGGGAAATCGGATTCTTCATGACGAGACCGCATCGGTTGCGATGCCAAGCGCGCTGAAGCGGTTTGACCGGGATGTACTCTCACAAGCCGGCGTCAAATACCTTATCATTCTCGAGGGGATTAACGATATCGGCATTGCCACGCGCCCCAATAACCCTATTGATCCAGTGTCTGCCGACGATCTGATCTTCGGCCTGACCCAGATGATTGAACGCGCGCATACCCATGGCATTAAGGTTTTCCTCGGGACAATCATGCCCGATGAAGGGCTTGGGTTCTACTACTCTGAAGCAGGCGAATCGGAACGTCAGACAGTGAATCAGTGGATTCGAACCACAAAGTTACCGGATGGAGTCATCGATTTCGACAAGGCCTTGCGCGACCCGGATGACCCAAAGCGCCTTTTACCCGCTTACGATCGCGACCATATTCATCCCAATGACGCAGGTCACAAGGCTATGGCGGACGCAGTCGATCTCCACGACTTCATTCAATAGGCTTGTCAGAGTGACACAGAATAGAATGACCTTAGTGCCTTGAACGTCCCTTCCACAGTACTAATCAAGCCTCGCAGATAACTTTCACCAGCCCCATCGCTGCGGATGGCAAAAATGGAGATGGTAGTTCCAGGTGGTGAAGCCCTCAACCCCAATAATGCGCAGGACTGCCTTATGTGAGCGAGTTGGCAATCTCTAACTCATCTTTGGTTGACAAGAACGTTGGCCAGGAAAGCTCAAAGATACTTCCAACGCCAAGCGTTTTCTGACCTACTTATTTCAAGTCGATACTCCCAGTTAATCGAATATCCTGTGACGATGCGCCAATTAGAACGGTCAGCTTTCCAGGTTCCATCTGCCACCTGCCCGCTTTCCAAAACTTTACATGGTCAAAACCGATTAGAAATACGACCGTCTGCTTTTCTCCGGGATTCAGTGTGATGCGCTTGAAGCCTTCCAACTGTTCGACCGGACGTTTCAGAGAAGTGTAATCCTGGTGCACATATAACTGTACGACTTCGTCCCCTTTTCGAGAACCGGTGTTTGATACTACCATTGACACCTGACATACTTCTTTCGTCGTAATGGATTTTGCGCTGAAGCGTAGATTGCCATACTGAAACGTGGTATAACTCAGGCCGTGGCCGAACGGCCAAAGAACATTGGACTTTCCAAACGGATAGGGAAATCTGTCCGTCGCCGGGTCGTAGAGAATCGGCCCGGTCAATACCGGATGGTTGTAGTAAGAAGGACTTTGACCCAGGCTAACCGGGAATGACACATCCAGCTTGCCGCTGGGATTGACGTCTCCGAATATCACCTGGGCCAGAGCCGTTCCATAACTCTGCCCCCCATACCAACTTTCAATTACGGCTGGGACGTGGTCATGTATCCATGGCAGGGCGAAAGGCGATCCATTGTTCAGGACAACGATGAGCGGCTTCCCTGTCGCCTGCATCGCCTCGACCAATTTCTCCTGGCCTCCCGGCAAATCCAGGCTGTCCCGGTCATGATTTTCGCCGATCTGCGCACGGGTATGACCAACAACAGCGATGACAACATCCGCATTCGCCGCAGCCTCAACCGCGTTTTGGATTTGCTCAGAGGTTCCGCCCAGAAGCGTACATCCCGGCCGATAAACCACTGATGCCCGCGGACCGAGTTCCGATTTGATCCCCGCAACCGCGTCAACGTAGAACTTGGGCTTGCCGGTGGAATATCCACCGAGATCAACGGATTCAGCGAGCGGACCAACCAGCAGAATCCGATTCGTCTTCGCCTTGTCCAGCGGCAGCAGATTATGGTCGTTCTTCAGCAGTACGATCGATTCCTGCGCTACGCGCAACGCCAGACGATCGTGTGCCGGATCGTTGAGAATGGCCTGGAAATCGGGCCGCTGTTCTCCCGCGTGGGTTGTCTCTTTTCCTTCAGCAACCAGCCTGGCGAAGATATCGTCCTTGCCTTTGTGATTTAGAACCACGTCATTCTGTTGGCCGGTTACGCCGGCCGGCTTTGGCGCGGATAGTCCAAGCAATTGGATCTTTGGCTTCAGTACTTCTGTGACCGCGTGGTCGAGGACCGACAGAGGCAGCTTTCCTTGCCGTACCGCATTTGCTATGAATCTGGCGTACACATGGTCGCTCACCGGACCACCGTCCAGTTCCATATCCACACCAGCTTCGAGCGACATGACAACTGTGTCCTGATAAGAACCGGCATAGCGATGGCCATCGTAGAGCTTCGGAATATCGCCCATGTCGGAGGTTACGAATCCCGGAAATCCCCATTCCTTTCTAAGTACCTGCCGCAGCAACCATTGATTCGCGTGGCATGGTACGCCGTTGATCGCGTGGTGAGCGGGCATGATGGATTCAGCATGAGCCACTTTGACTGCTGCTTCAAAGGGCTGCATGTAGACCTCCCGCAGCACTCGCTCGGATATCTCGTAGTCTTCGCCATTTGCGCCGGCCCAAGGCTCGCCGTCTGCAACAAAATGCTTAGGGGTTGCAAAAATACGATCCGGACCAAAGCGTTCAGCACCCACACCTTGCAAACCTTCGATATAGGCCACGCCTAACTGGGATGTCAAATATGGATCTTCTCCATAGGATTCCTCGACGCGACCCCATCGTGGATCGCGCGCCAAACCTAACATTGGAGCATAGCCTTGTTGCACGCCAAGGGCGCGCGCCTCCTTCGCCACCACTGTACCCATTTCTCGAATCAGTGCCGGGTCCCACGTGGAACCCATGGCAATTGCTTGAGGAAACACAGTAGCACCGTCGCCAACCACTCCATGCAATACTTCTCCCCAGCGAAGATTGGGAATGCCGAGCCGCGGCACGCCGTTTGGAGGATTGGCGAGCAGCTGCAGGACTTTCTCTTCAAGCGTCATCTTCCGCAAGAGCTCAGCAACCTTGCGATCGAGTTCAGGTCCCTTTAACCCAGGCTTTGTGGCGCCTGGCGCTGTTGCTTTGTCAGGCTGAGATCGAATACAGACGGCGGGCAACGCAAACATCAGCCCCACAACCAGAATCGACCTGCAACCCGGTTTCCACTTCGATTGAATCACTTCAGCAACCACTCCTCATCGATGAGCAAGGCTTAATCGGGAGAGTAAAACGAATTAGATAGTTACAAACTCGAAATGATAAGTCTCGGCTTCGCGGGCCGGCACACTGAGCGTTTCCGCGTGGCCGGCCGGAATTGGGATCGTCTGTACGCCACTTTGGGTCTTCCGCGAAGCGCTCCCAAACTTCTTTCCTTTTGGCGCGCGGAAATGAAAGTCGTGGGTCGCAAGAATTCTCACGACTGCGGTGGTGGCAACATTACTGACCCACTCGATATCGACTTCGGCGCCTCCACGTGCTCTCAATCCAGTGACTTTCCCATGGCTCCAACTCTCGGGGAGCGCAGGGAGAATTGCTATCTCGCCTTCGTGGCTTTGCAGCAGCATCTCAGCGATAGCGGCCGGACCGCCAAAGTTGGCGTCGATCTCAAAGATGAAGGGGGGTCTCGCGGTGCTGACCGGCCCTGCGGCCGGCGGATGTGTATCAAGCACGTCGTCAAACAGGTTGCCATTTGTGCTGTGATTCATCAGGGTCTTCAGCGAGTCCCATGCCGAATTCCCGTCCCCGAGTCGAGCCCATAACGCGATGGCCCACGCCAGTCCCCATCCCGTGAACGGCGAATCAGCCAGGCCGGCGTATTTGAGGCGGCGTTGAAGTGAGACGCGCGCCGCCTGCGCCAGTTCGGGTGTAGAACGCGGCGTAATCCGGCTCCCTGGATACAAAGGATATAAATGCGACAGATGCCGCATCCCCGGGAACTCCTCATCGAAATCGATCGACCACTCCTGCAACTGACCAAGGCGCCCAATCTTGAAAGCCGGCAGGCGCTTGCGTCTGGCCGATAGCTTCTCGGCAAATTCCCGATCAACTCCAAGGATGGAGCTTGCCTCTTCGCAGTTCTTGAAGATTTCCCCGATCAATGCAATGTCCATAGTGCAGCCCGCGCTTACGCTGGCCGGCTTTCCATTCGGAGCCCGAAAGAGATTTTCAGTGGAAACGGAAGGGCAGGTTGTGAGGCCACCTTGCCCATCGTCAATCAGCCAATCGAGACAAAACTCCGCGGAGCCTTTCATCACCGGATAAGCAGTACGCCGCAGATACTCCTTGTCGCCCGTGAATTGGTAATGTTCCCACAGGTGGGCACAGAGCCAGGGGCCACTCATGCAGTAGTTTGCCCAGGTAGGACTAGCCCAGGGCACTCCCCAACCACCCGCAGGACCGGACTGCCTCCATAAATCGACATTGTGGTGAGAGACCCAGCCGGCGGCGCCATAATTTACCTCGGCCGTCTTCTTCCCGTTCACACTGAGATCCTGGATCATATCCACAAGAGGCAGATGGCATTCCGATAGATTGCAGGTTTCCGCAAGCCAGTAATTCATCTGTGTATTGATGTTTGTGGTCCAGTTGGAACTCCACGGGGGACGGACTTCAGCATTCCAGATGCCTTGCAGATTTGCCGGCTGAGTCCCAGGGCGCGAGCTGGAGATCAACAAGTAGCGGCCAAATTGGAAATAAAGCGCAATCAATGCAGGATCGGGCCGATCCGCAAAGTCAGCGACCCGCTTGTCGGTAGGCAGCGCGCTCTGAGCTGAAGAGGGTCCGAGTTCGAGACTCACTCTGCGAAAGAGCTTCTGATAGTCGAGATGATGGCGCCGCAGCAGGGATTCAAACGGCTCCGAGTGTGCTGCAATTGCAGGGTTCCTGGCTGCGGTTACGACCTCCTCAAGGGGCTTGTCCGGTGAAACGGCATACCCGCGATAACCAGTTGCAGCACCGATAGTGAGAATCAAAGACGTGGCATTCTCAACTCGTAATCCTCCGTCCGGCAGTGCAGTTACTTGTCCTTGTTGCGCATCACACTGCAAAACGGAGGCAAAGTGCATTCCTTTGCCTTCCTGCGGACTGTACTGAATCGCGGTTTCGTCTTTCTCGTTGATGTATTGGGGCAGCGATTGGCTTGGAGCCTTTCCCGTTAAAACAATCTCGGCTTTACCGGTTTCGACATGCGCGACAGAACTTGATCGCAGTTGGCTTACCATTCTGATGGTGCAGGCGATAGCGCGCGCCTTGCTTGACGTGATCCGGAGGACAATCACATTATCCGGCATCGAAGCGAAGAGTTGACGCTGATACCTGATACCGTCAATCTCATACTCCACACCCGCGATTGCCGCATCGAGATCAAGATCACGGCGGTAAGATTGAGCGTTCGCCCCATGGTCGAAATTCAATAACAGGTCGCCAAGCGGCTCGTAATTCTCATTCCACGGCCCTTCCATCTTGCGGCATTCATCGTCGGCAGCCTGGTAGTTCTTCTCCTCCAGTACCAACCTGCGAACGATCGGGAGATGATCCTTTGCGCCGGGATTGTTCCATTCCTTGGGCGCTCCAGACCATAGCGAGTCTTCATTAAGGGCAATGCGCTCCGATTTTACGCCGCCGAAGATCATGGCGCCGAGCCGCCCGTTTCCGACCGGTATAGCATCTTGCCATAGCGTCGCCGGCTGCGTAAACCAGAGTGAAAGCGCAGGGTTCGCGGCTGCCTTTGAAGCGGAACTGGCCTTGCTCCCCTGCGCGGTGGACGCTTGAACAAAACTTTCTAGGCCGGAGAGGCGCAATGCGCCCGCCAGGGAAGCAGCAAGACTTACAAAACTGCGCCGCGTAAAAAGCATGTTTCTGCTCCTGAGTTCTATCTGCCGAGCGCCGCGGTCAGCGCAGGCCGAAATGTAATCCCTGAAAAGGAATGGATCTCATCAAAATAGCTCGAAGATCGAGTCTGTTCTTGTTATCAAAACAGATTAACTCAATCCTCGAGCTATCCGGAATTCAGAATCGATCCTCCCGCGGCAAATCCGAAGGATCGGTACCGATGGTGCGAATCACGCCCTTGCTCCCGCGGGCACAGCAACATCGCTGCGCAACAGATGGTTGATGATGAGCATCTCCAATTCCTCATAGTCCCGGTCTGCAATCAACGCTGCCACATCTTCGTCACGGAGGCTGCGAGAGAGTTCCAGGAGGCGATTGAAAATGGTGAGACTGTTGGCCAGATGCTTGGTGGCAACCGCCTGCCGCTGCGTGCGCATCGCTTTGATATCGAGGCCAATGAACTCTCCGTTCTGGCCATAATTGTAGCGATCGAGCAATCGCACCTGGTTGAACGCCCTGCGCAGATCAACCGCCCCGAAGCTCTTATCCTGGTCGAATTTGAGCCCATTCTGGTCGTTGAGGTGAATGGTAAAGAGTTTCCCAAACGACAATGCGAAGCCGATTTCGTCGGAAGGATCGAGGCCGGCCAGAATCGCGTGCGCACTCTCGATGTTGACTCCCACCCTCGCCGGGTCCTTGGTCCGGTAAGCCAGCGCAATGGCATGGCCTGTCGTCGGAAGATAGGCGTGGTCCACGGGCTCATTCGGTTTCGGCTCAATGGCGATGCGTATCGACGGATGATACTCGAGCATGTCATCGACTGCCGCGACGATCCGGTCAACCGCAACCTTGCTATCCTTCGATTCCCGAATATAGGTTCCTTCGCGCGCCAGCCACAGGACGATGAGTTGAGTACCCAGCGCATCCGCAATATCGATGGAGCGGCGGCTGCGCACCCTGGCATACTCCCGCGATTTCGGATCGTTCGACGTATAAGCGCCGTCGATAGTGCGGGGGTCTTCCCAAAGGCGCGGCGCTACGAACTCCGCGATCAAGCCCTCGCCGTCAAGGACACTCTTCAGCTCTTTCGCCTGCTTGACGATCTCCGGGCCGCTTAGCTGGTTGAGATCGGGAACGGCATCATCGTCATGGAATTGAACACCGTCGAATCCAAGCGCCTTGTATTGTTGAAGCTTCTTTGCAAAGGGAATGCTCTCCCTTACCATCGGTCCAAATGGATCCGCGCCCTCGTGAATATTCCATGGACCAAACGAAAAACGGTATTTGCCCGGCATATAGGCTCCTTTCAGATCAAGACTCCAGTTCCCGTCTTGTCGGACACATTCGTGACGCCCATTGCATCGTGACTCCTTGGGAGGGCGCCGGTCTCCCAATTCCTTCCTCGCTGGACATCCATTCCTTGCTCCACGCAAAGGGTGAGTTGGAAGAAGTCACATCGCACCGCATAAGCGCCAGGAGCGTGGACCGGCCTTGACTCGACAGCTGGAATTCGGACGAGCCGTATGTGCTTGCCTTGATCACACGTGTTCCTCGTTCCTAGAACTGCAAACTGCAGGGGAAGGATTTCGAGATCAACTTTATGCTGTTTTGGGGTCATTGGTCAATCATTTTTGTTCATTTATGATCGATATTTTCTTGGGCCGGAATGCATTATGCTGAGCGTTAGCCGTGTCAATGTTTTTATAAGATCAATTTTATGAATATTTTACATCGAATGGCAACGGAGCCGGCACTGCACGCGGGTCGTAAATCGAGCCATAAACGAACACTAACGATCAAAAAAGGCGGGATTCGCACTTGACAAGCTTCATACTGCACCAATAAAGTCCAAGGCGGAATCGACACGACCTCTGAACAACCATTCCAGGCACGGGAGTCGTGTTCGAGTCAGTTCGTTGCTTTGCCGGATCCGGCAGGAGGCTTTACGTGTCCAACTCAACTTCAAGAAGAGAGTGTTTGAAGATGCTAGCCGCAGGCGCCGGTTGGGCAGCAACTGCGGCCGCATCCGCACAGGAAGCCAAGACGGC
>Ga0326727_10012346_pt1 | contig 19491 bp, 18 predicted proteins | sample MB2enrmetagenome_FD_207643 | JGI IMG/M metagenome (GOLD analysis project Ga0326727, IMG submission 207643) | Lab enriched peat soil microbial communities from McLean, Ithaca, NY, United States - MB29MY | ecosystem: Environmental > Terrestrial > Soil > Wetlands > Peat | place: USA: New York...
GCGGGCGACGGTGCCGGCATCGATCGCGGCATAGCCGACGCGGGGCAGGGGGGTATTGTGACCGGTGCGGCCGCGCGGCGGGGTCCAGATCCGCCGAAACACCGGCCCGTCTGCAATGCCGGCGGCCAGTTGCCATTGCCGCAGCGCCCGCACCGGACACAGCTCGGTGTTGCCGTAAGGGATCGCGACGGTCACGGCGCCGCCGCTGCGCTCGCCCTTGGAGAGCGGCAGGGTCAAGCGCAGGCCGCGGTCGCAAGGTTCGAGGTGCTCAACGCGGACGGCGGCGAGTTCGGCGCGGCGCAGCGCCCCGGCAAAGCCGAGCAGCAGCAGCGCGCGGTCGCGCAACCCGGCGAGGTCGGATTGGATCGGTGCCAAGATCTGGCGCAGGATCGCCGCGGTGGCCGCGAGCTTGCGGGCGGGCACATCGCCGGTCTCGGCGGCATGCCGGGTGATTCCGGCCATGATTTCGCCGACAGCGGCCTCCGCAGTGGGCACCGGGCAGCCGGCGGCGACATGCAGATAGCGGATGGCGGCGCGGCGCAGCGTCAGGGTGCTGACGCTGAGGCCGCTTCCGCGCCCGGCGGCGACATCGGCGGCGCGTCCGGGCAGGCAGGGCAGGCCGAAGCGGTCGCACCAGTCGCACCAGGCGCGCACCCCGGCGCGGTAGGCGCGCCGCGTGTTGCCGGCCTTGGCGCGGCCGGGATAGGCGCCGGCGGCGGAGCGGGCGGTAGCGAGGGTGCCGTCATGGTCGGGGATCAGCGCCGCGGCGGCGTCGTCGAACCAGTCGCGTACGGCTACCGGCGGCCGGCTGTCGATCTTCCTTGGCCGTTTCAGTTGGACCCTTTAGCGTTTCAGTAAGGGGATAGCGGCATCGGCATCGGCATCGGCATCGGCTGGGCGCCCGGTCTCTCGTTTCAGGCGGGTTTTGCCGCTTCGGCCGCGGTGTCCGGCGTTGTCGGCCTGCCTTCCACCGACAGGACGGGGCAGGGCAGCCTACCAAGCGGCCCGGCGCCAAGCCGCAGTGCTGCCCCGGGCCGCCAATTTCAGGTGTTTCCGGCGGTTTTCCGCCGTTTTTCGCCGCTCCGGCAGCGTTGCAAGGCGCGATAATCCCGGCATATCGCGCCTTACCCAGGCTCAGGCGGCAGTTGCCACAATTGCGGCGCCACGCTAGCCTCGCGGTGTCGCTTTCCCTCGTTCATGCGAATCCGCGAACACCTCCCCATGCGGGGAAGGATTTTGTGCCTGGATCACGCGACACCCGGGCCGATCCGCAGCGTTCCGCTTGGTCGACAAGCAGCAAGACCGGCGCGCAAAACAAGGGCGATTCGCAATGTTTAACCGCACGCAGGCGGTGCCGGGCCGCCTTAGCCGCGGATTTCATGATGACGGCACAGCGCCAGGCGCTAAATTCATGTATTTTCCTGGCCTTTGCCAACCTAAGCGCGATAACGGCAGTTATCGCGCTTAACCCAATTAATCGGCTTGCTATCCGCGTCAAACCTCGCGATTCTCCGCTCATGGACGCTTCAGAGATCCCGCAGACGCGCGCGATGACGGCGGAGATCCTGCCGCCGGGCGCCGGTGCCACGGCCCCGGCGGTGACGCCGAATGCGGCCGGGCAGGCGGCTCTCGCCGCAGCCGAAGTCCTGGCACGCCAGGCCTCCGCCCCGGCGACGTTGCGCGCCTACAAGGCCGACTGGGCGCATTTTGCCGCCTGGTGCGCGGACAAGGGATTCGTGCCGGTTCCCGCCGCCCCGGCCGTCGTCGGCGCCTATCTCGGCAGTCTCGCCGACAGCCACGCGCCAACCACCATCCGCCGCCGCCTGGCGGCCTTGGGAAAAATGCACCGCTTCAACGACCTGCCGTGGAATCCGGGGCATCGCGACATTCAGGGGCCGCTGCAGGGCGCTCTGCGCACCCGCGGCCGCCCGGTGCAGAAAGCCGCGGCGCTGTCGCTGGCGATGCTGCGCCAGTTGGTTGCCACCTGCGACCAGAGCGCCCGCGGCCGGCGCGACCGTGCGCTGCTGCTGTTCGGCTTCGCCGGCGCAATGCGCCGCTCCGAACTGGTGTCGCTCCGTGTCGAGGACGTCGCCGTCGTCCCCGGCGGCCTCAGAGTCCGCATCCGCCGCGCCAAGACCGATCAGACAGGGCAGGGGGCTGAAATCGGCCTGCCGCGTGGCCGCCATGCGGAAACCTGCCCGGTGCGGGCGTTCGAGGCCTGGCAGGCGGTCGCCAAACGCCAGGCCGGGCCGCTGTTCCGCAAAATCAGCACCGGCGGCGGCATCGGCGACACCAAGCTGCACCCGGACGCGGTTCGCCGGATCCTGGCGCATCGCGTGGCGATGGCCGGGCTGAGCATCGAAGGGTTCGACCGGCTGAGCGCCCATGCACTGCGGGTCGGCTTCATCACCGCGGCCTACGATACCGGCATCCGGGACGAGGACATCATGCGCCACACGCGCCATCGCGACCTGCGCACCATGCGCGGCTATGTCCAGCGCGCCGGCCTGGTCACCGAAAGCCCGGCCGGCGGGATCGACCTCTGATGGAGTCTTTTCGATTTCCCTGGGACCCGCGGCCGGCTCCCGCCACGACCGTCGGGGCGCCGGAAGAACCGCCCGCGCAGAAAATACCCCGCGGCCGGCGTCCCGCCGCCGTCCTGCGATCCGGGTCGCTTGCGCGCCGGGCGGCACCGGACTGGCTCTATCACCATCTGACCGTCTGCGGCCCGGCCGAGATCGTGGACGCCTTTGCCGCGGCGGCGCGCGGCTCGGGGGTCATCCCGTGGCGACTGGATTTTGCCGACATCGAGGAGACCGTGTTTGATCTGGCGGTGTCGCAACCGGCGGCCCGGAGAACCCTCTCGGTCGAAGCCTGCCGTATCCTGGCGCGGCAATTTCGCGACAGGGTCGAGGCGCATCAGGCGCGCGCCGCGGCGTTGGTCGGCCACAGTCTGGCGTGTCCGTTCGACCTGCACCGGCTGTTGCCGGTGCCCGCTTCTATTCTGCAACTCGGGCCGGTGCATGCTGCCGCGCTGGCCTGGCTGGCGACGCATTGGGGGATCAGCGACCGGCTGCGCCAGGTGACCCTGCGTGAGAACGCCACGACCGGGCGGCGGCGGCCGCGTGGCCACACGGTGATCGGCTACGGGTTCTTCACCACCGGCGATACACCGCACGCCGCGATTTCCCGACTAGCGGCGTGCTGGCCGGCGCTGCGCCTGATGCTGCAGCCGCGTCCGGCCGACTGACCCGCGCTGAGCATGGACGGCGTCGCGGTTGATCCGGACGAGAGGGCTGACGCAGCGCCAAGCGGCGAAGAGTCCTCGGCGGAGCCGGTGGAAGAGGGTTTGGACGCAGGGGAGGCTACACCGCGGGTCACGCTCGCCGGCTTCAGCGGACCGCTGGACCATCTGCTGACCCTGGCCCGCGCCCAAAAGATCAAGCTTGGAGAGATCTCGCTGGTGGCGCTGGTGGAGCAGTTGAGCGCCGCCTTGCAGCAAGCGCCGGCGACAACGCCGCTGGGCCGGAAGGGCGACTGGGTGGTGATGGCCGCCTGGCTGTTGCAGCTGCGGTCACTCCTGCTGTTGCCGGCGGACGCGCCGGCGCGGCAGAACGCCGCGGTGGAGGCGGATCAACTGCGCAGCCGTCTGGCCGGGCTTCAAGCCGTGCAGACGCTGGCCGGCTGGTTGGAGCGGAGGCCGCATCTCGGTCGCGATGTCTTTGCCCGCGGCCTGCCCGAAATCTTCGGCGTGTCGGTCGACGCCGGGCAAGCGATCGACAGGGTGGAATTTCTCTGGGCCAGCATGGCACTGTTCGATGATCCGCAGACGCCGGAGGCGGCGCCGGTCTACCGGCCGCCGCTGTTTCCGGACCTTTACTCCGTGGCCGAGGCGCGGGCACGCATCCTGCAGCGTCTGGTGGACAGGCCGGAAGGCGGTCCGCTCGACATGCTTCTGCCGGAGCCAGCCGGAGCCACCCGGTCCATTCTGCGGCAGCGCTCAGGCTGGTCCAGCACGTTGCTCGCCAGCCTGGAGTTGGCGAAGCAAGGTGACGTGGTGCTGGGGCAGGACGAGAACTTTGCGCCCGTTCACGTCGCTCCGACGTGACCGCCGCGGCGAGAACGGCGAGTTCCTTGGCGGCGACTGCGTGCTTCCGGCTTGACCGGCGGCGCAGGTGCGATTGGCCCCTCCGGTAACTCCGGCAGTATGATGTCACGGCCCGCGTCGCGTGCGGTGCCGATGGCGCCGGCCACAGTGTTGATCAGATGATTAGCTTCCCGATGCCGATGGCGAAAGATCCAAAGGCGAACATACCGGTTCAGCAAGAGCTCCGGTAACCAGTCGCCTTGTGGAGCCAGGATATCGCCGTCTCGGGGGCTCCAGCCGCGGACGATCAACACGGCGACGGTTGCCTGCACTGTCTCGGGGGGCTGGGAGGGGACACGCGGCGCCGGGAAGTCTTCGATCAGCCGGCGGAACGAGAAGCGCCTGGCGGGATTGATCCCGGGCCGCGGCGGCTCTCGTTGGCCTGGAGGCATCTCGCTTATCCGTAAGCGCGGCTGACGGGCCTCTCGTTCACGGCGTTGGGCGCCCCCTAAACCCGTCCGCCGGCGCGTCGCCTCGCGCGTCGAACCAAGCCCATCGCGATCGGCGTGCAGGGCGGCGAGCAGTAAAGCGAACGGCTGGCTACGGCGGGGCGAGAACAAATCCCGCACCAGCCTCGCGTTGAAATTGTCGAGGTGCCACAGCAGCGTTTCCGCTTTGATGCTGTCGTCTTCCCCGGCGATCAACAGTTGACGATTCCATGTGATACCGGCCAGTGGCATGCCGCTTTCCGCGGCCAGAAATGTTACGGCTGCGAGTAGCGCCGGCGCGGCGATCTCCGGAGGCAGTGATCCGGGCGTCCAGGTCTCCGATAACGACCAGCGCCCGCTGTTAGTCCTTTGTATCGGCGAGACTTGATGAGTCTCCTCCCACAGCGGCCCCAGCATGACGAACACAAGCCTGCGCAACACTTCGAAGACACGTCCCCATCTCAAGCAACGGCTCCACGGGCCCTTGGGCGGGTCGCCTGCCAGCATGCCGAGAATGTCGGTCTGAACCCGCAGCAGCAACGCTGGCGCTTCGGCCGACAGCGTGACGGCCATGCAACTCCGGCGCTGCTGCGGCGTGCCGAACGGCCAGAATGGTATTCGGTTCGGCTCCAACGCCGTGTCGGCACCGGCCTCGCAATTCCGGCACCAGATACGCAACCGCCCATTGATCGGCTGATAGCCGGCTTGGTGAAAGCACCGCGGGCACTCCGCGATCAGCAGGCACTTGTGCTCGACGCACCACAGTACGCCGCCAAGCTGCCAGGCGCCACGGCTGTACACTTCACCGAACGCCGCGACATCGCGGACAACGCAGAGCGGGCACCAGGCCGGTTTGATACGGGGCCATGTCACCGGCGGACAGGTCATCAGGCTGGTGAAGCGGTGTCCGGCAAAGCCGGCGGCTGACCGGCCGGTCGCTGCGGCGAGCGCCGCCTCCAATGGCGGAACGGCCTGATAGTCGAGGCGACGAACCATCCCGGCTGTATCAGCCGTATTCGCCAGCAGGTGCCGCACCAGCGCATCCGGATAAAGATCGTAGCGGGCGGCGATTCGGGCCACCCACGACGACAAAGCTTCGTCCGGCATCGCAGGCGGCGCCAGCGGCAATCGAGGCATGGCGTCTGCTATCCCCGGGTGCGGGCCAGTACCGAAGGACGCAGCCGTCCCACCCTGTCCGCATCCGCTCGGATACCTTGCCAAATTGCGGCATCGTCCAGAACCGACAGGTCGATGCGCTCCTTGCGATTGCGTATCGCAACCGCGGCCGCTCGCTCGACGGCGCGACAAATCGACAGGGTGATGCCACCGGAGCGCTCGATCAGCAGGCGACGCAGCTTCACGCTGTCCACCGGGGAGGGCTGCCGAAGCGGCAGACCCTGCACCAGCCGGTTGACGAAGTCCTGGAGTTCCGGCCCCGCTGTCCAAGGCTCCAGCGCGACGTCGGCGACGCGGCTGCGCAACTGCGGATCAGACAGCAAGGCAAAACGCGCCTCCGGCACGCCGGCACAGACGATGGCGACCTGAAGCTCGTTGGAGAGAAAGCGCAGCAGCTGAAGGAATTGACGTTGCCGGCGGGCGCTGCCGACCAGGATCGAATTGATCTCGTCGATCATCAGCATCTGCGTGCCAACCTCACGCAGGAGCCGGAACGTGGTCTCGCGCAGGCTCAGAATATGCCGCCGTCGCGACAGGTCGAGCGGCGCGCCGATCGCCTTCAGGATCTGCAAGAAGAATGCCTCTCCGAGGGATCCTCCGGCATGAGAGTAAGGACAACCGGATAGGGTTGCACGCCGCTCGTCGTGTCGAAGGCCCGAGCATGGTCGCGCTGGAACTTGCGCAGCAACATGGTCTTCCCCATGCCGGATTCGGCGATCAGCAGAAGATTCTCCATCCGATCGCCGGCGGGCTGCTCCAGCGCCTCCTGCAGTGAGGCAAGCACACGCGCAGCCGGCTGATGGGTGATCCAGCGTTTCGCGCGAATGGCCTGCAGGCGGACGGCGTCATCCGCCAGTGCAACCTCGCGGATGCCCGGATGCAAGTGGGCCAAGCCGGCTTCCGCCACGACGGCGTTGTTCGCGGTGGGCCGGCTCGCCTCAATAGCAGCAGCGACAGGTTCGGGTTCGCCGGATGGGGAACGGTGCCGGCTATCCCCGGTCACGGCAGAAACTCCGTCTTCCAGGCCTCGTCCTCGACAACGCAAGGCACCCGCGCGTCATCCTCGGCTGCGACATCCTGTGGCGTCGTTTCAGGCGTCGCCAGGTGCTCAGCCGCAGTCGCCGATGATCGGCGATCGGGGAGGCGGGCCGTGGCGCGCCGCGCCGCTTTGCTGCTCACCCGCGCCTCGGCGAGCACCCGTCGCTGCGCCTCGATCGCGGCGAAGATCGTCGTCTCGTTCACGCTGGCGCGCCCCTCGGCACGCAGCGTTTGCGTGGCGATCTGCTGCTCCCAAAGCGTGACCGCCGGCCGGCCGAGATCGGCACATGGGACACGCAGATGGCCGCCGGCCGGCAATTCAACGAATACCGCGCTCATGTTGCGCGGATCGTATTTGATCCGGCACGTCTGCCCATCGCCGTCCAGCAGCGGCGCCAGCGCGCCGTCGAAGTAGGTAACGTTGAACAGACGCACGCCCTCACGCCGGATGATACGCTCCTCGAACGGCAGGAAATCCAGCACGAAAGCAGCCGGGTCACGCGGCAGCCTGACCGCCTCGGCGGCAACCCCGGCGGCCCAGGCGGTGGCCGGGGTGGTGCCCAACGCCGAATGCACCTCGTTGTGGTACGGCCCGAGAATCTCCAGCGCCAGGATCCGCTCGAACTCGCGCAGTGTCAGGATGGCTTTCTGCTCGGCGGGATAGTCGCCACGCGCAACGACGTTCGAGGACGTCGTCCCCGGCAAGGCATGAACACGGGTCATCAGAGTGCCCATGAGCCGTTCGATATGGCCGCCGAACCGCGGCGTGGCCGGCGGACGGTAGTCGATACGCATGCCGTGTTGCTGGCAACCGCGTTTGAGCGCCCTGGAATGAAATTCCTTCCCATTATCTAAATGTAATGACCGCGGTATGCCATGCATCGGCCACGTAAAATCCAGGCCGCGTTCGCTGAGCCAATCCGATTTTGCCAGCACCGCCTGACTGACCGCCAAGGCGACCCCGGCCGCCGACGGCGCATCGAACGACAGATAAAAACCCGCGACGGAACGGGAGAAAACGTCGAGAACCAGAGTCAGCCAGGGACGCCCGACAACCGCGCGCGACAGGTCGTCCACCAATTGGATGTCCACCTTGGTGTGATCAATCTGCACGATCTCAAGCGGGAAGGATGGCCGCAAGCCCGGGCGAACCGGGGCGAAAGCTTGCCGTGCCGCTTCCGGGCCCTTGCGCGCCTTCACCAGTTCTCTGAGTGAGCGAGCCGACAGCCGTGCCTGGATCGCCTTGCGCGACGGCGGCTTCAGACCTGCCGCGTTGCAATCGGCCCGGATCTCGCGCCGCAGTTTTTCCAGCGAAGGGCATTCGCGTTTCTTGAAGACATGGTCGATGGCGTCCTCGATCCGATGCTCGACTTCGCCGGGCAACAATCCTGTGCCCTTCACGGGGCCGGGTTTGGTGACCACGAGCGATCCGGCGACCGGGTGCTGACGGTACTGCGCAATCAGCCGATAGACCTGCGATGTGCTGATCCCAAGGACGGCGGCGGCGGCGTGCAGGACGAGTCGGCTCTTGACCCCCGCCGCCGCCAGTGGGCGCACCGTGGCTTCCCGGCGCACAGCCTCCGACCAGTCGTCTTCAGGAACGTCCAGTGGGCGCTCAGGCAGCTTCGGCTTCGACTTTGCGGCGGCCACGCCAACCCTCCGGGGATTCGCATTATCCAGGAGGCAGATTCGCATGATCCAGGACGCAGAGTCGCATCAACCTGGCGAAATTCGCATGATCCGTAAACGCACCAAATCGCGGTTTTCCTGGCTTTCGATTCGCATGATCCAGGGAAAGTGACACTGCCTGTCCTGCGCGTGCCGGACGCGCAGGCGGTCGCCCTCCGCCCGCGCCCGCCGCCGCTGTGGACCGCCACGGACGCACTCCGCCGGATCGCACGGCTGCTGGCTGAGCTGCCGAACGGCAGTCTGCTGGCGGCCTTTCTGCCGAAGATCGACCGCCATGCGCCGAACCGGCCGTTACGGTGCCGCGCCGCCATCGCCAGCACCTTGATTGCCAGCCTGGAACTGGCGCGCGACGGCACCGTGGCGCTTGAGCAGGACGGCGACTGGATGCCGATCCGGATCGGCCGCCAACCTCGTGCCGGGACTGCGCGGCGTGGATCATGAGCTCACAGCTCCTGATTCGTCGCGGGCGCGCGTCGAGGTGCGGCGTTGCTGCGCCTTCACCGTTGCAAACCCCATGGCATGCCGTCCGGCGGGCACGATCGGCTCCACCGGGGGCGATGAGGCGGAAACCGGGATTTTTTCAGGCAACCGGTAACCGGCCGCTCGATCCGCATTCAACCGGCTGTTCGTTGATCTGCACCGGCACAAGGACGCGGCCCGAGCCGGCGCAGACCGGGCAAACGATGCGCTTGCCACCAATCACGTCCGGCCGCCCGGCGAGGTAATATATGTCCCCCATGCCACGGCACGTCGGACACCGCACCTCCGCGGTCGGAAACGGCAGCGATAGCTGGCCGCCAGTCATCCTGGCCGGCGTACCGCCGCGACGCGAGGCTCGGGTGATACAGCACCACCGCGCCTGTCGTCGCAACGTTCAAAGCGTTCACCATTCCCGGCATTGGTCCCGCAACCGTGGCGTCGGCCCGGGCAAGCACCGCGGCACCGGGCGCCGCGCGCCCGTGGAGATACCTCGATTGCGGTAATATCCATCACGGCAATCCCCCCGCGCGGCTCTGCGCCGGCTGTTTGAAGCAGCACGCCGCCACAGAGGGAACAAATAGTGAAAAAGGTGGGCTGTCAACCGGTGTTGCAAGCCGACCCCGACCAATCTAGCGCGCCGGATTCAGCGGCTTCATCCAGCATGGCACCGATGACCCTGCCGGCAAGCTCGGGGCGTAGCGCCAAGACGCGGTAGGCCGAGACGGGCGGGCTGTACAGCCGCAGCGGGCGCCTTCGCTGGCTTGATGATCCGGAACGCCATGTGTGGACGGCCGCAGGCAAGTCTGGCCGAAATCGCAACCGCGGCGCCGGCCAGGGGAGACTTTCCCCTCAGAGCCTTCCAGATAGCGGTCCATATACCTCTAATTAGCGGACCATTGACTCCCAACCAGCCGATACCGATAGTTCCGGTTTCGATTTGAAGACGGCATGTTCGAGCGGTTTGTGGAGCGACGGGCGGAGGAAGCCCTTTCTGATACGCCGGTGGTCCTGATCGTAGGCCCGCGCCGTGCCGGCAAGACCACACTCGTCCGAAAAATGGGAGACGCCGGGCGGACCTATATCACGCTCGACGATCAAACGGTCCTTGAGGCCGCCCGGTCCGATCCCGCCGGCTTCATCCGCGGCCTCGATCGGGCCATTATCGATGAAATCCAGCGCGCGCCTGACCTGCTGCTGGCCATCAAGAAGACGGTCGATGAGGACTATCGGCCGGGTCGCTTCTTGCTCACCGACTCGGCGAATGTCCTGACCTTGCCGCGGGTCGCCGACAGCCTGGCCGCCGGATGGAGACCATCCGAATGCTGCCGCTCGCAAGGGCCGAGGTCGAAGGCCGGACGCCAGGGCGGTGTTCGAAGACGCCTCGCTCAAGGCCCGGTCCATGAAAACCCGCGAGGTGGTCCCGACTGTTTGGGCGAAAACGTCGGAAACGGCGCAGCCAGATATTCCGTAAGGAAAACCAGCATGATCGTCTCCTGGCTGAAATTCACGCTTCGCTGCATCTGGCGTGGAATACTGATGCCGGCGCGGATGCAATAGGCAATCAGCAACGCGGCGAGCTTCTCCGCGCCGAGGGTCACCACATGGTCCCCGAATGCGAACCTGACGGCCTTGGCGGATCCGTCAATGACGATGGCGGTTGGGTCATTGGCCGGCAAACCGACGCTTCTTGCGGCCTGTGGCAAATAGTCCAGGATGTCTCTCAAGGCGCCCACGTCGAAAGCGATACGCCGCTGGTCAACGATTGGCATGGGAAGCTCCAGACTTCAATCACCGGGCAAGTTCGCCTAAAGCAGGCCCATTGATACGGGCTAAACGTTAAGCAAAGGTTAACTAATGATCCCTTCTCGGGGTACCCGGTTCTTCCAGCCCTCAAGGCCGCCGAGATGAAAGTCGACCCGACGAGGCGGCGCCGCCCGGGGACATCGTCCAGGCCCGGGTTCTGGTCCAGCTTGCGGCGATTGCACTGCGTGCCGATTGCCCTGCCAAGCGCACGCTGGCGGCCGGCGGCATCGCCACCGTAAGTTTCTCATAATGGGATACAAATCGTCCGCCCCTGTTAACGAAATATTAATGTTTCTTGTTTTGAGTCTCGATTGGGCGGCCGGGAGGCTGATCCTTGACTGCCTTCCAAGGCGGCTTTCCGTCGGAATAAAACTTAATGCAGTACGCAGTGGCACAAACGCTTGACGAAGGATTGAACGTCGTATCGGAAAGCGGAAAGTCCGCATCGAAAGTATGTGCGGCCCGAGCAACCGGATTCCCTCATATGCGTAACCCGCCTTCCCAAGATACTGCGGACGTTCGCAAGTGGGCCGCTCGAGCCTGGTTGGAGATGGAAAGCGTCGGCGTGCCGCCCACGCCCTGTAACTTTGATCTCTGGTATCAGCATGTGAGCGGCACTAACCCGGAACTGAGCCGGCAGATTGCGGCGAGCGTCGATCAATCAGCGACGATCACGGTCGTGGCCTTGGAGGAGTTGTATGCAAACTTCCTCGATCCGCAGGTTGACGAGGACGAGGTCGCCGCCAAAGCCGAGGGTATCCGGGACGCAGCACAGACTGTTGTCGATCAAGTGGCCGGCAACGGCGAGCATTTGCGACAGTACGGGAACACCCTGTCAGAGTGGACTTCCCGGCTTGGCCAGAACCAAACGCTAGACTCTCTTTTGCACGCGGTTGCGATGCTTTCGGCCGAAACGGCGCGGGCGAGCGAGCGAAATCGGGATCTGGAACGGCAGCTCTCAGCTTCGACCGCACGCATTACGCGCCTGAAGGAGAGCGTGCAGGATATGAAGCGGGAGGCAACGACCGATATACTGACCGGCCTGTTTAACCGCCGGGCCTTCAGCGCCAGGCTGCGGCGTGCCTTGTCGGAGGCGAAGGCGGAAGCGGCCCCGGTTTCGTTGCTCATGATAGACGTAGACCATTTCAAGCGCCTCAACGATACCTACGGGCACCCGACGGGCGATCTGTTTCTGCGACTGATTGGACGCGTGCTTTCCGATAGCGTGAAAGGCCGGGATACCGCTTCACGCTATGGCGGCGAGGAGTTTGCCGTCTTACTGGTCAAGGCCGATCTCAGAGCCGCCACCACGGTCGCCAACCAGATACGGGGGGCGCTGGAGGACAAGCAGCCTGGCAAGAAGCATTCTTCCGGGGGCGCCGGGATCACGGTTTCGGTGGGGGTCGCGCAGTTCCGCCCCGCCGAGACGCCTGCTTCATTGATCGGCAGAGCCGATGCCGCATTGTACCAAGCCAAGGAACTCGGTCGCAACCGTGTCTGCGCCGCCCAGTGAGCGACGTCGCGGCTTGGGAAGTGGCGGAAGCAGAGAATCGCACGGAGGGCACCGCCGGCCGGGGGCACCGGCTTTCTGACGTTGCCGCCAAGCTCCAGCGCCTGCGTGAAGGTGAGCCATAGCGGAACGAACCCCCGCTTCAAGCTCGATTATGTGCCGCTCGGCCGTCTCAATGCGCTGCTACAGCGCCGACCTGGATTGCCAGTTCCGGCCCGATCGTCGCATTCCACGCGTCAACGCAGTCCTGCCCGCAGCGGCTGATCCATTTCGGCAGAACGGTCTGCACCAGCAGCCGCTTGCGATCCTCATCATCGCTGGCCGTGATCGGGGCGGGCGTCATATGGTAGACCTTGCCGCCATCGCACCCGGGGGCGGCGGTGTTGCAGGCAAAACCGATGGCGGTCTCCCTGTCCGCGGCATCCCAGATCCGGGCCTCGAGCTGGTGAATTCCAGCGCCAAGCTGCGCGCGCTCGTCCGGCGGCAACTGGTTCCATGTCTCCCGGTTGGCGCCGAAGAGCGACAGGCCCCAACTGATGGCGAGCGGGGATATGTGGGAGGTCACTTCGGGCAGGCCGATCTCGCCGCCGCTCTTGGTGCCCGTGATGGCGCAGTCAACCTCCTCGCGCCGGAAGGCCTCGACGATCTTGGCGAAGGGGATCTGGATGGGGATGGCGCCGAGCGCGGCCACCATTTCCGATTGGCCGACAGAGGACGTGCGCACCCGGCGCCCGGCCATGTCGCGTAGTGACCGGAACGCCGTGGCGCAGAATAAGACCTGCGCCGGATAGGCATAGATCGCCAGCAACTCGACATCGTAACGCTGGGCGAGAAGCTCGGTGAGGTGCGGGCGATACAAGGTGACGGTTCGGCGCAGGCTTTCGATGTCAGGATTGAGGATCGGCAGGTCGACCGCGTTCAGCTCCGGTTCGTCGCCGGCCACCTGCGCCAGAAGGGCGGTGCCGAAGGTTACGACGCCGAGGCGCATGAGCTGCAGCATTTCCTGGCCGGCGAAACCGCTTTGATCGAATGCATGGATCTCGGCCGTCACGCGGCCGTCGGTCAGACGCGGAACGTCGTCCTGCCAGAATGGTTTCTCAAACCTGGTGAACTGTGTGACCCCGGCCAATCCACCGACGACTTTCAGAGAGAACGCCTGGCTTGGCGAGTCTTCGCTCCATCCATTTAGTGGGACGAGGAGAAGGCTGACTGCCAGGATCGCCGAGCGCCAATGGCTGCAAGAAGTTCCATTCAGTATACGGTAGGACATGAAACTGAGTTTGCCTTTCGATTCGCCGTCGGCGGAGGCTGGGCGGCGGCCATGCTCAGACTTCGGACCTTACACGGTATCGACAAAATAAGAAACGACATTCGCAGTGGCACCCGGAATACGGCGCCTTGCAGGCGGCTGAACGCAGTAGTATGCCGGGTTTACGTATTAAAAATGTTGCGGTGCCCAAGAAGTCCTGCAAGAGTGCCGCATACGGTCGTGTCTGCCGGAGCTGCTACTGTGTCTGCAACCAGTCAAGTCTCACCGTTCCTGCCGGGCGCTGTGCAACGCAGCCCGCAAATGCCGCTGCTCGGCGCCCTGGCCGTCGTGGTGACCGCGCTTGGCTGGGGCTTGAACTGGCCGGCGACGAAACTGCTGATCGCCGCTTGTCCGCCCCTCTCGGCACGCGGGGTCGCCGGCGCCGTGGCTTGCGTCATTCTTTTCATCGCGGCGGCGTTGCGCGGGGAGTCGCTGCGCGTCGCCCGCCCCGAGCGGTGGCGCCTGGCAGCCGGTGCGCTGCTGAATGTCACCGCCTGGATGGGCGGCACAACAGCCGCTCTACGCTGGCTGCCGGCGGGGCAGGCCGTGACACTGGCCTACACGATGCCGTTCTGGGTGTGCCTTCTGAATTGGCCCATTCTGGGCGAGCGCCCTACGTTCCGCCAGATTGCGGCGATCATCCTGGGCATGGTCGGCGTCATTGTTCTGGTTGGGCCTGGCTCCCTGTCGTTCGATCGTGACGATGCGCCGGGCATCGCGCTGGCTCTCGGCGGCGCCATGCTGTTTGGCCTGGGCACGGTGTTTGGCAAGGCGCGGCCGACTTCACTCGGTCCGCTGGCGTTGACGGCATGGCAGGTCGCCGTCGGCAGTATCCCGCTGCTAATTCTGGGGCTTTGGTCGGAGGCGCCGGCCTTCGCAGCCTTGTCGTTGTTCGCCTGGGCGGCCCTTGCCTATACCGCCGTCGTGTCGATGGGGCTCTGCTACGTAACCTGGTTCGTTGCCCGTTCCCGGCTGTCGGCACCGGCGGCGGCGACCGGCACGCTCCTGACGCCGGTGATCGGTGTCGCTGCGTCCTCGCTGGCGCTGGGTGATCCGCTGACCGCGCCTCAATTGGTCGCGCTGATGCTGGTTGCCGGCGGCATCATCCTCGGCTCGGCCACTCCGGCCGCGACCCGCTGACCGCTGCTTCGCCTTGGCGCCGAGTCTGCCAACGTCAGGCGGTCAGGTCTTCCCGCGCAAGTCTATAATAGATGCGGGGTAGCAGCCGAGCGCCGCAGGACTCGTACATCTTCCGGGCCGCCTCGTTGATGGTTTCGGTCGTCCAGTCAAGGGCCGAATACCCTTCCGCATAGGTAAGCCGTGCGGCGGCGTTCACCAGAGCCCGGCCGACCCCGCTGCGGCGGGCGGCAGCGGAGACATACAGGTCACGAATATACAGCGCGCGGGACAGCTCAAAGGCCGGGAACGTTACATTCAGGACGATCGATCCGACGATTCCGCCGTCCTGCACTGCGATCAGCACCCGAGGATCGAAGATTGCCTCCGGCGACTTACATGCCAGGCGTGCCGCGTTCAGCGCCGTTTCATGTGCGACGGGGCGGCGATAGTGCCGCTGCATTTCAAAAAATAGTGCCGCCAGGCCTTCCACATCACTCGCTGTCGGGACCCGCACGAGCGGGTCCAAAGCAATACGGCCTTCAGGTTCTCTGATCGGCGCTTTAAAATCTCCATCCATTACGCACCTCGGCTCCTTTCCGTCCATTCGCATCGTAGCGATTCGACGGTCGTCGCAAGATACTTCGAAAATCGTTAACTATTTGTTAACGCGCGTATGGCATAGGGGCGCGAATATTTTCTCGCATGTGACTGGAATGTTCAAGCTGACCAACAATGCTGCAGGAGTTAGTTTTGGAACGCATCCGCCAAGGACTCTTATCCAGACATCCGTATGAACACGTCGCCTAGCACGAGACATTTTACGGCAGTTGTTTCTGCCGTCGTAGCACTTGTACTGCTCGCGCTCGGCGGCGGCTCCTGGCTCCTGACGCAGCATGCCCGCGAGACCGCTTATCGCGCGGCCGAAGCCAACCTCCGTCAGGCCTCGCTGATCGTCGAAAGCGTCGTCAATCACCAGTTCCTCCAGGTCGATGGCGCGCTGGCGAGCCTGCCACCGCTGCTGGGCATCATCATCGCCGGGGAATCCGAGGTGCCGGACCCGAAAGCGGCCAACCGGTTGTTGCGCGGCCTCAATTTTCAGAGTTTCGCTTTCCGTGACATCATGCTGCTCAATGCCGACGGCACGGTTTGGGCGTCGGCCCGGCCGAATTCCTGGAGCGGCCAATTTCCGGTCTCACTTGCGCATCTGCATCCGGCGGCATCGCGAGGGGCGGCGTCGGTCCTCGGCCCGGCCCGCAACCCCGTCACCGGCGATTGGGTCGTGTTCGTCACGCGCCAAATCACCATCCCGGCGCTGGGGCCGATGATCGCGGCGGCCGAGGTGCCTTTGCCTACGATCTCCGGCCAGTTCGCCGCGGTCGGCGGGACACCCGGTCTGCGGGTCTTCCTGGAACGCTACAGCGGCGAACTTCTGGTGAGCCAACCGTACAATGAGATGCAGGTCGGCAAGCCCCAGCCGCTCATCGTCGGTCAGGCCGACACAGGCACCCAGCCATTCCGGTTGCCGGAAACGCTGTCCAGTGAGCCAACCTTGGCGGTCGTGCGAACCAGCCTGTACGCGGATGTACTCGTTGTGCTTACGCTCGACCTGAACATTGCCCTGCAGGATTGGGTGCGCGATCGCGGCCGGCTGGTTGTTTTCTCGGGCGCGATCGCGATCCTGATCTGTGCGCTGGCGCTGACGTTGGATATCGCGCACCGCCACCGGGTGCGGGCGGACGGTGACCGCAATCGTGCCCGTGCCATGCTGCACAACGCCATCGAAATGATGTCGGACGGCTTCGTCATGTGGGACAGTGAGGATCGGCTGATCACATGCAACGAGCAATTCAGACGCATGTACGAGGTGAGCAGCGCGTCCATTGTGCCAGGCGCGCTGTTCGAGGACATCATCCGCGAAGGCGCGCGACAGGGCCAATACCCGTCGATGGGTGAGGATCTCGAGGCGTTTGTTCGTGAAACCGTCGCCTGGCGCTGCTCCGATGGCGCACCGCTGGAGCGCGAGCTGCCGGACGGACGGTGGGCGCTGATCACGGAGCGCAGGATGCAGGATGGCTGCATCGTCGGAATTCGCACTGACATCACCAACCTCAAGCACGCGCAGTCCGACCTGGCCGCGGCAAGCCGACGCGTGCAGGAGGCAATGCAGGAGGTGCAGCAGCAGAACGTCGCCCTGCGCGAGCGGGACCGCGCGCTGAACATTCAGAACATGCTGTTCGATGCCGCATTGAACAACATGTCCCAGGGCCTGCTGATGACCGACTCGAACCAGCGGCTGATCATCGTCAATCACCGTTTCATCGACATGTTCACCATCGGTCCCGAGGCGTTCTCCATCGGGCTTCCGGCTTGCGACGCACTCGCCCGGATCGGCAACACCGGACGGCTGCCGGGGCACGTCGTCAACGACATGATCACCCGCCAGCGCGTGCTCGCCGACGCTCGGCAGGCGGGCAACTTCCTTGTCGCCGGTGCCGACGGCTTCGCTGTTTCGGTGGCGCAGCGGCCGATTGCCGATGGTGGTTGGCTGGCCACCTATGAGGATGTGACTGAGCGTTACCGTGCTGAGGAAAAGGTCCGCCATGCCGCGCATCACGACGCGCTGACGGGCCTGCCCAATCGCGTGCTGTTCCATCTCCGGCTGACGGAGATGATCGGCAAGCTCGGCTGTCACGGGACCGCGCTGGCGCTGCTGTGCCTCGACCTAGACCGGTTCAAGCAGGTCAACGACACGCTGGGTCACCCGATCGGCGACCGTCTGCTGGTGGCGGCGGGGCGGCGGCTTTTGGGCTGCCTCAAGGGCGATGCCACCGTCGCTCGGCTCGGCGGCGACGAATTCGCCATCGCTTATATCGGGCCGGATGCCCGCCACTCGGCCGAGGTGGTGGCCGAGCGCATCATCCGCGAACTCAGCAACCCCTATCAACTCGAAGGTCACATCGTCACTGTCGGCGCCAGCATGGGCGTCGTCATCGCCGACAGTGACCAGACGAATGCCGATACGCTGATGAAGAATGCCGATATGGCACTATACCAGGCAAAATCCCTGGGGCGCGGCGTCTATCGCGTATTCGAAGCGGATATGGAGCGCCAGCTTCTTATCCGCCTGACTATTGAGGAGGATCTGGCGGCCGCACTCGACCGCGGCGAACTTCGGCTGTTCTACCAGCCGCTGTATGATCTGGGCCACGCACGGATCAACGGGTTCGAGGCGCTACTGCGCTGGCATCACCCGGTACGCGGTCTCGTTTCACCGGCGCATTTCATCGGCATCGCCGAGGAGACGGGTATGATACGCCGGATCGGCGCCTGGGTCATTCAGCAGGCCTGTGAGGACGCGCTGAAGCTGCCGCCGGATGTGAAGGTCGCGGTCAACCTCTCGCCGGTGCAGTTCGAACAATGCGACATCGTCCGGATCATAGCCGAGTCGCTCGACGCCACCGGCCTCTCGCCGAACCGACTGGAATTGGAAATCACCGAAAGCACTCTGCTGGAAAGCAATGCCGCCACGCTCGGCGCGCTGTTCCAGCTACGCGACATGGGTCTACGCATCGCCTTGGACGACTTTGGCACCGGCTATTCGTCGCTGACCTATCTGCGCCGGTTCCCGTTTGACAAGATCAAGATCGACCGGTCGTTCGTCTGCGAGATGGCCAGTCGCGAGGACTGCGCCGCCATCGTGATGTCGGTCGTGGCGCTGGCAGACCGGCTTGGCATCATCACGACCGCCGAGGGGGTCGAGACGCCCGAACAACTCAGCGCCGTCCGAGACGCGGGCTGCACCGAGGCGCAGGGCTATCTGATCAGCCGGCCCATGCCGCTGCAGGACGCCCTGACGTTCTTCGATGCACCGGACCCGCTCGCCGATCATATTCCCCGGCCGCCGCTCGCGGCGCTTCGCAACCATGCCGCCTGACACTTGCCGCCAAGAGGCTGAGGTGGCGGTCGGCCCGCCATGTCAGCCACAGGAGTTCCCATCATGTACTTCGTCGTAACCCGCCACGACAAGCCGAATAGCCTGGAGCTGCGCCTGTGCGAACGGCCCCGCCACCTGACGTATCTGGAGACGGTGATCGACCGGATCGTTTTTGGCGGGGCACTGCTTGGGCAGGATGGCAAACAGAACGGCTCCGTCCTGGTGATCGAGGTGCATGACATGGCGGCTGCAACTGCGTTCGCCGACGCCGATCCTTATGTGGAAGCCGGCTTGTTCGCTGTGACCTCGATCGAGCCGTTTCGTCCGGTATTTCGCGATGGAGCGTGGCTGCGATAGGCGTTGCTTCGATTCTGCCCGAATCACCTGGCTCGATGGACGCCACCGTGGCCACGCTGTCGGCGCAAGTTAGAAATGTCACCCGGCGTGCAAAATAGAGATGACACCCCCTGGCCGCCGGATCTACCTGCGAAACGGCATGTCAGCCAATCGTTGGAGATGTCCCGGCGCGTCACGCCGAACGCGTGGCCTGTCGGCCATACCCGCCGCACGCCCGGTTACGCCGTAACGGGAGCCGCCGTGCCGTTACGCGTAACGCAAGACGCTATCGACAGCCCCCGCTTGCGGGGGCGCGAGCGAAAGGGGGTCTCTCCACCGCTCGGCCGTCGGGGACAGGGGGCACTTGCGTTACTGCGTAACGGCAACACTGCGCGCGGCGGGGCGGAGATTCTATCGGCCGGAAAGACAGACACCGCGCCGGAACCCGCCAACGCCCGCAATCGGCAACGGCACGTTGGAGATGACACTGCCGACGGCGGCGGACCCACCTCTGCGAAACGG
>Ga0326727_10012347_pt1 | contig 19490 bp, 11 predicted proteins | sample MB2enrmetagenome_FD_207643 | JGI IMG/M metagenome (GOLD analysis project Ga0326727, IMG submission 207643) | Lab enriched peat soil microbial communities from McLean, Ithaca, NY, United States - MB29MY | ecosystem: Environmental > Terrestrial > Soil > Wetlands > Peat | place: USA: New York...
AACGGAGGCTTGGAGTAGATCAGCCGCCATGACGATCAGCCCTTCATTGCGCGGATCAGTGCGGATGGCTCGGTGACCGTGCGCGAGACCGAGGATTAGCCAGGATCACTCATGGCGCGAACTTCATATCAATGTGGGTTCGGAAGTGCACTTCGAAATAGATGCCAACGAAAGCAGTAGGGTGATCATGAAATGAAACGGAGACTTATGCAACCGAATGAAGACGCCCGGCAGATGCTCACCCTCATCGCCGACCATAATGAGCGCTGCCAGGCAGCGCACAAGGCCGGCGAGTCAGAGGTCGGCGCTTTCTTCGTATATAACGGCCGGGTCCTGAAGCACGGAACGCCGTTCAGCCTGGACGGGTTGCGCGGCCTTTTCAAAAGCGAAAGATAGGACCACGACTTCTTCTGGAAGTCGCTGCGGCGCCTCGGCATCGTTCCGCGTAACATCGAGTATCACGAAGTTCCTCGCGGCCGCGTGGAGTACGACATCAACGAAAAGAAGTTCTACGTCTATGCCGACCCATGTATTCTCAAGGATCGGAAGGCTCTGGACGAGATCGATCGCGAGTTCCATCTTTCTTCCGCGAACACCGAGGCCCCTCTGCGCGATCCGCACTATGAATGCAAAAAGTGTCGAGACTAGCAACAGGGCGATGACTGAAATGCGATGTTGGAGTCCGGAGAGTGATTGTAAAAAGGGGCCTCTTCGCCTGCCTGAGTGGCGCGGTCAACACACATTACGCCTCAAGCGTCGCCCCCTGTTCTCCAACCAGCTTGGGCGTCATCTTGGGTCCGCGAGAACAGGCAAATGCGCCCGTTGATCTCGTTGCAGCTGCCTTTTCTGATCTCTGGACGCGTGATAAGTTATTCAATTACATAGAGTCTGGGCTATCTTTTGAAATATTGCCGTGTTGCGAATGGGCACAGAGCATTCCAAACGACAGAAAACAATAAGGAAAGCACATCCATTTTTGGTGCAATGGTATCAACCGGCTCTACAAAAGCCTGCACAAGCCCCTCACGTACCTCGGAATGGAACGGACCATCTTCCACTTCGTTTGTGTCGGTGTCCATTCGATATCTTCTCGGAAACCTGATTGCTCGTTACAACCAGCTTCTCGCGTTCAGATCGAACGGACAACTTCCTGAAACTTCCCACCTAGGTGAAGGCCGATCTTCTAAGGCTCCAAAGATGAAAAGCTTGGCAGCGCAAAACAACAGGGGCTGACCGAATGACCGGTCAGCCCCGAAAAGTTGCAGGAGGATTCCTTCTTCACGCAAACCCCATCCGCCGCGATAGCGCATGGGGCCTGCCGAGTTACTTCTTGTTCGCCGCCGGAACTTTCTTGGCTGGATGCCGCTCGGCCAAGGGCTTGCGCACTTGAGGTTTCACCGCGGCTTCGTCCACCGGCGTTGTGCCCGCCACGTCGTTCGAGAAGGTCGCTCCGCTCGGAACAAGGTAGTCTTCCGCCTTCTGGCCCTCCGCGGTGCTCGTGGCCACGCTTACGCGAGAGGCATCGATGCCCTTCTCGGTCACCAGGTACTCCTTGGTGTTCACAGCGCGCTCGGCAGCCATATCTACCACTTTGATGTGCTTGTTCTTCTCGGCCTTCCTGGCTTCCCTGGCGGTGGCATCCTTCTCCTTGGCGTCAGAGCTGGCCACAACTACAGCCTTGGCCTCCGGCTGGCGCTGCAGGTCTAGAGCAACCTCGTCAAGGCAGGCTTTGCCTTCGTTGTCCACACGCGACGGGCGCTTCTTGTCCCTGTCGAACGCGATTGAACAAAGCGCCTGGGTGTGAGGCATGGGAGCCACATACGGAGCCAGGATGGTTACGGTGGTATTAGCCGTGGCTATCTGCCCCTTGTCGTCCGAAACACTGCAAGTGATCCCCGCTGCGCCGGTCGGCGCTCCAGCCGAGTTGAAGGTCGCGCTGGCGCCGCTGCCGCTCACCGAACCGGCCGTGGCCGAGTAGCTATAGGTCAGCGGACGGTTCTGCGGGCTAATGCCCTGGGCCGTGACTGTTGCTGTCTCCCCTGGCTTGATGTTGGTGGGGTTGGTCGAGCAGCTAACCGTAGGCGGCTCGAATGCCTTGACCGTAAAGCTGGCAGAAGACTCGGCAACCTGCCAGGGCTTCATACCCTCCTTGCCAGGCTTGCCTTCCCTGACGCCGCATTTGACCGTGTACGTGCCAGGAGCCAGCGAACCAGTAGCCACAGAGGCTGTGGCTGCGGTGCCCGTAACTCCCGCCCCAGTCCAGGAGTAGATGGCATTCAGCTTGGAATCCATGCTGCCAGCCGTGGCGGTCACCGAAACCGGATCGCCGGGAAAGACTGAGGCCGGGCTTGCCGAACACGCCAGGGTCGCCGGAGCTGGCGCGGAGACGCCAAGCCGAAAGACAATGCCTGCGGACAGACGCATGTCGCCCTGCATGCCATTACTCGCGTTGGGCAGCTTTGTCAGGATGTAATCGGCTTCGATCAGACGCAAATCAATCGACTTTTTCAACGGCAGGTTGAAACCGCCACCGGCTTGCAGCGCAAAACTGTTTGCAGAGGAAGCCACGGTCGCCCTGGAAGGAAAGACGCTGTCATAGGCATGGACGTAACCGCCCAGCACTTCGCCGTACAGATTCGCCCCGTGGCTCTTCGACTTGTCTTTCCATATGGTGTAGCGAGGCCCGGCAACGAACGTGAACTGATTTAGATCGACGCCAGGCTTGATGTCAGAAGCCGTCTCGCCGTTGAAATCGAAGGCCAGGCCAAGGTTTGGCAACTTCTCTCCCAGCCAGTAAACGCCATCGACCGAGCCGCCCTGGATGCCGAAAGTCGACCCGCTCAGGTTGGATATCTTGGCCAGCTTGTAGGTGTAAGTCAGGCCGAGATCGAACTTGTCACTCTCTGGCGGCTTGACGGCAGTGCCGGCGCCGGAGGTTTGTCCGGCGCCTGACACGAAGGCAAGTCCTAGAGTTGCTGCCAACATCACACTGGAACGCAAAATGTTCTTCATCGTCTCTTCTCCCGGTTACTCGACTTTCAGCGTGACGCTGGTGGAGTGGGTTAGGGCGCCGGCGGTACCCGTCACTGTGACTGTATAGGTGGCGGGTGCATGGCCGAAGTAGCCAGAAGCACTGCCGCAACCGCTCAGGCTGAGGATTCCGCCAAGACCGCCAATCAGCAGTAACAACAACGGCAGCAAGCGCCCTAGTTTTCTTGAAGCACGGCGTATTCTGCCGGTCAAGGGCAGCAGCAATAGCGCCAGGGCCAGGAACGGCAGCCTTGACGAAGGCTTCTTCTGCGCAACCTCGCCTGGTGTTGCTGCATTCCGCGCTGCAGGCAGCAGGTTTTCCGCTGCAACCTGCGGTAACTGAATCGTCAGCGTGACCTGGGTGCTTCCGCTGCCCGCATCCACGCTGGCCGGCGAGAAGCTGTAGGTTGCGCCCGCGGGTAAACCGCCTGCCAACATCGTTACCGTGGCGGGAAAAGTGGTTGAGCCTACCGGGCTGAGAGTAAAGGTGTAAACCGCTGTCCCACCGGGAAGCACCGTCTGCGAAGTTGCGCTAGGGCTCCCGCTCGAGGTCGAGGCCGTCAGGGTAAAGTCCTGCACCACCTGCCCTAGCGCGCTGCTGGAAGCCGCAGCCAAGTTGTTGTCGCCCAAGTAAGAGGCGCTGATGGCGTGCGTACCCGCAGCCAGAGTGGAGATCGTCAGTGTTGCCACCCCGTTGGCGTTCACCGCCCCCGTACCCACGGGCGCTGTTCCGTCCAGGAATGTTACCGAACCGGTGGGTGTGCTGACTGCCGAACTAACCGTCGCTGTCAACGTGACGGCGTTCTGCAGGAGCGCCGGATTCGCGTTCGAGGTCACTGAAACTTTGGGCGTGGCCTTGTTCACAACCAGCGTGACAAAGCCTGTCGCGATGGCATAATCGGTTGCATCCGTGGAAGTGAAAGTGACACTCTGCGCGGCACTTCCAACATTCGGTGCAATGGTGGGCGTAGTGAAGGCAAAGGTACCCGGCACCGAAGCGACGCCGCCGCTGAGCGAGGAATTTGCCAGCGTCTGGCCGTAGGTGATCGAGCTGGCCGCCGGCCAAGTTGTGACCGCAGGCGTAGCGCGAGTCACAGTAACGCTCGCCGTACCCGCGACGCTGGTGTAGTTGGTTGTGTCGGCAGGAGTGAAGGTGACGCTCTGTGCGGCTGTGCCGGCACTCGGCCCGGTCGCCAGCGTGGTGAAGCCAAACGTTCCCGGTACCGAAGCGACGCCACCGCTGAGCGAGGAATTTGCCAGCGTCTGGCCGTAGGTGATCGAGCTGGCCGCCGGCCAAGTTGTGACCGTGGGCGTAGCGCGAGTCACAGTAACGCTCGCCGTACCCGCGACGCTGGTGTAGTTGGTTGTGTCGGTGGGTGTGAAGGTGACGCTCTGCGCGGCGGTGCCAGCACCTGGCGCGGTGGCCGGCGTGGTGAAGGCAAAGGCGCCCGGTACCGAAGCAACGCCACCGGTGAGCGAGGAATTTGCCAGCGTCTGGCCGTAGGTGATCGAGCTGGCCGCTGGCCAAGTTGTGACGGTGGGCGTCATCCGACCGACCATCACGTTTACTGTCCCAGTCACAGAAACATAGTCAACTGCGTCGGATGGGGTAAAGGTGACGCTTTGCGCCGCGGTCCCAATGGCAGGCGACGTGGTTAACATTGTGAAGGCGAATGTGCCCGGAACCGAAGCCGATCCTCCAGTCAGTACGGACGATGCCAGTGTCTGTCCCGGATTGATGTTGCTGGCTGTCGGCCATTCCGTAACGACTGGTGTCGCAGGAATCACGGTCACGACGGTCGATCCGAAGCCGGAGACGCTGTAATTGCTGTCTCCGCTGTACGAGGTGACGCTGAAGGTATGTGCCCCGACTGCCAGGTCAGAAGCCGTGATGGGGACGATCAGCGTATCACTGGAGCCATCGAAAACACCCGTGAAGGTATTGGTGGTCAGCGCATCGGTGATGATGGCTGTTCCAGACGGGTTCGGCGCGCCAGAGACCGCCGGCGTCAGAATGACGTCCAGATTGGCGGAGCTGCCAAAAGTGATGGTCTGATCCAGACCGTTTGGCCCGGTCAGTTCCGGAGCCAGGTAGGTGTAGGTGCATGTGGGCGGAGTGAGGGAACCCGAGCTGCTGTTGGTCAGCGTATTGTTGTTGGCTCCCGAAACGGTGGCCGAGTAGGCGGTGAGGAAGTTGCCGGAGACCGCACCGGGGCCGATCGTCAGGGCAGCGTTCTGTCCTGGGCCTCCACTCTGGTTTCCAGTTCCCCAAACCGAGGCGCCGTAAACCGGCGTTGCCGAGGAGACCACAGAAGTCAGAGCTGCGGGGAAGGTCACATTGCTGAGTGTTGCGCGCAGCGGATAGGTAATGGGATTGCCGCCGTTGCTGTTGTATTCGCCCGTGAATTCCACGGTGCCCGCGCCGGAAGCGTCATTGGCAAAGACCAGGTTATTCAGGGTGATGTCGGTGAACACCGGAAACGCGGAGGATGAATCCCCGCCATAGAAGTACGGCGTCACCTGGATATCAACGGCGTGATCCAGGAAGCAGGAGTTGGAATACTGAATCGCGCTAACCGTGCCTCCCCGATCGTTAGCCGACTTGATTCGGACTGCCGTCGAATTGAGGTCAGCTGCGCCCGTCAAAGCTGCGCTGCCAAAACCGGCGAAACCGTTGCCGGCGAACATATTCTTGTCAAACAGCACATTGCTGACTCCAGCCGACGTGATTGAGCCGATGCCGGCTCCGGAGCCCGCGAAGAAGCGGTTCTTGGTGATCGAGATGTTGTTGGCCGGAACCGCAGTTCCAGGGGCGCTGACCGCGACATTGTCGCCGCCCGTGGAGATCCAGGACTGTGTCACGGTGGCATTCTGCAGGTTGACGGCATCCAAGCCGTCGGTGCTCCCTGCTGAAAAGGGCGAAATCAGCTTTGCATCCCAGACAGTCAGGTTGGTAACCTGCCCGGTGGTTGCGATATGGGCCATCGGTGCATTGAGCAGTGTGATCTTGTAGAGCGTGATGTTGCTGGCGCCCTGCTCGATCTGCAGGAAATTGGGGTTCTGCTGGTTGCCTTCTCCGTTGGCTTGTTGCGTCAGATTCCACCAAGTAGGGCTGGTAGGCATCGCGTAGCCGCTGGTGGCAAAGCTGTTCAGCAGCGCATCCCCGCCGCGGCCATTCAGTTTACCAAAGCCCATGATGCCCACGTTGGTGGAGGTGGAGGGAATGTCGATCATTGGCAGACAGCTGCTGTTGGCGCGAGCGAGATTGATGGTGCCGCAACTGTGTGTTCCCTGAACGCTGTCATAGTCCTGCGCGTTGCGCGAGAAGAACAATGTCACCGCCGGATCGACGACCAGAGTGACATTCGACGGGATATGCAGCGGACCGCTCAGGAAGGCGTTGTTGACGCCGGCGCTATCCATGGAGAGTTCAACGGCCACGCTGGATCCGGAGGAACCGGAGGAGCAGCCATCCAGGGCGGCCTGTATCCTGCCGCCATCCGGATTGCTGTCGCTGGCGTCCACCGAAGTTTCCAGATCCTGGGTCGAGGGATTCGTCAAGAGAGCGGCAGTCAGTTGCTGGCAGACGGTGGGGAAGCTTGGCTCGGAAACGGTGCGCGAGTCGCCACTGACGGCCTGCGCGGCTACGGTGAGCGTCTTTGTAGCAGAGTTGCTGCTGCCAACAACATTGGTCACGCCGGGGTAGGTGGCCACCAGCGAGTGGGTTCCAGCGGCAACGTCTTCCAGGGACCAGGAGCAGCTGCCGGAGGAGAGCGTGCAGGTGGTCGCGGTAGATCCATCCAGTTGCAGGTTCACCGTCCCGGTTGCTGTACTCGGCGACACCGTCACGCTGCCGGTAATCGTATCTCCTGCATTCGAAGATGCATTGTTGACTGTCAGGGTCGTGGTGGAGACGGGCAGCACCGTGACCTGCACGGTAATGTTGCCGGAATTCAGTGCGAAGTTGCCATCCGTATTGATGCCGTAAGCCTGATAGGTAAAGGTATCCGAGCCGCTGTAACCAGCAGTCGGAGTATATTTCAGGGTATTTCCACTCGCTACGAGCGAGCCGTGGTTAGGAGAACCAGACGACCAGATTCCTTTGACGCACCCCAGGATGTCGGAAGGCTTCGGCCCAAGGCCAGAGCTTCCTGCCGAGACGCAATTGCTGATGCTGCCCGCAGGAACCGGAACTAGGATGGCCTGGCCGGCATATGCCGTCATGGTGGTCGTTGCCGGCAGCACGTTCAAAGTGACAGTAAACGTGGTCGGTCCGCCGGGGCGGCTAGTTCCCCCGGCCAATCCCGTGCCGCCATCACCGTTCCATACAGTAGTTACAGGAATCAAAAACGTATCCAGGCCGGTGAAAGTAGGCGTGGGAGGCGTATAGACGTAGTTGATTGAAGCGCCACTGCGGGTTCCGGCCAGCGAACCACCCTGTGTGGTCGTAATACTCAGCGTGGTGTCGTTGTTTATGTTGTTGTTATAGCAGTCCGCATTTGCGGTGAAGACGCCGGAACCGCCATTCACAATCAGGAAGACAACGCCCTCTTGCGGCTGGCAGAACAAAGGGTCCCCCGGATTCGGGGATTGCGCGCTTGCGCGCGGCGCGGCCAGCAGGAACAGGGCCATGCAGAAGAGGGCATGGAATGCGGCTCGCGACTCAAGCGGTCGAATCATAAAGCGTTGGCAGGAGCGGCTTGCTGAGCGTGCAACCCTATACAACAGGTCGACTGGGGGCTGAACCTTCATTTCGAACATACTTGTCTCCAGTGGCTTGGGATGGGAACTGTGACTCTGAATCTTTTTTGGAAGAGTTGCGCGCCTGTGGGACCCGACGCAAGCGTTGAACTGCCATTGCGCCAGGTTGCTTGTCAAAGCTGGTTTCGTCTCTTCGACAATCGCGCCGATTGTCATCGCAGGAAGCGGCGCACGATGGCTTGTCGCAGCGGTGCGAGCATCCTCGCGGCCTTCTGAAGCTCTTCCGCGGAAACGCTGAATGCCCGGCTGGCGATCGGCCAGAAGGGTTCCTTGCCATGCGCGATGAACTGCCCGGCGGCTGGAATGACTGGGCAAACCCAAAGGGATGCCGATACGAGGCTTTGCAGGGCGCATCAAACTACCTAGGTGCCACCTTTTTACTTACTCCTCATGGTACCGTACAAACCTGACAATCCCGGACACGCTGACGCAAAAGGGACCACATTGCGCGACGGCAGCCGCGTCACGCGGTGCTTCAGTGAAATTTGAAAGGAATGTTCCGCCGCCGCCGCGGCTCTCAAAACTGCCACCAAGCCGGAAAGGCGAATGCCGGCACATAACACAGCCATGAACCGAAGCGCAGTCCATCGCACGGACAACTTCTGCTCGAAGGTCCCGCGAGAACTTTGTCGTTGCGTCGGGAAATCAAAGGGGGAATCCAACTCCCCTTGCATCACTTTCGTGTCTGTACGCGCCGGAGCGAAAATAGGCCACGGCACGCCGCGTTTGCGGGTCACTCCGCCATCGATCACGACATCGTCATCATGGACGGTGCCGTCGATCCGAATCGAGCCAAAGGAAAAGTTTTGAATCTTCATCTTGCCCTCAAGCAGCCGCTGCTGGCATAGCGTAGGAGCATTGTCTCCTCCATCATGAACCCTGTTTACAGGACGTTCGCGTCATACAACACAATGAGCGCAGCCATCGTCAGATACCCAGCTCTCGATCGCATGCCACCAGTTCCGCGAGAGCCGCCTTGCGCTCCACGTCGATCTGCCGCTTGTAAGCGAGCACGCTCTTGAAGGAAGCACGGCGATGCGTCCCAACTTTGTGGAATTCGATCTTGCCTTCATTGAGCAGGCGAATCAAAGTCGGCCGCGAGACATTCAGCAGATCGGCGGCCTCCTGGGTTGTGAGTTCTGCATGAACGGGGATCAGCTTGACCGCATTGCCGCGGCTCATCTCATCCAAGATCTGAACGAGCAGATGCGCGGCCTGGGCAGGTATCTTGATCGATGGCTCCTTGAGGGAATTGATCGCCCGAAGATCGAACGGCGAGGTCGACCTCAGCCGCGAAGCCAGAATCTTTTTGGTCTCCTTGGCCAGCTTGACGTCATCCTCGGAGGGAATGAGGGGGGTGAGGTGGGCGGTAGCAGACATGGCAGTAAACCTCACCAGCAACTATACGCAATCGAAGCAAACGAACATAAGCGAGATAAGCGAAAGCCTATACAGGCATTCAATCTGCACTCCAGGCAGGGACTGTGAAGCTCGACAAAGCGGACCCTTGCCAGAATTCGGGACCAGGATCTCGTCTGTTACGGCCGTTGCGAGGCCTTACGATGGGTTCCCGTTCCTTTAAAATCTTGAATTCGCGACTTTCCTGCGGTCTTTCACGGCGATACCATGGGTTCAAATCCCATCGGGGACGCCAATTAAATCATCCACTTAGAAGAGGATAGAGGCGTGGCGATAGTTTGTAGGACAATTTGTGCCCCTAGAAGTGCACTTTGCGCTCACTCCATTGACTCGAACTGCCGGAGAGCCTAGCCGTCCTCCACCCGCCTAGACAGGCAAAGCAGAAGCGCCGGAACGCCTAATTGCCCCCCCAAGTTCGATTTCAAGAATGGGGTATATCCCTTTCTCCGGAACGGGAATTCGGTCACTTTTACGTGTTTGACGTTTCTTCGCCAATACTGACACCCACAGCGCAACTTGTACGCCGGCCAATTTCAATGCGAGCGCAGTAGGCCGACGCGACGGCTTGCGGGCTAAGTGTTCGGGAACTGACGGTCCACGCCGCAGTTCCTACTTTTTTTGAGCGAGCCCGGATCACATTCGAGATTGTTTAACAGGTGTTTATGGTTTGCTTGAATTGCGATATGTAGAATATGGACTAGGAATGGAGACAATCCTCAATCTCGCTTGGGTGTTGCTGGCAGGCGTCCTGGCGTGTCTGTGGGTGCGCCATGCCCCGCGCTACGGCGCGAGCCAGCGGATGCAGGTTGCAGCCCTGGCCGTGCTCATTCTGATTCTGTTTCCGGTCATTTCAGTGACCGACGACTTGCTGGCGGCGCAAAACCCGGCGGATATCGAAACTTATGTGCGCCGGGGCCACACGACAGGCAGCCAGCACTTCCTCTTTCCCGCGGCTGCCACGGTACCTCCGGTTTCTTTTGCCGGCCTGTTTTTTGGCTATCAGCGCCTAGCCGCGCCCCTTGATCTCCCCATTCCCACAGTGAAAAATCCCGCACTGGCCGCGATCCAGAACCGACCGCCACCGACCGTCTGATCTTTCGCTTTCATCGTCTAATTCATTGAGCATCTTTACCTTCCGTTACCGCCGTGCAAACCACGACGCAAAGGTTGTGTATGAAGCGAATCTTCTTCTCCCTGTCGATTTTGGCAGTGGCGACGCTATTCTCTATGGCGCCGGCCCTGCTTTCGGCGCAGCAAAGCCTGACCTGGGAGCAGGTGAAGGCCAAATTTGAAGCCGCCAACCCCGCCCTGCGGGCCGACGCTCTCGGTGTTGACGAGATGAAGGCGGTCGAGATCACGGCGTATCTGCGCCCCAATCCGCAATTCACCGCGGCGACGGACGGAACGCAAATCGCCCGTAACAATGGGGTCTGGCAGCCGCTTTCAGGGAACCAGGCTCAAGGTACTCTGAGTTATCTGCACGAGCGCGACCGCAAACGCGAGTTGCGCCTGGAAAGTGCCAAGGAAGGCACGCAAATTTCCGCCTCCGAGCACGAAGACCTCAGGCGCAACCTGCTCTTCGACCTGCGCTCGCAGTTTGTCCAGACGCTCGAAGCCAAGGCTGTGCTCGATCTGGCCAAGGCCGACCTTGCCTACTACGACAAGATCATCGAAATCAGCAGAAGCCGTTACAAGGCCGGAGACATTGCCCAGATCGATCTGGATCGCATCGAGTTGCTGCGCGTGCAATACGAAGTGGAGATTCAGGCGGCCATCGTCAATCTGCGCACGGCCAAGATTCAGCTTCTCCAACTTCTGAACGACCGCACTCCAGTCGAGCAGTTCGATGTGACTGGAGCTTTCGACTTCGCCGACGAGCTGAAACCGCTTGACGATTTCCGCCAGATCGCTCTCGACGAGCGGCCCGACCTTCGCGCAGCGATGGAGTCAATTCAACAAGCGCAGACCAACCACAAGCTGGCGCAGGCCAACGGTTCCACCGATCCGACCTTCAGCGCGTGGTACACATGGAACCCCTCCTTCAACAATCCCAACGACCAGCAGTCGCTCGGGCTGAGCGTGATGGTTCCGCTGCGCATCTTCGACCGCAACCAGGGAGAGAAGCAACGAACGCAAATCGATATTGGCCGCAACCAGCAACTGAGCGAAGCCGTGCGCGCACAGGTTTTCAGCGATGTGGATTCGGCTTACACGCAGGTGGAAAGCAGCATCGCGCTACTCCGGCCCTACAAGGCGCAGTACAAGGACCAGGCGCTGCGCGTCCGGGACACGGTGACTTACTCCTATGAGCACGGCAGCGCTTCGCTGATGGACTTTCTAAACGCGCAGAGCGACTACAGAACCGTGCAACTGGCCTATCTGCAACTGATCGGCTCCTACATGACTGCCGCCGGACAACTGAATCTGGCCGTGGGACGCGAGGTAATCCAATGATTTCGAGGTTTTCTTTGAAACAATCCGCCAAAGCTTCGTTTGCTCTCGTGCTGACGGCATCGCTCGGCATGGCTCTCTGCGGCTGCAAGAGCAAGGAGAAGGGCGACGGTGCGCCTCCGGCCAATCAACAGGTCATCCAGGTTGCAGACATGAATCTGCTTACCATCGACCCGAACGACGTAGCCAAGTTCCCACTGACGACGGCCACCCCGATCGAATCCGCATCCGAACTGACAGCGACCGGTTCTGTCTTTCCCGATATAAGCCGCGAAGTTCCAGTCATTTCGCTGGCCAACGGCCGCGTGGTCGACATCAAGACTCGCCTGGATGACAACGTCAGGAAAGGCCAACTGCTGTTGAAGGTTCAAAGCCCGGATATTACCAACGCCTTCAATGCCTATCTGAAGGCCGCCAACGACGAGCAACTTGCCCACAAGGCATTTGTCCGCGCCGATGATCTGTTGAAGCACGGCGCCATTTCGCAAGCTCAACTGGAACAAGCGGAAGACACGGCGAAGAACGCCAAGGCTGATCTGACCGCAGCCGAAGAGCAGCTTAAAACGCTCGGAGTGAACAAAAGCCACCCCAGCAGCGTGGTTGACGTCTATGCGCCAATATCCGGCGTGATCGTGGCCCAGAATGTAACCAATGCGGCAGCCACGGGCGTAAGCCTCTCCGGCTCGGCCACTGCCTTTACCATCGCCGACCTCTCTACGGTCTGGATTGTTTGCGACGTTTACGAAAACGACATGCCCAAGCTGCAGCTCGGCCAGGAAGCAAAGATCAAATTCAACGCCTTCCCCGACCGTCCACTCACCGGCCGCATCAGCGACATCGGTCCCATTCTTGATCCCTCGCTCAGAACCGCCAAGGTGCGCATCGAAGTTCGCAATCCCGGCTTCCTCAAGCTGGGTATGTTCGCAACCGCGACTTTCACCGGCAAGAACAAGGAGATCCACGCCGTGGTTCCCGCCGAGGCCGTTCTTCATTTGCACGACCGCGACTGGGTCTTCGTGCCCGCGGGCGGAAATCAGTTCAAGCGCACAGAAGTCCACGCCGGCAAGATGCTGGACGGCAGCCGCCAGGAGATTCTCTCCGGCCTTCAGCCCGGCCAGCAGGTGATCGGCAACGCCTTGCTTCTGGAAACAGCGGGGAACCAATAAAATGATTCGCGCACTCGTCGATTTCGCGCTCAGAAACCGCTGGATGGTGCTCGGCGCAGTCCTGCTGCTCACCATCTGGGGCATCATCAGCTTCCGCAACCTGCCCGTCGAAGCCTATCCCGACGTGGCCGACAACTACGTGCAGATCATCACCCAGTGGCCGGGCCGCTCGGCGGAAGAGATCGAGCGCCAGGTCACGGTGCCGATCGAGATTCAGATGGCCGGCATTCCCCATCTGGCGCATCTGCGCTCCACGACGCTGTCCGGCCTTTCCAGCCTGATGCTCATCTTCGACGACAACTCCACCAGCGATCTCAACCGCGAGCACGTGATGGAGCGTCTGGGCCAGGTCAACCTGCCCGCCAATCTTGTTCCTCAGATGGGCACCGACTGGAGCCCCGTTGGCCAGATCTACTGGTACACACTGGAAAGCACCAACCCCGCCTTCGACGTGATGGAGAAGAAATCGATCGAGGACTGGACGCTGGAAAAGTCCTTCAAAAGCGTCCCCGGCGTGGTCGATGTCTCTAGCTTCGGCGGACCCACCAAGGAGTACCAGATCAAACTCGATCCGGAGAAGCTTGTCTCATACGGATTGAGCATCGGCCAGGTTGAGCAGCAAATCTCCGCCAACAATACGAACGGCGGCGGCAGCTTCATCGAGCAGGGCGCGCAGCAGATCAACGTGCAGTCGGTGGGCCTGTTCACCAGCGTGCAGGACATCGAGAACACTGTCGTCAAGTCCGCCAACGGCACAGCCATCCGGATCAAGGACATTGCCACGGTTACGCAGGGGCCCAAGATTCGCCTTGGACAGATCGGCAAGGCCATTCACCGCCTCGATGGCAAGATCGTCGACAATCCCGACACTGTCGAGGGCATTGTCCTGCTGCAAAAGGGCGATGACTCCGATCCCGTGCTTGACGGCATTCACAAGGAAGTCGAGACACTGAACCACGGCATTCTGCCCAAGGGCGTGAAGATTGTTCCCTTCCTTGATCGCTCCGACCTGGTCAAATTCACGGTCAAGACCGTGGAAGACAACCTGACGGCTGGGATGCTCCTGGTCTCCATCGTTCTCTTTCTCTTCCTGGGAAATATGCGCGGCGCCTTCATCGTTGCGCTTACGATTCCCTTCTCGCTGATGTTCGCCTCCATCTGCCTCGACCTCAACCACATTCCGGCAAACCTGCTCTCACTGGGCGCGCTGGATTTCGGTATGTTGGTCGATGGCTCGGTGGTCATGATTGAGAACATCGTCCGCCATCTTACCAACAAGGACGATATGCGAATGCCGTCCGAGAAGATCCGCGCGGCTGCTCACGAAGTGCAGCGGCCGGTCTTCTTTGCCCGCGGCATCATCATTGCATCCTATTTGCCTATCTTCACGCTGCAGGCCGTCGAGGGTCGCCTCTTCAAGCCTATGGCCTGGACCGTCTGCTTCGCGCTGCTCGGCGCGCTCGTCTTCGCCATGCTGGTCACTCCGGTGATGGGCAGCTTCGCCTTCCGTTCGGGCGCGAAAGAGTGGAGAAATCCCCTGATGGAATGGCTCACCGGCCACTATCGCACGGCGGTGCGCGCGGCCATTCTCCATCGCAACTGGACCGTGGGAATCTCGGCCGCGTTGTTCGCCGTCGCCGTCTATCTCACCTTTGGCGGCCCCGTCGGCTCAGAGTTCCTGCCCCATCTCGACGAGGGCGCCATCTGGGTGCGCGGCACGCTGCCGCCCAGTGAAGGTCCCACAACCTCAATCAGCTTTACCAACCAGGCGCGCCTTGTGCTGGCTTCCTTCCCCGAGGTCACGCAGGTCGTCAGCCAGACCGGCCGTCCCGACGACGGCACCGATACCGCCGGCTTCTTCAATACCGAATACTTCGTCGATCTCAAGCCCAAGGATCAATGGCGGCCTGTCTTCCATCAGGACAAGGAAGAGCTGATTGCCGCCATTGACAGGGAGCTTTCGAAGTTTCCTGGAGTCATCTGGAACTATTCCCAGCCCATCTCAGACAACATGGAAGAGGCTGTCAGCGGCGTCAAGGGGGAGCTGGCTGTCAAGCTTTTCGGCGACGATCTGCGCACCCTGGAGAAAAAGGCCGACGAGATTCAGGCGCAGATGGCCGGCATTCCGGGCATCGAGGATCTGGGCATCTTTCGCATCGTCGGACAACCCAATCTCAACTACACCGTGGACCGCGCCGCTGCCGCCCGCTGGGGCATTAATGTTGCCGATATTCAGGACGCCATGCAGACCGCCGTGGGCGCCAATGCACTCACCCAGGTGCAGCAGGGCGAGGCGCGCTACGACGTAACCCTGCGCTATCAGCAGCAGTACCGGAGTACGCGCGAGGCCATCGAGAACGTGCGTCTGCTTGCGCCCTCGGGCGAGCGGGTTTCCCTTGGCCAATTGACCAAAGTTTCCATCGATGACGGTGCCGAGCAGATCAACCGCGAAGGCGGCCAGCGCTACATCGCCATCAAGTACTCCGTGCGTGGACGCGATCTCGGCTCGACCGTCGAGGAAGCCCTCCACAAGGTCAATAGAACCGTGGCGCTCCCAGCCGGATACCATCTGGAATGGGCTGGCGAATACGCCAGCCAGCAGCGCGCCAACCGGCGCATGATGATCGTTGTTCCGATCACTGTGCTGGCCATCTTTCTCATCCTCTACACCATGTTCCGCTCCTACAAATGGACTTTGCTCATCCTGGTCAGCGTCGTCATGGCCTCTGTCGGCGGTCCGCTCGCCTTGTACCTCACGCACACAAACTTCTCTGTTTCGTCGGCGGTTGGCTTCCTGGCGCTCTTCGGCGTTTCGGTGGAGATTGGCGTCATCATGATTGAATTCATCAACCAACTGCGCACGCGTCAGAAACCCACGGAGAGAACGAGCCATGAGCATATCGTCGAGGCTGCCGTCGAGGGCGCGGTGCTGCGCTTGCGGCCCATCATGATGACGATGCTGGTGGCCACGCTCGGCCTGCTGCCCGCGGCGCTCTCACACGCCATCGGCTCCGACTCGCAACGGCCCTTCGCCATTGTCATCGTCGGCGGCCTGCTGGCCAACCTGATCATCGGCGTCTTCCTGCTGCCCACTCTCTACGTATGGGTTGCGCGCGACAACGACATACTGCCTGAGGCGGAATCCACGGAGGATTACTAGCCGGTACCAGAAGAGGGTTTTGCAAAGGCTAGGCAATGCCGATATCCATGCTCCTTCTGTAAGGAAGAAGTAGGGCGGAACAATGTTCAAAGGGGAAAGGGCCGGGGACGCCGATTAAATCGGCCGCTTGCATAATATTGGCGTTCCGGCTCGGAAGCATCTCATTCTCGGCTCTGTGGTTCGTTTTATACAGCTTTTCAGCGGGCAGGGAGTACTATCGATTCCGGAAGCAGTGCGCCGTTCCGTGCGCAACCGCGCCAGTTTTCGATGCGCTGAAGCCAGTTGCCGAAGACGAGTTCTGAAGATCCATGCCCGCCAGCCGCTCTTCTTCCCCAGAGGTGGCCTATGAACGCCTTGTTGATCTACCCGGAATTCCCCGATACCTTCTGGAGCTTCAAACATGCCCTGAAGTTCCTGGGCAAGCGCGCGGCCCAGCCTCCGCTGGGGCTGATGACGGTGGCCGCGCTAGTGCCGAAGGCCTGGAAGAAGCGGCTGGTGGACACCAACGTCGAGCGGTTGCGCGATCGCGACCTGGACTGGGCGGACGTGGTGATGCTGAGCGCGATGCACATTCAGCGCGAGTCGCTGGCGGCCATTCTTGAGCGGTGCCGGGCGCGCGGGGTGCGAACCGTGGTGGGAGGGCCGATCGCGAGCAGCCTGACGCCGGAGGAGCTGAAGGCGGACCACGTGGTAATCGGCGAGGCCGAAGCGCTCATTGGCGATTTGGCGCGCGACCTGGACGAGGGAACAGCCAAGCCGGTTTACCAGGCGGCGGAAAGGCCAGAGATGGAGACCAGCCCGCTGCCCGACCTGAGCCTGATCAAGATGAAGCGCTACTCGACCATGGCCGTGCAATACTCGCGCGGATGCCCCTTCAACTGCGAGTTCTGCGACATCATCGAAATCTATGGCCGGCGGCCGCGGACCAAGACTGTCAAGCAGGTGCTGGCCGAGCTGGACCAGCTCTACGCCGCCGGCTGGCGCGAGTCGGTGTTTATTGTGGACGATAACTTCATCGGCAACAAGGCGCGCGCCAAGGAGTTATGCCGGGCGCTGGCCAAGTGGCGCAGCCAATACAAAACCAGCTTCGACTTCAACACTGAGGCTTCGCTGAACCTGGCCGACGATCCGGAGCTGATGCAACTGATGAAGGACGCGGGCTTCAACTCGGTCTTTCTGGGCATTGAAACTCCCGATGAAGCGGACCTGATCGCCTGCAACAAGCTGCAAAACACGCGTCGCAGCCTGCTGGACAGCGTGGCCACCATTCAGAGTTATGGCATGCAGGTAATGGGCGGCTTTATCCTGGGATTCGACACCGATCGCGACGACATCTTCGACCGCATGGTGGAGTTTATCCAGAAGAGCGGAATTCCCATTGCCATGGTCGGGTTGCTGCAAGCCATGCCCGGAACCCAGTTATTCCGTCGGCTGTGGAAGGAAGGCCGGATTCTGGATGAGGGCCGCGGCGACAATACGGACGACAAGCTGAACTTTCTTCCCAACATGGACGCGACGCAACTGGTCGAGGGTTATCGCTCGGTGCTGAAGCGGATTTACTCCTGCGAGGCTTACTATGACCGCGTCAAGCTCTACCTGAGCCGCATTCAGCCGCGGCCGGGCGAGCGGAAACGTGGCGAGCGAAAGAACGGGCAGCGGTGGCTGACCATGGGCAACGCGCGCGCCTTTGTCAACTCGATTGTCCGCCAGGGAGTCTTCGGCCGGCAGCGCTGGAGTTACTGGAAGTTTCTGCTGACTGTGGCCACGCGCTATCGCCATTGCGTCGGCTCGGCCATGACTCTGGCGGTGATGGGTTATCACTTCCAGGTGATGACCAGAAGGCTCGCCAGCGGCACGGACTCGCCGGTCGCGATGGGGAAGTGCCTGCCAACAGAAACAGGAATGCAAACGCGATAACAGGGCCCGCGTGATAGATTCTTCGTGAGAAGTTAGCGGAGGGTCCATGCGAGTCTATTGGGCGATTGCGTTGTTTGTCGGGTTTGGCACGAGCTTTTCCGGAGGACAGCAGGCAACGGCGCAAGAGCCGGTCTATCACCAGACGCCGGATAAGGAAGGCGTATATTTTGTTGGTCCCGAAGTTACGCCACCCATGATCGTGCAGGCCGTGGCAGCGGTTTACACCGATGATATGCCCCGAGGCAGCAGAGGGGTGAGTGTCTGGTCGGTAGTGATTCGCGCCGACGGAACGGTGGCGGATGCACATCTGGCCGAGCCGCTCGGAACAGCATTTGACGCGGCGGCAATCGACGCAATTCATCAATGCAGATTTGCGCCCGGAAGGCTGCGTGGAGAGCCGGTCGCGGTTCGCATCGGCGTGGCAGTTGCCTTCCATCTCGACAAGAACCCTTCCAATCCTATGATTGCCGTCCTCGAAAGAGACCTTGACCACTCAGATGCGGGACCATCCGCAACTACAAAGCCCAAGGTTGGGCACCCTGAAGACACAAGCCCTCTGCTGATTCACGCGGCCGAAGCGACCCCCTGGATTCCTGCACTCAAGGAGAAATACCGGGGAGTGGTCGTCGTGTCAGCGCTGGTGGGAGAAGACGGTTTGACAAGCGATGTACGCGTCATTCGACGCCTCGGCATGGGCCTCGACGAAAAGGCGACGGAAGCAGTCAGACACTACCGGTTCATGCCCGCAATGAAAGATGGCAAGCCCGTTGCAACCCGAATCAGTATCGACGTGAACTGCAATATCTACTAGTGTGGTGTTCCAGAAATTCGTGGTGGAATTCGCAAAAGCAACCACAGGTCCTTCGACTCCGCAGGCCGCAAAATACGCGGCCTGCTTCGCTCAGGATGACAATTCATTTTTGTGTGAACTTCTGGAACAGAACACTAATTCGCTTTCCGACAATTCCGTAAAGACGTCAGACGTAGGCCGGGTCACGATAAACTGCGAATGAGGGCGCAATCTTGAGCGGTTCGGAGCCAGGAGAGAAAGTGGAAATGGCCGCGGCGGGCGGCGAGGCGGAGATGGGCGAGCCGTCTGGCGTCTCACACGCCTGGCGAGCGCTGCGCCACCGCAACTTCCGGCTCTTCTTTGGCGGGCAGAGCATCTCGCTGATTGGCACGTGGATGACCCGCGTGGCCACTGGCTGGCTGGTTTACCGGCTGACCGGCTCGGCTCTGCTGCTGGGCACGATCAGCTTTGCCGGCCAGATTCCCACCTGCCTGCTGGCTCTGTTTGCCGGCGTTTGGGTGGACAGGCTCGACCGGCGACAGGTGCTGCTCTGGACCCAGGGTTTATCGATGGTGCAATCGCTGACGCTGGCCGCCATGACGCTCTCGGGCTGGATTACGATTCCCTGGCTGCTGGCGTTGAGCGTCATGCAGGGCACGATCAATGCCTTCGACATGCCGGGCCGCCAGGCCTTCATGGTCAAGATGGTGGACGACAAGCGCGACCTGCAGAACGCCATCGCCATCAACTCGTCGATGGTGAATATGGCGAGGCTCGTGGGTCCGGCGCTGGCCGG
>Ga0326727_10012348_pt1 | contig 19488 bp, 18 predicted proteins | sample MB2enrmetagenome_FD_207643 | JGI IMG/M metagenome (GOLD analysis project Ga0326727, IMG submission 207643) | Lab enriched peat soil microbial communities from McLean, Ithaca, NY, United States - MB29MY | ecosystem: Environmental > Terrestrial > Soil > Wetlands > Peat | place: USA: New York...
GTCGGCCTCCGCTACGCTCCGGCCTCCCTCCGTCCGCCGCCCTGCGCCCCAACAAAGAACAGAGACAGTCAAGAAAGGGACATTCTCTCCTGAGTTAAAGAGGGGACATTTCTAAAGAGTTTTGACATTCAGCCGGGCCGTCATCCCTTGCGGTGGTAATCGACGGCGATCATTCGGCCATCCAATTCAATGACAGAATAGCCCCAGGGGACATAGCGGTCGGAGCCTTTGCTTTCACGGTGCTCGACGCGCCAGGCGATGACTTCCCAGCCGTTGGCGGTTTGGCGCACCTCCCATTCGGCGCGGTCGGCCCAATCCTCCTTTTGCTCCAGCAACCGTTTGGCCGCCGCGATTTGTTCGTGGTAGCGCCCTTGCGGGTCCTCGGGTCGCTCCATGCGGGCGGTCTCACCGCCGCATCCGTTGAGCAACAAGAGGAACAGGGTAATAATCCATAATCTGGCCATCCTTCTCCTTATCGGTATGACGCCGTTCCGCTTAAGCTGGAAAAAGGAAGAATTGAACCAAAGCCGTTCTTCAACCATACTGGCCGTATTCATGGGAGCACAATGGAAACAAGCCGGACGCGAAATCAGCGCGCAGAAAAAAGGCCAGATGGTCGTCAAACTGGTCCGCGAGATCACGGTCGCCGCCAAGCTGGGCGGGGCCGATCCCGACCTGAACCCGCGCCTGGCCGCCGCCGTCGAAAAGGCCAAAAAATCCTCCGTTTACAGGGAGACCATCGAGCGCGCCATCAAAAAAGGCGCGGGCCTGACCGGCGAAAAAGTGGCGATTGAAACGGTCGTCTATGAAGGTTTCGCCCCGCACAAAGTGCCGATCGTCGTCGAGTGTCTGACCGATAATCGCAACCGCACCGCGCCGGAAATCCGCAATTTGTTCAAAGGCGGTTCGATGGGCGCGCCCGGCAGCGTGGCTTTTTTCTTCAATCATCTGGGTGTGGTCGAAGCCACCCACCCTGACCCGCGGCGCGACGCCGAAGCCGACGCCATTGAAGCAGGCGCGCAGGAAATCGAGCCGCTTGAAGCCGGGGAAGCGCCCGCCGGACAATTGGGCGCGCGATTTTTGACCGGAACCAAAGACCTGGATGCCGTTGCCAGGGCGTTGAAGGCGGCGGGCTGGAATGTGATCGCCTCCGAACTTCGTTACATCGCAAAAAACTTCACGGAAGTTTCCGAGGCGCACCGCAAGGAAGTCCATGATTTTCTCAACGCGCTGGACGACCACGATGACGTGCATCATGTATATGCCGCCATGAAACCGGGTTGAGCACGAACCAAAGTGCGTCATCCCAAGCGCTCGAAATGAGCTGTAAAACTGCCCTTCTCCTTGTCTTGCTGGCCACGACCTTTGCGGCAACGAATGCGCATATCGCGCCACGGATTCAATCGGGAGCCAATGCCGGCGCATCGCTGAGCCAACGTTTTGTCAGCAGTCGGTTGGCGTGCTATGCGACTTTGTGCCCCCACCGCAACATCCGCGCGGTGGCCTCCCAACCTAAACAGGCGTCGGTGATGGAAACTCCATAACGCAGGCTGGCCGGATTGTCCTTGGGAAACGGTTGCGTGCCCTCTTCCAGATAACTTTCGACCATCAGTCCGATGAGCGAGCGCGTGCCAGCGGCGCGTTGCTGGATGACGTTGCGCCATACGTCCTCCTGCCGGGCCACCTGTTTGCCTGAATTGGCATGGCTGCAATCGACCATCAGGACGGGAGGCAAGCCGTTCCTGGCCAACTGGTCTTCCGCATCGCGAATGCTCTCCGCGTCGTAATTGGTTCGCAGGCGGCCTCCCCGCAACACGACGTGCCCGCCGGGGTTGCCCGCCGTGCGGACAATGCTGGTGACGCCATCCTGATCGATCCCGATGAAGCTGTGCGGGCGCATGGCCGCGCCCATGGCGTCGATGGCAATCTGCAAACCGCCGTCTGTGCCATTTTTGAACCCGACGGGCATGGAGAGGCCGCTGGCCATTTCGCGATGGGTCTGGGACTCGGTGGTGCGCGCCCCGATGGCCACCCAACTGACCAAGTCCGAGATATACTGCGGGGTGATCGGGTCCAGAAACTCCGTGGCGGCGGGCAGGCCCAGGGCGGTGATGTCCAGCAAGAGGCGGCGGGCGGTTTTAAGGCCTCCTTCGATGTCGTAAGAGCTGTCCAGATGCGGATCATTGATCAACCCCTTCCAGCCAATGGTGGTGCGCGGTTTTTCGAAATAAACGCGCATGACGATTTCCATGCGGTCGCCCAATTCCTGGCGAAGAGCGTTGAGCTTGCCGGCATAGTCCAGCGCCCCGATCGGGTCGTGAATGGAACAGGGACCGACGACGACCAGCAATCGAGGATCTTGGCGTGCCAGGATGGCGTTGATGGCCTGGCGTCCGCGCACGACTGTAACGTTGCAGTCCTCGGTCATGGGCAGCTCCGCCTTCAAAGAGCGCGGCGGCAGAAGCCGGACGATTTCCTTTACATGTAAATCCTGGGTCGGAAACATTGCCGCCAATATAATGCGCTTTGCAAAATGTCCAATGAGGAAATTCCGGGGACCTGATCGAACATCGGATTATAAAAGGGGGTCAAATTTTTTGCTTGGAATGCCCCGGATTGTGGTGCATTATGAGCCAGCGGGTGTGATAGCACCCCGTATGCCGAACCCTGCTATTAATTATGAAAATGAAGAAGAGCGCGGCCATGGCCGCCACGATACCAAACGTTAAAACAACCGCGGGAATTCCCGCAACAAGTCCCGCTGCAACTCCCGCCAGACCCATCACGGCAGCGTCTCCCAGACTTGCCCCGGCTCCGTCTGCAAAACCCGCCGCGCCGGCTCACGGCTCGGGCGGCGCCGTGACAACCATCGAAGTCAAAACGGACGTTGGCTTCGGCAACACCGTGTTTCTCCGGGGCGAGGGCGGCGGACTGACATGGGAACGCGGCGTGCCGCTGTCCTGCGTGGACGGCAAGACCTGGCGCTGGTCGGGCACCGTCAAGGACCCAATCACTTTCAAGCCGCTGATCAACGACAAGATTTGGTCCACGGGAACCGACCTGACCGTCAAGCCCGGCCAAAAGGTTGAGATCAAGCCGAACTTCGCCTGATCCGTCCTGGATCAGGCACCAAGGAGGCAGGAAACGCGGCGACGTTTGAAGCGCGCCGGCGTGGGTCTGGCTTCGTCGAAGCCCTGAAGCAAAAGGAATTGCGCTCGCTAAAAGAACATCGCGATTCCAGGGGATTTTTGCGTCCTGGCGCGGCTGGCCGCGGGTGTTTCCGATCCGCCGCCCAAGCAGTGAAGGGCCGCGGCCAAAGCTTTCGCTTGCGAGAAAGGGGGAAAACGCACAGTCTCAACCCGGCGGGCTGAATGCGGCGCCGCCCATGATGAACGAGAACGAGCTTTTGGCGAAGCGGTTGCGGAACGGCAATTGGCCCCTGGCGGCGGCGCTGGTTCTGGCCGCGGCACTGGCCGGCTGCAACAAATCAGGCGGGCCATCCGGCGAAAGCGCCGCAGGGGCGGACGTGATCAGGGTCGGCGAATTCGCGTCGTTGACGGGCAAGGAGGCGTCTTTTGGCCAAATGTCCCACCATGGCACGGAGTTGGCCATTGAGGAGCTTAACGGGCGGGGAGGCGTCCTGGGCCGGAAACTGCAGTTGCTCACGGAAGACGACCAATCCAAGCAGGGAGAATCAAAAACCATCGCCCGCAAGTTGATTTCGCGCGACGGGGTGGTAGCCCTGCTGGGGGAAGTGGCGTCGGGCCGGTCGCTGGAAGCGGCGCCGGTTTGCCAGGAAAATCGCATTCCGCAAATCTCCCCTTCCTCCACCAATCCGAAGGTGACGCAGATAGGGGATTATATTTTTCGGGTCTGTTTCACCGATCCGTTGCAAGGGCGTGTCCTGGCCCGGTTTGCGCGGCAGACGCTGCACGTCAATCGGGTGGCGGTGTTGACTGATGCGGCCAACACCTACAGCGTCGGGCTGGCGACCTATTTCAAGGAGGCATTTGCGGCCGCGGGAGGGACGATCGTGGATGAACAGAAGTACAGCGGCGGGGACAAGGATTTTAACGCGCAGTTGACCACGATCAAGGCGGCCAATCCGGAGGCGGTATTCATTCCGGGGTATTACCAGGACGTCGGATTGATTGCGCTGCAAGCCCGGCAGTTGGGAATCAACGTCCCGCTGTTCGGCGGGGACGGGTGGGAATCGCAAGCCTTGATCTCCATCGGCGGGGCGGCGGTGGAAGGGAATTATTTTTCGACCCATTTCTCGCCCGAACAATCGGGGCCGGCGGTGCGTGAATTTGTCAAGAAGTTCCAAGAGAGGTACGGGGTGATGCCGGACGCGATGGCGGCGCTGGGCTACGATTCGGCCATGCTGCTGGCGGATGCGTTCAAACGCGCCGGGACGACGGACGGCCCGAAAGTGCGGGACGCGCTGGCGGCGACGCGGGATTATCCGGGCATAACCGGACAGATCACGATGGATGAACATCGGGACGCCAGGAAGCCGCTGGTCATCCTGCAAGTCACGGGCGGGCAATTCAAATTGATGGAGCAGATCGGAGCGGAATGATGGGGTTCCGTCTGCATGACTGAGTATCTCCAGCAATTGATCAACGGCCTTTCGCTGGGGGCGGTCTATGCCCTGATTGCCCTGGGATACACGATGGTCTATGGCATCCTGCGATTCATCAATTTTGCGCACAGCGACGTCTTTATGGTTGGGGCGTTTGCGGGGTTTTATATTAGCCGGTATTTTCCGCTTCCGTCGTTCGCCGGCGGGGCGGCGGTCACGGTGTCGGCCATGTTGGTGTGCGCGGCGCTGGGCATGACCATCGAGCGGCTGGCCTATCGGCCGCTGCGACGGCGCAACGCATCAACCCTGGCCGTCCTCATCACGGCCATCGGCATGTCGCTTTTCCTGGAGAATGCGGGGCAGCTTGTCTTCGGGGCGAATTACAAGCCGTTCCCCGCGCTTTTTCCGGTGCGGAAATTTGCCACGGCGGGCGGGCTCCACGCCTCCAGCAACCAACTGCTGGTCTTCATCGTCACGGCCGTGTTGCTCATGGCGCTGCAGTTTATTGTCCTGAAGACAAAGATCGGCACGGCGATGCGGGCCGTATCCTTCAATTACCAGGCCGCCTCGCTGGTTGGGATCAATAATGACCGGGTGATCTCGTTCACCTTCGGGTTGGGTTCGGCCCTGGCGGCGGCGGGGGGCGTGCTTTACTCGCTGCTGTATCCTTCGATCGATCCCTACATGGGAGTTTTGCCGGGATTAAAGGCATTTGTGGCGGCGGTGCTGGGCGGCATCGGCAACATCCCAGGCGCAGCCCTGGGCGGCCTGCTGCTGGGGTTGATTGAGACCTTCGTCAACGGCAGCCGGTTCTCGACGTACACGGATGCCATCGCCTTTGCCGTGTTGATTTTAATACTGATCTTCCGCCCGGCGGGGTTGCTGGGCCGGTTCCAAGTCGAGAAAGTGTGAGCGCCATGCATCGCGTGCAAGCGATCCTCCTTCGCCGGCCGAAACTGCTTTTGCTGACATCGCTCCTGGGCGCGCTGGGGTTTTGGGCGTGTTCCAAGGGGATGAACCAATATGACATGGATTTGCTGACGACGGTCGGCATCAACGTGATCCTGGCCGTGAGCCTGAATTTGGTCAATGGTTACACGGGCCAATTTTCCCTGGGACATGCGGGCTTTATGTCAGTGGGAGCTTACACGGCGGCAGCGATCACATTGTTTGCGGGACCGCATTTGTTGCCGGCGCCATCCAGCGGGTGGTGCGCGCCGGCCACGACGGCGCTGTTTTTCTGCGCGTTGATGGGGGGCGGGCTGGCGGCGGCCCTTGCCGGGTGGCTGGTTGGGATGCCCTCGCTACGGCTGAAAGGGGACTACCTGGCCATCGTCACGCTGGGCTTTGGGGAAATCATCCGCGTCATCTTCCGCAACATTGATTCGCTTGGGGGCGCCTTGGGGCTGAACGGCATCCCGGCTTATACGAACATTTTTTGGGTGTTCGGGGTGGCGGCGGTCTGCACGTATGCGGTTGTGGCGATGGTGCATTCAACCTACGGACGCGGCTTTATCGCCGTGCGGGATGATGAAGTCGCCGCGGAAGCGATGGGATTGAATACGACGCATTACAAGATTGTGGCCTTTGTGGTGGGGGCGTTCTTTGCCGGCATGGCGGGCGGGCTTTACGGCCATTACACGCTGTCCATCGATCCCAAGGGGTTTGATTTCATGCGCTCGATTGAAATCGTGGTCATGGTCATTCTTGGGGGGATGGGCAACACGGCGGGAGTCATCGCCGCCGCCGTGCTGCTGACGCTGTTGCCGGAATGGTTGAGGAACTTCAATGAGTATGTGCCGAACTTCGAGCAATACCGGATGCTGTTCTATTCCTTGCTGTTGATCGTGCTGATGTTGACGCGTCCGCAGGGGTTGTTCACCTGGAGGCGCAAATTCAAACCGCTCTTTTGAGCATGAAGCCGGCCCCCTCTTCCCCTGCCCTGTTGCAACTGGACCATTGCACCATCCGGTTTGGCGGGCTGACGGCGGTGTCGGATCTGACCCTGCAATTGGGGGGAAACGACCTGGTGGGATTGATCGGGCCGAACGGGGCGGGCAAGACCACCGTGTTCAATGTCATCACCGGCGTTTATCAGCCTGGGGAAGGCGACATTCGTTATCGCGGCGAGTCGCTGGTGGGCCAGCCTCCCTGGGAGATCACCGCCCGCGGCATCGCGCGCACTTTCCAGAATATCCGGCTGTTTTCCTCCTTGAGCGCGTTCGACAACGTGCGGGTGGCTTTTCACGTGCATCTGGCCCACGACATCCGTCATTCGATCTGGCGGGGGCGGGCGTTTATGGACGAGGAAAGGAAAATTGACGGGCAAGCGATGGAGTTGTTGGAGATTTTCCGCCTGGGCAGGTTCCGCGACGCGCCGGCCCGGGAACTGTCCTACGGCGACCAGCGCCGCCTGGAAATCGTGCGGGCGCTGGCCACGCGTCCCAGTCTGCTGCTGCTCGATGAACCCGCCGCGGGAATGAATTCGACCGAAAAAGTGGAGCTGATGAAGCTGATCGAGTTCGTGGAGGAAAAGTACAAGATTTCCATTTTGCTGGTCGAACATGACATGCAAGTCGTAATGGGCATTTGCCGCCGCATCATCGTTCTGGACTATGGAATCAAGATCGCGGAGGGCACACCGGAGGAAGTGCGGACCGATCCCAAGGTGATCGAGGCTTACCTGGGATGAGCCTGGGGGAAAAGCCTTTTGCCGCCGGGCCGGCTTTGCCGTAGAATTGACTCATGAGTGATCAGGCACCGATGGACAAAGAACCAGCCGCGCCGCTTCCGCCACCGCCCGCGACGCCCGCACCCGGGCGCAGAGGGGCGATTGTTTTTGGCGCCGTGCTGCTGGCTGTCGCCGCGGTTGTCCTCTACTATGTCACGTTTGTCGCGCCTTACGAGTCCACTGACGACGCTTTTATCGAGGGCCATGTCACCCTGATCAGCCCGCGGGTTTCGGGGCCGGTGGTCCGGCTGCTGATCGAGGACAACCAAGTGGTCAAGGAAGGCGACCCGCTGCTGGAAATCGACCCTCGCGATTTTGAAACGAAGCTCGCCCAAACGCGGGCCGACCTTACCGCGGCGCGCAGCCAATTGGAACAAGCCAGGGCGCAAGTGGCGGTCGATGAGGCCAAGGCCGCGCAGCAATTGGCCGCCGTGACAGCCGCCGAAGCGGAGGCGGGGCGGGCCGGGGCGGATTTGCAACGCTATCAATCGGTCGAAAGCCGCGCCGTATCGCGCACGCAACTCGACTTGGAGCAGACGCAGGCCAAATCGACGGCCGCCACCCTGGAGGTGGCCCGCCAAAAGGCCAAGGCGGCGGAAGCGCAGGTGGGATTGAGCCGCGCCAATGTCGAGACCGCGAACGCGGGAGTGGAACAGGCCAGGGCGAAGATGGAGCAGGCGCAATTGGATCTCTCCTATACGAAGGTCGCCGCGCCGGTGGACGGGCGCGTGACCCGGCGCTCGGTGGAGAAAGGGGCCTATGTGCAGACCGGAGAATCGCTGCTGGCCCTTGTGCCGGCCAACGTGTGGGTGGTGGCCAATTTCAAGGAGACGCAGTTGACTCACATGCGCCCGGGCCAGCCGGTGAGCATCCACGTGGATGCCTTTCCTGGACGGGACTTCAAGGGGAAAGTGGACAGCCTGCAGGCCGGTTCGGGCGCGCGGTTTAGTCTGTTGCCGCCGGAAAACGCGGTGGGCAACTATGTCAAGGTCGTGCAACGCGTGCCGGTCAAGATCATCTTCGACGAACCGCTGGATCCCCGCCTGGACATCGCTCCGGGCATGTCGGTGGAACCTGAAGTCAGGGTCAAATGAGTTCTGCTGCATGAGCGCCGCCGCCCAGCGCGAAGCAACGCCGGCCGATCACGCGCCCTGGCGTCCGCGCGTCAATCCGTGGGTGATTGCCATGACGGTGATGCTGGCCACCTTCATGGAAGTGCTGGACACGTCCATCGCCTCCGTGGCGTTGCCCTATATCGCGGGCAATCTGGGCGCCACGACCAATGAAGCCACCTGGGTGTTGACGAGCTACCTGATTTCCAACGCCATCGTGCTGCCCACCAGCGCCTGGTTCGGCAGTTACTTTGGACGGAAAAGGTTTTTGCTGGGTTGCATCATCATCTTTACCCTGTCCTCCTTCCTGTGCGGGGCTTCAACCAGCCTCAACATGCTCATCGTCGCCCGTGTTTTGCAAGGGGCAGGAGGCGGCGCGTTGCAACCCCTGGCGCAGGCCATCCTGCTGGAAAGCTTTCCGCCGGCCAAGCGGGGGGTGGCCATGGCAGTGTATGGCGTGGGCGTGGTCGTCGCCCCGATCATCGGCCCCACCCTGGGCGGCTGGCTGACGGACAGCTACTCCTGGCGCTGGGCGTTCTACATCAATCTGCCGGTGGGCGTCCTGGCCGTGTTCCTTACCTCCCTGTTCGTGGAGGACCCGCCCTATATTCGGAAGCTGAACCAAGGCCGCTTTGACGGGATGGGGTTGGGGTTCCTGGCGGTGTGGCTGGCCACGATGCAGATTGTCCTTGATCGCGGACAGGAGGCCGACTGGTTCGGCGCGCTGTGGCTCCGTTGGTTTGCGGGAATTTCCGTGGTGGCGTTTATTTGCTTCATCATCCGCGAACTGCATACGTCGTCACCCATCGTCAATCTGCGCACGCTCAAGAACCGCAATTTTGCCGCCGGCTGCTGCGTGTTTTTGATTTTCGGCGCCGCCCTCTACGCCCTGGTCACGATGCTGCCGCTGTTCCTGCAATTGCTCATGGGCTACACGGCGCTGGACGCCGGCCTGACCGTCAGCCCACGCGGTCTCGGTGTGCTGGGCGCGCTGGGTTTCGTCGGGTTCCTGGTGCGCAAGGTCAATTTACGCCTGCTCCTGGCCTTCGGATTCACGATTCTGGGTATGTCCTGTTTCCTCTTGAGCCGGCTCACTCTGGAAGTGTCGATGAGCAACATCGTGCTGGCGAATGTGCTGACGGGCTTCGGCATGGGCTTCATTTTCGTGCCGTTGACGACGCTTTCCTTGAGCGGCCTGCGCAATGACCAGATGGGGAGCGGCACCGGCATCCAGAACCTGATGCGCAACGTGGGGGGGAGCATTGGGATTTCCTGGCTCTCGACCATGCTGGCGCGGCGCGCCCAGGCCCACCAAGTGTTCATGGCGGCTCACTTGACGCCGCTGGATCCGGCATACCGCCATCGATTGGAAATGCTGCGGCGGGGGCTGGCCACGCACTTCGGCCCGGCGGACGCATTGCACAAAGCGCAGGGTGTGCTTTACAACACGCTGTTGCAGCAGGCTGGCTACTGGTCTTATGTGGATGTATTCTACATTGTCATGTGGTGCTGCGCGCTGTGTCTTTTGGGATTGACACTTTTTCAGAACGTCAAATCCGCTCCCCCGGCGGCCTTGCATTGAAACATGAAACGAATTCTTGTCATTGAACGCGAGTTTGGCGCGGGAGGCAGTGTCATCGCCCGGCGGGCGGCGCAGCGGCTGGGCTGGAAACTGCTCGACCATGAGCTGACGGCGGAGATCGCGCGGCTGGCGAAAGTCACGCCGGAAGAATGCGAACGGCGGGCGGAACGCGTCGATCCGTGGATGTATCGTCTGGCCAAAGTGTTCTGGCGCGGCAGCCAGGAACGCAGCGCGCAGTTCAATGACGCGGACGTTCTGGATGCGGACCGCCTGATCTGCCTCACCCAACAAGCGGTGGAAGAGGCGGCGGCGGCGGGCCATTGCGTGATCGTGGGCCGGGGCGCGCCCTATTTCCTGCGCGACCGCGAGGATACCTTCTCCGTGTTTCTTTACGCGCCCCGCGAAGTGAAGTTTCAACGGGTGCGGCTCCGGAGCAAGGACGATGCGGAAGCCATCAACCTGGTGGACACCGTCGATCGGGAGCGGGCGGATTTCATCAGGCATTATTTCAAGGCCCCCTGGCCCAGCCGCCATCTCTATCACGCCATGCTCAACACCGCAGCCGGAGAGGAAGTGACTGTCAATACCATCCTGGGCTTGATGGAGGCGGCCCACAAAGCGCCGGGCGCGGACAAAGCATGAGGACGGCGCGCCAGCTCCTTTTTGTTGCCCTGTGCGGGCTGCTGGCCGGTTGCACGGTTGGGCCTGACTACCATCCGGCGGCTGTTCCGACGACCGTCCCATGGTCCTCGCCGCTGGCGGGCGGGGAATCGGCGGGGCCTGCCTCCGTTGCCGCCTGGTGGAAAAACTTCAACGATCGAGAGCTGGATTTGCTGATGGAGCGCGCTGTCAATTCCAACCTTGACCTGAAGATCGCCACGGCGCGGGTGCGGGAGGCCCGGGCGCAGTACGGCCTTGCCACGGCCGCTTTGAAGCCGTCCCTGGAGGCTTCCGGTTCCTATCAGCGGCAACTGCAGAGCAAGCATCAGCCGGTCCTCGGCTCGATCCCGTTGCCGGGGAACGTCCCCTTTGAAAACGACGTTTATCAAGCGGGCTTTGACGCGTCGTGGGAAATCGACGTCTTCGGGGGCACGCGGCGGGCGGTGGAGGCGGCCAAAGCGGATGTTGCGGCGGCGGAATATGGCCGGCGGGCGGCGCTGGTTTCGCTGTTGGGGGAGGTGGGGCGCAACTACGTGGAAGGGCGCGGCTTTCAGCAACGGCTGGCCATCGCGCGGCGGAACATCGAAGCGCAACAATCCATCGTGCAGTTGACGCGCAGCCTTTACAAAGGCGGGTTGACCAGCGAACTGGACGTGCAACAAGCCAGCGCGCTTCTGGCCTCAACCGAAGCGCAGGTGCCGGCGCTCGAAACCGGGTTCAAGGAAGCCGCTCACCGGCTCGGCGTGCTGCTGGGCCAGCCGCCGGGCGCCTTGGTGGAGGAACTTTCCAGGGAAGCGCCGCTGCCAGGCGCGCCGCCCGTGGTGCCGGTGGGCTTGCCGTCGGATTTGTTGCGGCGCCGGCCCGACATCCAGCAAGCCGAACGCGATCTGGCCGCCGCGAACGCGCGCATCGGGATGGCCGTGGCCGGCCTTTACCCGAAATTCTCGTTGACGGGTGACATCGGGCTGCTCAGCGTCAGCACCAGCGACTGGTTCTCTTCCGGCAGCCGCTTTTGGTCGGCAGGCCCCACGGCGCAGTGGAAGATTTTCGATGCCGGCCGCATCCGGGCCAACATCAAGGTGCAAAACGCGCGGGAAGAACAGGCCCTGGCCCGTTACGAAGAGACGGTGCTAAGCTCGTTTGAAGACGTGGAGAACGCGCTTACCGCCTATGCCAAGGAACAGACCCGCGAGCGGTCGTTGGCGGAGGCGGTGCAAGCCAACCAGCAGGCGTTGGAAATCGCCAGCCAGCTTTACCGGAATGGCCTGGTGGATTTTCTGCGCGTGCTGGAGTCCCAACGGGCTTTGTACGACAGCCAGGACTCTCTGGTGCAGAGCGATCGCGCTGTCATCCTGGATTTGGTCAAGCTCTACAAGGCCCTCGGCGGCGGTTGGGAAAGCCTGGAGGCCCAGGCCGTCAAGCGGGGGTGAACGAGTTGCGCGCCGCTTTGCAGGGCGGCCAATCTGTGACTTGACGATTTGGCTTGAAACCGGCGGGATGGCCGGCGCATGAATAGCGGAAGTTGCCGTGGCAAACAATTGACACAAAGACCCGATATGAGGCCTGAACAATGGGACGTATTCAAGAAAGCAGCGCGCCTTGAAAAATTGGACAAGGTGCCGATGGCCCTGATCGTCGATAGCCCCTGGATTCCCGGCTATCTAGGGGTGAAGCACATGGATTTTTATCTCGACCCGGAAGTGTGGTTCCAGTCGCATTTGAAAATCCACCGCGAATTTCCCGACATCATTTTTGTGCCGTCGTGGTGGATGGAATACGGCATGGCGGCGGAGCCGTCGGCGCTGGGGGCCAAGATCAAATTCTGGCAGGACAACACGCCCAGCGAATACCACACGCTCTACCATATCGAGGACATCGAGCAATTCCCGGAATACGAGGTGGAGAGCGACGCCTTCATGGGCCTGACCCTGCACCGCATCCGGATGCAGCGCCAGCGCATCCTGGACACGGGGGAAACCCTGCCGCTGGTGACGTCGCGGGGGCCGATGTGCACGGCGGGTTTTGTGCGCAGCACGACCGATTTCATGATCGACCTGGTGGAGAAACCGGAATGGGCCCACAAACTGCTGGAGCTTTGCACCAACCTGATTATTGACTGGCTCAAGGCCCAGCACAAGGCCATGGGCGACACCGTGGAGGGCATTTTCATCCTCGACGACATCGTGGGGTTCGTCAATGAGGAGCACTACCTGGAGTTCGCGCATCCCTGCCTGAAACGCATTTGCGACGCCTTCCCCAAGGATTGGGTGAAGCTGTATCACAACGACGCGGAGATCACGGCCTGCCTGGATCACCTGCCGGACGCCGGGTTCAACGTGCTGAATTGGGGCAAGCAAACCGACATCGCGGAGGTCAAGGAACGCGTCGGCGACCGCATGTGCCTGATGGGCAATGTCAATCCGCTGGAAATCGGCGTCCGCGGCACGCCGGAGGAAGTGCGGGAAGCCACGCTGGACGTACTGGAAAAGAGCGGCGGCCAGGGCATCATTCTGTCCGTGGGCGGGGGCACAAGCCCCGGCATGCCCAGAGAGAATATCCAGGCCATGTTGCAGGCGCTGGAGGAATTCAATTCCAAAGGGGCGCGCCGCTGAGGCAGGAGGACAGGCCATGCCGGATTACGCCTTGCTCAACCAGTGCATTTACGAGGGCAAAGCCAGGGAAGTGGCCGAGATGACGCAGGCGGCCCTGGATGAAGGCCGGCCCGCGCAGGAAGTTCTGAGCGAGGGCCTGATCGCGGGCATGAGCGTGGTGGGCGAGGATTTCAAGCACAATATTCTTTACGTCCCCGAAGTGCTGATCGCCGCCCGCGCCATGAAAGCGGGCATGGCCGTGCTCAAACCGCTGCTGACCACCCACGGAGCGGGCGCCGCGTCCGCCGGGGTGCTGGTCATGGGAACGGTGCGCGGGGACCTGCACGACATCGGCAAGAACCTGGTTTGCATGATGGCCGAGGGCGCGGGGTTCCAGGTGCATGACATCGGCGTGGACCAGAGCCTTGAAAAGTTTCTCGCCGCCGCCGAGGCGCACAAGCCGGACATCATCGGCATGAGCGCCCTGCTGACCACGACCATGACCTACATGAAAGTGGTGATCGACGGCTTCGAACAACGGGGCCTGGGCCACATCAAGATGGCCGTCGGCGGCGCGCCCATCAGCCAGATGTATGCGGACGAAATCGGCGCGGACGGTTACGGCGCGGATGCCTCCAGCGCGGTCGATTTGTTTTTGAGGCTTGTCAACAAGAAGGGAGGTTGACGGCCGCCGAAGGAAACGCCCCGCCGTCAGGGGGCGAGCAGAATTTCGGTGTCGGTGATCTTGAGTTCGACGCCCGCGGCCCGGGCCGCTTCCTGCAGGGCCGCGTTCAACATCACCACCGGATCTTTGCTGACGTCGATGCGGCGCAGCAGGCCCTCGCTCTTTTTTGCGCCGACGACGAGCGTGATCTTCAGGCCCTTGCGCTTGCAGGTGACGCGCGTGCCGTCGGCGAGCTTGGTGTTCATGGGCTTGAGGAAGGCGTCGGTGTAATGGCTGCCGATGCCGGATTTCTCCTGGAACCGGGGCGGGAGCTTTTCCCTCGCCGCCGGGTCCATGTCGCAAAGTTTTGTCATGGGACCGTCGGCATTATCCCTGAACAGCCGTGTTTTGTCGATGGCCGGCAAGCTCCTTTTCGCGCTGGACCAGGGCGTAATGGATCACTTCAAAGACCAGCCCCCATTTATGGGCGCGGGCGTTGGCATCGCAATAGCAGCCGGACGGGCTGAAAGGACGCTCCCAGTTGAGGGCGTCGTTGAGGGGGCGGCCGCGCAGGGGCTTTTCGGTGTCAATACTACTAGTAAAAAGGGCGGGGTCCCTTAGATACTCGCATTGCGAGGCGTGGCCGGAGTCGCCGGGCGCGGGCCGGCAGGAGGTTTCCAGAATACGATGTCCATCTCTTCCCGGACCCAGCAGGATGAGATAATCATATTCGAGCGGGCGGCCCATGTCGGAACAAGTCGTGCCGCCATAACGGAATCGCGCCTCGATGGAGCCGTCGGGCCGGACGGAAAGTTGCAGGCGTTCGCGGGACCATTTGCCCAGAGCCTTCAGATTGATGGTGTAGGGCGCGTCGTGGCGCAGGCCCGAAATGCCGGCGTTGGGCGCGGGGGCATCGGCCACGACGCCTGATTGGAGCCGGCGCGCGTCTTCGACACGCGGCATGGCATGAATTCGGGGGGCGCGGCGGTATTGGCAGCCGGGCAATGAACAGTTTTGGCACGGGACCAACCTGGCCCTGGATTGGACCCTGTCCAGCCGCCGGGTCAGGCCGAACAGGGCCAGGAGCGATTTTTTGGGGCGGAGCATGCCGGTGTCCATCACTTGGAGCCCGCCGGGAAAATCACGGCCCCTGGTTTGGCGGATGAGCTGCCACAATTTGGGCTGGTCCGCCACGTCCCAGCCGGTATAGCCGGGGCTGTAATGCGGCAGGGCCACCATCCCCTGCCCGTCCGCCCAGGCGCAAATGCGGCCGCTGGCCACCGCCACCAGGTGTTCGACCACGGCGGAGCCGAACATTTCCATGAAGAAATACTCGTCGGGCTTGCCCTGCTGCCAAAGCCGGCCGGACTGGTCCTCGCATTCACCGCCCGCGCTGACCGCGGCCAGCATGGCGCTGTGAACCTGGGCGGCGTTGAAATTGTCCTGGAGCTGGCGGGATGAGAACAGGGCACCGTCGATGCGCAGGTGATCGCCGGCCACTTCCAAGCCCTCGATTTGGCGGACATAAATCCACGGTCTGCCGTGTTGCGCGAACCATTGCCGGGTATCATCCGCCAGCTCGCGGGAGCGCCCCTCCAGTTCATGGTCTGCGGGAAAACCCAGCAGCCGTTTGAATTCGGGCTCCTGGACGTTGCTGTCCGGCTGCAGGTCGATCAGTTCAAACATATCAGCAAGTGGAAGATGGCAGGGCGGGCGGCGAGGCAACGGGGTTGAATTGGCAGCCCTCGACGAAGTAATTGAAAAAGGAGGGGTGCGTTTCCAGGCGGCAATGCGCGACCCGCCTGACCAAGTTCTCCAGTTCGGCACGGCGGGCGCGGGACAACAAGGCGAGGCAGGCGCCTTCGATGGAGGCGTTGCCCACCTGGAGGATTTTGGCGCTGTCAATATTCGGGATCAGGCCGATGCGCCGGGCGGACGAAACGTTGATGTGCCGGCCAAAACCGCCCGCGAGATAAAACAGGTCAAGGTCGTCAAAGCGGACGCCGTATTGATCGAAGATCACGCGCAAACCGGCCACATTGGCGCCCTTGGCCTGGGCCAGTTCGTTGATGTCGGCTTCCGTGAAGCGGAGCGGCTCGCCGCTGTTGGCCTGGAGCAGGACGCTCTCCCCGCCCTGTTCGAGACGGCCGAGGGTGTTCATGCGGCCGGTGCGGAGCAGTTCGCTCAAGAGATCGATCAGGCCCGAGCCGCAAAGGCCCTCCGCCGGCCCATCGCCAATGACTTGCAGGCGCATCGAGCCGTCGGCGTTGAGGGCGACTTTCTCGATGGCACCGGGCAGGCCGGGCATGCCGCAGGAGATTTTGCCGCCCTCGAAGGCCGGGCCGGCCGGACAGGAGGCGGCGAGGATTTTGTTTTTGTTGCCGAGGATCAACTCGGTGTTGGTGCCGAGGTCCATGAGGGCGACCAGGCGGTCTTCGCGCGCCAGATCGACGGCGAGCAAACAGGCGGCGGCGTCGGCCCCGACGTGGCCGCTGATGATGGGCAACCCAAAAACCCGCGCTTTGGGGTGCAAGGGCAGCGACAGCCGCCGGGCGGATTGCGCCAGGCTGGTGGTCGCGCGGCGGCCTTCGGCCAGTTCCAATTCGGTGATGGAGCGATAAGGACTTTGGCCGATGGAATAGACGTTGAGGCCAAAGAAGAGGTCGCGCATGGTGGAGTTGCCCGCGACGACCATTTCGTAAATGGACTTGGGATCGGCGGGGAATTCCTCGATGGCATGGCTGAGATAGCCGGCCAGGGTGCGCTGCAACAAACGTGTGCCGTCGCAGGTGTCGTAATGGATGCGCGACATGACGTCGGAGCCGCCGAAGCGCTGCGGGTTTTCAAACGCCGCGTCCGCCACGACTTCGCCGGTTTCCAGGTTCAAAAGGCGGAGGACAACGGTGGTGGTGCCCAGGTCCATGGCCAGCCCGTGGATCGGGCCTGTGCGGCGGTCAATCTCCACGCCGTCCAGGAGGATGCGGTCGCCGTCGCGCGTGACGGCCGGGTCGAGGGCCAGTTTTTGGTCGCGGGCGGGGAGATGGAGCGCCTGGCGTTCGATGCGCAGCTCGCCGCGCCGCAGGGTGTGGCAACGCACCACGCCTGAATCGGCGACAAGGCGGGCGCGGCAGGAGAGCCGGAAATTCTGCTTGAGATGCTTTTCCTCGGGGCTTTTCGGCGACAGAAGGTCCATGCCCTCAACGACTTCCACGAGGCACTCCCTGCACTTGCCCTGTTTGTGGCAGGAAGTCGGCACGCGGATGCCAAGCTTGTCGGCGTAATCGAACAGCGACGGGCCGGGGGCGGCGCTGGTTTGCGTATGGTTGAAATGCAACTCAACGCTCATGACTTGGACCTGACATTCGCAGACATATCGAAGTGCCTAAGTATAGCGGATTTGGCGGCAAAAATCACATTATTTAAATCACTTTGACTCCGTTGGACTCGGTTGGACTCAATGCGATACGAGTTTGACAAGTCTAAGTGGGAAAACTGGGTTCGTTTGGCAAAATTCGTGTTTTGGCGGGCCGGCCGATGCGCGCGGACGGAGTGCGGCGACCGCCCCGCCGCGACCGTTCCGCGATTTAGTTTTTCCATCGTGGCCATATTTAGCCAATCCTTAGACTTTTAACATAGCAGATATATTCATAAATATACAGCTTTATTTTAGATTAGTTTTCCAGGCGGGCGCGGCAGGATGCAACTGGCTGATGGGCAGGGAGTTGGAATGGACGGTGGGGAAAAGCGACCTGGAGGAACTTTTTTGGACGAGAGGCGTTTCACAACCAAAGGATTCGACCACGGATGGCGCGGATTTCACGGATCAAGGAAATGTTGCCATGAAAACAAAACTTTTCGGGATAGCAATAGGAACGACACCAGCAAAACGGCGGAGAATTGGGGCATTATCTGGAAACTTGATTTTGGCTGCAAGATGTGATAGGTGAGGATGTTCTTGAGGATTTTATGACAACGAAACGATTCAGCCGGCGGCAGTTTTTGCAAAGTTCCGCAACCGTGGCAGGGGCAATTTGGTTAGGCCCGGGCGCGTTTTTTCCAGCCCGGGCGGCCGTTGCCAAACGGACGGCGGTGGACCAGGTGTCGCTGGGCCATACCGGGGTCAAGCTCAGCCGGTTGGGCATGGGGACGGGGACCAATGGCGGGCAGTTGCAGGTCGGTTTGGGGCGGGAAGGGTTCAACGGCCTGGTGCATTACGCGTATGACCAGGGGATCACTTATTTCGATTGCGCGCAGGCATACAAGACGTTTGAGTGGCTGGGCGGGGCGATCAAGGGCCTGCCGCGCGAGAAGTTGTTCATCCAATCCAAGATCATGGAGCAACCGGACAATGTGCTGGCCGCCATTGACCATCATCGCAAGGTGTTCGACACCGATTACGTGGACAGCATGTTGGTCCACTGCATGATGCAGCACGATTGGACGGAGCAATGGAAACGGGTCATGGAGGGCTTCGACGAGGCGAAGAGCAAGGGGTGGATCCGGGCCAAGGGCGTTTCGTGCCACAGCCTGCCGGCGTTGCGCGCGGCCACGGCGTCGCCCTGGACGGAAGTGCATTTGGTGCGGATCAATCCGCAGGGCCGGCGCATGGACGGGCTGGAGGAGAGCTGGCGGCCCGCGCAGCCGGACAAGCACGACGTGGCGCCGGTGTTGAACGAGATCAACACCATGCGCGCCAAGGGCCGCGGCGTCATCGGCATGAAGATCATCGGCAACGGCACGTTCACGGACCCGGCGGACCGGGAGAAATCCATCCGGTTCGCCATGTCGCTGCCGGGCCTGGACGCGGTGGTGATCGGGTTCCGGACGCGGGCGGAGATCGACGAGGCGATTCAACGGCTGAACCGGGCGCTGGCGGAGGGCCAAGGCTGAGGGTTGAGCGAGGCGGCGAAGGAGGAGGCGCAACTTAAATTCTTGCGAGAACAGTGACAAAGCGGGACTTTCGTCCCCTTTCCCCGCGCACACTGGAGAGGGAAAGGGAGAGGAGAATCGAAAAAGGGCCTCCTCTCCCCTGCCCTCTCCTCCACAAGTGTGTGGAGGAGAGGGAGATAGCCGAAATCTGCAAAAAACTGAGATGCGGCGAAGGAGGGGGTCGGGGGTATCGTGGCGCTTGCTTTTTCTCTAATCAATGATAGTAGAAAAGGTGTTGGCACAAGTATATGAACACAAGACGTTGCAGCCGCCGTCAGTTTTTGCAAAGCTCCGCGACCGTCACGGGCGCGATCATGCTGAGTCCGAGCACCATCACCCAAGGGCAGGCCGCCGCCGCCCGGCGCACGGCGGTTGACCAGGTGACCTTGGGGCAAACCGGCCTGAAACTCAGCCGGCTGGGCATGGGCACGGGCAGCGCCAACGGGGCGGTGCAAACCAGCCTGGGCCGCGAAGGGTTCAACAGCCTGGTGAAATACGCCTATGACCAGGGCATTACCTACATTGATTGCGCGCAAAATTACGAGTCGTTCGGCTGGATCGGCGGGGCGATCAAGGGCCTGCCGCGCGAGAAGCTGTTCATCCAATCGAAAATCTGGGGCCGGCACGATAACGT
>Ga0326727_10012349_pt1 | contig 19488 bp, 22 predicted proteins | sample MB2enrmetagenome_FD_207643 | JGI IMG/M metagenome (GOLD analysis project Ga0326727, IMG submission 207643) | Lab enriched peat soil microbial communities from McLean, Ithaca, NY, United States - MB29MY | ecosystem: Environmental > Terrestrial > Soil > Wetlands > Peat | place: USA: New York...
ATACGGACTCGCCGAACGCGCGCACGAGATCAATGTCGCGGCGGCAAAAATAGCGCGCGAGGCTGCGACTGAGTTCACGCGACCGGGAAAGCCCCGCTTCGTGGCCGGGTCACTGGGACCCACGACGAAATCGCTTAGCCTCCGGGGCGACGTTACCTTTGAGCAACTCCGCGATAGCTATTACGTCCAGGCGAAAGGACTGGTGGAGGGCGGGGTTGATCTGCTGGTCCTCGAGACCGCTTTCGACACCCGCAACATCAAAGCAGGACTTGTGGCCGTTCAGCGATTGCGCGACGAGACCGGCACACGGATTCCGCTCATTGTCTCCGGGACCATCGAGCGCTGGGGCGCCATGCTGGCGGGACAGCCAGTGGATGCGCTCTACACGTCGGTGATTCACGGCGATCTGCTGGCCATCGGTCTGAACTGCGCGACCGGGCCGGACCTGATGACGGACCACATCCGCACGCTGCACGAAATGGCCTCCACGCGCATTTCCTGCTATCCGAACGCGGGCCTGCCGAACGAAGAGGACAAGTACCTGGAAACGCCCGAGTCGCTGGCATCGCAGCTCGCCCGTTTCGTCGAGCACGGCTGGCTGAACATTGTGGGCGGCTGCTGCGGGACCACACCTGCGCATATTCGAGCCATCGCGCAGATGGTGGATGGCCGCGCGCCGCGACAGGTGAAAGCGCCGGATCATCGCGCGCGCTATGCGGGCGTAGAAATGGTGGAAGCCGAAGGCAGCAACCGGCCGCTGATTGTCGGCGAGCGCACCAACGTGATCGGCTCGCGGCTGTTCAAAGGTCTGGTAGCCGAAGAGAAGTGGGAAGAGGCCAGCGAAATCGCCCGCTGGCAGGTGAAGAACGGCGCGCACATCGTGGACGTGTGCCTGCAGACCAGCGACCGCGACGAAGCGAAAGACATCGCCCCGTTCTACGACAAGCTGATGCCGAAGATCCGGGTGCCGGTGATGATCGACACCACTGACCCGGCCGCCGTGGAACAGGCTCTGATCTTCTGCCAGGGAAAATCGATTATCAATTCGATCAACCTCGAAGACAGCGAGGAGAAGTTCGAGCGGGTGTGCCCGATCGCGCGGAAATACGGCGCGGCGCTGGTGGTGGGTACCATCGACGAAGATAGGTTGCAGGCGCAGGCGTTCACGCGGGAGCGCAAGCTTGCCGTGGCGCAGCGGTCGGTGGAGTTGCTCACAAACAAATACGGCATCGCGCCTGAGGACATTATTATCGATCCGCTGGTGTTCCCCTGCGCCACCGGCGACGAGAACTACATTGGCGGAGCGGTGGAGACCATCGAAGCCATTCGTCTGGTGAAGGAAAACATACCGTACGTCAAGACGATTCTTGGCGTCTCGAATATCTCCTTCGGCCTGCCGGCGAGCGCGCGCGAAGTGGTGAATTCGGTTTTCCTTTATTACGCGACGCGGGCGGGGCTCGACCTGGCTATCGTCAACGCACAGAAGTTGGAGCGGTTCCCGGCAATTCCTGTCGAAGAGCGGCGACTGGCCGAGAGCCTGCTGTTCAATACGCCTCCGGCGGATGTGCCAGCGGACCATACCGATCGCGAGCTGTTGAAGACTGCACCCGAGGATTGGCGCGAGCAATCGCGCGCGCAGAAAATCGCCATCAACCAATTCCATATCGCGGCCATTGCCGAGCATTTCCGCAAAGCGACAAAGAAGGAGAAGACAAAGAAGGACGAGCTTCCGCTCGATCAGCGCCTGGCTGGATACATCATCGAAGGAACGAAGGACGGCCTGGTTGATGACCTCGACCGCAAGCGCGCCGAGGGCGCCGCGCCGTTGGATATTATTAACGGTCCGCTGATGACCGGGATGGCCGAAGTGGGCCGGCTGTTCAACAACAATGAGCTGATCGTCGCTGAGGTGTTGCAATCGGCCGAGGCGATGAAGGCCGCGGTGAACCACCTGCAACAGTTCATGGAGAAAGCTGATACCGTTGCGCGCGGACGAATCGTGCTGGCCACAGTGAAAGGTGATGTGCACGACATCGGCAAGAACCTGGTTGACATCATTCTCAGCAACAACGGTTATGAGGTGATCAATCTCGGCATCAAGGTTCCCCCGGATCAGTTGATCGAGGCCTGGCGGAAGCACCAACCGGATGCCATCGGGCTATCGGGCCTGCTGGTGAAGAGCGCGCACCAGATGGTGACCACGGCTTCGGATTTTCACGATAACGGCGTGTCGATTCCGCTGCTGGTGGGCGGGGCGGCACTGTCCGACCGATTTACGCGCACGCGCATCGCGCCCGCCTACAGCGCGCCGACATTCTATGCCAAAGACGCCATGACCGGGCTCGATCTGATGAACCGCATTATGGACCCGGAGACGCGCGAGGCCGCCCTTACCGATCACACATTCACCGAAGCTGCGCCGGAAGTGGCCGCTGGTTTCGAACCGGTTGCGCCAACCACGCTGGGACGCAGTCCAAAGGTCCGCGCGGATATTCCGATCCCCGCCGCACCGTATCTGGACCGGCGAGTGCGCGACGTGCCGAATCTGGCCGAGGTATGGAGCTACATCAATCCATACATGTTGTACGGCCGGCATCTCGGCTTCAAGGGCAATTTCGAAAAGCTGCTGGCCGAACGCGATCCTAAGGCGCTGAAGCTCTATCACGAGGTGGAAGCGGTGAAGGCCCGCGCCCTCGAGTTCATGAAGGTAAAAGCCGTCTGGCAATTCTTCGAGGCCGAGCGCGACGGTAACGCCATTCATCTGTTTACGCCGGGAGCCCGTGAACCGCTGCACACGTTCATGTTCGGACGTCAGGCGAAAGCCGATGGCCTCTGCCTCAGCGATTATATTCTCGACGCCGACGAGGGCCGACGCGATCATCTCTGCCTGTTCGTGGTGACGGCGGGTGCGCGTATTCGCGAGGAATCGGAAAAGGCCAAGCAGACCGGTGAATTCTTCACGTCGCATGCGCTGCAGTCTCTGGGGATCGAAACGGCGGAAGGCTGCGCGGAGTGGCTGCATCGCCGTATTCGCGAAGACTGGGGTTTTCCCGATGCGCCTACGCTCACCATGCACGAGCGCTTCACCTCGAAATACCGGGGCAAGCGCTACAGCTTTGGGTATCCGGCGTGCCCGAATCTGGACGATCAGCGCGGTCTGTTCGCGTTGCTGCGGCCCGAGGAAATCGGCGTGGAACTGACCGAAGGCATGATGATGGAGCCCGAGGCCAGCGTTAGCGCACTGGTGTTCCACCATCCCGATTGCGCTTACTTCACGGCAAGCGAAGTGGCCGAACCAGTTGGCGTGTAATTCAGTTCATGCGCCGCGAAGACGGCCCAGATGTTCGCGCAGTGCGATGTCAAGATATGAAAAAAAGCGCGCCCGTTCGACCTGATGCGTGGCAATCGCGTTTCCCATCCGGCGCAGATTCGCCTGGATGAGTGTCTCGGTTTTGGAAGTGTCATCCGGCAACCCAATAACTAGAGGCAGGCGCGGACGGGCCGCAAACCACGCGGCTCCTGCCCCTCGCAACGCCCCGAACCATTCCGCAACCAGAAACCCAGTGAACGCCAACCGTCCATGCCGGCGCCGCTCTTCGGCCGCCTGATCGAACACTGCTTCCATTTCCGCCGCGAAAGTCTCGCGGTATGCCTTTGGGTAAAGCCGCAGCAATACTATCCAAACGGTTTTCATGCCTGTCCCTCCAGGAGGCGCAACCGGCTGGACGCGGTGCGCGTTAGTTGCTTCATCCGATCCAGTTCGGCGCGCAACTGGCGAAGGCCTTCCGCGGTGGCCCGGTAAGCCTGCTTCTCCCGCGACGTGTCCGCCTGTTCGAAGCGCTCGATCCAGCCATCGCCGAGCAGGCGGCGAAGCGCTCCGTAGAGCGTCCCGGTGCTCATGCGCACGCGGCCGTTGCTCAGAGCCTCGATGTCTTTCATGAGCGCGTATCCGTGGCGCGGCGCGGCGGCAAGGCTGGTCAGGATCAGCACGACAGGCTCAGTGAGCGGCTTAGTCTCTGTCACGTCATGTTCCGATACGACATGTCGCATGTCTACATATTATCCAATTCGCGATGGCGCTGTCAACAGCGGTGGTTCTGGTACCTGCGATGCCCGCCTGGTACTCACGGTTACCGCCATCCTGGGGCGCTTCCGTCCGGCACTTAGGGTATAAGGCGCATTGGTTGCGGACCGAAGCCGGGTTACTCTCGGCTTGTACCGCTAAAACCACCAGGAGATTGACGGATGAAGAAGATTAAGAATTTGTTCCATCTTGCCCGCGTTTGGAAAGACACCCGCGGCCAGGACCTCATTGAATATGCTCTGATGGCCGGCTTTGTAGCCGTTGCTGCTGGCGCGATCATGCCCAATGTGGCGTCCAGCATCAGCACCATCTTCAGCAAAATCGGCAGCGTGATGTCGGCGGCCGCCAACCAGGGCAGCTAGACCGGCTGCGCTCCGCCACAGTACCGGAAGGCGCCAGGTACTCCCGGTCCTCCGAGTCTGTGCCATTTGAACTCTCCCATTCACGGGCAGCGTTTCGGCGCTGCCCTGGTTCTTTTTGTGGGGCGAAAAAACGCGGCGCAGTGTGTCCGCGCCCTTGGGCAGTGTCTGAAAAGTGGGCGCCGATTCGATAGACTCGTCGTTTGCAAGGTGAAATCGCGTCTCCGGTGCTGTCAACCACCGGACCCCTCTTCCAGCCCGCCAGCGCTCCCGACTACATCCCGCGACCGCAACTCGAACAGCTTCAGCTCAGCCGGCTGCGCGCGGTAGTGGAACGAGCGTGGGAACGTGTTCCGTTATTCCGGCAGCGCCTGGACCAGCGCGGCATTTTCCCCGATGACATCCGCGCGCTGGAAGACGCCCGCCTTCTTCCTTTCACCGCAAAGACCGACCTGCGCGATACGTATCCTTTCGGCTTGTTCGCCAGCCCGATGCGCGACGTGGTGCGTCTGCACGCATCGAGCGGGACCACGGGGAAACCGATTGTTGTGGCGTACACGGGCGCGGATCTGGACGTGTGGTCCGAAGTGATGGAGCGCGCGTTCGCGATCTGCGGCCTGCACCCCAGCGACATCATCCAGAATGCCTACGGATATGGCCTGTTCACAGGCGGGCTGGGCGCGCACTATGGCGCGGAGCGTCTGGGCGCCACGGTGATTCCGATGTCCGGCGGCAATACTGACCGGCAGATCATGGTGATGCGCGACTTTGGCGTCACCACCGTTTGCTGCACCCCCTCGTATTTCCTGCACATGGTGGATCGTGCGCTGGAACTGGGCGTAGACCTGCGCGAATTGCCTTTGCGTGCCGGCGTGTTCGGCGCTGAGCCGTGGACCGAAGCGATGCGCGCGCGCCTGGAAGCGATGGCTGGCATCAAAGCGTTCGACATCTACGGGCTTTCGGAGATCATCGGGCCGGGGGTCGCGGTAGAGTGCGAGTGCCAGGACGGCCTGCATATCTTCGAGGACCACTTCTATCCGGAGATCGTCCATCCGGAAACCGGTGAATCCGTGCCGCCGGGCGAGGAAGGCGAACTGGTGCTGACCACGCTGAGCAAGCAGGCGATGCCGATGATTCGATACCGCACGCGGGATATCACTGCGCTGTTGCCCGGAGCTTGTCCGTGCGGGCGCACCCTGCGGCGTATGCGGCGCATTTCGCGGCGCAGCGACGATATGCTGATTGTCCGCGGCGTGAACGTGTTCCCGTCGCAGATCGAATCCGTCCTGCTGGAGATGGAACACACCATGCCGCATTACCGGATCATCCTGACGCGGGAGCACGGGCTGGATCAGATGGAAGTGCAGGTGGAAGTGACCGCGCGGATGTTCAGCGACACGGTGGGCGCGCTGGAAACGCTGCACGACCGGCTGGCCGACGCCATGGAGCGCGTGCTGCAGGTGCGCACGCGGGTAACGCTGGTGGAGCCGCACACCATTCCGCGCAGTGAAGGAAAATCGAATCGAGTGGTGGACAGGCGGGCGTCATGAAGGTGACTCAGCTCTCCATATTCGCCGAGAACAAGCCGGGGCACATCCTGGCGCCGTGCCGGCTGCTGGCGGAAAACGGCGTGGATATTCGGGCGCTGTCAGTCGCGGACACGCAGAGTTTCGGCATCCTCCGGCTGATTGTATCCGGATGGCAGGCGGCGGCGAGCCTGCTGGAGGAAGCGGGATTTCTGGTACGGGCCACCGAGGTGGTGGCCGTGGAGGTCCCTGACCACCCGGGCGGACTCGTGCGCGTGCTGGCGGCGTTCGAAGGAAGCCCCATTAACATTGAATACATGTACGCCTTCCCGTTCGCGCGCGAAGAACGCGCCGTGCTGATTTTCCGTTTCGACGATCCCGACGCGGCCATTGAGCGGCTGCGAGGCGCGGGAATCGCCATGGTGGAGCGCCGGGAACTCTTCGGCGATGACCTGTTCGCGGCGGAGACGGCGCGATAATGCCCATCGCCAATACGATCTCCGAGCAACTCGAGCGCGCCTCCTGGATACGGCGAATGTTCGAGGAAGGCGCGAAGCTCAAACGCGAGCGCGGCGCCGGGAACGTATTCGATTTCACGCTGGGGAATCCCGACGTGGAGCCTCCGCCGGAAGTGCTGGAAGCGTTACGGCGTGTCGTAACAGCCAATGTGCCGGGCTCGCACGGCTACATGCCGAACGCGGGATACCCGGAGGTTCGCGAGGTCATCGCAGCGAAGCTGCGGCGGGAAACGGGCCTCGATTTCGACACCGAAGACATTTTCATGACCGTGGGCTCCGCGGGCGCCTGCAACGTGATCCTGAAATCGATTCTCGATCCCGGCGATGAGGTGATCGTATTGGTACCTCGCTTCTCCGAGTACCCCTTCTATGTGACCAACCACGGCGGGCGCATGGTTTCGGTGGAGACGGACGCGTCGTTTCTGCCCGACCCCGAACGAATCGAGGCCGCGATCACGCCGCGCACGCGAGCGATCATTCTGAACACACCCAACAACCCGACCGGGCGCGTGTATGGGGAGGAAGTGCTGCGCGGCATCGATTCGGCTATCGCGCGGGCCGGTCATCCCATCACCGTGATCAGCGACGAACCGTACAAGACGCTGGTGTTCGACGGTCGGCGTCAGCCGGAGGTGGCCTCGCTTGTTGGGCCGGTGGCGATCTGCAATTCGTGGTCGAAGTCGCAGGGGATTTCGGGCGAGCGGATCGGCTATCTGGCGCTCTCGCCTCGGTTGCCTGACCGGCCCGATCTGCGCCGGGCATGTACCTTTGCGAATCGCATTCTCGGTTTCATCAACGCGCCGGCAATTTGGCAGCGCGTGATAGCAGAAGCAGCGGACGCAACCGTCGATGTCGCCGGGTATCAGCATAAACGCGATCTTCTTTGCGACGCCCTGGCGAAGATCGGATATGACGTGACGTGGCCCGAGGGGACATTCTACATTTTCCTGAGGACGCCGATTCCCGATGACATCGCGTTCGTGCGGATGCTGACGGCCGAGGGCGTGCTGGCGGTGCCGGGCACGGGGTTCGGGCGCAGCGGGTACATCCGCCTTTCGCTCACCATTCCGCCGGAGCAGATTGAGAGGTCAATCGCGGCTTTTCGAAGAGCTTTCGACCGGGCACGATCTTAGGCGTCAGGCGAAACTGGCGGCGAGCTCTTCCAGGGTGACCGCGGCGGTGCCCAGCTTGCCCACGACGATGCCGGCGGCCGCATTGGCGATCTCGGCCGCTTCCCTGGGTGATGCTCCACCCGTGAGGGCCGCGGTCAGGACGGCAATCGCTGTGTCGCCCGCGCCCGAGACGTCGAACACTTCGCGAGCACGTGTCGGCGTATGATACGGCGGCTTCCCGTGCTCGAACAGCATCATGCCCTCCTCGCCGAGCGTGAGCAGAAGCAACTCCGCGTTCTCCTGCTCAAGAAGCTGGCGTCCGACAGTCTCGATCTTCGTGTCGTCGTCCGCGATGCCCACCGCCCGAAACGCCTCGGCACGGTTCGGTTTGATGACGGTCACATGTTTCCAGCGGACCGGATTGCCCGGGTTCGGATCCACCGCCAGAATAGCGCGGTGCTGGCGCGCGAGGTCGCAAAGCTGGTCGGCAAGTGTTTGGGTGATGGCGCCCTTCCCGTAGTCGGCGACCACGATGGCATCGGCGCCCTCGAAGCCGTCGACCCCCATGGCGAACGGTCCGCGCGAACGTTCGCGATCCACGCGGACAATCTGCTGATGCCGGGCGATAATGCGCGTCTTGACGATGGTCGCCCAGGTGGGGTCGCGGTGGACGTGGGCGACGTCGATACCCGTTTCCGACAGCAGGCCCAACAGCCGCTCTCCCGCCGCATCAGCGCCCACGACACCGGCTACGGCGACACTCCCGGCAAACTCATGCAGATTCCGGGCGACATTGGCCGCGCCGCCCGGAAACCACGACGACTCGCCGGTTACGTGCACCACCGGCACCGGAGCCTCCGGCGAGATGCGGCTCACCTTACCCCAGACGAACTCATCGAGCATGAGGTCGCCCAAAACAAGGAATCGCTTGCCGCAGGCGGCTTTGAAAATGTCACGACAGCGCTGGCTGGTCACTTATCCGATTATCCGATGTGGGCATGCTCTCAGCCTGCGGCGGCCTCTCACGCCGCCGAACTACCCCTCGACATGCAGCGGATCGCGTTTGTACTTCGAGGTCCGCGACACGGGCGTCATGTTAGCGCGGTTGCGTAAGCTGGCAGCGAGAAAATCGTGATTCAGGTGCGCGATGGATTCGAGCTTGATCTCCTTCGGGCACACGGCTTCGCACTCGCCGATGTTGGTGCACCCGCCGAAGCCTTCGATATTGTGCTGGGCCACCATGCTCAAAGCACGCCGGTCCCGTTCGGGCTGTCCCTGCGGGAGCAGGCCGAGATGCGTAATCTTCGCGCTGGTAAACAGCATGGCCGATGCATTCGGACATGCCGCCACACAAGCGCCGCATCCGATGCACGCCGCGGCATCCATGGACCGGTCGGCCGCGTCCTTGGAAATTGGGAGACAGTTCGCGTCCTGCGGGCTGCCCGTTGGCGCGGTGATGTAACCGCCAGCGGCGATGATGCGGTCGAAGGCGGTGCGATCGACAATGAGATCCTTGATCACCGGGAACGCCTTCGCGCGCCAGGGTTCCAGCCACAACTCGTCGCCATCCTTGAAATTGCGGAGCATAAGCTGGCACACCGTGGTGCCCTTCATCGGCCCATGCGCCACGCCGCTCACCATGAAACCGCACGTGCCGCAGATGCCCTCGCGGCAATCGCTCTCGAAGGCTACCGGCTCCTCGCCCTTTTCGGTCAACTGCTCGTTGAGCACGTCGAGCATTTCCAGCGCGGACATGTTCGGGTTCAGCCCGTCCAGATCGTAGCGCGCCATGCGGCCCTTGTCTTTCGGGCTCTTTTGCCGCCAGATATGCAGGATGAGTTTCATTTGTAGCTCCTCTGGGAGGGATGCACGTACTCGAATTCCAGCGGCTCCTTGTGCATCACCGCCGGACTCGACGGCCCTTGATATTCCCACGCCGCGGCGTACGAGAACTCGGCGTCGTTGCGCTGGGCTTCGCCATCCGGCGTTTGATATTCGTCGCGGAAATGGCCGCCGCACGATTCATTGCGTTCCAGCGCGTCGATGCACATCAGTTCCGCGAGTTCGAAGAAGTCGGCCACGCGCCCGGCTTTCTCCAGCGACTGGTTCAGCTCATCGGCGCCGCCCACCACCTTCACGTCGCTCCAATATTCCTCGCGCAGCGCTCGAACTTCGTCGATCGCCTCCCGCAGACCCGTCGCGTTGCGGGCCATCCCGCACTTATCCCAAAGAATCTTGCCGAGCTGCTTGTGGAATGAATCCACCGTGCGCCGCCCGCGCGCACTCATTAAGCGTTGGACAATCGCCGACGTCTTCTGCTCCGCTTCGGCGAATGCCGGGTCGTCGGTGGAAGCCTTTTCCAGCTTCGATGTGGCCAGATAATCGCCAACCGTGTACGGCAGCACGAAGTATCCGTCGGAGAGGCCCTGCATCAGCGCGCTCGCTCCCAGGCGATTCGCGCCATGGTCGGAGAAATTGGCCTCGCCGATGACGAACAGGCCGGGGATGGTGCTCATTAGGTTGTAATCCACCCAGAGGCCGCCCATCGTATAGTGAATCGCCGGGAAGATGCGCATGGGCACTTCGTACGGGTTCTCGGCGGTGAGGTGCTGGTACATGTCGAAAAGGTTGCCATAGCGGTCCTTCACCACATCTGCGCCGAGCCGGTTGATGGCATCGGAAAAATCGAGATATACGCCGAGCCCGGTCTCACCCACGCCGCGCCCCTCATCACAAACATATTTGGCATTACGTGAAGCCACGTCGCGAGGGACCAGATTGCCGAAGCTGGGATACTTGCGCTCCAGATAATAATCGCGCTCGTCTTCGGGGATTTGGTTGGGCGGCCGCTTGTCGCCCTTCGCCTTCGGCACCCAGATGCGGCCGTCGTTGCGCAGGGATTCGCTCATCAGCGTCAACTTGCTCTGATAGTCGCCGGAGACCGGAATGCACGTCGGATGGATCTGTGTGAAACAGGGATTGGCAAAAGCTGCCCCACGCTTGTAGGCTCGCCAGATCGCTGTCGCATTCGAGCCCTTGGCATTCGTTGACAGATAGAACACGTTGCCGTAGCCGCCGGTGCCCAGCACCACGGCGTCGGCCAGATGCCGCTCGAGCTCACCGGTGACCAGGTTGCGCGCGATAATGCCGCGGGCCTTACCGTCAATCACCACGAGATCGAGCATCTCGTGCCGCGGGTACATGGTGACGGTGCCGGCGGCGACCTGCGCCTCCATCTGCTGATAGCAGCCCAGCAGCAACTGCTGGCCCGTCTGGCCGCGCGCGTAGAAGGTTCGTGAAACCTGCGCGCCGCCGAAGGACCGGTTCGACAGCAGCCCGCCGTATTCGCGCGCAAACGGAACACCCTGGGCCACGCACTGATCGATGATGTTCACCGAGTTCTGCGCGAGTCGATAGACGTTCGATTCACGGGCGCGGAAGTCGCCGCCCTTGACGGTGTCATAGAACAGCCGATAAATGCTGTCGCCGTCGTTCTGATAATTCTTGGCCGCGTTGATGCCGCCTTGCGCCGCGATGCTGTGCGCCCGCCGTGGCGAATCCTGGAAGCAGAAGCATTTGACGTTATAACCGAGCTCGCCGAGCGACGCCGCGCCCGATCCGCCGGCCAGTCCCGACCCAACCATGATGATGGTGTACTTGCGCTTGTTCGCCGGGTTCACCAGCTTCATCTCGAAGCGCGCGCGGTCCCAGCGGCTCTCGATGGGTCCCGTTGGACATCTGGATTCGAGCTTCATAGCACCGTACCTCCCACCACACCGGTCAGGACGGCGATCGGAATGGAAATCTCACCAAGACAGATCAGCACGGCCACCACCTGGGCGGCCCGGCGCAGAATGGCCGAGTAGCGCGGGTGCGTGACGCCCAGCGTCTGGAACATGCTCCACAGGCCGTGGTAGAGGTGCGTGCACAGCAGAATCATCGCGAAAATGTAGAAGGCCGCCACCAGCGGGTTGCGAAATCCGTGCACCACGTTTTCGTACGGGTGCAGCTCGACATACTCAGTGCCGCCCACTCCCAGCGTGAACTGCATGATGTGGTAGACCACGAACACGAAGACGATTGGCCCGCTCCAGTACATGGTGCGCGAAGCGTAGTCCGATCCGACGGCACGCTTCTTCACATAGGCGATTGGGCGCGCGTCCCACTTGCGCAGCGCCAACTGGACCGAAGACCAGATATGCAGAAACAACACGATCAGCAGAAAAATGCGGGCCGTCCACAACAGCGGCGGCGAAGCGTGCAATAAGGCCGCGTAATGATTGATCTGATCGGGCCCGATGAAAATCTGAAGATTGCCGAGCAGGTGCGCGACTACGTATCCGAACAGGACCACTCCACTGACGGCCATGACGATCTTTTTGCCGACGGTGGAATCGTAGAAGCGCGCGGCCCGGCGGCGGGAGATACCGGCAGCGGGAGCGCTCATGTTCCTCTCTCTATGAAACGTATTGATGACGACACTGCAAAAGGGTGGCGCGCGTGTGCGAGCCGGCGGGAAATGAATTTGGGTTCCCTAACCAGCATACGTCCGCGCGGGGCGGCGTTCAAAGGACCGAAACGGTCCGGATGAGGGAAGAACGCCACGGCAAGATCCTGATCGGGATCACGACTCGATCTCTGGAATTGTTCCAGACGCCGCAGAGCATTCATCATCAGCATTCAACGCAGCCCATATTTGCTCTAGTGCCGTCCTGACTTCCGCGCGTTGCTTCACGATGAGTTCGAGGATGTCAACGTCTTCGAAATCCGGCTTCCTTTCGGGATAGGAAGTCATAAGCCTGTACCCGCCCTTTCGAAGAGAGTTGCGTACCAAGAAGTGCGATGACGGCTCGGCATGCTTGGATTTGCGAGGTGGTCGGCTGGCCGGATGGCCCGTAGTCTTGTTTCTGACCTCTCGTATTGCTTCGAGAACTGGGTCGGTGTCGTATTTGAGCTCGAAGACATCAAGGAGATGTCTGACTGCGTCCTGCTGAACAAAGAGGACCTGCAATATCCCGTAGGTGAGCAGATAGCGTGTCCCGGTATCGTCTGTCTCAGGCAATGCTAGGTACGACTCGACGGCTAACTGGGTGTCGCCGAGGACGTCGAGCGCGCTACAGAGGATATTCCAGAGCGGCTTGTCACTGAGGAGGCGATCTTGTCGTGGTGGATGGGACACAAACTCCCGGATCTGAACTTCCAGATCGCGAATAGCGGTACGATGTCTCGACATTTGTAGTTACCTCAGGAAACTCGGACCGATCAGCCCAAGCAATTCGCGCGAGTTGACCACCCTGGTGGTTTTCCAGCGCTCGGGAAAGTGCCGCTTGTTGCCGGTGACCAGGAACTCGGCGGCAGCGGCTTCGGCGCACTCGAGAAAACGGTTATCGGGGTCGTCACGGCACGCAGTAACCACCCTGGCCGGTGCCACGAGAACGCTGCGATCCCGCAGCAGTCGCATCACCTTGCGGATCTGTGCGGGCTTGAACTTCAGCCGGGGGTACAGGAGCACCCGCTCATATTCGGCAAGAATGGGGCCGGAGACGTACATCCGGGTCTTCTGATTGAATGCCAAAGCCACGACCACGGCTTCCAGTCCGCCGGCATTCAGGTTTGCGGAAACCAGGACATTGGTGTCGATGACGAGCCCAATCATTTAGTAGCGGGGCGTTTGGTGGGGCGTTTGGTGGGGCGGGCTTTCTCCTTGCGGGCAGCGGACACAATTCGATCAATCTGGCTAGCCGTCAGGGTGTTCATACCGGTTCGCGTGGCCGTTGCCTGCATGGCTCGCAGTTCCCGGGGAGCCGGAGCAAAGGTCTCCATATAGTCCCTGACGCTCATGATGATGACGCTGGGTTCGCCCCGGCGTCCGACTATAAAGCGCTCATCCTTCTGCGTTGCTCGTTTCATGATCTGGCCGAACTGGGTCCGGGCGGTCAGGGCCGAAACAACATTGGTCATGGATCGTTTGGCCTGCATGATGCTCAACTCTGCGACTGAACTAATTAATCAGTTCGACTTCAGCGTAACTCAGAGTAGCACGGGCGGCCGCCGGAAACTGTGTCGCCTACGCGGCGGTCGGCAGCATCAGCCCGGTCATGTGATAGCTGGGAACCGAATTCAGCAGGAAGCGGGCGGCTGCGGCTGGCTTTTCGGTTTCGAACTGGCAGGTCTGCGAGCCGCTGCGGCCCTCCACGCGGACCTTGTCGGCCACGGGATGGACGCGATATGCGGCGGTGGAGCCGTGGAATTGGCGGAGGGATTCCAGCGGCCAGTCGGAATCGGCCACCATGTGAATCCCTCCTTCCGCCGAGATAAGAATAGTCAAGTCGGACGGCATGGAACCGGCGTTCATCGTGTTCTCAGCAGCGGCGAGAATCTCCACGGCGTTGGCGATAAACCGGCTCACGAAGTACTTATCGCAGCCCCGGGCGCGTTTGCGAGGAAAGTTTACCTTAGGCCGGCAAGTTGTTGCGAGATTTCAGGATAGCTCGTCCGCACTGGCGGACATCGAGGCACTGGCACCTCTGGATCCGCTCCAGGAGCCCACGCATGGCGGCGATACGGCCAGCCAGCGCGTCCAGTTCGACGATCTTGTATCGAGCCAGATTCCGCCAACGCTCGGAGACCGGACGCTCGTTACGGAACCCTCCGAAAAGCTGCCGGGTCTCGGCCAGCGTGAAACCGCAGCCTTTGGCGTGTGCGAGCACAGCGAGCAATTCCAGGACGCCTTCGTCGTATTGCCGGCGGCCGGAAATGCGTCTGGGGCGAGGAAGCAGGCCGGCCTTTTCGTAGTATCGGATAGCGGAAGCGCGCAAGCCGGTCTCTTGGGCAACCTCACCGATCGTCATGATCTCAGCGTAGCTCGTTTTTTCGCTTGACTTAAACCTGACTTTAAGTGGCATCATCAGCCTCATGATGAACCTCAAGTCTTTCACCGCCCTTGCTTTGATCTCGGTGACGTTGTGCTTCGCCGAAAACCAGGCGCCGTTCGCATGCAATCTGAGAGCTTTCCAGCCGGAGCAACGCCAGCCTTAAGGGTAGGCCGGGCGTGAAACAGTTCATTGAGGCGGACATGCCGAAGCTGCGCGTCAGGTGAAGCGTTGCCAGTACTATTCTTCACTAAGCATTGCATTTCGATAGATTAGAGGGGTGACTGCGCAAGAGGCATATGACTTAGCCACAGGCGGCGGGGCGGCGGAATTTGCCCGCTTGATCGCGGCGTGCGAAGCCTTTGGGCCGTACTGCCTGATCGGCGGACTGGCCGTTAACTGCTACGTGGAACCTGTATATACGCTCGATGCGGATATCGTCGTTATCTCGTCCAGTCTTCAGGCGCTCGCGACCAATCTGCGCGAGCAGGGCTATAAAACCGAAGCCCACCCCCATTCGTTGAACGCGCAGCCAGCCGGGAGCGAACTACGGATTCAGTTCACCACCGATGAGAGATACCAGGAGTTCCCGGACCGGTCGCGAGAGGCGGTGGTTCTTGGAGTTCGCGCGAAGGTCGCGTGTCTGGAGGACGTGACACGAGGCAAACTCTGGGCCTTCAGTGACCCCAAGCGGCGCCTCAGCAAGCGTAAGAAGGATGAACTGGATCTGATTCGTCTCGCCGAAGTGTACCCGCAACTGATGGCTCTCTATCCTGACGACCTGCGGCAGCAGCTTGAACGGGGTTGAGCGAAATGCCTTCGCTTCATGACACTGCTTCACCTGATACGATGCCTGAGTGCCTCCATCCAAGCGCCCGCCGGAGATGACCTGGAAGGCCGTGGGACTCGGCCTGTTTCTCGCCCTGGTATTCGGATCCGCCAACGCCTGGCTGGGCATGAAAGCCGGTCAGACCGTAGCCGCCACCATTCCCGCCGCGGTCATCGCCATGGCCCTGTTCCGCCTGCCCGCCTTCCGCGGCGGGATCCTCGAGCAGAACATCGCGCGCACGGCCGCATCGGTGGGCGAGGCTCTCGTCGCCGGCGCCATCTTCACCATCCCCGCATTCCTCATGGTCGATATCAACGGCAAGCGCCTGTGGACCGATCTCCGTTCGCACTATTGGGAAGCCTCGCTCATCCTGCTGGTCGGCGGCCTCATCGGCATCCTGTTCATCATCCTGTTGCGCCGGCCGCTGTGCACGGATGCCGGTCTGCCATTTCCGGAGAGCGTCGCCAGCTACGAAATTGTGAAGGCTGGGCAGGATGCCGCCGATGCGCCCAGATACATCTTCGGCGCGATGGGCTTCGGCGCGCTCGTTCAATTCTTCACCGCCGACAACGGGCTAAAGATCTTCCGCGAATATACCGACGGCTTCATGGCTTTTCCGCGCTCGGTGGTGAAGCACTTCAATTACGAAAAGCAGCCCATCGGCGACGTGACACACTACGGCGGCGTGCCGTGGTCCACGCCGAGCCTCTCGCCCGCGCTGGTAGGCATCGGCTACATCATCGGCCCGGAGCTTTCCGCCATTACCATGTCCGGCGGCCTGCTCGCATGGTGGATTCTCATCCCACTGCTCATGTTCTTCGATCCCGATCTGCCGCGTCGCATCGGCACTACCGACCCGGGTGTCGCGTCCTTCAGCCTCTGGTACAACATCGTGCGGCCCATCGCCGTGGGAACCATGCTGGTGGGCGCGTGCAACACCATGTGGTCCATGCGGGATTCGTTGTTTAGCTCGCTGCGAGGCGTCTTCACGGTCACCGAGAAGGCCGCGCACGAGAAGCACACCGACGATCCTCGCGAACAGGACATCCCCGCGCGCTGGGTGCTCATCGGCATCGTCGTACTGCTGGCGCCCATCACCGCTATCTATTTCTATTTCACGCATGGCCTCATCTCGGCCATCGTCGCGGCGGTGGTGATGGTGATCACGGGCTTCCTGCTCACCGCGGTGGGCGGGTACCTGATCGGCCTCGTCGGCAGCTCGAATCAACCGCTGAGCGGCCTGATCCTCTCCGCGCTCATTATTTCCGCCCTGATGATGCTGGTGATCGGAGTGACCGGAGTCGCGGGCGTCGCTGCGGTGCTAGGTGTGGCGGCGGTGGTGGGCGTGGCCTGCTCGGTGTCCGGTTCGCTCATTCAGGATCTGAAAGCCGGCTATTTGCTGGGCGGCACACCGTGGAAGATGCAGGTGGTGGAGATGATCGCCGTGGTGATGCTGGCGTTCTTCCTGATGTGGCCCATCATGGTTCTGCATGAGGCCAATCTCGCCACCGGCGGCATCGGCGGACGAGCGCTTCCGGCGCCACAGGCCGGGCTCATGGCACAACTCGCCAAGGGCATAGTCGGCGGACAAATGGCCTGGGGACTGCTCGGCATCGGCATCGCCTTCGGCATTGCGCTCATCATGTGCGGGGCGCGTTCGCCCATGCTCATCGCGGTGGGCATGTACCTGCCGTTCGATACTTCGTCGGCGATTTTCGTGGGCGGCGTGTGCAAGTGGATCATCGACCGGCTCACCGCCCGCCTTAGCTCCGAGAAGAAGGCGGCGGTGGATGAGCGCGGAACATTACTGGCGTCGGGCCTGATCGCGGGGGAAGCGATCATGGGCATTTTGATTGCGGTGCTCGCGGTAAGCCAGGTTCCGTCCTTCACGCACATGCTTACCGGCAGGGATCAGTTCAGCTTCTTCCCGGCGTGGGGCGGCTGGCTCGCGCTGGTGGGTTTCCTCGCGATTGGGTGGGTGCTGATTCGCATCCCGCTTAGCGCGAAACAGCGTTGAACTTTCCTTACTGCTTGTTCTCGGTATAGCACCACTTGACCAGCGTCTCCGAGTGCTTCCCGTCATCAGCGCGCAACAAATCGTCAAGACTCACTTCGTGAAACGAGAACTGAATGGAGCCATCGGCGCTCACCGCTCCCGTCATGTATCCATACACGTCGGTCTTCGCATTCTGACGGGGACCGGCGTTCGTAGGCAGACGGTAGCGAATCGCGCCCGCAGTGCCTACAATCCAGCCCGGCAGAACGCGGCCTTTCCACGCGCTGGTGTCGTACACGTGTTCCATGAAGAAATGCGAATGGCTGGCCAGCACGTAAACTCGTTTGTGCGCGGAATCCTGCGCGTGCCAGAGTGTCTCGTAAGCGGCACGTCCGCTCACTGTCCCCTGGGCCGACTCGTTCATGCTGTGGCTGGCGCTGATGCTGTCAGGTAGCGCCTCGTGCATTCCCACGACAATCGTATGGATCTCCGGAGAGGCCTCGTCGCGCTTGACGACGGCTTTGAACCACTTCATCTGTGCGTCATCGAACTGATCCGAAGATGCGTTGTCCAGCGTGATGAAGTCGACCCCGTGGCTGACCCAGTGATAATACGCGCGCAGCTTGCGATCCTTGGGATCGTCTTTGAGGCGCTGGTCGCGCAGAAGGGGAGTGTCCATCCAGTCGGCGAACTGGATTAGAGCACTCTCGCGAGTGGCCGGTGGAATGGTCTCGTGATTGCCGAGGGCGAGGAACACGGGCAGGTCGCCGAAAGGATCGAGCTGATGTTGAATAAAGTCCGGCCAGGCTTTGGCTTCGTACGCGGCGATGTTTGTCTGCGGGCCCATGTCCTCGTCGTACGCGTAAATAGCGCGAAAATCGCCCAGATGCCAGTAGAATTCGGCTCCGCTATGGCGCACGCCGTGGGCAATGGCCGGCATTACGATGTCGCCGCAGTTGCGCGAATCGCCGGAGACCGCGAATTTCCAGGCCCCCGGGTCGCTCTGGCCCGGAGCGGAGCAGGCGAAGAAGACGCCGGCAATTAGCAGAAGTCGTAACATTGTTCCCGTTCTACCACGACTTTGGGACAAACGATCAGGCGGTCGGCCACCGGGCGATGTTACGATTCTGTCCTGGAGAATCGTGAGGCCGATTTCCAGCGAGTGCTGTGTCAGGTGCGATCTCGGGGCGGCTGGGACGATACGTTCGTCGATGAATTGTGCCAGCCTCCCGAGACTCTTACGTTTGGCGGCATGTTCGCCCACGTCGTCACGTTCGATTCGTACCGGCGTCTGACCGCGGCGGCGGCGCTGCGCGATCTGGGCATCGACGGCGTGCGGTATGGCGATCCCATCGAGTACGAACGCGAGGCGGCGGGACAATAGGCCGCTACAATCGAGTCTCAGCCGGACTGTGCATTGGCTTCATGGGAGGAGGCCACTTTCGCGCGAAGCCAATCCCAGCGGTTTTCAAACAACTCTGTTTTGGTTTGCACGTGTTTTGGAGCGGTTGTCCACGTCCAAGGTCCGTCCGGCTGGTCCTGCACTCCGTGCTAGTACAGCCTTCGGGTAACAGGGTCATCGCTTCTGGATAATCGAACAAAAAGAATCGAGGTTTCTTCTCCAAGGCCTGCCATATCACTCCGTAAACCAGGCCCCCGAACTTCTCGTACTTTCTTTGAATCATAAGGCCGGCGCCAGTGTGGATCTTCACCTGTATGGGAAGGGCAGCAAAAGGCTGGTGTGGCGAATCGGAGAACACGATGAGATCGATACCGTGATCGCGGATCGGGCGTGCGATTTCGAATCCTTCGCGTATCAGAGCCGTGGTCAGCGCCGCAGTCCCGACGAGCTCAACTTGCTGTTTGTCCATTTCGGACCTCAGCACGATGCTAACAACTTGCACCAGGAGTTGGTTGCCACATCCCGCTTGCCATTCCGCGCGCCTCCGGTTATATTGGGTGAACAGGGAATTTGACGTTCCCGCTTCCTGTTATGCGCAAGAACGGACACACCACGGTTACCATCGGCATCGCGCAAGATGCCGATCCGCGAGTCGGTGTCCCGTTCCTGCCTGCGGCGCTCACTAGCTGAGCACTTTCCGCCGCGGCTCAACCCAACACCCTTAGCATCGCGCTCAGGAGGCGCATTTCATGGCAACGTCCGCTGTAACCCAACCTCGCCGAGGCTTCTG
>Ga0326727_10012350_pt1 | contig 19485 bp, 16 predicted proteins | sample MB2enrmetagenome_FD_207643 | JGI IMG/M metagenome (GOLD analysis project Ga0326727, IMG submission 207643) | Lab enriched peat soil microbial communities from McLean, Ithaca, NY, United States - MB29MY | ecosystem: Environmental > Terrestrial > Soil > Wetlands > Peat | place: USA: New York...
AATTGAAGTGCCGAAACGCATGAGTGTTCTGGGCTTTGATGACCTGGCGGGCGAAACCGATCGACCGCTCACCACCATGCGAACCGATTCCGCTGAGGTCGGCCGACTGGCGGTGCGCGCGCTGCTCGACCAGATTCGAGGGGAGACGCCAACCTCCAACCGCATTACCGTGCCCACCGAGTTGGTCATTCGTGAATCCACGGCTCCTGTCTTTCCGGGGGGAGAAGGAACCGAAAAATGATTCGTACCTGGGACCGTTCGCGCGCCTTATACGAGCGAGCGTGCAACTCGCTGACCGGTGGTGTCAGCAGCCCGGTGCGCGCGAAAGCTCCGGTGCCCCTTTACTTTGCCAACGGTCATGGCGCGCGCCTGATGGACGTGGACGGCAACGAGTACATCGATTACCAGCTTGCCTGGGGACCGAATATTCTCGGCTACAACCATCCGCGCATGGTGGAGGCGATGCGGGTGCAGGCCGAGCGACCCTATAGCTATGGGGCACAGCACGAGTTGGAAATCGCCGTCGCCGAGCGCATTCAGGCCTGCGTTCCGTGCGCCGAGCGCGTGGCCTTCACTTCCAGCGGCAGCGAAGCCGTGCAACTTGCCCAACGCCTGGCACGGGCTTTCACCGGGCGGCCGCTGATTCTGAAGTTCGAGGGCCATTACCACGGCTGGATGGACTCGGTGCTGCACAGCCACCACCCTGCGCTCGAGCAGACGGGACCGCGGGAAAGACCCCACGTGGTGCGGGAGTCCCTCGGACAGGTGCCCAACTCCGTTGACAATGTCATTGTGGCGCCCTGGAATGACGTGGATCTCCTGGAGCGGCTTCTGGCGGAGCACTCCGCCAAGGTCGCCGCGGTCATCATGGAGCCAGTCCTCTGCAACAGCGGCTGTCTGCTGCCCAAGCCCGGCTACTTGCAAGCGGCGCAGGAATTGGCGCACCGCCACGGCGCCTTGCTGGTGTTTGACGAGGTTATCACCGGCTTCCGCATGGCGTTGGGCGGCGCGCAAAGCCATTACGGCGTCATCCCGGATTGCGCCACCTTCGGGAAAGCCGTGGGCGGCGGACTTCCGCTCAGCGTGGTGGGCGGCCGCAAGGAAATCATGGAGCAGATGTTCACCGGGGGAGTGGTTTTCGGGGGCTCGTTCAACGGCAACCCGACCTCGCTGGCGGGTGCCAACGCCGTGCTGGAGGAACTGGCGCGCGACGGCGGCGCAGCCATCCAGCGCGCGAATGGCACCGGTGAAAAGCTCCGCGCCGGTCTGCAACAGCTCGCCCAACAGCACCACATTCCTCTCCAGGTCACCGGCTTCGGTGCGGCCATGTGTCTGCACTTCACCACCCGCACTGATTTGCTGGAATACCGCGACGTGCTCGCGGACGACTCCGAGCGCTTGCAGCGCTTTTTGTACCTGGCGATGGAGGACGGCGTCATCCTGGTTCCCGACGGGCGGATCTACGTCTCCACGGTTCATGACGAGCGGGACGTCAAGGAGACCCTCGCCACCTTCGCTCGCGTGTTCGCCAAGTTGTAACTCCCCATTCACTTGATTGCGAAATTGTCGAATTGCGCCGTGTTCCAGCCGGTTCCGATCCCCGCCATTCCTTGCCTGTGACTCGAATCGGTGACGTTGGCAACCGAGGCGCCGTCGATGCTCACCCCGATTGTTGTTCCCTTGAAGGCCATGGCGAGGTGGTGCCAGGTGTTCAACCGAAAAGCGACCTTGCCCGACGCCAGCTTGCTCGTGGGCGTCTTGAACTTCGCGCTGTTCAATTCCCACGTTCCATCCTGCTGGACCGAGAGCAGGTAGGCGCTGACCCAACGCGCCTTACTGTCCTGGAACCAATCGGCGGAATCAATGCGTCCGGCCAGCGTTACGCCGCCGGGTTTCTCGACCATCATATCGGTACTGACTTCGTAGTCTGACCAATCCGCGCTGCCCAGGAATGTGAACGGGTCCGGCGCGATGTTCCCCCAGGCAATCGGGCGCCGGTCGATAACCTGGCGAAGGCACTTGCCCGGGCGGCCCGTGCACGCAACAACCTCGAAGGCCCCGTTCTGATCCGCAAGGTATTTGGGAGCTTTGCCGACGGCAGTGCTCTCGAAGTCATCCGCATAAGGGAATGGGAACGCGGCGGGAGGGGGAGGCGTGGCACCTCCCTTGGCTTGTCCCATCGTCGTGGTCAGCGAATAGATGGAATCCGGTTCCAGAGTGATGAGGAACGAACCGTTCTGTGGAGTGATGTCGCTAAGCTTCTCAAATGTTCTGCTGGCGTTGGTCTCCCACACGTGGACCGTGCCCGTCGAGAGGCCGCCGGAAACTTGAAACTTCACTTCTTGCGGCTCAGTGGCATCAACCGTTTCCACAACGATGCTGTAGTCGTTGCCAGTGGGGCTTTTCAGGGTCACGTAGCTCCCGTTGCCCGTCAGGTACCCGCACGCCCTGTCGAGGTACTGCCAGCCCGGCTGCGCAAACTGCGTGGTGTGGGCGGTTACCCAGATGGCGGCCTGCACGTTGTAATGCCCTGACCATGGGGTGTTGGCGTACATCAATCCGGAATTGGGGGCGGCGAGGTTATCGTAATAAGAGGTCACCGGGCTCCACGTCTCCGTCTTGGTGAACTTCCCGTCGATGTAGTTGGTATTTAGAAATTTGGCCCAGATTCTTGCCCCGGGTTTCCAATCGCGTTGCAGCATGGTTCCCGATTTGTCGAAGGGCTGATCCTCACTGGACCACAAAGGCTTCCCGGAATTCAACGCTCCTCCCGTAACGTAGACATTACCCTTAACCCGCGAGTAATGCGCGGTAATGGCATAGACGGCCTCCTTCAGCTCGGGATCCAGCTTGAAGTCATCGGTGATTTTCCACTGATTCTGATAAAGGTCGGCGGCCACGATGTTCGTCGCGAGGCCGTTGGCGACAAGAGTCTTCTTCAACAGTTTGATATATCCAATGTCGTAATTCGTCTCGTTCCAAATGCCCACATACTCGATGTCCAAACCCTGTTGCTTTTTCGCCCCCTGGATAAACTTGGCGATGTAGTCCGCCATGTCCTGCGAATAGTACTTCCCATTTCCAATCCAACCGGGCGCGCCCCAGGGCAGGGCATCCAGAATGATCTTGGGGTTTCTGGCCTTGGCTTCCTTCATGAGCCACCACTCATAGCCCCGGTCGTAGTTCTCATCGGTGCGGGCGCGCATGTGGCTGGGTTCGGACCCATCGGTGGAATTTGTATCGCCGCCCACTTCGACCTTCAGGTGCTGGAGGGCCGCGCCGTAATTGGGCTTGAACAGGTAATCCAGAACCTGGCTGCGCTGCGGTTCAGGGTAGTCGATGAGCAGCCGCGAAGACGCTCCCGCGCTGACGCCCCCGATTCCTTCGAAGATTCTTCCTTTCCCCGACCCATCGATATTGATTTCAGTTTTCGCGATGGGCTTTTGGCAGGATGCGAAGGAGACGAGCACGAGCGATAATGCAATGATTAAGGCAAATCTGTGTTTCATAAGAGCTCCTCGGCTTTATGTTCATGCCAGGATTTCTGTATTCCCATCCCGGCGGCACACATTCTACGCGCATCCGCCTTCGTGGGCGGCACTTCTTTCAGCCCATCGTATCGTGCGCGCTGAATGGGTTTTCGAGCTATAATCGAATTCGTTCCTTAGCATCAAAGGGCATTCCTTAAAAAAGCGCCGGGGCCGGCAGGCCTCGAGGCGAAATGAGTTATGGCTTGTGTGGCCTGACCGCTGGGCGTGCCAGGAATCAGAAAGGGCCAAATGAAAATCACGGAAATCAAACTCTACGCAATTCGCGCCGGAAATACGGGTGAACGCGGCGCGCAGTTTGGAGAGTCGCAGTACTGGGGCGGCGGCTGGCAGACCAATTCGCTGATCGCCAACCCCATGTCGCTTTACCCGCAGTACGCGCGGGTGCGCACGCAGTGGATGGGACCGGGCCAGGACCCTTACGCCGTCGAAATCCTCACTGACGAGGGCGTGCGCGGCGTGGCCACCAACTATGGCGGCGGGCCTTTTGCCTGCGGCGTCATCGAGAAGCACTTCAGCCGCTTCCTGATTGGGCAGGACCCCTTCAACATCGAGCTGATTTGGGACCAGATGTACCGCTCGGTGATGCCTTACGGACTCGGTGGCGTTACGGCCATGGCCATGAGCGGCGTTGACCTGGCGCTCTGGGATTTGATGGGCAAGGCGCTGGGCCAACCGGTGTACCGCCTGGCGGGTGGCAAGACCAAGGACACCATTCCCTGCTACATCACCACGCATCCGGACTACGCCAAGGTGTGGAAAGACCGCGGCTTTCTGGGAGTGAAGATCGCCGCGCCGTGGGGCGCTGCCGACGGGCGCGATGGCCTGAACAAAATGCAGAAGTGCGTCGAGCAGACGCGCGCGGAGCTCGGCAACGACCTCGAGATCATGATCGATTGCTACATGTCGTGGGACACGGAGTTTTCCTCGCGCCTCGCCCAGCGCGTGCGCGAGTGCGACGTCAAGTGGTTCGAAGACCCGCTGCCCAACGGGTGGGCGGAAGGTTTGAACGCCGAGCTGCGCACCCGCATCAATCCCATCCTGGTGGCGATTGGGAACCTGGAGTTTGATTACAAGGCCTACTACTCCATTCTCTCCCAGCGCGCTTGCGATGTTATCCAACCTGAACTCCAGTGGTGCGGAGGCTTGACCGCTGTCCGCCGCATCGCCGCCATGGCGCGGCCGTATGACATCCCGGTGATTCCCCATGGGTCGGGCGTGTACAACTACCATTTCGTCATGTCCAATGTGAACTCCCCTTACGCCGAATACCTCAGCGTGGGGAGCGGCACCGAGGTGCGTCCCATCTTCGATGCCGTGATCGGCGAACCATTGCCGGTGAATGGGCGCATCACACTGAGTGACAAGCCGGGCTTCGGAATTGAGCTGAACCCGGAGTATCTGCAACCGTACAAATAGGTATCAGGTGTCAGGTGCCAGGTGTCAGGGGCAAAATCGAAACTCAAAAATCGACGCTCGAAATTCGATGGATAGCTTGCGAGTTTCGAATTTCGAATTTCGAGTTTCGTCTCTGGCACCTGACACCTGATACCTGACACCTGGCACCTCCTATGGAAGACAGCAGCACGCGCAAAGTCGTCTGTGGTGTGATCGGAGCGGGTTGGTGGGGAACCTACGCGCATCTCCCCGCGCTCATCTCGCACCCGCGCGCCAGGCTGGTGGCCATTCAGACGCGCGACCGCGATTCCGCCGCCAAGATTGCCCGCGATTTCAACATTCCCCGCACCTTCACTTCCGCCGATGAGCTGATCGCGCAGGAGGACATGGAAGCAGTGGTGATCAGCAGCGTCCCCCACCTCCATTTCCCGCAAGCGCGGGCGGCGCTGCGGCGCGGACTGCACGTGCTGGTGGAAAAGCCCATGACCTTCAAGGCCGCCGAGGCTCGCGAGCTCGTGGAGCTTGCACAGGCGAACCATCGGCTCCTCGTCTCCTGCTTTCCGTGGCATCACACGCGGCATGGGCAGGAAGCGCGCCGGCTGATCGGCCAGGGTGAGCTTGGGGAACTTCGCATGATCAGCGTGCTGATGACCAATCCCGTGGACCACCTCATCCGCGGCGCCGCCACTTTTCCCACGCATGGCCGGCCGTACATTGAGCCCCAGGCGGAGACTTACAGTGACCCCGCGGTGGCCGGCGGCGGCCAGATCTACACGCAGGTGGCGCATGTGGCGGGCTACCTCACGTTCCTCACCGGCGCGCGCCCGGCGCAGGTCTTTGCGCGCTTTCACAACGATGGCTGCCGCCTCGACATCTTCGACGTGCTAAACGTCGAGCTGGAAAACGGCTGCATTGCCTCGATCGCCAGCACCGGCGCCACTCCGCTTGAGAACCGGCTTTATGAGGTCCGCATTTATGGGACCAAGGCGTGCCTGTTCATGGAGTTGTGGTCCGGCGCCATGACGGTGATGCGGCGCGATGGCGGCGGCGAAACTCGCTTCCCCGATTTGGCGCCCGCGGAGATCTTCCCGGAACGCGCTCCCGCACAAAACCTGGTGGACTCGATTCTGGGTTTGGCCACAGCCGTCTCGCCGGGAGCCCTCGGCCTGGCATCTATGGAAGTGGTCGAGGCAGCATGCGAGTCCGCCCGAACGGGACAGAACATTAGACTGCGCGAATCGCCCCAATGAACTCACCGAACTCACCCGTTACCCTTCGTGGAATCACCTGGAACCACAGTCGCGCTTTGCCGCCGCTGGTGGCCGCGGCGCAGCGCTTTGAGGAACTGCATCCCGGCATCACCGTTCACTGGGAGAAGCGCAGCCTGCACGAGTTTGGACACGCGGGCTTGGCTCCCCTGTGCCGGGAGAACGATCTGCTGGTTATCGACCATCCCATGCTCGGCGCGGCCATAAGGGACGGGCTGTTTCTCGACTTGCGTCCGCTCCTGCCGCCCTCGTTTGTCGAGGACTTGCGAGCGAACTCCGTGGGGCTGTCGTTTCCCAGCTACGAACTGCAAGGGCAACTGCTCGCCGTCCCCATTGACGCGGCCACGCCCACGGCCAGTTATCGTCCTGATCTCCTGAGCCGGCGCGGCGTGGATTTGCCGCAGACGTGGGCAGAGGTTTTGGACCTCGCGCGCGCGGGGCAGGTGGTGATGCCGGGGTTTCATGCGGACGTCTTCCTCAACTTCCTCGCGCTGTGCGCTTCGCAGGGCAACGCGATTGCCGCGAGCCCGGAGCATCTGGTGGAAACCGAGGCTGGCCTTCGCGCCCTCGAGCAACTGCGCGGACTCGCTTGCCTGATGCCCGCGGCCATCTACGATTGGAACCCCATCGCCCTCTATGAAACCCTTGCTGCCCGCGATGACTACGCCTACTGCCCGTTCGCTTACTGCTACAGCAACTACGCGCGGCCCGGCTTTGGTGCCCACGTGGTGCGGTTTGCGAACACCGTAACCCTGGGAGAAGGGAAGCCGCTGCGCACCGTGCTGGGAGGAACGGGCCTGGCGATTTCAGCCCAATGCCGCAGCGTGCAGGCGACCCTTGACTACCTCATGTACCTGGCGGGTGAGGAGTGCCAGCGAACCCTCTACGGACTCAGCGGCGGTCAGCCCGCGCATCGGCAGGCGTGGCGGGATGACACGCTGAATCGTGTTACCAATGGGTTCTTTCGTGACACGCTTGCCTGCCTCGATGCCGCCATCATGCGCCCTCGCTACGACGGCTACATCGAACTGCAAGTCCAAGCCGGGTACCCCATCGTCAGCTTCCTCAAAGAGGGCGGCACTGCCCAGTACGTGCTCGCTACGGTCGATGCGCTGTATAGGCAATCCATGTTCAGCTAAGACGCAGCGCGGCGAAGCCGCAACCAAACCACGCCCCGGGGGAGTGGCTACCTAGCCGGCTTGCGCAAAGCGCAGCTCTGCGTCTTTGCGTGGCAGATCGACACGAATCGCAAAGATGTATTCTGCGCACGCGTCCGTTCCCATCGAATATCTCATGTCTTATCAGTAAGATGTCAGCATCACCAGCGTTGGCAAGGCGTATGTTCTTATTTTTCTATAAGTTGTGGGATAAGCGGGAATTTGAGGTGATATTCAGGATTTTGGGTGCCTGAAATCTCCCTATCTAATTGATTGCAATAAGCTTATTATGAAATACTATAACCATCTTGTTTTCAATTATTTACCAGGGTATGTGACTTTTTGTCGCATCACACATCTTTATTTTCAATAACTTCTGGGGAGCAATCTCCATCTTTGATGTTACTCGGCGTGTGGGCTCGCAGCTTGTTTTTCATGGACAAATTGGCTGTCCTCTTATCTATCATTCCGTCATCAGCGGAGTGCCGAAGCTGGGCCGCCAGCCTTACTAAATTCGGACTTTGCCTGTTATTCGTCACGGGTCGTTGCCCTTATTGGCCGGGCGGCGCTCTTCGCGCCTTGAGGTGCGCGAATTCACGCCAACGCCCTTGCCTCATTGATACTCTAGCAATTCACCATCCATTGCCTACATCGTTATTTAAGATTTCTGTACCAATCTGGTAAAGCCGATAATGCGCGTACCCGTTCGGTCTGCGACTTTTTGTCGGCCAATGGAACCAACCCCAGGCCTTTAAAACCGACCTATCAATCTGTCAATGTGTCGTAAAAAACAGAAAGCGAAGAATGCCCAACTTGGTTCACACATTGCTGGAACATCTTAAGCCCTTGCGGTGTCAGAGGAGATATGCGGATCGGTTTCTCCGGGCGAATCGGCGTCGGCATCATGCTCTTTGCGGCCGTGGCGGACGGCGCCTCATGGCTGGTCAGGGCAATTGACGATTATCCCTTCGATTTCTACAGACAAATTGACGCTTACCTGCCGGTGGTCTTTCTTTTTGGCCTGACGCTGTTGTTGCCCTCGATCAGCATTGCATTTCAAACCAAACGCGCGGCGAACCTGGGGAAATTCCCCCTGACGGTTGTCGGACCGCTGCCGCCGGAGTTGCGGTGGGAGGTGGGCCAAGTTGAATGGGGCGATGGCGCTAACCGCAGAAGTCCTGCCTACGATGACGAAATTCCCGCACCCAAGCTGGCCTTTGTTCCTTCCCCATCGCGCCGTGCCCTCATGCAGCGGGTCGGCCGCGTGTTTTTTCTGCTGGCAGTCCTAACCGTGTCGTTGTGCATGACAAGCACCGATTGGGATTTACCTTTTTACCTACTCGTCGGAGTGGCTTTCCTCTTGAAGTTCTGGCCCGACGTTAGGGAAACAGATGAGTTGAGTTTACAGGGCGAGCCCCGAGCGACATTCAGGGGAATGGCGAGCGTTGATCGCAACCACCGGCGGCCGATTCCGGTAATGAAGCCACTTTCCAGCCTGCGGGTGTTTTCCTACGTGGGGCTGATGTTCTTTTTCATCTTGTGGATAATTTATTCGATCTTAACCCCTCTAACTCCGAGGGGGTTGATGGTCTACGTCCCCAAGCCCGGAACCTATGCCCGGGCGGACGAGCCTTGGAACAAGCCGCTGGTGGTGCGCATTGATGCCCTGGGCAATTTGTATCTAAACCGTGAACCCGTGCGGCTCGCCGATCTAGGAGAGCTTCTTGAAAAGACTCTAAGCCTCCGCGCCGACTGGACGGTTTTTGTGGACGAAGACCCAGACGCTGTTGTCGGCGACGTCATTGCGGTGGTGGACGTCATCCACGGGATAGGAGGTACGAAGGCCTTTCTCGTGACTCCAAGCATGAAGAAGGAGAAACCGGAATTGGCAATAATACCCCCATGCGAAAAAAAGGCGCCCCACCCGCCGGAACTGATGTTGCCTCCGAAGTGGCGCGGCATCGGGTATTACGAATATCCGTTCGTCACGTTCGTCGTTGACGAGAGCGGGGAAGTATCGAACGTTAAGATCCAAAGAAAAGGGGACTACCCGGAGTTTGCTGAATGGCTTGCCCGTTCCGCGCGCAAGCTGAAATACCCACCCGCGCCGGGCTGCGGCAAGCACGAGTTTTACCTCGGATATCATTGGTAGCTGCACGCGGCAGGGTGGCAAGGCCAGTGGCGAGTGAGAGCAATTCCCATCAGACGGGCGGCCCACACTCACCCGCATCGCTTATCGGCGGTTTAACGGGAGAGGGTGAGTCAATTTGGGGCTTCGCATAACGTCAATCACCAATCACCAATCGACAATCGCAAATTTCAAATGACCCAATGATCCGATGTCTCAATGACCCAATCGCTGACGACGGATCAAATCTGAGCGAGCTACTGCTTGACCAGTTCCACGCGGCGATTCAGGGCGCGGCCGTCTTCCGTGTCGTTGGAAGTCACCGGCGCATAGGGGCCATCGCCGTAGGGGGAGAGACGGGCGGCGGTCACTCCGTACTGTGTGGTGAGCGCTTTCACCGCGGCGGCGGCGCGTTGCCGCGAGAGTTCCATGTTCGCGGACAAGGCGCCCACGTTGTCGGTGTGGCCCACGACATAGACCTTCATCTTCGCATCCTGCTGCAACAGCTTGACGACTTCCTTCAGCGCGGCGGCGGACTCCGGCTTGACCTCGGATTTTCCCGTGTCGAAGAAAATGCCATTCACCACGATGTGGCCATTGGCGCTTATGCCGCTGGAAAGGGCCGCGGCGTTGGCATACTTTCAATATCGCTTGTTGGAATCGGCGCGCACGCGGTCGACGTACTTTTCCGTGGCCACTTCCACGCGCACGATTTCACCCGGCTTGATGAATTGCGGCACCATGATTTCCAGGCCATTCTCGAGCGTCGCCGATTTGTAAGTATTGTCTTGCTGCTGGTGGACGGGCTGCGCGGTGGTGGTAATCTTCGCCTCGACGATGGGCGGGAAGACGATGCTCACCGGCTGGCCTTCATAAAACTCCACGGGGACTTTCATCTCCGGCTGGAGAAATTTGGTGGCCGTGCCGATGGCCTCGCGCGGGATTGATACCTGCTCGTAGGTCTCTGGGTGCATGAAGGTCACGGAATCGGCGTCCGAAAAAAGGAATTCCATCTCCTGCCTCTGGAGCTGGGTTTCCTCCAGCCGTTCTTCCGGCCGGAAGCGGAATTCCTTCAGCGTGCCGCTGATCACGTGGTGAGCGCGGGCGTGAACGCTTCCCGGCATCTTGCCTTGCCCCAAGTGATAAGTGGATTCGAACACCTTGAAGATGTCCGCACCCATCTTCAAAACCATTCCCGGACGGAGTTGAGACGCGATAACCATGGCGACCTCGTCGGCCCGCAAGGGCGATTGTCGCACCGCCCGGCCTTGGGGACTTCCGGCGGCGGACGGATGAAGCACGCGGCGGGCGTGGCGGCACGGCAATCAGCAGAATCACCGCGCCGCTCGCCTTCGCCGGGCAGGTAAGGGTAGCGCGACGGAGGCGCAAAGGAAAGTCAAAATTCGGCGCTGTCCTAGTTTGGGCGTAGCGCCGCCATCTTGGCGGCTCCGGTGCCGGCTGGAAGCCGGCGTTACGACCCAAATTATGACAGTACCCAAAATTCAAAGGGCAAAAGTCAAAGGGGGCAGGCGCATATGCCAAGAAACGAGCATCCCTGCAGGCCGGACGAAGAATGCCCGAAAGCTCATTGCGCTTCATCGCGGGGAATAGCGCTCGGCGATCCGACGCCGCATTTGCCCGCTAGGTCGTCAGAGCCGCCGGGGGCGAAGGCGCGCGCCGTGTTCAACAACTCCTGATCGGCGGGGTCAGACGACAAGGAGAGGTTAAAAATGACGGCGCCGTCGGCATATTGGCACGCAATGTGCAGCGAGCGCCGGAGTATCTTGGGGGTTGGATTGCCCTGGGGATGATACAACGTGGAATGCCCATAGACTCCGGCGTAAATGGGGAAGCGCCCGGCCACCACCCGCCGGCTGTTTTCGAATTGCGAACGCATCCCCCCCACAATCTCCATGTTCAGCCACCAAAACCAGGCGCCGTCCACGCACCCGGCCAGCCGGTCCGCAACCTCCGCATCCAATTCGTATATGGTCGGGACGAAGAGAAGCTGCGGGTTGATCTCCTGCTTGCTTTGGTAGAGCCGGGTCAGATACTCGCGCGTAAATTTCTGGTTGCTGATATTACTGAACAGGTCGTCAATGTTCACGCCGCGCAGTGCTGGGTATTGTCGCGAGAGTTTGGCGAGCTCTTTCATCCACCTCAAGTAATCATCTTTATAGGGCAGGGAAGTGGCTCCTTCGCTGGGTGGAATCAGAATGGCCCATACGGAAATCCCGGCACTCTGGGCGGCGGAAAGCAGGCGCTGGAAGTCCGCAAATGAGTGGGGAGGCTCGGAGTCAATGACCTCGGCAACGCAGTTGAAACCGTGATCCTGAAGAGCGCGAATCATGCCAGGAACGTCGAGCGCATTGCCCTTCCCACGAATCGGCGCGGCCCAGATGCAAGGCGCAGGGCCCATCGCGTGCCCGGGCGGAGGGGAGGTTTGAGCCTTGACAGAGCGAAATCCCAAAGCTCCCATCAAAACGCAAACTGCCGTGAGGGTGTTGACCCATTTCCACAACATGGAATTCTTCTCCTGCCCGAGGGTTCAGCCGCCCTGCACCGGCGCCAACGTCACTCATTGGATCGCACCGAACGACCAAGGATCCACGCCGCGGATTCTGGCCCTGGGGTCTCTTTCCGTCAAGCAAAATACGGAATTATGCACCAGCTTGGGTCTCCAAAGGGTAAACTGAAATGGCCCGGATTCTTGCTCTGAGGAAGCAGCGCGGGCGCGGTTCGGACCCAACGACACGGAAGGGAGAATTCACAACTTTGAAACTCGCCGCATGCGATTACACTTTTCCGAAACTGCAATGGGAGCAAACTCTGCGCATCGCCCGTGAGCTGGGCGTGGAGGCCGTGGACGTGGCCCTGTTCGCGGGGAGATCGCACCTGGACATTCAAGAGGTCTTCACCGACCTGCCGCGCGCGGCACGGCGTGTTACCGAGGCGCTTAACGCCAACGGCCTGCGCATTGCGGACGCCTTTGGCCAGCCGGGCAGGGCCTTTGAGGAGAACGCCGTGAACCATCCCGAGGCTTCCGTTCGCCAGGCGGCAGCGGAGTTCTTCTATCGCCTTCTGGAGTTCGCGCTGCGATGCAATGGCGGCCACATGAGCTTGCTCCCCGGCGTTCATTTCCAAACCGAAAGTGAAGAGGATTCCCTGAAGCGGTGCGTGGATGAGCTTGCCTGGCGCGTGGAAGCAGCGGCGAAGGTGGGCGTCACCTTGAGCGTCGAGGCGCATCTCGGGTCCATTATCCCCACGCCCCTGGCCGCCGCCCGCCTGCTGGATTTGACCCCCGGCCTCACTTTGACGCTCGATTATGGCCATTTCACTTATCAGGGGATTCCCGATGCGGCGGTCGAGCCCCTGCTGGCGCGGACATCGCACTTTCACGCCCGCGGCGCGTGCGCGGGAAAGCTCCAGTCGACCATGGCGGAAAATGCCATTGATTTCGACGGCGTGATTCGCGCCATGCAAAAGGCGAATTACCGCGGGTTCGTGGTGCTGGAGTACGTGTGGGTGGAGTGGATGGACCTCAATCGTGTCGACAACCTCAGCGAGACCGTCATCCTGCGCGACCTCTTGCGAGCGCTGGAGACGGCGTCCCTGGTGCCACCACAGAAAGTTTGAGGATAACTACCTCCCAACCATGCGGGCCCCGACCACAATCTTGGTTGGTACCCAATGCCGGAATGGATTAGGATACTGAATCGTCGAGGAGAAAACGATGGCCCAAGTGGACGGTGTGGTGACAGCGGCGGAGCTACAGCGAAATGTTGAGGAGGCCGTCCAGCGGACTCCCGTCATTGATGTCCACACGCACCTCCTCCCGGCCAGCTTCGGCGGCCTGTCGTTATGGGGAATCGATGAGCTGGTGAACTACCACTATCTGGTGGCGGAATTGTTCCGTTCATCGCCGGTGACCCCGCAGGAATTCTGGGCGCTCACCAAACCTCAGCAGGCCGACCTGATCTGGGACGCTCTCTTCGTCAAAAACACGCCGCTTTCGGAGGCGACCGCCGGCGTGGTGGCGGTCATGATCAAGTTGGGGCTTGACCCCTGCCAGCCGAATTTGAAACAAGCGCGCGAGTATTTTGCCTCGGTCACCGTTGAGCAATATATTGACCACGTTCTGAGCCTCGCCAATGTTTCGGAACTGGTGATGACGAACGATCCCTTTAACCCCGCGGAAAGAGCGATGTGGGAGCAAAACACGCCTTGCCCGGAGCGCTTCCATCGCGCCTTGCGGATGGACCCGGTGCTGAATGATTGGGATACCGCGCACGCGGTGATGGCGGCGGCCGGTTTCAAAACCAGCGTGGATTTGACGCCGCAAACGGTCAGCGAGGCGCGCCGCTTCCTGGACCTGTGGATTGCCCGCCTGCGCCCCGTTTACCTCGCGGTCTCCATGCCCTTCACGTTTACCTACCCGGATGATTCGACGCGCACGCGCTTGATTCGCGAGGTCGTACTTCCCACGTGCCTTCAGCACAACATTCCTTTTGCCTTGATGATCGGCGTGTCGCGGCAAGTAAACCCTGCCCTGCGGGATGCCGGCGACAGCGTGGGGTATGCGGATACGGCTTCGGTGGAGCGCATTTGCGCGGAGAACCCTGAAGTGCGCTTCCTGGCCACCTTGCTGTCGCGAGAGAATCAGCACGCGCTATGCGTGGCGGCGCGGAAGTTCAGCAACCTCATGCCCTTTGGGTGCTGGTGGTTTCTCAACAACCCCTCGATTGTGGAGGAAATCACGGTGGAACGCCTGGAACTGCTCGGCTCCTCCGTGATTCCGCAGCACTCCGACGCGCGCATTCTGGATCAATTGATCTACAAATGGGCACATGCCCGCCGCACCATCTCCAGCGCCCTCTCTGCATCGTATTCCCGACTGGTCGCCGATGGTTATCCCCTTACGCGGAAGCAAATCGACCGCGATGTGGCACGGATGTTCTCGGGTAACTTTCGGAGATGGGTGGGGCTTCCCGAACCGGCGTCCCGCTAGTGGCGATCCAATTTCATAGCCGCACACATGATTCGCTGCGACGGGGCAATGCCCCATAGACCCGTGCTCGCGATGTTGAAATGCATTGTCCCATAATGTTGAATGGGGGTTCGCTGTTATGGTTCGCGGTTATTGACATGGTGGTTGGCGTGTGCGAAAATTCTACGTTCTAAGGCGGGAAGCAAGGACTCACCGGGTATCACCTAAGGCCAATGGCTGACGAAAAAAAAGAGCCGCCCAAGGCGGCCGAAGGGACTGGAGGCCCTGCGCAAAAGTCTGTGGAGGAGGGCGGCGGGGCAGGCCCCCAAGCCACGCCCAACGCTGCCGCACCCCCTAAGCCGCCCGCCCTCACCGGTGCAGGTGGCGGCGCTCCTGGCGCGCCTGCTAAGCCCCCGGCCGCAGCTCCGCCCAAGCCTCCGGCCGCCGCGCCGCCCAAGCCGGCCGCCCCCGCCGCGAAAGCTCCCATCAAACCTGAGCCGTGGTCAAACCCGCTGCTGGATGAACTCCAGAAAAGATTCCCGGGCGCCATCGGCGAGGCGGTGATTTTCCGCAATATGCCGTCCATGAATGTCGCGAAGGAACATTTGGTGGCGGTTTGCCAATTCCTGAAGGGCCCTGGCGGCGGCGCTTACACTTTGTTAACGGATGAAACCGCGGCGGATTATCCCAAACGCGAAAAAAGATTCGACGTTATCTACCATTTGTACTCCTTTGAAAAGAACAACCGCCTGCGTCTGCGGGTGCAAGTGAGCGCCGGGGAAAAGGTCCCATCGGTCACAGGCGTTTGGCCCACGGCCAATTGGCTGGAGCGCGAGATTTACGACATGTTCGGCGTGGTTTACGAAGGCCATCCGGACCTCAAGCGGATTCTGATGCCGGACGAATGGGTGGGGCACCCGCTGCGCAAGGATTACGACATCCTGAAGCAAGACGAAAATTGGGTAAAAGCCAACCTGGGAATCAAGAGCGGACAGTAACGCCGGCTTGCAGCCGGTAAGATGGGGCCGGCAAGATGCCGGCGCTACGAACTGAGAGCGAATTGTAAATAATGTCGCAAGAAGCCACATTTCTCGACGCGAATGAGCTCGTCATCAACATGGGGCCGCAGCATCCGGCCACGCACGGGGTCTTGCGCGTCAAGTTGAAGCTTGACGGCGAGCGCGTGCTGGGGACGGAATGCATTATCGGGTACCTCCACCGCGGGGTGGAGAAGATCGCCGAGAACCGCACTTACGCCCAGTTCACTCCTTACGTCGACCGCATGGATTACTGCGCTGCCGTGACCAACGGCATGGGGTACGTGGAGGCGGTCGAGAAGCTTCTGGGAGTGGAAATTCCTCCGCGCGCGCAATACACGCGGATGATTCTGGCGGAATTGCAGCGCATCGCCAGCCACCTGCTCTGGCTCGGAACCCACGCGTTGGACATCGGCGCCATGACGCCGGTGTTCTACACCTTTCGCGAGCGGGAGGAGATTCTGAAGATTTTCGAGGAGTATTGTGGAGCGCGGCTTACCACGCACGCCTTCCGCATCGGCGGCCTGCAATATGACCTCTATGATGGCTTCGAGAGGGAAGTGGCGAAATTCTGCGACTACTTCCTGCCGAAGATCGATGAGTACGAGCAGCTCCTCACCAAGAATCGCATCTGGATCAACCGGACCCGGAGCATCGGGATTATCTCGGGGGAAGACGCCATTGCCCTCGGGGTGACGGGCCCTGTGCTGCGCGGTTCGGGCGTAAAGTGGGACATTCGCAAAGCGCAGCCCTACGAAGCCTATGATAAGGTTGAGTTTGATGTCCCGATCGGCGAGTACGGCGATACTTACGACCGGTACATCGTGCGGATGGCGGAAATGCGCCAATCCGTGCGGATTATTCGCCAATGCGTTGAGCGTATCGCGCCCGGACCGATTTTCGGAAAGGTGGGAAAGGTCATCAAGCCGCCGGTGGGCGAGGTTTACCACTCCATCGAGGCCCCCAAAGGCGAACTGGGGTATTACGTGGTGAGCGACGGGACCGTCAATCCCTACCGCGTGCGGGTGCGGCCGCCCTCGCTCATCAATTTGCAGGCATTGGATAAGATGTCGCGGGGCCATCTGATCGCTGACATCGTGGCGATCATCGGTACGATCGACATTGTGCTGGGAGAAGTGGACAGATAAAACCGTCCGTAGTCAGTTGTCCGTAGTCAGTAGTCGCGGATTTTCGCTCATAAATCGCCGCCCGAGCGCAACACCGCAACGGACCACGGACCACGGACCACGGACAACGGACTCAACATGCTTCAAAGCACGGTCAACTTCATATTCGCCAACCCGCTGCTGCTCGCCCTGATCCAGATTCTCATCATATTTGGCGTCATATCGGGGATTGTTGCCTATCTGGTTTACATGGAACGGAAAGTACTGGCCTTCATGCAAGCGCGATTGGGACCCATGCGCGTGGGACCCTGGGGATTACTGCAACCGGTGGCGGATGGATTAAAGCTCTTGATCAAAGAGGACATTATTCCGGCGGGTGCGGACAAGTGGCTCTTTCTGCTGGCGCCCGCCATCAGCATTTTCGCTGCCTTCACGGTTTTTGCCGCCATCCCTTTCGCCGACTACCAGGTTCGCGGCATGAACCTTTTCTATGTGAGCGACATTAACATCGGCCTCCTCTTTATCCTGGCGGTTTCTTCCCTCGGCATTTACGGGATTATTTTGGGAGGTTGGGCGTCCAACAGCCATTTCCCCTTGCTGGGAGCGCTCCGTTCCTCCGCCCAACTGGTGAGCTACGAAGTTGCGGCGGGCATGGCGCTGGTGGGCGTGCTGCTTTTTTCCAGTTCTCTCAGCATGGTTGAAATTGTAAAACAGCAAAACACCATGGGCGTTTGGAACGTTTTTTTTCAGCCGGTCGCCTTCTTAATTTATGTTATTGCCGCAGTGGCGGAAACCAATCGCAATCCCTTTGACCTGCCCGAGGCCGAGTCGGAGTTGACCGCCGGCTTCCATACGGAATATAGCGGCTTTCGTTTCGCCCTTTATTTCATGGCGGAATACACCAACATGGTGGTGGTGTCGTGCATTGCCGTGACCCTTTTCCTGGGCGGGTGGTTGCGGCCCTTTGCCAGTTACAAGGCGCTCGATTTCCTTAAGTACGCCCCCATTCTTGCCACTCTGGGAGGGGGAGTGTTTGTGCTTTGGCTGTGGCTGAAGAGCTCCGTGAGGCTGGACCGTTACTTTTTCGCTTTCCTCATCGCCTGTTTCGTGGTGCTCGCGCTTCTACTGGCCATTCCACCGGTGCTCAACGCCATTCAGGGCCTTTTCTGGTTTAGCGTCAAGGTGCTGGCATTCCTTTACGCATTCATCTGGTATCGCGCAACTTTTCCGCGTTATCGCTATGACCAATTGATGGATGTTGGGTGGCGCTTCCTGATTCCGCTGGCGCTTACGAATCTCGTGGTGACTGCCGTGGTCATTTGGTGGAAGGGGCCGCACCTGTGGCCGTTGCTGGTGATCAATGTGATTTGTATGGCGGTGATGGCTTGCTTGTTAAGCTTGCGCTCTTCCCCGTCAGGTGTAGCGTCCGAGAGGTGAGGGAATAAGATAGGGCGCCGGGCTTTAATCTGGCTGCTGCCACTCTAAAGGGCGGCGCTACACGACCTCATGAGGTGAGGATGGATTGGAAAGATTTTCTCTGGCGGATTTTTCTGGTCGACCTGATCAAAGGCCTGCGCCTGACGTTTTCCTATCAGCGGCCGGACGCCATTTACACGGAGCAGTATCCCCTGGAGCGGCCGCCGGTGGCGGAGCGCTATCGGGGAGCGCCGCGCCTGAACAATCATCCCGAGTCGGGCGAGACGCTGTGCATTGCCTGCAACCTGTGCTCCATCGCCTGCCCGGAAAACCTGATTGTGGTGGGCTGGGCGCGCACGGAAGACCGCAAGAAACGGCTGACCACATTCACTTACGATCTTTCGCGCTGCATGTTTTGCGGGTTGTGCGAAGATGCCTGTCCGGTGGACGCGCTGGAGTTGACGCAGGACTTCGAGATCGCCAACTATTCGCGCGAGGGAATGATCTGGGACCGGCAGGCGCTGGAGGAAGGGCCGCAGCCCTCCCGTTACACCAGGTAACGGAAACGGATAAAGTGCAAAGTGTGAAGGATGAAGTATGAAGCATGAAAGGCGAAAGATGAGGTGCAAGAGATGAGGGCCAGAGCCCAAGCGCGATGCTTTTACACTTCATCCTTCATACTTCACACTTCATCCTTTCAGTTTGTTGAATTGTAGGCAACCATGCTAGAGCTCGCTACGCTCATCGTTCTCTCGGTCGTTGCCCTGGTGTCCGCGGTTCTTGTGATCACGCGCCGCAATGCTGTGCACAGCGTGATTTGGCTGATTGTGACGCTCTTTGCCGTGGGCGGGATTTATCTCCTCCAACACGCCGAGTTCCTCTTTGCGGTGCAAATCATTCTGTACGTCGGCGGCATCACGGTGCTGTTCCTCTTTGTCGTCATGCTGGTGGATATCGATGTGGCTCTCAAGCAGGCGCCTTTTGCGCGGCAATGGCCGGTGGCCCTGTTGACCTCGGTTTTGCTGCTGGCGATCGTCGGATTTGCGCTTTACAACCATTCGAAGGGGCTTAATTTGCCTCCCCAGCCGATGATCAATGCTCCCGCCGAGAACACCCAGGCGGTGGGCCTGGCTCTTTATCAAAATTACATGCTGCCGGTGGAAATCGCTTCGGTGTTGTTGCTGGTGGCGATGGTTGGCGCCGTGATCATGGCCAAGAGGAAACTGGAATGATCCACACGGAATACTACATTTTTCTCGGCACTGGATTGTTCGCCATCGGCGTCATCGGCGTGTTGACCCGGCGCAACGTGCTGATCATCCTGATGTCGATTGAGCTGATTCTGAACGCCGTCAACATCAACCTGGTGGCGCTGTCGCAATACTTCAAGTCCGTGGATGGGCAGGTATTTGCGATTTT
>Ga0326727_10012352_pt1 | contig 19483 bp, 23 predicted proteins | sample MB2enrmetagenome_FD_207643 | JGI IMG/M metagenome (GOLD analysis project Ga0326727, IMG submission 207643) | Lab enriched peat soil microbial communities from McLean, Ithaca, NY, United States - MB29MY | ecosystem: Environmental > Terrestrial > Soil > Wetlands > Peat | place: USA: New York...
GTTGCTTCTTCGACGGAAGCGACCGCCGCATCGATCTTATCCCAATTATCATTCAACATCGTTTTAATATTGAAGGTGGAGCTCCCGTCTGCGGTTGGGTCCATTTTCAAGAGGCTGAGATTTGGTGTACTGCTCGACATTATGAACCTCCCGCAAATTCATTTAATGGCGTAGAATCCAAGATAGTTATAGTCATAAGCTGGTCAATGTTGCTTATGAGAAGGTATGCATAGGAATAGTCGAGGAACAAATAAGCAGGTTTGATGAGGGCCACGGCTGCTTCCAAATCACTCATATTCGGCGGGACACCGAGAACACTGGTGAACTTGACGTGGATTGTTCCGTCAAACGTTACCTGAACATTCCCATTCGTAAAGGCATCACAGACCGTGGCGAGTAAGGTTGCCGTCAGATTGCCGTTGCCGCGCCACCTGGACATCACAACGCTCCATCTATAAGCCAGAGACTTGGATGTGTCTGTTACAATCCCGAGCTCTTTCTCGTAGATGTTCATGGCCCAGGTTGCCGTGGTCAGATCGAATTGGGCCTGGATGTCACTCACATCGGCAGCGAGATTATCAAACTCCTGGCCTTCTGCGTTAAAGAGCTCCGTGAAGGTTTCGGTGCTGCTCAGAAAGGGTGGAATGTAGCTCAATAAATTAGCGCTGCTAGTCAATCGTCACCACCCCCAAGACCGGAGTTTGAGTCAAAGCCGACGTATAGGTCAGAGGGATGTTTACCGTCCCCCCGTTCACAAGTAATGCGCTAGAATCTAAGAACCCGGCGGTTGCTTCTATCGTGGCCCCTATTTTGGCATAGCTCACTGAACTTGCGATGAAAGCGATGGATTGGAAGTAAGCAGTAAGGCTGGCCTGTACATTAGCTTGTCTTTGGGCATCAGTGTAGGCCGGGTCCTTTACTGATGTAAACCCAATGGTTATGGTGTTCGCTGTGGCTCCCGCAACGGTTGTAAAGGCACCGAAAGGAGCAGCACCAAGCCCAAGGCCCTGCACGCCTGGGTCCATAAAAGTTTGCGCTGAGGTCACTAAGTCTGTGCTTGGTGGGAGCTTGTTCGCGTCGATAATCACGAGGAGCACAGTATTGTTTCCACTCCAAGTAGGGTAAACTTTAACGTCGCCAACCCCTGAAAAGCCTTTGATGGCGTTGGTGAACGCAGCGATATTCCCCCCGGTTGAAGGGTTTTGGATATAGGCATAATAACGCTGCAAAAGGGCTGCATCCGTTTCGGCGTCGAACCCGTCAATGGTCGGGTTTGGGTTCGTTACGCTGACCAAACCGGAGATCGCCACCGGAAATTGCGTGATTTGACTTGCAGGAACCATTCCACTCGATCCGGCAACGACCGCCTGGACATTAACGCTTCCGGAGGTGGTTATGGCTTGTTGAACCGTGGATTTAAACTGAATCCCTCCCGGTGTTTGGACTAAATCACCCACATTGATCGTTCCGGTTCCGGTTATGGTGACAGCCGTATTGGCATAGGTCGCTGAGATCCGAGTCAGCCCTGTCCGTTGATTGATCCTGGTGGCGAGTTCATCCCCGTTTAGGTTTGAGAGATCGAACATGGCTGCTACTTGGTCCAGGTTTGCTTCCTGCTGTGCAAGTTCAATACTCGCTGGAGAAAGGGCATCATAAGTCAATGATCCCTCCGTCGTATCGATGTCAGAGGACACATTCCCGATCATCCGGGCCAGAATAACAGCGCTTGTCTCGCTATACGCCACTTATGCTCACCGCCCCATAGATCGTGGCTGCTGTAAAACTAAAGCTGGTCTGACTACCGTCGACGCTTAGGCTAATATCAGAAATGCCCGTGATATAGGCGCTCACAAGGAGTGCTTCCTTCAGATACCTTTCGATTTCGGACTTCTGAGCCGCCACGGAAAGGCCCTGCCCATAAAGGGTTTCGATGTCATTACCAAAGTTTCCATCGTAGGCTTTGAATGTGTTTTTTGGAGTCTTAAGGCATTTCCAGATCCACACTTTGACTGCGGCTGCCCCTGTTACAGCTTGATGTTTCCCATCGAGTAGCAGGAAATTGTTGTTATCGAAATCCCATGCATACTCTTTGGCAAGGGAGAGAGACGTTGGAATCGTCGTCTGAATAACACTTCCAATTGTGGCGGTTACTGAAGGGAATATACTGCTCATGGACTCACCAACCTTGCAAATACAATATAAGTTTGTCCGTCCAATGTCGGGCTCAAGGCCACAACATCGTTTGCGTTGAATCCGTCTGTAAGTGTAATGTCTCCGTTTTGGGTATTATTTGTGTTGAGATTCGTCGTGATAACATTGTGGGTATGTGATCCGTAGGGTCCGACCACGGTCCCATCTGTAGCTCCGATGCTGCCACTTTCTGTGAGCTGGATGTTTCCGGTAGCTGTGTATTTCCGGGCATAGTTAGGCAGGAGATAGTCTGCCACCATAAGATTGTCTTTCGAAACCTGTAAATCCCCAACCTGAATGGTCAATGGATCTGGGGATATAACGACTCCCAATTGGATATAAGGCGTGTTGTATTTCGCACCTTGGTCTTGCATGATTTTTACGATGTCTGAGTAGGGGTTTTTGGGTTTCATCGGATCACCGCCTTAACCGTCATCGACTTTACCGCCCTTGAGATCCATGATGTTTTGGCTTTCCAGGGTAAGCCGCATAGTATATTTTCCTGTGGCAATCTCCCATGTGTGAACATCACCATCAACATACCAAGTGGCATCTTGAAGGACGTTAACATAGAATATATGTGTCTTTACGGCTGTACCTGTTATGACGTTTACATTCCCAACTACGTCCGTGACTAACTGCTGCTCCACGCCTTTCAGTAGAAGGGATGCCTCTACAGTCGTGTCCTTGTTCTTGCTTACGGTATAAACATTTTGGAGTATCCCGTACGAGTTTTGCCAGTCTGTGTTCTCGATAATTTCACCCGTGAAGTCTTCCTTGCTTTTGTAGACTTTAACTTTATTAATCATCGTGTCGATATTGTCGCTGTATTCGGAGTTGTCGATATTAACGTAAGGGTCCACGGTAAAATTAATAAGATTCTGGCCCTTCTCGATCACATTCAGGTTCCCGCCGCTCATAGTCGGGAAATACTGTTTTCCGTTTGAAAGAGATGCAAAGGAATATGCTTGCATGATGATGTCATAGAGCGTTTTATTTGCAGCGATAAGGTCCAAACTTAACCCTGTTGACGCTAAATTTCCCACTGGCACATTGACTTCACCACACACTTTTGCCGCGATCGCCTCGGGCGACATATTGGTAAAGTTGAATGACATCTTTGATTTTAGGAAGTAAATAAGAAAATCGTAGGCCGTAAATTTTAATTCTTGGTTAGAATTTATAGACCTATCGAAAACAACTCCTCTGAATATTTCGTCCGCAGTATCATCCACCACCCACACGATCGTCCCTGGACTGATCTGGGTCTTCGGTTGGTTCGTATCAAAGATCGCATAGGCGAGGGTTATGTCAACTCTTCTGGCGCATTGAGTTTTATCGCCTGACCACTGAACGGATTTACAATAAGAAGTAATATCCGTCGAGCCGCCATAGTAATTGCTGTAAACCTTTATCATTTTAAACACCCACCAACTCGAATCAGGTTTGGGGTATCGTCTTATATTCCTTGAGAATCAGCGTAAAATAGACATCTCCCGTGCCATCCCGTTCGCCGTATTCAAAGCTTTCGATAGAACACTGTAGGTTAATGCTTGTCCCGGTCACCAAGTATCTTATTGGATTTCCGCTTGCTATCCATTTCTCGATGAGGTCCGTACACTCTTTAGGCGTCGGGAACGTGGTGTATTGACAGAAGCTATAAGGATGATTAGGGAAGAAAGATTCTATAGGAGCTATCTCTGACAACTTTGGTTTTCCGATAAAACTTATCTCCCCCATACCTTCAACCAGGAGCAGGCTATTGTTTAGTGCTTTTTTAATGGAGTAGTTTGCGGGAGGGACCGGAAGTTGAAGGGTGTCGTTACCTTGAATAAGCCAAAATTCCATTGTACTCACCCTACTTTTCATGAAGGTTTTGTGGGTATCTTATAGAATCTTAAGTTAAGTGCCGGTCGGAAGGAGCGTGATTTTCTGTCTAACGAAACCGTAAAGTATGCTATTAAAGGAGAATGCCCACGGTTCGAAAAACAAGTAACAATTATTGCTGAATATGCGGTCATCCATATGCCTAGAAAACTCTCCCCAGAGTATAAAATTTTAGGTAATGAATGCAGTATTGATGGAAATTGCGAATATAAAATTTGCCCCTTGACCCAAGGGGTTAAGCCATAAATCCCTTATGTGGACTGATCCTTACTCCTGTTATTTCTGATAGTTTAATGAAGCTATCCCAAGGATCAACTCCGCAATTATTACTATAGGCGCATAATTGGCAATCTTTTTGAGGCATAGATTCTTTATGCCAATAAAGTTTCACAAGAGTCTGGATATGCCTAGCGATGCAATGTAAATCTTTATCTGAAAGACCGGCACATTTTTTATCTAATTCCATGAGTCCACCTCCCACTAGGACATATTAAATGCTGCATTTTTCAGCTCGTACGCCAAGGCTTTGGCGATCTTTTCGATGTCAGCCTCTTCTCGGACTATGATCATATCTGCTAGTTTCGCTATGGAGATACTTTTGCCACTGGAATTAACAGAGGATTGATGATCTTGGACCTTTGATCCTTTGGGCAGCGTAACCTTCTCTGGGCCATTCTCCCCTACCCAAGTTTCCCCTCCGCCCCAGTAACTTGTGCCAAGTGCATTTCTTCCAGCCTGCATACCTGCAGCTGTGCTGTTTCCGGAAACATCGAGACTTATCTTTGATAATATCGGGATGTTGACCCCTGGTATTTTGTTTAACGTCCCTATGAATTGATCAATTAAGCCTATGCAGAAATTTATGCCCTCTGTGAATGAGTTTTTAATATTAACCCAAGCATCGCTTAATACTTGCTTAACTGTGCCCCAATTTTGGTACAAGAGTACACCGGCGGCAACAAGTAACCCGATTAATATAATTACTGCTCCAATTGGATTGGCATCCATGGCTATGTTTAAGGCCCATTGCGCAGCTGTCATTACGCCATATACTGTTGCTGATGCTATCATCATCCCCTTTTGCACTAACCAACCTAACGTTTGAGCTGCTATTACTGCTACAGTAGCCCAGCCTTGTGCCGCGTAAGCTATCAGGGAGCCAATTAAGCTTAGCGTTATCATGCCTCCTGTGGCAATCGCTGTAGACCCTGTTTCAATAAGGGAGGCTACAAAACTAACAGTGATCTTACCTGCTGATATGACTGCTTCAACTCCTGAAGCTATAACGGCTGCCACAAATCCCGTAAGTATTAACGGCGCCACTATTACAGCTTTCAACCCAGCCTCTGCCATTGAAGCGATGAAGCTTATAGTTACTTTACCAGCTGCAATAACAGCCTCTAACCCGGTTTTTGCGATACTGGCAATGAAGCTTCCTGCTATTTTTCCAGCCGAGATCGCCGATTCAATACCTGTTTTAATTATCGCCGGTGCAAATACTGTTCCCAATATAGTTGCAGTAGTCTTTATGGCAGCTTGATGGTCTTTTAACGTTTGGGTGAAATCCTCAAAGATTTTTTTGGCATCCTTAACGGCTTTGTCTTTCAAATCGGTGAGCGTGTCCTTGACGTCTTTGACCTTATCCATTAAGTTTTGGAATTCTGTTTTAACCTTACCTATTGCATTGTCCTTTAAATTGACAAACTCACTGTGTAATTCAGTCGCCTTTTTCTTTATCTCGTCCCAGTGAGTGTAAAGTAGCACCCCTATGGCTATTAAGGCAGCTATAGCAGCTATTACCAACAAGATTGTTCCCCCTGGTCCGGCAAGATACGCCATTATGCCGCCAGCATTGGAGATTGACTTGGATAATTTCATAAAGGGTCCGATTGTATCCCCTACTCCGCGAACTATACTGCCAAGCATTACGATTACTGGTCCTGCTGCAGCTGCCACAAGGGCAAACTTTACAATCATTTCCTGTTGTGCCGGTGACATATCTGCAAGCCTCTTAGCAAAGTCGGCAACTTTCTCTGCTACCTTTTGGATGGTTGGCATTAACTTATCAAAGGAATCCAAGAGTTTTGTCCCTACGGGCTCAAAGGCTATCGCCATCTGCTGCTTCAGTAAGGAAAACTTTTCAGATATCCTCATGGTGGCAGCCGCCGCATCGTTAATAGTATCCGGACTATTCTTAAGGGTTTGTAGAAGACCAGATAGATCCAGGTGCCCTTCTCGGATTGCTGCAGCCATGTCTGGTCCAGCCTTGGCCCCGAACATATCCAAGGCTAAGGCATTTGCTTTACCAGCTGTCCCTGCTGCCTTAATCTTCGTTACGATGTCCTGGAGCGCTGCTGCCGGATCACTTACGCCCTTCTTAGCCATTTTTCCTAACGCAATCCTGAGCGAACCAACTACAAGCTCGGTATTCACACCTTCTTTCTGAAATTTACCAAGCATTGCGGCACTTGTCTGCCAATCAAAGCCCATCTGCCTTAATGGGCCGCCGAACTGTGTCATGAGTTGTTGCAAGGAGTCTATCCCGATCCCGGTATTTTGAGTTACTTTAAAGGTGTAGTCTAAGGCTTTCGAATAATCTTCCTGCTTGATCCCGGCATCCTGAAACATACGAGTTGCCGCCGTTATGTCGGTAGCAAGATCTGTTTTTGTTATTCTTGCGAGATTGAGCATTTGGGCAGATAAATCTTCAAGCGGTTTCCCCGTAATCCCAAGTTTTGTATTTAAGTCTGCGACAGCCTTACTGGCATCCGCCATAGTTGTGGGCACCTGTCCGTATACTTTTTTAAAACTGTCGTTGAGGTCTTGCAGGGACTTCCCCGTGGCTCCGGTTCCTACTCGTATGGTGTTCTCGGCATCTTGAAAATCTTGGCCAAGCTTTAAAAGGCCTGCACCTACCGCTAATATGGGGACGGTAACCGTCTTGGTAAGTGCTTTACCTACATTCTGCATGTCCTTTCCAACGGCCACCATATTCCTTCCGGCATAAGTGGCTTGTCGCTGGAATTGCGAGAGATTGGCATTGACATTCTTCAACGTTGCCGAAAATTGGTCCCTCAGTTGAATCACGGCATCAATCACACGCGCCATTTTGATCATCTCCCGCCCTGAGGGTTTTCACGTTTTCTCTCCTCGATCTCATAATGAATAAAAGCCCGGAGAATCTTCCTCTCGCCAGGCTTTTTATCATAGTACTCACTGGGACTCATGTTTTTGAATCTAAAAAGAAGATAGGCGGTTTGCACGTTCCCATCTTCCTTGATTAGTTTTTTATTTCTTCTTCATCCTCGTCATCTTTTTCGTAGCCTGATAGTTCATTGATGCCGTTGTAGAGGTCGTCGATCTCACCACTAAGCAAAAGCTTCCTGAGGAGTTCTGGCGGGGTAGGGACTCCGAAATGGCTCATGACCTCTTTACTTTTAAACACTTCCGGACACCCCTCGAAGATTATCAACGTTTTCATCTTGTACATGTTAATCTTTTTAACGTCACCTTTGCGGATTTCGAGCGCACCTTCTTGGATTTCAGCGTATTTTTCAGCATCGACAGCTTTACACGGGAAGTCGATGGCACCTTTGAGCTTTTTGGCATTTATCGTAATAACCTTAGTTGGGTTTTCTATCTTCCCTGCGTCCATTTTAAGTAATTTTTCTACTATGTTCATTGATGATTCCCCCTGTTTTTTAAATTCTTCTATTATGCAGAATATCAAGGCATAAGTTGCAATAACGCTCCCTACATACAACAGCATGAAGTTTTCCTCCCTTAAAAAGGGAAAGGATTTACTAGATAACGTCCAATAAATCCCAATCCATAAACGTAAACGGCACACTCTCTTCACCGTTCTTCTTGGCTTCCCAGTCCACAAGAGTCAATTCATCAAACATAACACCCGTTAGGACGATTCTTTCAGCCCCTAAGCTTTGGGGATCGGCCAGATTAGAGATAATGGTATGCTCTGGAGTTTTTCCGGCCTTTATGTTGTCGCTGTTTGCCTTAATCATGGCTGAGGTTACTTTGTTTAATTTGACGGTTCCCTTTAACTCCATCCCGGTAACCTTTTGCCCACTCACGAGCTTACCGCATATATTTACAGCTGTTTTAGTAAGCGTTACCTTAGCTTGGAGGGCCGTAGTTTCTGCCATAAGGTTTCCGTCTAGCCACATTTGACCAAAGGTTCCATTGATAACCTGATCGGCAGTATAGCTGTCCATGGTTTACCTCCTTAGTTCAAGAATAGGTTAAGGGTTAAGTCCTCCATTGCATCAAGAGGGCTGTTTGTTCCTGACAAGAATACAAACGTGCTTGTGTTCGCCTGTTTGATTTGCAGAGGTGTCATCGCAGACGTGTTGACACCGATACCTTGGAGATAGGCCGTTTGGGCCACAATGTCGATTCCCACGTTGTTTTGCCCAGGGTTTAAGAGCATCTGTGTCTCTAAGCCTGTTAGATAGGCATTGATCGCGGTTATGAGCAGACACTTATGGTCGTAATCGTTCGGGACCTTACCTACATAGTTGTCGTTGTAGGTGGTTGTGATGTCGTTGTACTCCATATCCATGATGTCAATGATTTTGCACTTTTGCCAGTCTGCCGTTTTTGTTGTCGTGAGCGTTGTAAGGCTGTTCACGGCCCTTGCAATTTTAACTTTCACACCGTCGTTCATTAACACAAGCTGCCCTAGATTAATGTTTGTGCTGAATTGAGTGTCGCTCATGTGAGGAACGTCTTTAACCTCGGGCAACACAGTGAATGTTGCACTCATGGTGAGAGGTGTCCCGGCTAAAATTCCCGCAATCCGGCTGCAATAGTCGATCGCCATGACTGTTCCCGTTGCGAGGATGATATTATCCGTTGCAAAATTGATAATACCTTCATGATTCCCCGCAGTGTTCGGGAGTACCATCTTTGACTTAATGCCCATGGTATCCCTGCACGACTTAATCCAAGTAGCGACAAGAGCGGCGTCTGTCGTGTCGATTTCAGGAACAGCACCATAGTCCCATTTGACGGTTTCAAGGTAGGTCATTGCCGCGGAGTAATCCGCTGCTGCCAGTGGCTCGACGTATACAATTAAACTGATCGGAGGCTGATCCCCGCCCATGAACGCCAGGTTGATTTGGTTAAGGTTGTATGCTGAATAGTCCTGCGGAATTGTAGCCGGGTCAGTGTAAACGTTTGCCCCATTGTGGACCGCATCTTTTAAGACAAGTGCCACGATGCCTCTCGAACCTCTGGCGATGGCACTTACTGCCAACGATTGAAAGATTACCTGTATGTTCGGTAAACCCATATTATTGCCCTCCTAGATTTAAAGTTAAGGTCATCGTCCCCATGTCCGGAGCAGCAGGAGTTGTATCCACGATTTCGTCGTAAAAGTTTAAGTCGAATTTGATCGAGTAGATATGATCTTGCTCGTCAATGACTTCGGCGCGGTAGTTTCTTACGATCTTCTTCTTGGTCCCTATGGTGAGGATAGGAGTGAAGATACCCTTCAGTGTGTCGTACATTTGCAAGTTTTCGAGGTCTGTTTTGTTGGCTGAGAAGTAAACAATCTCAACAGTTACTAAATTTTCACTTGTATCAAGCTTGAATGTTTCGCTTTTAATCGGCATCAGATTTATAAAGAAACAAGCGCGGAAAAATCCCTCTTTGATCTCACTCGCATAGACGGTGATATTTAATGGATCCAAACCATTTTTGATTGTTGTCCAGATTTCTTCAAGTGTAATCATTTTAGATCACCTAACACGCTATCAAGCCATGTCTCCACAAGTGCTGGAACCACATTATCCATCTCAAGCATAGAATTTTCCAACATGTGCACCCCTGGAGCAAATCCAAGCGTTGGACCACCGCTCTTATTCTTGACGACATGTCCCTTCTCGACTAAGTGAAAAAGAGGACTTGTGTTCGTCAAAGATATACTACTTGCCCCACCCTGTCCATAATAAACGCTGGACAATTTATACTTACTCTTCAAATGCTTCTTATGCTTGCCCGTTGGAGTTCGAGCTATTGCCATGGTTTTTAAGGTCTTGCCAAGTTTCAAGAGTATTTCTTCTTCCCTGAATGGATACTTAGTCCTAACTTCTTCCAGCCTAATTTGTAACTCATCAAGCCCAGTAAACTTAACTTCAAAATCATCAGCCATTTCTGAAAATCCTCTCGACGGCTATAACTACCATGAACTCGTTTTTTTCCTGCACATTGAGTATGTCTTGGATCAGGAATGTCCTCGTTTGGTATTGGACTAACATATCAGGAGTTATGCCTTGAAGATATCTAGATGTAAACATGTAGGTTAGCTGTGCCTGGAGTTTCTTCGCCTCAAAATAATCACTACCGTCGATTACATCCATTGCTGCTAAGGTGGTTTTGAAAACGACAGGTGTTAGAGTTGTCCCCCCTGCTTCATTCGTGCCCTGAGAGTAAGTCATAAAACTTATCTTGCGGTTAAATGTGCCAATGTTTATTCTTTTACTTAGGTTTAGGCGCATTGAATCACCACCTTTACATTGACCACGGCCAAGGAATTACCGGGATTACCGGTGGAGGAATAGCGGCCTGTTGTGCCTGTACAGCCTTGCCATGGAGTTGACCGATAAGACTTTGAACGCCAATATCATTGTCCTTAATTACGCCCATCTGACCAGGATCATCAAACCAACGCGCAGCCAGGGCAGAGGCTAACATTTTTGCTGTGGGGTCTATGGTTGTGTCTGATGCCCAATCATAGCCCGTTGCCGTTTTGATGAAGTCGTCGACGAAGGGCAATATGATATTAAATTGCGGGTAATCATCCGGATCGGGTAAGCGAAGCATAATGGCAGCTTCTTGGGGAGTGAGTATGCTCACTTAAAACGCCACCTCAATTTAGCGGTAAGTTTGTTTAGACTAATTTTTTCCATCAACAAGATCAATAGAATAGGGAATTACAATAATTTTCATACCTATCCGTCTCTCCTGTTCTTCCATGCGTACCATTAATAAATCGTGTTCAAGTTTCGTCAGGGGTCGATTAACTTTGAATAGGATGGTGTTATCTTTTTCTTGCCATAAGATCAGCTCCTAAACGATCAAGAAAGCATCAACAGAGGTTCCGTTAAGAGCGCTGTTCAGTAAGATGGTGTTGCCTTCTATATTTGTGGCGCTCACGGTAACGGCGGCCGCAGTCGCTTCCCTTACACCGTTCAGATAAGCAGCAAGAACAGTGTTTATTGATAGCTTATAAGGCAAGCCTAACTTATTACCGAATCCCACACTCACGGTATCTGTTCCACCATGTGTGTAGGCCGGAAGTTCGATTTGGGTTACGGCCGAAAACGCCTTGGCCCCTTCAACAACCGTCGTACCATTCATGGCTAATGTTTCCGTGATATCCGAACCATCATAGGCTGTTCCTGTGATCACAATATTTCCGACCATCCCTGCGGCATCCCCGACAACTTGAATACTCCGTGGTGCTGGTGGATTTGTAATACCAACCGTGATGGCTTGCGCAGCTACTGTTAATGCTGTAGCTGCCAGTATGGCGGTAGTACTTGCTGCTGCGGCTTCTGCAGCAGTGCGCTGGAAGTGGGGCAGGAATCCCCACCCGACACTCTTTTCTTTTACATCGGTTTCTAGTCGCATATTTTTGTATCCCATTGCTTGTCTCAATGTGACCACTCCTTACATATAGTAGGCAGACGTGGATCTCGGCACACGCCTGCCTTGCCAAATTTAAACCGCTGCGACTTTCTGAATTCTTGTAAAGCCGCGATACTTGACAACATTACCACCGGACCATATAGAGCTACGGAAGGCAAGTTGGCCAGTTTGGAATTTGAAGTCGATAGATTCCATAACCTCAATTTGGGAAAATACCGGAAGCTCGTAAGCCGCTGGAGATCCATAGGCCATGCAATAGGTATTGGCAGGCACAGTGGGGTCCGACATTGCAGGGCAATTGCTATTGACTATGAAGTTGACGGCATAGCTATTGTCGGAAGAAATCGTACCAACATTGCCATTCAATGTGATGTTGTAGAGTTTTTGTCCGGTTGTAGCACGTACAGCAGCGAAGGCAGCTAAATCCTTTTTATTCAGGATTAGATATTGTCCACCTTCAACGTTCTCGTCTCCGCCATAGCTGAAGACAATCAGATCTAAGGTGGTTTCGTCGATCACCGACATGGGAATGTCTACGAGGGCAACAGGCATAACATTGGTTGGGGCATTAAATATGCCTGTTAATTGATTATTGGTCCCTCCGCCAAGCATAATTTGAGCTGCAAGCTTCTTACGAATGGCTATAACCATGTTTGCTCCTACGCGGGATTGATAGTCGACGTTGGGTAGCTTCTTGGCTTCATCAGTCAACTCACTGTAGGCGGTGATCTTTGCTTTTTGTATGGCCACATAGCCGAATGTCGGGTCAGCGGTTACATAACTATCCGTCTCAGCCGTGTAGTCACCCGTCCCGGACTGGATCTCGAAACCTTGTGTATAGCTTTCGCCGCCATTCATCGGAATAGCGTTGACAACATCTATAACTCCGGATACTTCGTTAAACTTTGGAATCAAGATATTACTGTACTTCGCCTGAGTTACCAGGTTACTTGCGCCAATCGTTACTGCACGAAACTCAGGGAAGTCTTCAGCGGTGAAAACAACTGGCTTACGATCCTTCAGGTCAGCTCCCCGTTGTTCGCATTTTTGGAAGTGCTCCTTCTGGCGGGCTTCTTCGCTATGGCCGCTAGGTAAACCACCATAAGCAAAGGAGCCATGTGAACGGGTTTCGCCTTGGGGTTGATTCGGATTAGCTTGCCCACCTGCACCCATACTTGTCGAGGCAAGAGGATCTACCACACTTCTTTGTTGATCCCCTGCCAGTGGACGCGAAGAATCAAATCCGGGTACTTGCTGGCTTTGTTGTGCAGCATTTTGGGTATTAGCCAACTCCTGCGCTGCCCTTTCTTCGTCCTCTACCTTCTGTAGTTGGCTTTCGATATCCCTTATTTCGGCGCCCAGCGCTATATCCTGCACATTGATACTACGCACTTCATCGAGGTCGTTACTTTTATCGCCCTTTTCTTTCAACACGGCACGAGCATCTTGTTTCTGTTTTAATACTTTTTTCAACCAATCTTTCATGGTTATTTCACCTCAATTTCAATTTTTCTTTTAATAGCTGCAGCTCGTCTTTATCGGTCTCCACTGACGATCGTGCAGTATCCACCGCTTCAGGGGCTACCGATGAACGAGCAGTCTCCACTGCTAGCCAGTCAGCTTCCCATGTTTGTCGATCACGAGCACTTGCATTTATGTCAGTCCCTGGGTAAGCCGGGGAATTGACAGCGGAAATTTCGCCTATTCTACTTATCGCATTGATGGTTCGGGTAGGCATATTCGTGTCCAGCCCTGTCCATTCATCATCTTTTACTCGGAATCCAAATGACATGCCGGAAATGTCTCCGCGCGAAACAGCGCTAAATAAACTTCTAGCAAGGTCATTATGCTCGGTATCTAATGTCGCCTCAAAGTAGAGTCCCTGGTCATCAACCGTAAGTCTTAATGTAGAGTTTTTATTGTTTCTTCGACTACGCGCTAATGGAATTTGGTCAGATTCGTGATTGACAAAAAATAAGACATCGGATAAATCTGTGTTATCCAATGCCCCTGGTGCAATAACTTCGTTGAACATATTTCCTATGTTGGTTGTTTGCCCATATACGACAGCATGGCCGGAAATAATGTTTGCGGGATTGTCATCGCCGGTACCCGAACCCATAGATGCCCTTAAATCTTGAATCTCTATCCTTCTACGGAAGGTCTTTGATTTCTGGTTCCATGGGGCAACTATGCTATCGTCATTAAATTGCTTAGCCATGCGATTGTAATAAGCCTCTACGACTAATTTTACCTTTGGTACATCATCTGCCGGCATATCCACTCCACCACGGGAACCTTGTAGGGCAGCTGCTACTGCAAAAATTCCTTTCGGCACAGCCTTGACCGTTGTTCCATGAACGTCACAAAATAATAGTTTGTAATCACCTACTCGATCAGGTAGGCCGTCTTTATCCGGATCAGGAGCAGAACTATCGAACCAGAAATGACAGCTTGCATATTTTCCCCAATCTACATTGCCCTTTGTGTCCGTGGCCCATTTTAAAATTCGATTATGGGCTCCTCCTCCATCCCATTGTGTATTGCGTTCCGCAATAGGCCAATCTTTTTTTGCTTTTGTGCCCACTATGGCTAACCTCCTGCTTCCTCGGTTTTGACCTTTCCCATTTGGTATTGACTGATTAGATTTCTGTCAATGTAATTCAAGCTCATGGTTACGCGATCACCTCCTACAACTGGAGGGTAACCAAGAACTTCGAGCTTTTCGTTATCCGTAAGAAGGCCTTGATCGCCAGCAATTTGAAGGAAGTTAAGCTTAGACGCCGTGCTTAGGTAGGAGAGATTTTGTTGATAGAACATAATCTCGTTGCCAACTGCCAGCTCCATGGGCGAAAAAATAACCCGGCTGAAATTTCGGCCAAGGCTCATGATTATGGGTTGAATTGTCGCTTGGAAAAAGGCTTCGAATTGGGCATCTGTATAATCACCCGTCAGGATCGGCATAGACACGCCATAGTAATTCGAAACCTTTTGTTGGATAAAATCCAGAGTGTCCTTGTCGATTATCTCCGGATCTCGCTGAATCGGAACATATTCCCCCTTGAGGTCCATCGCAATAATTCCGGCTTCGTTTCGCCTGAGCTTTTCCTCAAAGCTTCTGCGCTCTGCCTTAAGTTTGTCGTCATCCATTAAGGTGTTTATTTTTACAACCCCACGAATTGATAAGCTTTCCCTTATCGCTTTCTCTAGGCCCTGAATTACGACATCATTTACATCCAATGTTTTTTGAATAGCATCGTTATCCGGCTGACCGTTTATCCCGCCACCCATCGACGCATTGACGCTAAATTTCTTACGCAGGTGGATGATGTTGTCATAACGAAGAGTGAATTGCTCTCCGTTTCTAAATGTAAGCCTAAGGAACATTGTCCCGGTTATGTCCTGCAAGAACTCGACGATCATTGGTTGCAAGGGATACAAGCCAGTGTAGGTTCGATTGGACATTCCATTGGATATAGTTTCGTCAAAGGCAGGGTAGATGAACGCATTATAATTCAGAAATAGCAGCCATGTTATCTTCTCAAGGAAACTCCCAGTGTCCATGATTTCGTTTGGTCCAAATCTTAGCAAACGGTTTATGTTGCTATTTACAACATTTCGCATTCCAGTGTTGTCCGTCCGTATATGTGTTGGATCTAGCTTGCTGACCTCGCTTGCAATTCTGTCAATGCAATTCTGGACTAAATCATGAGAGTAAATATTTTGTCCAAATAGGCTAAAGATCGGTATTTGGGCTTCGAGAAAATTAGCATAGTCCATTTGCGCGGCTTCTGCTTTCTTGCCTGCATATAGACCTTTAACCATACTGACAAAGCCCATGGCCTCGCCTCCTTTAGCTTAGGCATTGTAACCGCACTTTATCTGAGCCTCATTAGTTTCAAGTTCGATTAATCTTTGATTTGTTAATAATAAGGGCACACGCCACGCAACATATGCCAAGAATCATAAACCCAAGAGGTACATAAATTAAGAACCCTGCTAGGGATAGAAAGATTACTCCAAGCAGGAAAAGGATATCGTCAATGCATTTTATTAACCACTCAAGTATGCTCATAGCTGTTAATATTTTCTCTTGGATTCTGCCGCAAAGCCACGCTGTAAGCTTGTACTTATGTTCGTGGTGGCAATAATCTGAGCAAGTATATTTAATTCTAATATTTTTCTTTTTCAAGGCGTCACCGCCTGTAGCGTCTTTATTACAAATGGCCCACGCACACCGGCGCTATATCGTTCAGCCGCTTCAAGTGCCATTCTTATCCTTTTCTCAGGCGGAAGGTCTGGCGTAACACACAATGCGCCTCTGGCTATTTCTTCGCCGCATCCAACTGACTGGAAGTTATCAATACTCTCGGCCACTTGGTAGTTGTCTTGAATCATGAATAATCTTCCCCTGTAACCCACGAGAAAGGTTCCGCCCCATTCTTGGCCCTTTTCACTTGTGGCATAGCCGCCATCTTTTAAACATTGCCTGACAGCATTTATGAAGATCGTAACCATGTATTGATACGTGTCCATTGGTTTCCCCTTGGAATCGCATGGATGATCCGGGACAGATAAGGAATATCTAAGTAGCTGGCCCATGCGGAATGAGGTGGTGAAGCCCATTAGGAATGGACCGTTTTGAAATACCTTTTCGTCTGCCCTCAGAGTTAATGAGTAACCACCAACCCCAGCACTGTCGCCGCCCATGTATACCTTATCTTCATGAACCACACCGATTATGCACGTCATCCTTATCCCCCCACCAACTTTATGTATTCCGTCCGGTACTGCATCAAAACAGCATAACCTATAATCATTGTTACGCATCCATCAATTCTATTCTCCGGCTTGCCTTTTACTTTAATCGGCATAATCAAGCCACGTTTGTCGATGTCAAGGGCCGTATTGGACAGGCACCATCGATCCGTGGGGTTTGCGCCATAGTTAATTGATTTACTCCTTAGATCTGCTTCAAGCAATTTCATAGGCGTAGACATGACTTCTCTCTTTTGTGGTACTCGTTCCATGGTGAAGCCCATATCCTCCATTTCCTTAACCCAGTACTTTGCAAGCGCAGTATCGTAGCCGATTTTATAAGGTTTGATTCCAAGTTGCTTGATCACATAGATGAACCAATTCGTCACATAACTGAAGTCGTTATCATTGCCAGGACATATCTCGATTAATCCCTGCCTTGCCCATTCTAGATAATCAACTCCGTCAGGACTTTTATCGAGCTTGCTTTCCGGGATAAAGTATTTACTAAATGTATACTTATGGTTGTCGTTTGGACGCATGACGGTCATTCTTGCGGACAAGAGATCTGTTGTCTCTGCTAGGTCAACTGATCCTATACCAGCACAACCTCGAAGTATTTCAAGGTCGAACGTGGCATCGTTTGTGAGTTCGGCATCAGTTAGCCATGCCGCTGCGTTATTTTGTTTGATATTGAAATCCTTAGCTAAAACAAACGCGCGAGTTGCCTTACTCGTCTTGGCCTCTTCGATCATGCCCCGAAGGAAGCCCCATTTCTTAATGACTCCAAGATCAGGATTGCTCTTAACCCATGACTTTTCATCTTGCCATATTTCGGCTTCGCTATCCTGAGTGTATAGCCATATGAGCCATCGCGGACGGTCAATCTCACCCGCTAATACTTGGCGTGCATCTTTTAGGCGATCATCCAAGTATCCATCATTGGTGAAGCCCTCGGTTGTGATCTCTCCATAAATCGGTTCGTCCTGAGTTGATAAAGCTTGGCGTATCGGCATGATTGAGGAATTGTCTTTTAGCTCATGCACCTCATCGACAGAACCAACGATAATATTTTTCCCTTCTTTGGCTCCTGTTTTTGCAGATATCTTTCTGATACTACCTTTATTTTGATAAGAGAACTTCCCGCTTTTCTTCGGCTTCTTAGGGTTTCCAAAGAATATGCCTTTGATATTTTTACGGGTAACCCGTTCAAGACTTTTGCTCTCTTCTCGCATTGCATTTATTGCATCGAACATAAGGCCTGCTTGCTCATAGTCGTTCGATGAGCATAGTATCTTGCTCCCTTTTGGTCCACAAAAAAACTCTGCCAAATCCATAGCAGAGACAAATGGGGTTTTTCCGCATTTTCTGGCAATCATTAATAAGAATTCCTGATACATCCTGACTGTCTTATTGAGTTCAGGATCGAATATTTTGAAGCAATAAAAGGCTTCAATGAATGCTTTTTGTCGAAGAGTTAATAAAAATGGTTTACCGGCAAATGGGGCTTCCGAGTGTTTGCATTTGGTTTCGATAAAGCGAATACGTTTATGGGCGTCTTCGAAATCTACGGTTATGTCGGGGTTGTCGAAGTGGGCGACTAGGATGTCCAGCATCTGCATTAGCTCGTGGCCAATTAGTGTTTCGCCAGATTTACATTTCAGGATATATTCAAGAAGGAAAGAGTGGGTGCCGTTACACTCTGCCCCGTTAACTAGGTCAGTCACTCTTGCCATCCATATTAACGGTACACTCATTTAGTTTTACAGCTATTGCCCTTGCGATTTTTTCGATATCCAGTCCTTCAGAAACGCGAAGATTCTTGAGCCCATATTCTATTCTGATATTCCTTAATCCCTCGTTAATCTCCTTGAACATGTCTTTCACGTCACGCTCGGTATATTCCTTTTCCCTGTGCCATGTTACCGCAATGGTGCCGTTGTTATATTTTTTGCAACTAGCAATATAACTCGGAGGAGGATCCCCCTCTTTGACTAAATCAAAATGCTTTGAATAGCCGCCATATTTAATCGAATTAGTCATGAAGTCGTTTTCTAATTGTACAACCAATACGTCCCTTAGGGCTTCGATGACTTCTTCTGGTCCGGATTCGATAGCTTCGCGACTTACCGTGAAGATTCCTTTTCTTTTTAATAGGTCATTCATGAATTATTCCTCCTCGTTTCCTCCGTCTACTCGTTTGCCTCTTTTGCAATCTCCGACATTTGCATTAATTCATCAAGCATGGCTATGGCGTCACCACCTTTTATCAAGGAGAATCACGCTATCTTCTGGGAATATTTTATTTTAAAAGCCATACCCCGAGCGCACTCGCAGTTTTTTCAATATCCCCTTCTTTCGAAACATCACAAACGATATTTAAGCCCTCGGATATTATTTCAGTATTGATATTGTCATCTGCCACATCGACCTCATTAGGGAGGATAACTACTTCTATTCCGGTACATTGCGATTGTAGATCAACGCGCATCTTTTCGATGTCATTAGGGTGCGTTAAGCAATTAAACTTTAGGACTAAGGTACTTTTGTTCAGCATGATGCAGGTCTTAAGAATTTCATCAATTTTTAGTTTCATATTTTCTCCTCACTTGTCATTTTTCATCGCTTCCCTCAGGCACCTTCTGTTCCATGTATTTGCTATATTGCTTAGTGCATAAGAGACTTCGTAATTGTCCGCACCTTCCTTATCGACGGAGCTTAGAATTGCTTCATGGATTTTGTTTTCGATTATCGTTAGTCTTCTGGCATTGTCTGGTTCGGTTTCGTCCATTACTCTCACTCCATTCATAAGGATGTGGCAAGCTTACCATCATTCAAACTCATCCAAATCCTCATCATCGTCAATACCACTCTTCATGAGCACACCGTTTAGCGTCTTAATGACCACTGCGTATGAGTTTATGTTCTTTAGATACTGCTTGGCTGTCTCGATTGGCTTCTGCATCTCCGGACGCTG
>Ga0326727_10012353_pt1 | contig 19482 bp, 18 predicted proteins | sample MB2enrmetagenome_FD_207643 | JGI IMG/M metagenome (GOLD analysis project Ga0326727, IMG submission 207643) | Lab enriched peat soil microbial communities from McLean, Ithaca, NY, United States - MB29MY | ecosystem: Environmental > Terrestrial > Soil > Wetlands > Peat | place: USA: New York...
TGCCTTTCTGTCCGTGCGCACGGAGGCCAATTTCGGAGTGCGGGAGCTCGCTCCCGCTTTTTCTACCGCTGACTCGTCAGCGCTGGGTGACTCGCCGCGACGAGCGGGTAGCGCAGACGTACGCGTTCTTGGCGTTCGTCTGCGGCTCTTCGTCTTCCATGGGAGCCCATGTTGGGATATGAATATCATGGTGGATGATCCCTTGTTAAGAACCGCGGAGGAAGCCAGACTGCGGCTACCTCCGCGCTACTTGCTGCCCTTCCGGGGCGTGGCACGGGCATCCTGCCCGTGATGTTCATGGCCAGGATGGCCATGCCACGTTCTTCACACAAGCGGAGCGCAGACGTACGCGTTCTTGGCGTTCGTCTGCGGCTCTTCGTCCTTCCATGGGAGCCCATGTCGGGATATTAATATTATGGAGGAAGATCCCATGTTAAGTACCGCGGAGGAAACCAGCCTGCGGCTACCTCCGCGCTACTTGCTGGCCCTTCCGGGGCGTGGCACGGGCATCCTGCCCGTGATGTTCATGGCCAGGATGGCCATGCCACGTTCTTCACACAAGCGTAGCGCAGACGTACGCGTTCTTGGCGTTTGTCTGCGGCTCTTCGTCTTCCATGGGAGCCCATTTTGGGATATGAATATCATGGTGGATGATCCCTTGTTAAGAACCGCGGAGGAAGCCAGACTACGGCTACCTCCGCGCTACCCGCTCGGCCGTATCTGCAAGGCGCCAGCGCTGGAATCATCGCCGGGAAATATTCCCGCGATGATCATTGCTTGCTTCCCGCTATTCGAGAGAAATCGAGCCGCAAGAACCGGTTGGTATCGGGCGGCCCCATGGTCACCTGAAAAAAGGGTTTGTCGGAGAGGGTCATGATGGTTGCCCCAAAGGAGAACCACCCTCCGCCTGCCGCCAGAGATCTGCATATCGGGTCAGCTATCGAGTCCTTTGACTGGAGCGTTTCTTTGACCACTTGTTCGTCGATGGCCGAGGCAGGCTTTCGCAGGCGTGTTTCGAGCGAGCTCAGTCTTACTTCGCTGTTGTCCTGGTTCTTCTCCTCCCGCGTCATCGCCTGCATCCGTTTCTGGTGCCAGGGCTTCAAATCATCATTCGCCAGCGGGTGGTTCGTATGGTACACGACGCTTCCGTCGGGCGCGGGCCGGAACTCCACGACCTTATGGGCCGAGGCTTCAAAATCGTAGACGCGGTCGCCCACGCCCACGATGTAGTTCTGTCCAGTGGCATGCTTAACGGTTTTGATAAAACTCAACACGTCTTCGCCCTGCGCTCGAGCCAGCACTCCGCGGACAACGCAAGCGACCGGCAGTCCGTCGGGCGAGGCGCTGAGTTGCAAAAGGGTATTGGTCGTGATCGCAATGGACCGGTTGTTCATGCCATTGGTGGCGATCAGCCCGGCCGCCGTGAAAACAAACTGTTCGGGAGTGGTGGGGCCGGCGGCGATGTGCAGGACAACCTGCGAGCCATCCCGGTAACTTTCCAGGTCCATATTTTGCGCGATGTAAGCCGGATGCGATGCGCTCCGTATCACCCCCAGGCTGCTGCAATGATGCGAATTGGCCTTATCGAAATAAACCCAGATTTCATCGACCATCTGGTAGGCCAGCATGGTCTGATAAGGCTGGCCTGACCCTTCCGCGATGCCCTTGATTTCGTCCAGCAGTTCGGGGGTCCACCTCTTGATGGCCGGCAAGAAATCAGTTTCGGCGAAAAACTTCTCGAGAAAAGCGTCTGGATCCATCTTGGACTGTTTTTGAAGGTCCTTTTTCCAGAGACCCACCATCCTGGCGATTTCCGGGCGTAGCTCTCTGCCATGCTGCCGCCCTCGCTCGTAGGGCGATCCACTGAGTTCGAGGACCCGCGGGAGCCGCTCTCCGTCAGGAGGCCGCGCGGCAATGGATGTGCCGGAATCCATGGCTTTGACAGAGAGCAGTGCCAGTGCCACGACCACCAGAGCCCTCAGAACGGGATTTGCTGAATGGGACGGCAGTGAAATGGCTTTCCGGTGACCGTTCTTGTTCATGAAAGATTCTCCTCGTGGGTTCTTCCTTCCCTCCAGGGAGCTATGGCGATTGTGACCTATGGCGACGTTCGAGCGGGTAGCGGGTAGCGCAGACGTACGCGTTCTTTGCGTTCGTCTGCGGCTCTTCGTCATTCCATGGGAGCCCATGTTGGGATATTAATATCATGCTGGATGATCCCATGTTAAGCCCGCCAATAGCGCGGACCTGCGGTTCAAGGTCCGCGCTACTGGCTTGCTACTTGCTTGCGGTCCGCGCCCGCCACGATCGAACCGCTTGTCCCGGCGCACGGAGGCAAATTTCGGAGTGCGGGAGCTCGCTCCCGCTTTTTCTATCGCTGACTCGTCAGCGCTTCGTCATTCGCCGCGACGAGTCGCGGCGATGGAAAGCGGCGACGAGTCGCCGCGCTCCAAACTTCGGTTCGTTTGCCCATGGTAAGAAATGCGCGTTAGCAAGACGCACGCAGGACTTTCGTCAGATAGTCACGGGCGGTAGACATTTTGCCCCTTAGCCTACGGAATCGATATGGACTTCTTGTCCACCCCTATAATGGGTTGTTAAGCAATCGTCCGCCTTCGTCGCACAACCCGGCCCCTTCCCCTAGCATAGAGAACCCCCGACCGCAGTGCGGCGCCATTACCACCTACGGAGAGTCGGGCGTCGAGCATCCCGTGCCTCAGGCGGCGTGATATTCCCACAGCGCACGGTAATAGTGCATGAATCGAATCGGCTCAGGGCTTTCCGGGACCTCCGCGTAGGTGTAGCGGTTGAACCCGATGCCGCGGAACAGGCCAAAGAGTTCGCGCCAGGGATACGGCTTCTGCCAAGATGGAAAGCCCGGTTTCGCGGCTGGCGGGGGCGCGGCTCCGCCACCCCACGGCGCTACGGTCCTCCACAGCTCATTGATGTGGCAGCTTCGAATCCACGGCTTGAGCAAATCGAACGTCGGCTTCACCGAGCCATCCACGACGTCCGTATCATTGGAATTCCAGCAAGCACCCACCGCAGGATGATTCGCCGCGCTGAGAATGCGATGAATATTGGAGGGAAGCTCCGTGCCTTGGCCATGGACTTCCACCCAGATTTCCACACCGTGGTTGCGCGCCGCGTCACCGCACCGGGTGAGCGCGTGACCGATCTGGTCAAGGGTCTTCGCCTCGGGAACACCTTGGGGGAATCCGTTGGGCCGCACCTTCACCCCCACGCACCCGAGGTCCTGCGCCAGCTCGCACCAGCGCTCGGTCTCCTCAATGTTTTTTCGGACGACGGTCGCGTCCGGCGACTCGTATTCACACGTCGTGCCCAGGCTCATCAAACGGACCCGCGACGCGGCAAAGCGCTGCTTCACTTCGGCCCGCGCGGCCTTGTTCAAGGAGATCTCCACCCCGTGCTTGTGGGTCGTACGCAGCTCCACGCCTTCAAAACCCGTCTCCTCGCAATTCTTGATGAGGGTGTCGATATCCCAATCTTTCGCCAGGTTATAGGTGACCAATCCCAACTTGAAAGGTGGCGCGGAACGCGTGGCCTCGGGAACGTTCGCGCCGCGCGCGCGCGTGCCGCCTCCCACCGTTCCCAGCGCGCTCAAGCTCGCCGCGGAAAGAACTCCCGATTTGAGAAAAGCCCGTCTTCCAGATGTGCGCATCCTCTTCTCCCTTCGAGTGTGGCTTGGGCCGGGTGGCGCTTCTCAGTGGTCATAGGCCAATGCCACTGCCCATTCTACCCCCATTGAAATTTCCGTACAGTTTGGATTTTTTTGTAGTGGGTCAGTTCGAGGCCGTAGCGGCGAGATTACCTCGCTCCATGGCGTCGTAAGGCCGCCCCTCCAGGCTAACCTGCATTTGTCGCCCAGGTTGAGGTGTGCCAACTCGTCACAAAAACTCCGGGATGTGATATTCTGCGGCAAGATTTTGGAGTGGTTTGAGGCTGGGTGGCAGGAGGAAACCTTCCACCACTTACCAGAGGCCGACCCTTGCCGTCAAAGAAATAAAGAGGAAGCAAGTATGAACAAAAAGCTGGAAGGAATCTTCACTCCCACGATGGTTCCCCTCGACCCGCACGGAGAAATCAATGAAGCGGAACTGCGGCGGTATATCGACTGGCTGATTGAACGGGGGGTACACGGCCTGTACCCCAACGGTTCGACGGGTGAATTCACCCGTTTCACTGCGGAAGAGCGGCGCCGGATCATTCAGATCTTTTGCGACCAGACCAAGGGTCGGGTGCCGATTTTGGCGGGGGCCGCGGAGGCCAATGTCAAGGAGACCCTGACTGCCTGCGAACATTACGCACGATGCGAGGCTCGGGCGGTGGCCATTGTCTCGCCATTTTACTACCGGCTGAGCCCGGAATCGGTTTATGCCTACTTCCGCGAAATCGCGCTGAATTCTCCCATTGATGTGACCCTTTATAATATCCCGATGTTCGCCAGTCCCATCGATGTGCCCACCATCCGGCGGCTGAGTGAGTTCCCGCGGATCATCGGAATCAAGGACTCTTCGGGAGACTTGGCGTTCATGATGCGCATGATTTCAACCGTTCAGCCCACCCGGCCGGATTTTGTTTTCTTGACGGGGTGGGAGGCGGTCTTGGTGCCCATGCTAATTGTGGGCTGCCATGGGGGCACTAATGCCAGCAGTGGCGTTGTTCCCGAATTGACCCGCCAGGTCTATGACCTGACGCGTGCCGGCCACTTGGACCACGCCATGAAACTCCAGTACCGTTTGCTGGAGTTGTTTGACGCCATGTTGTATTCCGCCGATTTCCCGGAGGGTTTTCGCGCCGCCATCGATCTGCGCGGGTTCAATTTTGGCAAGAGCCGACAGCCCCTCAGCGAGATACAACGCATAGACCTGACGGCGCTCCAACATGTTCTACAATGTATCTTGGCGGATTTTGGTGTCGTGGAATCGCCGCCGGGAGGATGTGCGCCACGCACCGGCGATATGACTCGCGACAAGATTGCCCAGATTGCCCGGGAGGTTGTTGAGAAGTTAAGGGAACGGGGGGCCGTTTGAGAGAAGCATTGGGTCTGGTTGAAGTTCAAGGCTGGTCTCCCGCCATGGTCATCCTCGATGCCATGGAGAAGGCAGGGTCTGTCCGCCTGCTCCAGGCAGAATTGAATGATCTCTACGGGGTTTGTATGAAGATGACCGGACCCTTGGCGGATGTCTCGGCGGCCCTCGAATCGGCTGTAACTCTGGCCAAATCCCTCCAAGTGGAATGTGTCAGCGATTTGATTTCTGCTCCTGATTTACGAGCAAAGGCCGCCTATGCGGCCAGCCCCGACTTTAATCCATTGATTGAACAAAATGTTGTTCACATCCCGTCCGCGGCGGGAATGACGAAGGAGAATTGGGTGAGCCAACAGAGCGATTTTGCCATCGGTTTTATTGAGACGCAGGGGTTCACAGCGGTTATTGAAGCCATCGACACCGCCTGCAAGGCAGCTAATGTGGAGGTTCTGGGTAGGGAAAAATTAGGGGGCGGATATATCACGGTAATGATCAAAGGCGATGTGGCGGCGGTCAACGCGGCCATCGAGGCCGGAAGAGTCAAAGTTGACGGCTTGGGGAAACTCATAGCAGCCCATGTCATTCCTCGCCCCAGCCAATCGGTTCTCGGCCTCCTGCAGACAAAAGCCTAGCTAGAGCAGCCCAAAGTCGAGATCTGTTCAGCGCGAAGGGTGCAGTGAGGCGTCGATACCGATCACGGGTTCGCCTCGGAAGACGCCCTTTCAGCCCACCAGGATGCCGCTTACGCAGTGGGGTTCAGCGTTTTGCGCAGTCGGGGGCAGCGCAGGACGTCGCCACGGCAGTAGCCGCCTTACCCTGCGGGGGAACGAAAATTGGGATCACCAGCCCGGACAGAACCATCAAGATGGCCATGCCGACAGCGACATTAACAAGCGTGAAATAGTTCTTCCAAACGCGTTTCATCATGGTGGAGCACCTTTCCTTTTCTCTTCCCTTCCACGTTGGAGCAATTCGTGGTCCAATTCCATCATGGCTACTTGTTCATGCCCCAAGATAATTCCTATTGATTCAGTAGGTTAGAAGCTCGCCACGTTCGCCACGTTCTTTCAATAATGTGCCGTTTCTTAATGTGACAGTTTGCGGCACTTTCCTGTTGCCAATCTGTGACACTTATCGTCAGTGCCGCGGCCAAACTTCGGTGCGCCGCACCGCAATGCAACGGATTAGTCGGAATGCGACCCTTGGGATTGCTTCCCATCAATTCATTTCTCGCCTCACCCTTTTCTCGTATAATGGTGTTTCGGGGCTCTTAGGTCAGAAGGCGACTCCATGATTTTGGTCATCGATAACTACGATTCGTTCACCTACAACCTTGTCCAATACCTGGGGGAGTTGGGCGCAGATCTTGAGGTCGTAAGGAACGATAAGACCACGGTGAGGGACATTGAAAGGAAACCACCTGAGCGGATTGTCATTTCACCCGGCCCGAAGACGCCCTCCGAAGCGGGAATCTGTCTCGAAGTGATTGGAGCTTTCGCAGGACGGGTTCCGATTCTGGGGGTCTGTCTCGGCCACCAAGCCATTGGGCAAGCCTTCGGCGGCCGGGTCATTCGCGCCCCAGAGATTATGCACGGCAAGACCAGTGAAATCCGCCACGACGGCAAGAGCATCTTCGAGGGGCTACCGAATCCGTTTCCTGCTACCCGTTACCATTCCCTGATCGTCGACCGCTCCAGCCTTCCTGCTTGTCTCGAGATTTCCGCTTGCACCTCGGGGGGCCTCATCATGGGACTCCGCCACAAACAGGCGAAAGTGGAAGGGGTGCAATTTCACCCGGAGTCCATCCTGACGGACCCGGGCAAGCAGTTGCTCGGCAACTTCCTGCGCTTATGACTCGTTAAGAACCGGGGGCTGCGACACCTCGCAAAAAATGGGTCAGGATCTCTTCCAGGAGATTGTCCGATGGCTTCACAACCTGTTTACGACGCGATCGTCGTGGGTTCGGGGGCGGCAGGGGGGATGGCCGCGTACGTCCTGGCCACGCAAGGCCTGAACGTCCTGTGCCTGGAAGCCGGGCGTATGATCGATCCCGGCGTGGATTTTCATCCTCACAAAATGTCCTATGAGTGGCCCTACCGCGGCCAAGGCAAGCCGGGCGAATACGGCAAGCTCCCGCAAGGCATGGGATGGAAGATCAACGCCTGGACAGACCACCTTTACACGATCCCCCAAGACGATCCTTACGCGCTCGCCCCTGGCTCGAAGTTCACCTGGACGCGCCTGCGCGCGGTCGGCGGCCGGACAAATCTCTGGGGGCGTGGCTGCGACCGCTTCGGGCCGCTCGACTTCAAACCCAAGAGCCTCCAGGACGGTTGGGGCGACGATTGGCCTGTCACTTACGACGATGTGGCCCCCTATTACGACCACGTGGAAAAACTCATCGGCGTCTCCGGGCTATGCGAGGGAGTCTACAACACGCCCGTGGGGAAGGACCTTTTTCCAGCCTTCAATCCTCGTTGCGGGGAGTTGCTCATCAAAAGGGGCGCGGAGAAATTGGGCATCAAGACCACGCCTACGCAACTGGCGGTGCTCAGCCGGAATTACGACGGCCGGCCGGAGTGCCACTACTGTGGCGCGTGCAATTATGGCTGCGACACGGCTTCGCGGTTCAGTTCGTCGGATGTGTTGGTGCCGAAACTCGAGAAGCTCAAGAACTTCACGCTGCGGCCTGATTCCGTCGTGCACGCCGTCCTGATGGACAAGAACACAGGAAAGGCCCGTGGGGTCACCTACATCGATGTGCACAACCGGCAAGAATACGAAGCTTACGGGAAGACCGTTGTGCTGGGTGCGTCCATGGTCGAATCCATTCGCATTCTCTTCAATTCGCGGCATCGCGATTACCCTCAAGGCCTGGGCAATTCCAGCGGCTTGCTGGGCAAATACCTGATGGATCATGTGGCCTTTGAAGATATTCCCGCATTTTTCCCGCAGCTCGCCGGGCGGGCCACCACGAATGACGACGGCCCCGGTCAATCCTGCCTCTACATCCCACGCTATTATTTCGGTCATAAGAGTCAGAAAAAATTCCTGCGGGGATTTTGCCTCTTTTTTGGCACCGGTTGTGAGCCGAGCCCCGGCGTTGGGGCTTCTCTTCCAGGTTTCGGCTCAACCTATAAAAAGCGCATCAAGGAGCTCTATCCGGCGACCGTCAGAATGGGTGGATACGGAGAGGGGCTGGCCTTTTCATGGAACTACGTTGAAATCGATCCGGAGGGGCTGAAGGACCGCTACGGCATCCCCCAAGTGCGCTTCCACACCAACGCTGAGTACGATCAAGCCTTCGCGATGCTCGATGAAATGTACGGGGAATGCGAAAGGGTTCTGAAGGCTTCCGGTGCGGAGATTCTGCCTTACAAGAAAGAGGCGCCCTATCCCTTGGGAGGTGTCACGCACGAAGCCGGAGGCGCGCGCATGGGTGATGATCCACGCACCTCCGTGCTGGACAAGTGGAACCGCTGCCACGACGTGAAAAATCTGCTGGTGGTGGATGCCGGGTGTTTCGTGTCGCATCCAGAAAAGCAGATCACCCACACGATCATGGCGCTCGCCTATCGGGCGGCGGACCACCTGGCAGAGGAGCTTCGGCAAGGGAACGTATGATGGGGAGGTCCCCAAGCGAACAAGTTGCCGTGGACCTCGATCATCGCGGCCGATGATCGAAGCTTCGGGAACCCCGAGTGAGGAAGATATGGCTTCACAACCCGTTTATGACGTAATCGTGGTGGGCTCAGGAGCGTCCGGGGGCGTCGCCGCCTACGTTTTGGCCAGCCAAGGCCTGAACGTGCTATGCCTGGAAGCCGGGCGTCCCGTCGATGCCGCGGTGGATTTTTACACTCATAAGATGCCTTTTGAATGGCCCTATCGCGGCCGGGGCAAGCCTGGCCAAAATGGCAAGCTCCCCCAGGGTATGGCGTGGAAGATCACCGAGTGGACGGACCATCTCTATACGATCCCGCAGGAAGATCCCTACGCACTCGCGCCCGGCTCGAAGTTCACCTGGACTCGCATGCGTCTGGTGGGTGGACGCACCAACGTTTGGGGACGTAGCTGCGACCGCTTCGGGCCGCTCGACTTCAAAGCCAAGAGCCAGCAGGACGGGTTTGGCGAGGACTGGCCCGTCACCTACGACGATGTGGCGCCCTATTACGATCGCATCGAGAAGCTCATGGGGGTCTCGGGGATTTCGGACGGAGTTTACAACTCGCCGTGCGGAACAAATCTCTTGCCGGGCTTTCGCCCGCGCTGCGGAGAGTGGCTGGTCAAGCACGGCGCGGAGAAGTTGGGCATCAAGGTGCTGCCCCTGCAACTCGCCGTGATCAGCCAAGATTATGACGGGCGTCCCGCCTGTCACTACTGCGGCGCGTGCAACAACGGTTGCGACACGGCTTCGCGCTTCAGTTCGCCGGATGTGTTGGTGCCAAAACTCGAGAAGCTCAAGAACTTCACGCTGCGAACCCACGCCGTGGTGAACACCGTGCTGATGGACAAGAACACGGGCAAGGCTCGCGGCGTGACTTATATCGATGCCAATAACCGCCAGGAATACGAAGCTTACGGGAAGGCCGTGGTGCTGGGCGCGTCGATGGTGGAGTCCCTCCGCGTCCTCTTCAATTCCCGCACCCGCGATTATCCCGAGGGACTGGCCAATTCCAGCGGGGTGCTGGGGAAATATCTATCCGACCACGTGGCGTTCAATAGCATCGCCGGATTTTTGCCGCAACTCGCCGGGCGGCCCACCACCAACGACGATGGGCCCGGTGAAGCCAGCCTTTACATCCCCCGCTACAATTACGGCCATGGGGACAAGACGAGATTCCTGCGCGGCTTTCGCCTGATGTTCCACTCCGGATGCGGCATGGGGCCGGGCGTCGGCGCCTCGTTCCCGGGGTTCGGGTCCGCATACAAGAAGCGCATCAAGGACCTGTACCCTGCGAACGTCGGCATTGGCGGGATGGGCGAAGGCCTGGCGTTCCCGTGGAATTATGTTGAAATTGACCCTGGCGGGTTGAGGGATCGATACGGCATCCCGCAGGTGCGCTTCCACACCACCGCGGAGTACGACCAGGCCTTCGCGATGCGGGATGAAATGTACGGAGAAATGGAGAGAATCCTGAAGGCCTCCGGCGCGGAGATTCTGCCTTACAAAAAAGTGGCTCCTTATCCGCTGGGAAGCATTACGCACGAGGCCGGCGGCGCCCGCATGGGTGACGACCCGAAGACCTCGGTTCTCGATGCGTGGAACCGCTGCCACGACGTCAAGAATTTGCTGGTGGTGGATGCGGCGTGCTTCGTGACGCACCCGGAAAAACACCCCACCCTCACCATTATGGCGCTCGCGTACCGCGCCGCGGATCACTTGGCGGAGGAAATTCGTGCGGGAAATGTCTAGCCGTCGTGGGCCCGGAGCCCGTGAGCAAACATCATACCCAGCCCTCGTGAGGTTGAAATGATTTACGATACTATTGGACGAAGAACCGCCCTGAAATACTTCAGCATTCTCGCCGCCAGCGCTGCGGGGCAGGAATTCCTCGCCTCGTGGCTCCCGGCGGCGGAGACCGCGCACGCCGCACATATGCACCACAGCGCCTCCCAGGCGGCGCCCGAAGCAGCTTCTTCCGCGCCGCAATTTTTCTCACCCCAGGAATATCGTACCGTGGAGGTCCTGACGGAATTGATCATCCCCACCGACAATCAGCCGGGAGCGAAAGAGGCGCAAGTCGCCCGTTACATCGATTTCGTGGTTTTTTCCGCCGCCGAGTTCCAGCCGCAATTGCAAAAGGAATGGATCGAAGGCCTCGCCATACTGGAGAAGTTGAGTCAACAAAAATACAGCCATTCATTCCGTGACCTTTCCGCCGCGCAACAGGAGGCGCTGCTCACGGAGATGAGCTTGCCGGAACATGATCCCCAGGCGAGCCACGCGGGCTTCGCCTTCTATCGGCGAGTGAAGGAAATGACGGTGGAAGGTTTCTACACTTCGAAGATTGGCCTGGTCGACGTGCTCGGCTATATTGGCCGCACGTACCTCACAGAGTTCCCCGGCTGCACGCACCCCGAGCATCAGACGTGAGGCAGAGGGATTGCGCTCCCACCCACCGCGCCATTCTAAGCGCGATGCCGCACGGTGAATTCCACGAGCCTGCGGAGCATCTCGCGTGCGGCGCCGGAATCCACAACCTCCGCCGCTCGCTCCGCGCCCTCCACAAAGTTTTGCGCCTTGCCCGCCAGGGTGAATGCCGCCGCGGCGTTCGCCAGTACCACATCGCGATAAGGACCTCGCTCACCGTCCAACACTCCGAGCAGCAATCGCGCGTTGGCGGCGGCGTCCCCTCCGTGCAGTTGTTCAATGGTGGAGCGCGGCAGGCCGAACTCTTCCGGGTGCACCTCGCGCGTCTCGACCCCGTTGCCGGCGCTGGCGGAAAGCCGCGTCGGGCCCGTGGTGGTGATCTCATCAATGCCGTCGGAGCCCGCCACTACGTACGCCCGGCGCGTGCCCACGGCCTGGAGCGTCCGCGCCATCATCTCCGTGCGCGCGGCATCGAAAACACCGACTAACTGCACTGTCGCCGCCAGGGGGTTGGTGAGCGGGCCAAGGAGATTGAAAACGGATTTGGTCTTGAGCGCCCGGCGCGCATTCATCACGTGCTTCATGGCCAGGTGCAAGCGCGGAGCAAATAGAAAGACCATGCCCACTTTTTCGAGACATGCCGGGATCCGTTCGTGCGGCAGGTCGATCGCGACCCCCAAAGCCTCCAGCACGTCGGCGCTTCCGCAGCGGCTTGAAATCGAGCGGTTGCCGTGCTTCGCCACGCGCACTCCCGCCGCCGCTGCTACCAGCGCCGCCGCCGTTGAAACGTTAAACGTCCCGCGGCCGTCGCCCCCTGTGCCGCAAGTGTCAAGCAAAGGCTCCCGGTGCAAGACGCTTTCAACCTTTACTCCGGCCGCGAGCAGGGTTTCCGTGGCGTGGGCGCGCATCTCCTCCGCAAATCCCACCAACTCTTCGGCCTGCTCGCCCTTGTCGCGCAGCGCGGCGAGGAACGCCACGATCTCCTCGTCCGGCACGGCGCCCGAAAGCAGTTGTTGCATCACCGCCCGGGCTTCCTCGCGCGTGAGGTGTGCCTGCGCTTTGATGGTGGCTATAGAGTCCCGAATCGTCATAGTGTTATGATGCGCCCCGTGCGGCCCCACGTCATCTCCGGCATCCGCTGCGGTAGTGGTACATTTTCAGCATCGATGTGCCACGGCCATCTTGGCCGTGCCCGTTCACGGGCGGGACGCCCGTGGCACATCAAGATGTACTACCCGCTTCATTGCAATTCTCGGCCGGATTCCCTATACTGCTTGGTTTTGGGGTATGCACGCTGAACATTCTAGTGTAAGCCGCTTCATGGGTTTTGCCAAAGTTTGATTTCACATCCAGTTGATCCTCGCCAGCACCGCTTCAGCCTCTAACCACTGACGACGGACAACTGACAACCGGCGACTAACAGTTTCCAAAATGAAAATTCACGAGTATCAAGCGAAGCAGATTCTTCAAAAGTTCGGGGTCACGGTGCCGCGCGGCGAGATGATTTCAAATCGCGAGGACGCCCGCGCCGTGGCGCAAAAACTGGGCGGCGGCACCGTCGTGGTCAAAGCCCAGATTCACGCCGGCGGCCGCGGCAAAGGGGGCGGCGTGAAGCTGGCTCACAACCTCGCCGAAGCCGAAACTCTCACCGGCCAAATTCTCGGCATGACGCTCATCACCCATCAGACCGGCCCGGAGGGCCGCGTGGTGAAGCGCGTGCTGATTGAAGAAGGCTTGGACGTGGCGCGCGAACTCTACCTCGGCATCGTCATCGACCGCGCCTCGGGCGTGCCGGTCTTCATGGCCTCGAGCGAAGGTGGCGTGGAAATCGAAATCGTAGCTGCCGAGCATCCGGAGAAAATCCTGAAGGAATTTATTGACCCCGCCGTGGGCTTCCAGGCCTTTCAGGCACGGAAACTCGCCTTCGGATTGGGCCTGGAGGGCAAGGTGGTCAACGAGGCGGCGCGCCTCTTTCAGAACCTCTACCGCGCCTTTGAGGCCACGGACGCTTCGCTGGTCGAAATCAACCCCTTCGTCATCACCCGCGACGGCCGCGCCCTGGCGCTCGATGCCAAGATGAACTTTGACGATAATGCCCTCTTTCGCCACCCGGACATCCGCGAGCTGCGCGATCTCGACGAAGAGGACCCATTGGAAGTGAAGGCATCGAATTACGGGCTCAACTACATTCGCTTGGACGGCAACGTGGGCTGCATGGTGAATGGCGCGGGCCTGGCCATGGCCACCATGGATATCATCCAGTACGCGGGCAGCCGTCCGGCGAATTTCCTGGACGTGGGCGGCGGCGCCAACGAAGAGCAGGTGCGCCACGGATTTGAGATCATCCTGAGTGACGCCAACGTGCGCGCCGTGCTGATCAACATCTTCGGCGGCATCATGCGCTGCGATATCGTCGCGAGCGGCGTGGTCGCCGCAGCGAAAACCCTTGGCATCAAAGTCCCCGTCGTCGTGCGGCTGAAAGGAACCAACGTCGAACTCGGGCAGAAAATACTGAAAGAGTCCGGGCTGAATTTCGAGGTTGCCAACGATATGAAAGAGGCGGCGGAGAAAGTGGTGGCGCTGGCGCGCCAATGATCCAATATTATGTCAATTTTAGTTGATGAAAACACCCGCCTGTTGGTCCAAGGCCTAACCGGCCGGGAAGGCGCTTTCCATACGCAGCAAGCTGTTGCTTACGGCACGAAAGTCGTAGCCGGCGTGACACCTGGCAAGGGCGGGAGCAGCGTCGACGGCATTCCGGTCTTCAACACCGTACAGGAGGCCGTAGATAAGACGGGCGCCAATGCCTCCGTGATCTTCGTTCCGCCTGCTTTCGCTGCCGACGCCATCATGGAAGCCGCCGATGCCGGGCTGCCGCTCGTGGTCGCCATCACCGAGGGCATTCCCACGCTCGACATGGTGCGCGCCGCGCGTTACCTGTCAGGCAGGCCAACCCGCCTCATTGGCCCCAACTGCCCGGGCATCATTTCTCCGGGCAAATGCAAGATTGGCATTATGCCGGCGCAAATTCACCTGCCCGGACATGTGGGTGTGGTTTCGCGCAGTGGAACCTTGACCTACGAAGCGGTGGGCCAGTTGACGGCGCTGGGCATCGGGCAATCCACCTGCATCGGGATCGGCGGTGACCCCATCATCGGCACGAATTTTGTGGATGCGTTAAGCCTTTTCAACGATGACCCTGACACGCACGCCATCGTGATGATCGGGGAAATTGGTGGGGCGGCGGAAGAAGAAGCCGCGGCCTTCATCAAGAAAAATATCCAGAAGCCGGTGGTGGGATTCATCGCCGGCCGCACCGCGCCGCCGGGACGGCGCATGGGCCACGCCGGAGCGATAATTTCCGGCGGCAAGGGGACGGCTGCTGACAAGATTGCGGCTCTCGAAGCCGCCGGGATCGCGGTCGCCGAAAGCCCGGCTCTCATCGGCGAGACTATGGCACGGGCGTTGGCGCATTGACAGACGAAAATCGAAACTCGAAATCCGCCGGTTGGAACGTATAGGTTAGTGCAGGGTTGGACAGCAAAGCAGCTATGGCGGTTTGAGGACCGCATGGTTGACCTGCTAAAATGCGTAATGGCTGGCATCGCATCATTGGTGATTGCCGCCGTGCTACTGCCTGTCGCGGGGATTCTCCTTTTCACATTCATAGTACACCCCCAGGCTGGCATGACAATTGGATTCGACCTTGTTTCCGCCGCCAAATCGTCAACGGTATGGGTGATTGCGTTAATTGCCTTTGCTACCGGTTTCTTTTTGGAATTTTACAGACTTACGAAATGAAGTTCAGGCTGACGCACTACCGAAAGCTGTGTTGAGCAATCACCAATCGCAAATCACCAATCACCAAGAGAGGAGACGCATGCCAACGGAACGAACCTTAACTATCATCAAGCCTGACGCTGTTGCGGCGGGGCACATCGGTGACATCATCAAAATCTTCGAGTCTAACCACTTCAGAGTCATCGCGGCCCGGCTGGTGAATCTCAGCAAGAAGGAAGCAGAGGGCTTCTACGCGGTTCACCGCGGGAAGGGATTTTTCGAAAGCCTGACGAACTTCATGAGCTCGGGAAGCGCCCTGGTGATGGTTTTGGAAGGCGAGAACGCCATCGCCCGCCTGCGTGAGGTGATGGGGGCAACGAATCCCGCCAACGCCGCCCCTGGCACCATCCGCAAGCTTCACGCGGTGAGCATCGAGCGTAACGCGGTGCATGGCTCCGATGCTCCGGAAACCGCCGCGTACGAAATCGGCTACTTCTTTCCTGGCATCGCGCTCGTTTAGCGTCAATCAAAAATACACTGCAGAGGCGCTGAGACGCAGAGACTGAAAGGAGAGGATCATGATTCGGGCCTCAATTCCTGAATCCTGTGCCACTGCTCTGCATTGCAATGCAGTAATTTCTTGTTTTGACTTTCCTCTGCGCCTCCGCATCTCTGCGGTGACAAGCGGTTCGTTCGTGGGCTTGACATCTACTCGACCGGCAGCGAGGATAGACGAACATGAGCAGCCCAATCCATTTTCAACTCGGACGGTTTCTCATCATCCTCGGGATTATCCTAGTGGCATTGGGGTTGATCGCGATGGCGGGGTCGAAGTTTTCTTTTGGCCTCGGGCGGCTCCCCGGCGATATTTCGTATAAGGGCAAAAACTTCCAGTTCTACTTCCCGATTACGTCTTGCATAGTGGTGAGCGCGATCGTGTCGCTGCTGCTCTGGGTGATTTCGCTTTTGACAAGAAAATAATATGTCCATTGTTCGTCGTCCGTTGTCCATCCCCACGCGCCGCAGGAGCAACCCACTACCGACCCCGGACGACTGACGGTCTTCCCATGACCCAACCCTCCTTGAACTTCGGCCCCGTGCGAAAGATTTATAGTGTCGCGGAACTGAGTCTCGCAATCCGTAACCTTCTCGAGAAGCAGTTTCCCGACGTCTGGGTGACCGGCGAAGTGTCAAACTTACGCGCGGACGGCTCCGGCCATCTCTATTTCACGCTCAAGGATGAAACGGCGCAGCTCCGCGCCGTGTGCTTCCGCAACCAGGCGCGCTACTTGAAGTTCAAGCCGCAGGACGGGCTGGCGGTGATTGCCCGCGGGCGATTGAGCGTTTATGAAGCGCGCGGTGAATATCAACTTTACGTGGAGTTTCTGGAGCCCGCCGGCCTGGGGGCGTTGCAGCTCGCCTTCGAGCAACTCAAGCAGAAGCTCGCAGCCGAAGGTTTGTTTGACCGAGAGCGCAAGAAACCACTCCCCATGCTTCCGCGCACGATTGGCGTGGTGACTTCGCCCACGGGCGCCGTTATCCAGGATATTCTGCGCATTCTCCGGCGGCGTTTCCGCAACATGAACGTGATGATCTACCCCGTTAAGGTCCAGGGCGAGGGGGCGGCGAAGGAAGTCGCGCAGGGCATCGAGTACTTCAACCGTCACGCCCCCGTTGACGTGATGATCGTGGCGCGGGGCGGCGGCTCGCTGGAAGACCTGTGGGCGTTCAACGAGGAGGTCGTGGCGCGAGCTATCGCTGCTTCCCGGATTCCCGTCATCTCAGCGGTGGGCCACGAAACGGACTTCACCATCGCGGATTTCGTCGCTGACTTGCGGGCGCCCACGCCCTCGGCCGCGGCGGAACTCGCCGTACACCGCAAGCAGGATTTCCTGGCGGAACTCGAGAACCGGGCGCACCGGATGGCTCAGATCGTGCGTTTGCGGCTTTCCGAAGCGCGGCAGGCGTTGACCGAGCTGAGCATGCACCAGGTCTTCCAGACACTCTCCACGCGCATCGCCGAGCGGGCCCAGCGCGTGGACGAAGCCGTGGCGGCGCTCGACCGGCTGATGCGCGCCAGCCTGCACGCCGCGCGGCAGGAATGGCTGCGTGTGTCCGAGGGGGTCGTACGATATGATTTCCGGCGGCACCTGGACCTGAAGCGCGCCACCCTGGCAGAATGCGAGCGCCGGTTTGAAAACGATTTCCGCCGCTTCCTCACCGAGCGACGCAATCACCTGGCTCAACTCGGGGCCTTATTGAAGGAACGAAGTCCGCTGACGATCTTGGAGCGGGGCTACTCGATTACGCGGGATGGGGCAGGAAGAATCGTGCGCGACGCCGCGCAGGTTGCGGTAGGCGATGAAGTCTCCATTCACCTCGCGCGCGGCGAACTGGGGGCAAGCGTCAAGGACAGGAAGTTATAGGATGGGTTTAGTCGCCCCGCGATGGGACTATGCAATTGTAATTCGTTGGTGCGTCAGGCGAGGACCCACTTCTTTCTTACGCCAGAATCTCTTCAACGTCCTCCCCATCCTACCCTATTTCTTCTGCGCCAGCGCCAACTGCATGCGCACACGACGGGCATCCGCGAAGCGCGTCAGTTTACCGTTGCCATCCAGGAAAATCATGATCACGCTGCGGCCGTCCAGATTCACCCGCATCACCAGGCAGCGGCCTGCCTCGTTAGTGAATCCTGTCTTCTGAATTTGAATGTCCCAATCTGGACGGCCGACCAGGCGGTTGGAGTTGCCGAAGGCGAGGGTATACTTGCCAATCTTAACGTCAGACCCCGGGTCCGTTGAATATTCCCGAATCAGGGGATACTGGTAGGCGGCTTGAACGAGTTTGACCAGGTCGAAAGCCGTCGAAACGTTTTCGTTCGTCAGGCCGTTGGGGTTAACAAAATGCGTATTACCCATCCCCAGATCAGCCGCCTTCTTGTTCATGGCGGCGATAAAAGCGGGGCGCCCGCCGGGGTAATAGCGGCTGAGAGCCGCGGCGGCACGGTTTTCTGAAGACATCAGCGCCAAGTGCAACATATCCTCGCGGCTCAACGACCAGCCGACGCTCAGGCGGGAAGTCGTCCCCATCACCATATCGCGGTCGTCGTCGCTAATCGTCAGCATCTCATCGAGCGGCAGCTTGGCGTCGAGTACGACCATCGCGGTCATCAATTTGGTGATGGAAGCGATGGGAACGACAGCCTCCGCGTTCTTCTCAAGGAGAACTTGGGAAGTGCCGGCGTCTTCGACCAATGCGATTCTTGACCGCACCACCAGCGAGGATCGTGCCTCATGCGGGGCCGAAGACTTGGTCGAAGGCCGCGGCGTTGAGGATGGGTGAGCGGCGGGAACCGGCGGGGCGGAGGCGGGCGTTGTCCCCACGGTTTGCGCGCCGAGCGGCAGACCTGGCGCGGCATAGGCGTTGCAACAGGAAGAAGGCAGGGGCAGGCACGCCAGAGCCAACCAGGCAGCAGCGAAATATGCGGAGATACGTAGCCCCCAATGCATAACTTCAGGCACGCTGCTTCGTGCGGCCCGATATCCTCGGCGCTTTACCCTCTGGGGCCGGGGCTGGTGCCGCTGCGGGCGGAGCAGCGTTCGTTGGCACGCTATTGAGCCTGATGACGGCGGCGGCCGCGGTGTATCGGACGATGTCTCTCTCATCGGACAAGGCCGGTTGAATATCCTTCAAAAGAGCCGGGTCGCCGCGCCGGGCAATCGCATCGAGCGCTGCCGCGCGGACGACCCAACTTTTATCGGAGCAGGACTTTACCAGGGCGCGCGCGCTGCGGGTGTCCGGGTCTTCGGCCAAAACCTTGGCCGCGGCGGCCCGCACCGGCGAGACGTCGTCCTTGTGTACGGCTTTCACCACCGTCCATCCCATGCTGGCGAAGGGCACAAACCCGATGCCTTCCTCAAATCCTAGCTGCGCCAGCTTTTTGCGGTCGCGCAATATTTTTTCCTGATCCGCGATCAAGCCGGGTCCGCTTTTGCGTTCGCCCACCAAAATCTCGTAATAAACTTCGAACGCCTCTTTGTCCTGAAGGGTTCGCAGGGAGTGAGCGGCAGCCAGAACCACGGAAACTTCTTTGTCCGAAAGCGCGCGTTCGAGCTTGGGGATCGATGAACGTGATTGCATCTGTCCCAGCGCCGTCGCTGCCGCCTCACGGACCTCCGGAGCGGGATCGGCAAGGGCGCCTTCGGCCCTGCCCACGGCCTTGGCGTCACCGGGCAACAGTCCCAGCACTTGGATGGCTTGCGCGCGTTTGGTGAAGCCCTTTTCCTTCGCGCCGGCATCGAGAATATCCCAGGCCTTTTGCTGTGCTGTCGGATCGGTGGCGGAGGCCGGCCCTGCGAGAAGTCCGACAAACAGACCGGCAAAGCAAATTCGCATGCCAAGCTGCATGGTTTATGGGTCCCCTTCCCGGACGGGATCATGATCATTCTCGCTCGTTTGGGGAAATAAATCCACCCCCCGGTGGTGACTCATTTTGAAGTGCCACGGGCGTCCCGCCCGTGAACGGGCACGGCCAAGATGGCCGTGGCACTTCAAAAT
>Ga0326727_10012354_pt1 | contig 19477 bp, 15 predicted proteins | sample MB2enrmetagenome_FD_207643 | JGI IMG/M metagenome (GOLD analysis project Ga0326727, IMG submission 207643) | Lab enriched peat soil microbial communities from McLean, Ithaca, NY, United States - MB29MY | ecosystem: Environmental > Terrestrial > Soil > Wetlands > Peat | place: USA: New York...
GGCTGGAATTCAAAGTCAATGGGGGAAGTTTTCGTGGCATGCCTAAGCATAAACCGAACTCCGCCTATTGTCCATCTATTTGTTGGACACTACACTAGGGACTAGGGGCTGGGGCCTGGGGGCTGGGGTCAGAAGAACAGGTTTCGGGTGCCAGGTGCCAGGTGTCAGCTAGGGACTGGGGGCTGGGGACTCGGGGCTAGGGTCAGAAGAACAGGTGTCGGGTCCCAGGTTTCAGGTGTCAGCGAACCTGTGTAAGGCGTGTCCCCAGTCCCTAGCCCCCAGCCCCCAGCCTCCCAGCCCCCAGCCCCTAGTCCCCAGCCCCTTGAAGGAGGCCCTATGAAGATTGAATTCCGGCATGAGCCCATCGCGCAACTCACCAGTTCTGCTCTGGTCACTTTTGCTTTTGAAGGGGCGCCGGCATCCAGCGGCAGTGTGGAGCGGCTGCCCGCCGAATCCCTTAACCTCTTGGGGGAGCTGCAATCCGCGGGTGAGCTTTCGGGGAAAGCTTATGAGTGTACGCTGATTCACCGCCCGCCAGGATTGGTTGCGGCGAAGTTGTTGGTGGTGGGGGCAGGGAAGAAGGAGAAGTTCAATAGCTCGCAGCGGCGGCGCCTGGCAGGCACAGCCGTGCGCTACCTGAGAAGCCGCGGGGTTGGTGACCTGGCCTGGGTAGTGTCTGGGCCGGCCTCCGAGCCTGACTGCATTCAGTCCGTGGTGGAAGGCGCCTTACTTGCCGATTACGACGCGGACCGGTACAAGACCGAGCGCGACGGCCAACATCGAATCGACCGGCTTGAACTGGCATTCTCCAGCCCGCCCGGCGAGCAGGCGGAGGCCGCTCGGGAGCGCGGCCGGATCGTTGCCGAAGCTCAAAACTTCACGCGTCGTCTGGTCAACGAGCCTTCCAACCATATGACGCCCACACTCCTCGCCCGGCAAGCGCAGGAAATGGCGGAGCGTTATGGCCTCGAGTGCCAGGTGTTGGGGCCGGAGGAGATTCGGGCTTTGAAGATGGCCGCGTTTTGGGCGGTCGCGCAGGGCAGTGAGGAGCCGCCGCAACTCATCGTGGTGCGCTATGCCCCGCCGGGCGCGCCCCAAGCGCCGGTGATCGGCCTGGTAGGCAAAGGGATCACATTTGACACCGGCGGCATCTCCATCAAGCCCAGCGAGAACATGCACGAGATGAAAACCGACATGGCGGGCGGGGCTACGATGCTCGGCGTGATGCAAGCCGTTGCACAACTGAAGCCCCAACTCCGTGTCACGGCGGTGGTCCCGGCCACGGAGAACATGCCTAGCGGCAAAGCTTACAAGCCCGGCGACGTCATTACTTCGATGTCCGGCAAGACCATCGAAATCCTGAATACCGATGCGGAAGGACGCCTGGTTCTGGCCGACGCGCTCACCTACGCGAAGCAGCTCGGCTGCACCGTGTTGATTGATGCGGCCACCCTTACCAGTGCCGTCACCATCGCTTTGGGGAATACCACCACAGGGGTTTTCGGCTGGTCGAAAGAATGGGTGGAGCGAGTCCTGGCGGCGGCAGCCACGGCGGGGGAGAAGATGTGGGCGCTTCCGGTGGACGAAGATTTCCGGGACCTCTACAAGAGTTCCATCGCCGACCTTGCGAACACCGGGGGAAGGTACGGTGGCGCCATCACCGGAGCCATGTTCGTGGGCGAGTTTGCCGGTGACACACCTTGGGTGCATCTGGATATCGCGGGAACCCGGTGGTCGAATGAGGAGAAGCCCTTTATGGCGAAGGGGCCCACCGGCCATGGCGTTCGGACGCTGGTCCAGTTGCTGACCAACATTTCGACCTAAATCCATTGTCCGGTGTCCGTGGTAAGTTGTCCGTTGTCCGCCGCCCGTTGTCTTTTGCTACGCTCCCAGCACGGGACCACTGATGGCGAGGGAGGTCCACATGATGCACTTGCTGCAATCTTGGCGAAGGGTTGTGACTTGCAGACCAGTGCTTTTTATGGCGCTCGTACCCATGACCTTGCTTGCGGCCAAACGGCCGAAGCCGGTCGCTGCCGTGGCCAGTGATGAATTCCGCATATCCACCGCTCAGGGGTCGGCCTCGGAGCCTTTTATGATCTCGCTGGATTGGTCCCAACCTCAACCGCAGATTACGCGTGCGGTCATTGTTTTTCACGGCAAGGGGCGCGATGTGGAAGGTTACTACCGCGCGGCCGCGGAGGCTGCGGACGAAGCCGGTCCGGGGGGACGCGACACCGTCCTCATCGCTCCCCAATTCCTCGACCAGGAGGACATCCACGCCCACCGTGTTGCCGCGGACGTGCTGCGCTGGCGCGGCACTGACTGGGAGTCCGGCGCGCCCGCCGTCGCACCAACTCCTATTAGTTCGTATGAGGTCGTCGACGCCTTGCTGGCCCGGCTGGCCGATCACTCGATCTTTCCCCATCTCCAGACCGTGGTTTTGGCTGGACATTCCGGGGGCGGACAGTTGGTTCACCGCTACGCAATCGTGGGCCGGGCGCTAGATGCGCTTTCCAGGAGCGGTGTCCATCTCCGCTTTGTGATCGCCAATCCATCGTCGTATGTTTATTTCAGCGATGAACGTCCCACCGAAGGTGGAACCCTGGCTCCGCTCCGGAGCGGCCACTGTCCGCAATTCAACCACTGGAAATACGGCACCCTCAATGCGCCCGCCTACGTCACGTTGGATGCGGGCCACACTTGGCCGCAGATGGAGGCTGACTATGCGCAGCGAGACGTCATCTATCTGCTCGGAACTGCCGACATCGATCCTCACGAGAAGGATCTTGACCTCACCTGTGGCGGTGAAGCGCAGGGGCCGACGCGGTTTGCGCGCGGGCAGGCCTATTACGCTTATCTTCGCCGCCGCCATCCGTCCGGCTGGAACCAGCGCCTCTGGTTTGTTCCCGGCGTAGCCCATTCCGCGCACCAGATGTTCACTTCCACGTGTGGCGTGGGCGCGCTTTTCGATGCCCGCACCTGCCCGGATCAATAGGGCCTTACATCCGTTCCGGCACTTCAATCCCCATCAGTCCCAAAGCCGAGGTCAGGGTCAGATTCACAAGGTGAACCAGATACAAGAGAAACTGCTGCCGATCTGTATCGGGTTCACTCAGAATATGGAAGCGGTGATAGAAGTTGTTGAAGGCTTGGGCAAGTCGAAAGGCGTATTTGGCGAGTCCGGCGGGCTCTTGGCTGGCGATGGCCTGCTCGACCACCATCTCCAATTGTGCCGTCACCAGAGTCAATTCCCAAAAGGCCAGTCCATCCTCGCTGGAGAAGAATCTCCGGAGCACCTCAGCCCCGACGGCGAGGTCAAGGCTCTGGGGTTTGAAGTCCGTATGAGTTTCCTGGAACTTGTTGAAGATGTTCCTTGCCCGGACAACGCTGTATTGCAGGTATGGCCCGGTCTCGCCCTCGAAAGCCAGAGCCTCCTTGAAGTCGAAGGCAATGATGATGCGGCGCGAGAACTTGAGCAGGAAGTAACGCAAGGCGGCAACGGCAATCATGCGAGCATAGGTTTCCTGCTCCTTGATTTCCTGGGTCATTTGGCGGGAGCGGACTTCCTCGAGCGCCTTGGCGACCAGAGTGTCGATTAAATCGTCCGCCTTCACCCCCAGTCCTTTCCGGCCGGAGACTTCCACGTAGGGGCGCTCGCGATCTTCCTCGCTCAGTTCCACTCCCAATTCCTCGGCGCAACGTAACGAAAGTCCCACCACTTCGTAAGCGAAGTGGTGCAAGTTGTTGGCTTGCTCGTGGTAGCCCAGAGCATGAAGCGCGGCGTTCACCAGGTTCTGGAGGTACGACTGGCGGGTGTCAATCACCGCATAGGCGCTCGAAGCATGGCCGCAGTGGGGTGCCCCGAGCTCGCTATGCAGGCTGGTTCGCCACACCGGGTGGCCGTCCGGGTAGCGATGAAAGAGCGTGTACCCGAAATCTTTTCCCAGCAGCGCAAACTTCCAAAGGTGGTAAGCGATGTCCTTGCCGACGTACGTGACCGTGCCGTTGGACCGCACGATGATTTTGACGTCCTCTTCGCCGGTCTCTTCATCGCTCTCGTCGGGAGTGGATTCCGCCAGGCTCATAACCCAGCAGCCGGCATTCTTGCCGGTATCTTCGTGGCGAATGGCGCCGTTCTTCTTCAGCAGCTCGAAAGCGGCCTTCCAAAAGTCGAGACGAAGAATCTCGCTCTCCTGCACCAGGAGATCGTATTGCACGTTGATGCGCAGCATCGTTTCCAGATGTTTGCGCACGATGGCGGTGGAGATAAGGTCGGCCATGCGGGCCGGCTCCCCGAGGCCTTCTTCAATATCCTTCAAGGCTCTTGAACGGAGGCCGAGCGCGTCGGGATTTGCCTGGTAGAACTGAAAAACTCGAGCGTAGAGGTCCCAACACAAATAGTCGAATCGGACGTTTGGGTCCTGGACGAGTTGTTCGACGTCCTTGAGATTTTGCCTCTCGAGGTGGACGAAGCCCACCACCACGTCGGCGACCTGCACCCCCGTATTGTCAATGTAGTTCTGCACCTCCACCTGGTCTCCCCGGAACTTGAGCAGGCGAACGAAGGTGTCGCCCAAAATCGAATTACGCAGATGCCCGATGTGGGCAGCCTTGTTCGGGTTGATGCTGGTGTGCTCCACAACCACCTTGCCCTCTCGAGAGGGCACAGAAGGCTGGCCGGAGGTGCGCCGGGTGAATAGGCCGGCGGCGGCTTGCGCTCGGTCCAGATGGAAGTTCAGATAACCTGCGCCGGCGGTGCTGACACGCTCCACCCCGTCCACAGGCAGGAAGCGCTCCGCCAGGGTCTGCGCGATTTTTCGGGGTGGCTGGCGTAACCGTTTGGCCAGCTCGAAACAGGCGGCTAGGGAGAGATCACCCATCTCGAGCGAGGGTGGGGAGTCGAGCGCAGGTAGTTCGACATCCAGGTTGAAAACTTCCCGAACCAGTGCCCCAAATCTCTGCTGAATCCTCTGCTGGATGTCCAAATACAAGAATGACCTCCCGAGTAGGGGCGGCCCTTGTGGCCGCCCTGGGCACCCACGAGGGGTGCCCCTACAATCGCAACTCTGAGCATCTTACTAAGTTTGGAATTATAGCAGACTGAGTCCGAATAAACTCCCAACACTGCTTCCGAACAGCGTTTTGGACGGGGTTTGGCAGTTTGTGTTAGCATAACGCGCGTGTTCGAGAGGCGCGGCAATACCGAAACGTCATATGTTTCACTCCATTCCTGGGGGGCGGGTTATGAAATGCGTGAAGTTCTGCTTTTTCACGGCACTACTTTTGACTTTTTCATTGTGTTCGGCAACGCCTGCTGGTTCGAGCGCGGAGAACGCATTCGACCTCGGAAACCTGGATAATAGCGTGGCAGCCTGTACGGACTTCTACCAGTACGCTGATGGCGGTTGGATGGCCAAGAACCCCATTCCCGCCGCTTATGCGAGATGGGGGAATTTCGACCAGTTAGAAGAGAGAAATCGGGAAGTACTGCACCAGGTTCTCGAGGATGCCGCGAAAAAGGCGGACGCGCCGCAGGGCAGCAACGAACAAAAGATCGGCGACTTCTACGGAAGTTGCATGGATGAAAAGGGGATCGAAGCCGCAGGCCTGACCCCGCTTCAGCCGGAGCTCGACCGCATCGAGAAGATCAACGACTTGAAGGACCTGGAGGCTGAGGTCGCGCGCCTGCAAGGTAATGGGGTCAGGGTATTATTTGGAGTGCGCTCCACCCAGGATTTCAAGAACAGCAGCCAGGTGATTGGGGAAATCGATCAGGGCGGGCTGGGATTGCCGGACCGGGACTATTACACCCGTGAGGATGACAAATCCAAGCAAGTAAGGGCGGAATACGTCAAGCACGTTGCCCGGATGTTCGAGCTGATGGGAGACGACCCCACGCAGTCTGCCGCCGAAACCGCGACGGTGATGAGCATGGAAACGAAGCTTGCGCAAGCCTCACAGACCAGAGTGCAGCGGCGCGACCCCCAAGCGGTTTATCACCTAATGAGCCCGGCGGCAATCAAGACGCTGGCCCCCGATTTCTCCTGGGACGGTTATTTTTCCGCGAACGCGCTGGCAGGGAAGGGTGACCTCAACGTAACCGCGCCGGATTTCTTCAAAGAGATGGAAGAACTGCTCAAGTCCGTTCCCATCTTGGATTGGAAGACTTACTTGCGCTGGCATCTGATCGATGCGGCTGCCCCCGCTCTTTCCTCGAAGTTTGTGGATGAGGATTTCCACTTCAAGGGCACAGTGCTGAGGGGTACGACAGAAAACCTGGAACGCTGGAAGCGTTGCGCGGGTGTCACGGACAGGGCACTGGGCGAGGCGCTTGGTGAGGAGTATGTCAAGAAGACTTTTCCGCCGGAGGCCAAGGCCCGCGCGCTGGCGATGGTGCACAATCTCGAGTCGGCTCTGCGCGACGATATTTCCACGCTGAGCTGGATGGGTCCGGAAACCCGCCGGCAGGCCTTGAACAAACTCGAGGCGGTCCGAAACAAGATCGGCTACCCCGATAAGTGGCGGGATTACTCGGCGCTGAAGATTGAACGCGGCCCCTATGTCGAGAATCTGTTTCGGGCTGACCGCTTCGAGTTCAACCGTCACCTGGCAAAGATCGGGAAGCCTGTGGACCGCGACGAATGGGGCATGACGCCGCCCACCGTGAACGCTTACTACAACCCGCAGTTGAACGAGATCGTCTTCCCGGCAGGAATCCTCCAGCCGCCCTTCTTCAACCCCAAAGCTGACGATGCGATCAATTATGGAGGGATGGGAGTGGTTATCGGCCACGAATTGTCGCACGGGTTCGACGACCAAGGCAGGAAGTTTGATGCGCAGGGCAACCTGAAAGATTGGTGGTCCCCTGCCGACGCGAAGGATTTCAACGGCCGGGCGGCATGTGTGATTAACCAGTTCGATGGCTATTACGTGGAAAAGAACCTGCACGAAAACGGAAAACTGGTGGTGGGGGAGAGCATCGGCGACTTGGGCGGACTGGCCATAGCTTACCGCGCCTTCCAAAAATCAATGGAGGGGAAGCCACGCCCGGCGGCTATTGACGGCTTCGCGCCCGAGCAGCGTTTCTTCTTGGGCTATGCCCAGATATGGGCTTCTAACATGCGTGCTGAGTACGCGCGGCTGATGGTCAACACCAACCCGCACCCCGTATCGCGCTTCCGGGTGAATGGGCCGCTCTCGAACATGCCGGCGTTTGCCCACGCCTTCCATTGCAAGCCCGGCGATGCCATGGTCAGGCCGGAAAACGAGCGATGCCAGATTTGGTAATACCTTGTTGAGGTCATAGCATGAGAAAACTTGCGTTTTTGCGCATTTGCAATTTGCTGATTCTCGCGCTTTTGCTGGTTCTCCCGTCGGTGGGCGCGCTGGCGCAAACGGCTTCGAATCCGAGCCTCACGGGGTTTGACGATTATGTTGCTGCGACCATGAAGCAGTTCAAAGTGCCTGGCGTGAGCGTCGCCATCGTCAAGGACGGTCAGATCATCCTGAGCAAAGGTTACGGCTCTCGGGATGTCGAAAGGCAGTTACCGGTCACTTCCAAGACGCTCTTCGCCATCGGATCGGTGACGAAATCTTTCAGCGTCACCATGCTGGGAACGTTGGTCGATGAGGGCAAGCTCGAGTGGGACAAGCCGATACGCGATTACTACCCGGCTTTTCGCATGCACGACCCGGTAGCGACCGAAGAAATGACCATGCGGGACCTGGTCACGCACAGGTCGGGGCTCCCTCGTCACGATCTGGTTTGGTACACGCAGGATATCGGCAGGGAAGAAGTGATCGAACGACTGCGCTACCTGGAGCCGAACAAACCCTTCCGCAGCACCTATCAGTACAACAACCTCATGTTCATGACGGCCGGCTACCTGGGCGGACAACTCTCCGGAGGAACCTGGGAACAGGCGGTGCAGAAACGCGTGCTCGACGCCATCGGCATGTCCGGAACCAACTTCTCTGTCGGAGACTCCCAGAAGAGCCCTGACTTTGCTCAGCCCTATCGCAAGGATCGCAAAACCCAACTGGTCTATAAAATTCCTTTCTACGTTCAGGGCGCAGTTGGTCCGGCGGGAGAGATCAACAGCAATGCCGACGACCTGGCGCGCTACTTGATATTCCACTTGAGCCTTGGAGCCATCGACGGAAAGCAGGTTCTTTCCAAAAACAACGCCTTGCAGATGCAGACCCCGCAGATGGCAATCCCTGGACAATCTCCTTTCAAGGAGTTTGGCGGCGCCAGCTATGGCCTGGCGTTCGACATTACAACCTACCGAGGGCACGCTCTCATCCAGCATGGTGGCGCCATTGATGGTTTTAGAGCCAGCTTCAAATTCCTCCCGAATGATAAAGCGGGAGTCGTCGTCCTGGCCAATTTGGACGGGACATATCTTGCGGAGGCTGTCGCCAACAACGTCATTGACCGTCTGCTAAGCCTGGATCAGATTGACTGGCCCGAGCGTTACCAAACCATTGAGAAACAGGACAATCAAGCCGAAGAGGCGGCTGAGAAGCAGGGCTATACCGGGCAGAGACTCGGCACCCATCCTTCCCACGATTTGAAAGAGTACATTGGAGAATTCTCCCACCCGGCTTATGGTCATGTAACCATCGCGCTCGCAGACGGCTCGCCTGGTCACGCCTTCCAATTGACCCTCAATCGCATCAGCAGGCCGCTGGATCATTTCCATTACGACACGTTTCAGGTTCCGGCAAATCCCAGGGATGAGTTCGAGAAATTGAAAGTGACCTTCAATACTGATTTGAAAGGTGATATCTCCAGCCTGAGCATGCCGCTCGAGCCAACCGTTGAGCCAATCGTCTTTACTCGCGTACCGGAAAAACGCATGTTCGATCCGGCCTTCCTCGGCGCGTTTGTCGGGGACTATGACACACCTGGGTCACCCCTCACGGTCATCCTGGATGGCAATGCCCTCGCCTTTGCCAGCCGGGGCAACCCGAAGATGGCATTAGCTCCGGACCACGGGACTACTTTCCGGGTGGTCGACCGCCCCGGTGAAAACGTTGAATTCAAGCAGGACGCTACAGGTAAGGTTAGCGGAATCGTTATCTACGCACCCGATGGTGTGGCCTTCTATAAGCGCAAATAGCATTTCCCAAATGACACCACCACCCGGGTGCTATAATCAGGGTCATGCCAGTCGACATTCGTCTAACCTACGAAGATTACTGCCGCCTGCCCAGCGACGGGAAGCGCTACGAGATTATCGAGGGAGAACTGTTTGTGATCCCTTCACCCGTGCGACCGCATCAGCGAGCCGTCACTCGGCTCACAAGTTATCTCTCTGTGTTTGTCCGAGAGAATGACCTGGGGGAGGTGTTCGTTGCTCCCTTCGACGTAGTATTCTCTCGCTTTGATGTCGTTGAACCTGACTTGCTCTACGTTTCAAGAGGCCGGCGCTCGGTGCTGACTGAAAAAAACGTGCAGGGCGCTCCCGACTTGGTTGTGGAAGTCCTTTCTCCCACCACAGCCGGAACAGACAGGACAATCAAGTTGAAGCTTTATGCCCGCTACGGCGTTCAGGAATACTGGATCATCGATCCCTACGGCCCCTCCGCCGAGATCTATCGGCGACAAGAGAGGGGATTCGAGCCTGTTAGAACGCTGGGCGCCACGGATTCCCTGACTTCGCCTCTTTTCCCTGGGTTCAGCCTGCCCCTCAGGGACCTCGTCGAGTGAGAAGGGCAGCTATTAGTCGTCAGTCATCAGTTATCAGTCATCAGTCAAACCAAGACTCCCCCAAGTTTTTCCTGAATCCTGAATCCCGAATCCTGGAAGTCCGCGCCGGTGCAAAAGAGCAGCACTTTTGCCGGTTTGATGAGCACCAGCTCGCCCGACCACAACCAAAACGAGATTCTGCATGTCCTCCGTGTTCCTAAACGCTCTACGACTTACGTCGCTCTGTTTACTGGCGGACGCTTTCTTTTTTGCCAGGTTTCTAGGGCGCGCCAACTTGCGGAGCCGTCTTGCGGCTCGGCCTTTGGATCTCGCCTTCTCTTTCCCAATCCGGGGAAGTTCATCGCCTTCCAAGGGAGGATTCCCCCTTCCAGCGCGGTCCAGGATCCGAAGCGTTTCTGCGCGATCAGCACGGCGACCTCGCTCCGAGAAATAATCCGCGGTGCGCAAAGCAGATAGCTTTTCCGCCACGGCGACATTGATGAGTTGATTCAACGCTACCCCTTCGAGTCCGCCACCTTGCGGGCTTCCTCCATTAACGAGGGCTGTAGCCGCAAGGCAAAGTTACTTCTTCTCATGGATTTGAACTCCTCATCTGTTGCAGTGCCGCTCCCGGCAAGATCACAGCGCAACCAAAGTCCCTGCCGATGCCTTCAAAAAAGTGAAGGAACGAACCGCGAATATCTATGAAAGCAAAGAGTCGACTTTCCACAGCCCGGGGCAAAGCTGGAATGTCACTGAAAACAAAACGTGAGATTTGCCCTGTTGGAACGGCTCTGTTAACATGGAAGATTAAATCCTTGGAGAAATCAGCGTGAGAGTGGGTGTTCACACTTCGATTGCCGGGGGGCTGGAGAACGCGGCGCATCACGCGAAGAAGATCGGCTGCGACACGTTTCAGATGTTCTCGGCCAACCCCCGCGGCTGGAGAGCGCATGCCCCCACGCGGGAGGAGTGCGAGCGATTCCGCGAAACCCGCGCAGCTTACCGCTTGGCGCCGCTGGTGATTCATGACAACTACTTGATCAACCTGGCGTCTGCGAACGCTTTCATCCGGGGGAGATCGATTGCGGCGTTCCGCCAAGAGCTCGAGCGGGCGGTGGCGCTGGGGGCGGATTATCTGGTGACGCATCCCGGAAGCGCCAAAGACAGCACGGCGACGGCGGGAATCAAAGCGTGCATTGATTCCTTGCGGCAAGCCGCGAACGGCCTGAAGCTCGACGGGCTGCGGATTCTGATCGAGAACACTGCCGGGCAAGGCTCGGCGATCGGACGCACGTTTGAAGAGCTGGCGGAAATCGTGGTTGACGCCGAAAAGGACTTGCCGATGGGCGTCTGTCTCGATACGGCGCACAGTTTCGAAGCGGGCTATGCCGTTCATACTCAGGCCGGCCTGGCTCAGACGGTGAGAAGCCTTGAATCAACGGTGGGCCTCAGGAATGTGCGGGTGATTCACGCCAGCGACTCGAAGACGGCCTTTGGCTCCCATGCCGACCGGCACGAGCACATTGGGAAAGGCCAGATCGGCAAGGAGGGTTTCCGGCGCATTGTTTGTCACCCGAAGCTGCGGGCGATTCCCTTCATTTGTGAGACGCCGATTGATAAGCCCGGAGACGACCGGCGGAATCTCCGCATGATGAGGACGCTGGCGGGGATTAAAGCTATCAGCTATCAGCGGTCAGCTTTCAGCAAGCGCCGGTCTGGTGACTGATAGCTGACCCGTGGCGAAGTTGGACTTTTGATTGTTCGATTTCAAGGGTGGCGCATACATCGCCTTTTATGTATGCGCCACGCCCGTACGGGCTGGATTGAGGCGCATACATAAAAACCAATGTATGCGCCACCCGTGGTTTGGTGACTGTTTGCTGAAAGCTGATAGCTGAAAGCTGACTTTCGACTCTCGACTTCTTGACTCTTAGACTGTTCTTATGGACTCCAATTACGATCCGCAAAAAATCGAAGCAAAGTGGCAGAAGCGCTGGGGAGACGCAAAGCTCTTCGACGCTGAGGCCGCTCCCGACCGAAAGAAGTATTACGTGCTCGAGATGCTGCCTTACCCCTCGGGTGACATTCATATGGGGCACGTGCGCAACTACTCGATTGGTGATGCGCTGGCTCGCTATATGTGGATGAAGGGCTACAACGTGCTTCACCCCATCGGCTGGGACGCGTTCGGCCTGCCGGCGGAAAACGCCGCCATCAAGCGCCAGCGTCACCCCTCGGAATTTACGTTCAGTCACATCGGCAACATGCGCGAGCAGTTGAAGCGCCTGGGGTTCAGCTACGACTGGCGGCGCGAGATTGCCACCTGCGTTCCGGAGTATTACCGCTGGAACCAGTGGTTCTTCCTCAAGATGTATGAGCGAGGCTTGGCTTACCGCAAGAAGAGCCGGGTGAACTGGTGTCCGCAGTGCGAAACGGTGCTGGCGAACGAGCAAGTAGTGAACGGTTGTTGCTGGCGGCACGAGGACACACTCGTAGTCGAGCGCGAGCTCGAGCAGTGGTTCTGGAAAACCACCGCCTACGCCGAGCAACTCCTCGAGGACATGAAAGAGCTGGTGCGCTGGCCGGAACGCGTTCTGGCCATGCAGCAGAACTGGATTGGCAAGTCGCTGGGGACGGAAGTGCAGTTCGAGGTCATTGAGCTGCGCGAGCCTCTGCCCGTCTTTACCACGCGCGTGGACACTATTTTCGGCTGCACAGCGGTTTTCCTGGCTGCTGAACATCCCCTGGTGGAGAAACTCGTGGCCCACTCGAATTCGCCGGAGACGCTGCGGAAGGAGGTGGAGCGGATCAAGGCCTCCGCGGTGCGCGCGCGGGTGGAAGTGAATCTGGAAAAGGTTGGGGTTGATACCGGATTCAGAGCGCGAAACCCCTTCAGCGGGGAGGCAGTTCCCATCTGGATTGCCAACTTCGTCTTGATGGAATACGGCACGGGGGCGGTGATGGCGGTGCCGGCCCACGACCAGCGGGACTTCGAGTTTTGCTCGACGTTCGGGCTGCCCATCCGCACGGTCATCGTCCCCGAGGATGCGAGCGCGCACGTGCCCACATCACCGCCTAAAGAGGCCTACGTCGATTACGGGAAACTGGTGAATTCAGGCGACTACAGCCACTTCTCCTCGACTCAGGCCATCCTGCGCATGACTCAGGACGCGGAGGAAAAGGGCTTTGGAAGACTCACCGTCCAATACCGCCTGAAGGACTGGGGCATCTCGCGCCAGCGCTATTGGGGCACGCCCATTCCCATTATTTATTGCGACAAGTGCGGAGTGGTGGCTGTTCCGGAGGAAGAATTGCCGGTGGTGCTGCCGTCGAACGTCAAATTAACGGGGCGTGGCCACTCGCCGCTCGCCGACGTTCCGGAATTTGTCAACACCCAGTGCCCGAAGTGCTCGGGGGTGGCGCGGCGTGAGACGGATACCATGGATACGTTCGTGGATTCCTCCTGGTACTTCTACCGCTACACGTCCCCCCACATCTCTACGGGACCGGTGGATAAAGACGCAGTCAAATACTGGTTTCCGGTGGACCAGTACATCGGCGGAATCGAACATGCCATCCTGCACCTGATCTACATGCGCTTTTTCACCAAGGTGATGCGGGACATCGGCCTGGTAGACTTCTCGGAGCCGGTGGCGCGCCTCTTCACCCAAGGCATGGTGCTCAAGGAAGGCTCGGCGATGTCGAAATCGAAGGGCAACGTCGTGGACCCCACAGAAATGTGCGCGAAGTACGGCGCCGACACCGTGCGGACCTATATGATGTTTGCCGCGCCCCCGGAGAAGGACTTTGACTGGAGCGACCGGGATATCGAAGGCGCCGCGCGCTTCCTGGCGAAGGTCTACCGCCTGGTTTCGAAGCATGCGGACAATCTCCGGGGCGTGCCGGGGCTTTCCCGTGACGGAGCCGCACAGGGTCACTTTACGTCCCAGGAGCGGAGTGTACTTCGCAAGGCGCACCAGACCCTTCGCCACGTCACGGAGGACATGGAAGGCCGCTGGCACTTCAACACGGACGTGGCCCTGTGCATGGAGCTGGTCAACGAGCTGACGGAGCAGCAAGGCGCGGTGGAGGCCGGCAAGGTCCGCCCGGAAGTGCATAAGGCCGTTCTGGAACTTCTGGTGATGATGCTTTCACTCATTGCGCCGCACATTGCCGACGAGCTCTGGGAAGGACTGGGTCACGCTGAGCCCCTGCTTCGCGTTCCTTGGCCCGCCTTTGACCCCGAACTGGCTGCCGAGGATGAGCTGGAGATGCCCGTGCAGGTGAATGGGAAACTGCGGGCGCGAATTCGCGTCGCGGCCAGCGCCAGCGAAGAAGAGATTCTGGCCAAGGCGATGGCGGAAGAAAAGGTGGTGCAGCACCTGAGTGGCAAGGAGATTATCAAAGTCGTGGTCGTGCCGCAAAAGCTGATCAATATTGTGGCGCGATAGGAGGACTTCGGTTTCTTAACATGGAGCATGCTCGTCCAGTAGTGGTCCTCGATTTCGGTTCTCAGTACACGCAACTGATCGCGCGCCGCATCCGTGAGATGCAGGTCTACGCGCTCATCGTCCCCTGCCACATCCCATTCGACGAACTGGTGCGGATGAACCCGCAGGCCTTGGTGCTTTCCGGAGGCCCGTCGTCGGTCTACGACCCTGCCGCGCCGGTGTGTGACGAGCGGGTCCTGAAGTTGAACGTCCCCGTACTCGGTGTTTGCTATGGCTTGCAGTGGATTTCCCGGACGCTTGGCGGACGGGTTGAACCCGCCCGGCGCCGGGAGTATGGGTTCGCCCAACTCGAGATTTACCCCTCCACCAAACTCCTGAAGGGCATCGAGTCGCCGCTGCGCGTTTGGAATAGTCACGGCGACCATGTGGCGGAAGTCCCGCCGGGGTTCGAGATTACCGGGCGGACAGAGAACGCCATTTCAGTGATTGAAAACCCGGAAGCGGGAATCTACGCGCTGGAATTCCATCCGGAAGTTCGCCACACCGCGCACGGCGCTGAAATCCTGAAACGGTTCGTGCGGGATGTCGCCGGGATTCAGCCGAACTGGTTCCCCCGGTCCTTCATCGAGGAGACGGTGGAGCGGGTCCGCCGGGAAGTGCAGGGCGAACGCGCGTTGTGCGCGCTTTCGGGAGGAGTGGATTCCGCCGTTGCCGCCACGCTGGTGGGACGAGCCATCGGCGACCGCCTCACCTGTTTGTTCGTCGACAATGGTCTGCTTCGCAAGAACGAATTTGAGCAGGTGACGGCGACCCTGCGGGAGCAAGCCCACTTGAGCGTACGCGCGGTAGATGCTTCCTCCCGCTTCCTGACCCGGCTGGGAGGGGTTACGGACCCGGAGCAGAAGCGCAAGATCATCGGTGAGGAGTTCATCCGGGTGTTCGAAGCCGAAGCGCGCCGGCTTGGGGATGTGCAGTTCCTTGTGCAGGGGACACTCTATCCGGACGTGATCGAATCGGTGTCGGTCAAGGGCCCCGCCGCCACCATCAAGAGCCATCACAATGTGGGAGGATTACCAGCGGACTTGAAACTCCGCCTCATCGAACCGCTGCGGGAACTTTTCAAGGACGAAGTCCGCGCCGTGGGTAGGGAATTGGGGTTGGATGAGCGGCTGGTGAACCGGCAGCCCTTCCCCGGTCCCGGGTTAGCCGTGCGGATCGTGGGTGAGGTTACGGAAGAGCGCTTGGAAATGGTCCGTAATGCGGACGCGATTGTAAGGGAAGAGGTGGATGCCGCCGGGCTGGACAGACGCTTGTGGCAGGCCTTCGCGGTTCTACTGCCGGTCTCCAGCGTCGGTGTTATGGGTGACGCGCGGACCTATGCCTCCACGATCGCCATTCGAGCTGTGGAATCCGAAGACGGGATGACGGCCGACTGGGCAGAGCTTCCCCCAGCCCTTTTGGAGAGGATGTCCACGCGGATCGTCAATGAAGTGAAGGGGGTAAATCGCGTAGTCTTCGACATCACCTCAAAGCCGCCGGGGACCATCGAATGGGAATAGAACCCCCTGTCCGCCGTGAGGGCAGCTCCGGGAACCAGATTCACACGCGAAGGGCGAAGGCTATCGACTTGCCAGTTTCTGAGCCATATAGAGCAGGAGTTGCCGGTCCTTCTCGTCAATTCTGGCGAGAAGCCGTTTCACTTTCTCAAAGAAGCGCAACTCTTTTTCCTGCTCGGCGTCGAGAACCAACTCTTCCGTACTTTGACGCTTGCTTAGGTTGGGCAGGGCCGGTTCTCCGTCCCCTTCGTAGAATAGCTGATGGAGAGGGATTTCCAGTGCCGCCGCAAGCCGCTCCAGGGTTTCGAGAGACGGCACGGTGTGACCGTTCTCTACCCGGGAGATGTAACAACGCAAGAGTCCGGTACGCTTCTCTATGTCGCCCTGGGATAGCGATCTATCTTCCCTTAACTTCTTAAGACGTATTCCAATAACCATGGGCACATTCTTCCATAAAGCATCAACTGCGTCAATCATTAATATTGGTAGAATGTAGTTTTGCTTGGACCCTTGTTTGTAACCAATTGACAACCTCCCTCGTCCGTGCTATTGAGGGAGGCCCGGACATGGAACTCGAATGGCCAGGTTGGAGTCTGAGGTCACCCGCGAAATCGAGTGGATTCGAAGTGTTCAAAAGGGGGAGGGTGAAGCCTTCGGTCCCCTGGTTGAAAGGTACCAAGCGCGTATCTTTTCAATCGTGTTTCATGTGGTTCGCCGCCGTGACGAAGTCGAAGACCTTGCCCAAGAGATATTTTTCAAGGCTTTTCGCGCCATTCGAAGTTACAACTTTCAGTCTTCCTTCGCCACGTGGTTGTCCCGAATTGCGGTGAACCATTGCTACGACTATTTGCGCAAGGTTCGCGCCTCGCGTCTCAGCTACTACTCGGAGATGACGGAAGATGGGGCGCGAGAACTTGAGCGCAAGGCGGAAAGCCCTCAGTCGCGGGGGTTGGATCACGGAGAGAAGGTAGCCCTGAGGGATTTCGTCGGCAGACTCCTGGAGCGGGCGCCGGAGGATGACCGCATCATTCTAACCCTGAAGGAGCTGCAGGACTTCTCCGTGGAGGAGATTGCGGAGCTGCTGAAATTGAAGCCAAGCACCGTCAAGGTACGCCTTCACCGTGCCAGGAAGAGGATGCTGGGAGACCTGGAGCGGTGGCGGCAAGAGGGAAAATAGGCCATGGATTGCAAAGAGGTTCGGGATCTGGTCACTGAGTTGTGGGGCGGAGAGTTGTCTGCGGAGACGCGCGACCACGTGAGCAAGTGCGCGGGGTGCGAGCGGTTTTTGCGTGACGCGCATCTGGCGCAGGCCGGCTTTCGCGCCTTAGCGGAGGAGGCGGTGCCGGAAGCCTCGCTCGGGTTTGCCTCCCGGCTCATTCGGCGGCTGCAAGAATGGGAAGAGAAGGGTGCGCGAAGCGAGTTTTTCGAGACGGTAGGCCGGCGTTTCGTTTATGCCACGCTTGCCTTGACGCTGGCGCTGCTTCTTAGTTTGGTGCTCCCCACCTCGGGGCCGGTCCGGGGAGTTGCGGGGGCCGACTTTCTCGGCTTGCAAAGCAACAATCAATCGGCGCAGCCCGACGTAATCGGCGGCGACCTTGGTGATTCACACGATTTGATTCCGGGCAGGCTGCCCGACTAAAGGCGGCTAAGGAGATCGATGAGCCGAAGAGCTTACCTCTATTTTGCGTTGACCTTCCTGCTGGGTGTGATCGTGGGGGGAACCTGCGTCTATTACTATGCCTGGAGCGCGGGCCACTGGCGGCGTCCCTTCAATAGACAAAGCTTCGTCACCCGCCTCAAGAGCGAGCTCGCCCTTTCCGACGCGCAAGTTGCACAACTGGAGCAGATCTTGGACGGGTCGACCCAGAAATTCAAGACCGCCCAGCAACAAGCGGATTCCGAATTAAATGCCATCCGAGAGGAGACGCGCAACGGAATTCGGCAAATCCTCTCGCCGCAGCAAGCCCAGAAATTCGATGAGCTGGTCCGCCGCTGGGATGAGCGGAGGAGACGGCTCTCTCGCTGAGTTTGACGCCGACGACCGACCACGGACGCGCGGGGACGGGACTACAGGCCTCTCTCACTCAAAACGGAACATCTTCGTCCGTGATTTCGGGTTCGGCAGGTGGCGGTGGCTCGGCGGCGGGCGGCTTTTCCACGGGGGCGTGCTCGGCCGGCGGCGGGGCCGCTGCGGCTGTCGTGGCTGCCACAGGCCGATCGCTATCCCCCTTTGAGCCTAACATCTGCATGCCGCGCGCGATAATCTCGTAGGCAGTGCGCTTATTTCCAGCCTGGTCTTCCCACTGCCGGCTGCGGATGGTTCCCTCGATGTAGACCTGCTTGCCTTTGGTAAGGTATTGCCCGCAAATCTCGGCCAGCTTGTTCCAGGCGACGATGTTATGCCATTCGGTGTGCTTCTGTTGCTCGCCGCTACGGTCTTTGAAAGATTCATCCGTGGCCAGACTGAATTTGGCCACGGCTGAGCCGCTGGGTGTGTACTTCACTTCCGGGTCCTTCCCGAGGCGGCCAATCAGGATTACTTTATTAACGGAGCCAGACATAGGAACCTTCCTCTCGCGACCCGCGTTCAAGCACTACGCACGCGGGTTGTCATGGCCGGGCAGCACAGGGCCTTCCCCAGCTTGGGGTCAGTTGGAGCGCCGCGCCACGTTATAGCCCAGCTTCTTGAGTCTTTGGCGCGCCAAATCGGCCTCGCGGGAGTTGGGATACTGCCCAATCAGGGAACGCAATTCCCGCAACCCGGCGCTCCTCTCGCCCAACTCGAGCAGTGCAAACCCCTTCTTGAGCTGTGCTGCCGCGGCTTTGTTACCTTGGGGGTACCTTTCGATGCACTTATCGTATTCCGCGATCGCGTTCTTGTAATTCTTCTGGATGTAATAACTGTCCCCGATATAGAACTGAGCGTTCGAAGCCCTGTCCGTCTCACCGTAATAGTGGAGATAATCCTGAAACGCCTGAACCGCCAGGTCGTATTGCCCCCCGTTGTAGTAACTCAGGCCTGAGTTGTATAGGCTATCCGGATCGGGAACATTTACCGGGGGTTTCAATTCGCCGCCCGGCGCAGGAGCAGCCGTGCCCGGCGCAGCACCCGCACCCGGCGGGGCAGGGGCAGCTTGGCTGGGGGCGCTCAAAGTCTGGATAATATTCTGAGTCTGCGCCAGTTGCTCGCCCAGCTTGCCGATCCGCGACTTGGCTTCCTCCAAGCTCTCGCTGAGGGCTTGAATTTGAGTGGTCATGGAATCGAGGCGGGCATTGGAAGTAGCCAGGTTCTTCTGCGTGGCGTCGCGCAGATCGTCCATGTTGGACTTTATCTTGTTGACGTTATCGCTGGCCTGTTCGACCAAAGTCTTCAACACCGCGGTCTGGGTGTCGACGGTTTTTTGGAGGTTTTGCACGGCCTGTTGCAGGGCGTCCAATTGCTGCATCATCAGGAGCGTCTCTTTGCTGACCGCATAGCCGGGCTGCGCTCCGGCAACCAGAAGGCTGATGATGAGCAGAGTCAGATGAGCATACTTTTTCAAGGGGCGTCACCCTCGCTGTTTAAAATGAACTCTCGCCAGTGTACTCTCTTGATGGCGCGTGGGTCAACTGGCAGGGATGCAAGGTAGTGTCCTATATGGGATGTAGGGCCGGGGCTTGCCCCAATACTGTTCACTTAGTGTTTCTGATGTGTACAACCGCCTCAATGCGCTCATTGCTCAATTCCTGGTGCCTCCGTAGCGGAAATTTGTTTGCTAGCCGCCGCACTC
>Ga0326727_10012355_pt1 | contig 19476 bp, 15 predicted proteins | sample MB2enrmetagenome_FD_207643 | JGI IMG/M metagenome (GOLD analysis project Ga0326727, IMG submission 207643) | Lab enriched peat soil microbial communities from McLean, Ithaca, NY, United States - MB29MY | ecosystem: Environmental > Terrestrial > Soil > Wetlands > Peat | place: USA: New York...
TGCCGGCGACCGCCGAGACCAAGGGCATCGTTAACGCCCGCACCCTGGCGCTCCTCAAGCCCGGGGCTATCCTCATCAACACCGCGCGCGGCCCGGTGGTGGACGAAGCCGCTCTCGGAGCCGCACTTGCTTCCGGCCGGCTGGCAGGGGCCGGATTGGATGTGCTGCAACAGGAACCCATACGCCTGCCCCATCCGCTGACCGAATTTGAGAACGTGGTCTTCACTTGCCACTACGCCTCGCTGAGCGAAGAAGCCTACGCCAGCCTGCGCCAGCAGGTGTCAGAGCAGACGGTTCAAATTTTACACGGTGAGTTCCCGAAGAACCTGGTGAACGTCCGGGTGAAAGATCTACCCCAGTGCCGCTTGAGAAAAGGCAACGGATAGCGGCTAAGTAATCGGAAGTTTGATGGCACTGTGGAGCCGGGCGGTCTTTCGTTGCAGCCTTTGCAGGCGGTGGGTAAATCGCTCGGGGTGGGGCGAGGGGGAAGGCTGCTCGCGCAGGCGTTCGAGGGCGGCGAGCGTGAAATCCATCGCGCATTTGGGATCGCGCTGGTGGTGCTCGTAATGAATGGCCAACTCCTCGAAGGCTTCCAGGGCCAATGGTGACGCCCGCCGCGTGAGTTCGAGCCAAGTCTCCAATGCCAATTCGTGTTGGCGCTGGCGCTTGTACTGCAAGGCCAACTGATGCAGCGCGCGGGCCTCGATTTCTTCCGGCAATCCGCCGGAGAGCGCGCGCTGGCAGGTTGCGACCGACTGTTCGCGCGAGCCCGCGGTCTCAAACATGCGGCTGAGGCTGAAGAGGTCCACAGGAGAGTCGAGCGTGGTGGCGTCACCCACCGCCCGCGCCAACTCCACGGTGACGGCGGCGAGCGTCATGATATCGAGTGCGTTGTGGTAGAACACCGGTTGCAGGCCGCGTGCGTCCCCCGTGCGCAGGTAATCAAAGTAAATGCCGGGGATTTCCGAGCCCGCAACGTCGCCCTCGCGCTCGATGCCCAGCACCGCGCTCTCCAGGTCAGTGAGCTTGCAGCTTTCCAGGCGCAGCCTCCACAGCCGCCGCGCCGGGTGCAGCGCATCCAGGTGCATTAATCGCCCGAAGGGAGACTTCAGCCGTGCCAGCGCGTAGCGCGTTTCCAGCAGCGGCACATCGAAGGTCTTGCCGTTGTACGTCACCAAGCCCTCGAAGGAGTCCAGGATTTCCGCCAGGGCGCACAGGACGGCTTTCTCTTCCGGATAATCCCGCAGAAAGAATTGCCTGACTATAAATTGCGTTCCCTCCACCGTGCCAATGCCAATGAGGAAAGCGCAGGTGCCGGTGCCGCCCGCCAGGCCTGTGGTTTCCGTGTCGAGGTAGACGAGCCGCTCCGGCGCGGGCAGGGCGGCTCGGGGCAAAAGCAGATTCAGCGGGGCGAGGTCGGCGGCGGAGATGTCGCCGATGCGTAGCTTGCCGTAGGGTCTTCCGAAAGGGAAAGCCTGCCGGGCCAAGAAATATTCGCCTAAATCATTTTTCGCCAGGACGCCTTCCACATATTCTTCGATGCCTTTGGCCGCTCGCTGCGCGGGAAGCGGGCGCGGGCCGGGCGGCTTCTCCATGCGGCGCAGATACTCCAGCGTCTGCTCGAGCTCGCGATCGGGGTCGCGAGGCTGCGAGGCCTTCTTGAGCTGGCGGAGTTTTTGATCGAGGTTCACTTGCTCACCGATTTGGGGATGTAGGGGCGGTTCGCGAACCGCCCCTACGACTAATCTCTGCCAACTATCCGTCGCAACAACTCCAGCGCCACTTCCTTCCCTTTTTCCCCGATTTCCCCCACGGGGCCCACACACGAGGGGCAACCTGAGGGGCATGGGCACTCCGAGATCAGCTTATGAGTTTTCTCCAGCAACGAGTCACTCATGCGAAAGAGGGGCTCGCTCAGCCCCACGCCTCCGGGGTAGGAGTCGTAGAGATAGATGTTGGGCTCGAAAATCTTTCGCACTACGGTGCGCTTGCCCGGCTGTCCGCCCTCGGATTCAGGCTCCTCGGAGACTTCCAGTTCGGCATTCTCACCCACGGAAGTTCCCAAATCACGAGCGTCGCACATGACGAGCAGGGTGGCAATAGCGCCGAGGGCGTTCGCCAGGCCGTTCACACCGTCGAGCCGCTCGGTGGAGTTGTAAGGCAACGCCTCCATCATGGGGCGCGGCAGCGTCAACCAAAACGCCGTGGTGTGCATTTCCTGTTCGGGCAGGGTGAGTTCCCCCGACCCCACATTGTCCATGGTGTAGAACTTTATCTTCTTGAATCCCACTACCTGCGTGTTCACCTGAACTTCCCCATGATTCTTGCGCGCGGCTCCGGCCGGAGCGGAGTCAAACGTCTCGAGGATTTTGATCTTGGTGTAGGAAATGGCGTCGGTAAAGTATTCGGAATCCACCTGGTGGACGTAGGCCTTGCGGTCGTCGTAGTCGAGGCGCTCGACGTGGTACTGCACGCCGTCCTGGATATAGATGGCCTTTTCGTGCAGCGTGGTGAGGGCGCTGGAGAAGTCCGTCTCGCCGATCACGTGCGGCTCGTGCGTGTTGTCGACAATCACAAAGTTGTCCGAGGAAACGGAGCGCAGGCTGAGGGCGTCGGCGGGATAGCTTTCCGAGACCCAGTGCCAGCCGTCTTGGGTGTGGTGCAAAAACCCGGTTTCCTCCAGATGCTGGCAAAGCCGCCCAAGGTCGAGCGCGCCAAACTTCTCCTCCTCGCGCAGGGGCAACTCAAATGCCGCGCATTTCAAGTGATTAAGCAGTATTAAAAGATTGTCAGGGTTCACGTAGCCGTGCTCGGGCGAGCGGCCGAAGAAGTACTCCGGGTTCTGCACCATGAACTGATCGAGCGGGGCACTCGAAGCGACGAGCACGGCGGCCGACGTCCCCTGCCGCCGCCCGGCGCGGCCGGCGCGCTGCCAAGTGGAGGCGATCGTGCCGGGGTAGGCAGCGAGCAGAGCCACATCGAGGCTGCCCACATCGATGCCGAGTTCGAGAGCGTTGGTGGCCACCACCCCGCGCAAGCGGCCGCTGCGCAGGTCGCGCTCGATTTCCCGGCGCTCCAGCGGCAAGTAGCCACCACGGTAACCGCGCACCGCCTGCGGCCCACCCGGTTGCTGGGAAAAATCCTCCTGAAGATAAGTCACCAGAATTTCCGTGGCTAGTCGGCTGTTGGCGAAGATGATGGTCTGAAGCCCGCGCGAGAGGAAGGTTTTGGCCAGGCGCCGCGTTTCATTCAAGTACGACCGGCGAATGCCCAATTGCGGATTGACCACCGGGGGGTTGTAGCAGACGAAGTACTTCTCCGCCGCGGGTGCGCCGTTGTCGTCGATGAGCGTTACGTCTTCTTCCAGAATGCGCGTGGCGAGCTCCTGGGGATTGGCAATCGTCGCCGAGGTGCAAATGAACTGCGGGCTGCTTCCGTAGAAGCGCGCGACGCGTTTGAGCCGGCGCAAAACATTGGCCAGGTGACTGCCCAGAACGCCGCGATAGTAGTGCAGCTCATCGATCACCACGTAGCGGAGGTTTTCAAATAGGCGCTGCCACTTGGTGTGGTGCGGCAGGATGCCCGTGTGCAGCATGTCGGGGTTGGTGATCACCAGATTGCCGCGGGCGCGAATGGCTTTGCGCGCGTCCTGCGGCGTGTCGCCGTCGTAAGTAAAGGTGCGCACTTCGTCGCCGAGTTGCTCGGTCCAGCGATTGAGTTCCACCAGTTGGTCCTGGGAAAGGGCCTTGGTGGGAAAAAGATAAAGGGCGCGCGCCTCCGGGTTTTCAATCAGGTCGCTCAGGATCGGCAGATTGTAGCAGAGCGTTTTGCCCGACGCCGTGGGCGTGACCACCACCAAGTTCTTGCCCTCGCGAGCCAGGGTGAAGGCCAGCGCCTGGTGCGTGTAGAGCGAGGCAAAGCCGCGCGCCTTCAGAATCTCCACCAAGCGGGCAGAAAGGGACGAGGGGAAAGGCGCCACGCGTGGTTCGCGTGCGGGAAAGTGGCGGATGGCCGTCACCCCGCCCTGGGCGCGCGAGGCGCGGAATTTCTCCTCGATTTCCTTGAGCGCGCTTTCCACTGGGGCGAGGTCGTGCGCCCGGAAGCTTGCCAGGGCGTCGGGTTTGGGTTCCATCCTGGGTTCCTTATGATCGGTTCATCGGGCCATCGGGTCATCTGGTGAACTGAAACCAATTCAGCTTGAGCAGTTCCTTGTTCACCCGATCATCGGATCATCCGATCTCCCGATATATATTCGCCTTTTATTCGCTCACTTTACCACACTCGAGCGACGCCTCCAAGCCATGATCGCGGGCAGGGAGCGCCGCAGCGAAGAACTGAAACGAGGCGGGTACGGAGTCAACCTGTCAAGCAATGCAAAAATGTTACTTTCGTTCAATTGACTTTGTCTTTTCATAATATGATAATTCCGCCTGAGAGAGCGAAGATCTGCTTGGCGACGGAAAGGTTCTGGCATCATATAGCCTTCAGCGAGGGTCTATGGCCACGATCACGAATCATGTCCTGAAATCCACAGCGCTTTCCCGGGAGTTGCTTCTGGGCGCGTACCGAACCATGTACACGTCGCGCCGCGTGGATGACAAAGAGATCCAGCTCAAACGACAGAATCGAGCTTTCTTTCAGATCAACGGGGTGGGGCACGAATGCATGGGCGTGGCAGCGGCGCTCCACCTAAAGCCGGGGTATGACTGGTTCTACCCCTACTACCGCGACCGGGCATTTTGTCTTCAAATTGGCATGACGCCTTACGAGATGCTGCTGGCTTCCGTGGGAGCGAAGGACGATCCTGCCTGCGGCGGCCGGCAGATGCCTTCGCATTGGGGATCGAAGAAACTGCACATCATCACGGGCTCAAGCCCCACGGGAACGCGCATCTGGCATGCGGTTGGCTCCGCGGACGCAAGCTGGTATTTCTCGCACATTCAGGAGGCGGCGGAACTCGCTTCCAGTTTTCACGAGGACGAGATTGCTTACATCTCCTTAGGCGATGGCGCTTCGAGCGAAGGGGAATTCTGGGAGTCGCTGAATTGGGCCTGCGGCCGAAAGCTTCCCGTCCTTTACGTGGTGCAAGACAACGGCTACGCCATCTCCGTACCGGTGGACGTGCAAACTGCGGGGGGGAAGATTTCCAGCCTGGTCCGGAGTTTTCCCCATCTGCTGACGCTGGAATGCGATGGCACGGATTTTCCTGAGAGTTACGCGACGGCGGGCAAGGCCGTTCAATACGTGCGGCAGCACAAAGGACCGGCGCTGATTCATGCCCACGTCGTGCGCCCCTATTCTCATTCGCTTTCCGATGACGAGCGGCTCTATAAGCCGGAAGAAGTGCGTCAGGAGGAGGCGAAGCGTGACCCCGTAACGCGCCTCGCCAGGCTCCTGGCGGAGGAAAAGGGGGTTACGGAAAAGGAGTTGAAGGAAATCGCGGCGGCCGTGGAGCACGAAGTCCGCGAGGCGGCCGACTTGGCCCTGGAGGCCGAGGCGGCCTCTCCAGAAACCGTTCTTCAGTATGTTTACTCCCCCACCGTGGATCCCACTTCCGAGCACTTTGATCATCCGCCGAGGTTTCACGGCGAGCCCAAGACGATGGTGGATCTCATCAATATTTGCTTGAAGGATGAAATGGCGCGCGATCCGCGCATTGTGGTTTTTGGTGAGGACGTTGCCGACTGTAGTCATGAAAGCGATTTGGCCAAAGTGAAAGGCAAGGGCGGGGTCTTCAAAGTCACCCATGGTTTGCAGAGGCAGTTTGGCAGCACGCGCTGCTATAACTCCACGCTGGCGGAGGCCGGCATTGTGGGCCGCGCGGTGGGTATGGCCATACGCGGTCTGAAGCCGGTGGTGGAAATTCAATTTTTCGATTACATCTGGCCGGCGATGATGCAAATCCGCGATGAACTGACCATGCTGCGCTGGCGGTCGAACAACGCCTTCTCCTGCCCGGTGGTCATTCGGGTGCCGATTGGCGGCTACCTGGCGGGGGGCGCCATCTATCACAGCCAGTCGGGCGAATCGATCTTTACCCACCTGCCGGGGCTGCGTGTGGTCATGCCGTCTACGGGGCTCGACGCCAACGGCCTGCTGCGCACCGCCATCCGCTGTGACGACCCGGTGTTGTTTCTTGAGCCCAAGCACCTGTATCGCCAGACGCACAACCGCGCCCCCTACCCGGGACCGGACTACATGATCCCCTTCGGCAAAGCCAAGCTGGTGCGCGAGGGGACGTCGGTGACGATTGTGACTTACGGTTCGCTGGTCATTCGCGCCGTGCAGGCAGCCAAGACTCTGGAGCAGGATGGAATCCAGCCGGAGATCCTGGATCTGCGCTCACTGAATCCCTACGATTGGGAGTTGATTGCGGCTTCGGTGAAAAAGACCAACCGCGTGCTGGTTCTTCACGAAGATAATATTTCCTGGGGTTATGGCGCGGAAATTGCCGCACGCATTGCCGACGAACTCTTTGCGTTTCTCGATGCGCCTGTGCGCAGGCTGGCGGGCAAGGATGTTTTCATCCCTTACCATCCTGCCCAGGAAGACGCCGTGCTTCCCCAACCCGCGGACGTGGTGGAGGCGGTAAAAGCGCTGGCGGCTTATTGAGGGTGGGCATTCCCGGGGTCAGTGCAGGGGATTAACCGATCCCCAGCTCATCAATCTTTTCCAGCGGCGTCCCGCATCGGCGGCAGATGACCGCGCCACAGTCTCCACACACCAGAGGGTCTGCCACTTCCACCTGGCAAGCAGGGCAGTAGAGAGACTCGCGCCCGCCGTTCTTTAATTCAGCCATTCGTTTCCCCGAAAACATCCTGATTATGCCGACAGCCTTTTTCTAAAGCAAATGGCTCTTATGGTCGTCGGGGGCCGAGTAGGGTCGGTTTCCTCAAATGGTCTGTCCCTCGCCGATGATCGGTGAGGAACTGTCGTAAGACCTCCTGAACCTCGTCGAGCTTTCCGGCAAAAAAGTGGTCAGCGCCCTCGACCCAGTGAATCTGTTTGGGCTCGGCGAGCGTGCGATAGAGTTCCGAAACTTGGGCGACCGGACCGAATTCATCACGGGTTCCCTGGAGAATCAATTTGGGCTTGCGGACATCAAGGAGAAAATCGAAGTTGAGCGAGCTCACGGGAAGTCCCAGGCCCACCAGCGTGGAGACGCGCGCGTCGGTAGCTCCCACCGCGAGGCCTACCCACGATCCAAAAGAGAATCCCATTAAACAAACCGGTAATCCCGGGAAATGCGCCGCGAGGTAGTCAAGGGCCGCGAGAACGTCTTCCCGTTCGCCGTCGCCCCCGGTGAAAGTTCCCACGCTCTTGCCCGCCCCACGGAAATTGAACCGTAGGGTGGGGAGACCTGAGAGGAGTGCGGCCTTGGCAGCGCGAAACACCACCTTGTTGTGCATGGTGCCGCCGTACAGAGGGTGTGGATGGCAAACCAGCGCCACCTGGCGAGGAGTGACCTGCGGGTTCCATTCCATTAGTGCTTCCAGTGGTCCGTCAGGGCCGGAAATAAAAGTGCGGTCGATTTTCGTAATTCACCTCGGCGGCGGGTTGCGCCGGCGGCCGGATGTCACAGCCGGTGGCCTCGTGTCTCAGCAGATAGTGTAGAATGAAGACGGTATTGGCGTCACCCTCGGGATGCGGGAGGGGTGAGTTACGGGCAAAAGGCTCGACCTTCGTTTCCCTGCACGAGCTGCTGAAATCCAAAGCCGCCACCGCAACACGCAGGAGATCCTTATGCGCTACCTAAGTCTCCTCGGGCTTCTCGGTCTATTAGGCTTGTTGGGGGTTGCAAGGCATCAGCCCGCCCTCTTCGGGCTCTTCGGGTTGTTTGGGCTGTTTGCGTTATGGTCTCGCCCAGCCGGAAAGCCTTGAAGTGAAGCAAGCGTAGCGCGGACCGATTCGGTCCGCGGCTTTTTGTTGTCAATAGGGGACGAACCGCAGACCCTTCGAAACAGGTCTGCGCAGCGCCCGCTGGATGGGCTGACTCCCCCCAACCTACCCCTGCCTCAGAAGTCTAACGCCGCGCGGATGAGGCGACAGGTAGCGTCCCAGATGTCGAAAGGAAGGCGCCCTTTTTGCGTTACATGGGGATAGAGGGAGGGGCACGGTTCTCGTAGTGACCAAGGCTGAACTGGCGAGGTGCTTTCATTAGAAGAATACTCCTTTTCCTATTCTTGCTGGCTGCGGTGGGTTCAGCCTATTACTTCTTTGTGTATAGGCCGGCGCACACCCTCCCTGTCGAGGCCGCCTACGTGCTGCCAGAAAGCGTCGAGGTGGTAGACACGCCTGCCGAGGTGCGGATCGTTGTGGGCTCCCTAAAAAGTGGCGACCGCGTTGAGATCACCAAGCGGACTCGCAACTGGGCGCAAATCCGGACGCCCGGCAACGTGACGGGTTGGGTGGAGAACACTGACCTGGTCGATTCCCAGACTTACAAAGGCGGCCAGAAACTGCTTCGTGATCTGCTCAATATTCCCGCGCAGGCAGAAGGCCACACGGGCGGGGTGGTGAACCTGCGCCTTGAACCCTCCCGGGACGCCGCCCAGCTTGCGCAGTTGCCGGAAGACTTGAAGGTGCAGGTTTTTGGTCGCCGGTTGGTGGACCGTCCCACGCCCGAAGGGCAGCCTTCCGCGGCCAAGGTGCGGGACGCGTGGTATCTGATCCGCGCCGACGCCCGCGCCGGTTGGGTGCTAGGACGATTCGTAGCCCTGGACATTCCCGAGAAGCTTGCGCCGTATGCCCAGGGCACGAACCTGGTGGCTTGGATCGTCCTCACTACGGTCGATGATGAGGGCCAGCCGGTGCCGGAGTATCTTACGGCAGACCGCGTGGGCACTCAGGATGTGGACTTTTCTCACATTCGAGTATTTACCTGGTGGGTCAAGAACCACAGATACGTGACGGCCTACGTGGAGAGCAACTTGAACGGCTACTTTCCGATTCGCGTGGCTGTAATAAATGGTGTTCACTACTTCCGCCTCCGGTTGATGGATGATCAAGGCCAGAAATACCAGAAGGTATATAGGCTGTTTGATACCATCACTCGCACGGTCGGAACGGTGCCGGGTTGGGAAAGCGATGCGCTGCCCGCGTCGCCAGCGTCCCATCACCACCAACCTTCCGGGCGGGGAAGAAGTTGAGCTCACCCATGGAGAAAGGCTCAGGAATTCCAAAAAGCCCCGGGTTTTACCGCAGGCTGATCCGTTGGTGGTTCGCGCTCGCCGGGCGAAAAATCCGATTGCTACAGGCCGGGGACATGGCCGCGGAAGGTCCGGCCTTGTTCGCGGTGGGTCAGTTGGCGGGCTTCTTGCAGGCATTGGTCCTGTCGGCGGGGATCGAGCGCCGGGTCCATTGCTTACTACCGCGAGGTCTCGTCCATGGTCCGCTCGCCCGATTCTTAGCTCGCCGCCTGGGCGCCATCCTATATGAGGGTGAAAGGCCGGCTTCTGAGGCGACCTTGCGGGAGGCCATCGATGTCCTGGCAAGCGGCGGCGCGCTGGTGGTGTTCGCGGATCAAAGCGCGGCCGGGCAGGCCGCTGCCGGCGCGTTGGCCTCCACCGCCGCGGCAGTGGTTTGGCGCGCGGAAGCGCAGCACTTGGGGCGCCGCGTCACGGTGCACCCCGTGCACCTTTTCCTGCCGGAATCAGCGGCACAATCGCGCGAGATCCTAATCTATGTTGACTCGGTAGTGGTTCGCCCGGAAGGCCGGCCCGCGGCGCAATCACAGGACGCCGAAACGCAAGCCTTTGCCGGAGCGCTCGAATCGAGGTTTCGAGAAAACGCCTTCCAGCTTCGGCCGGCGGACTTGGTATATTTCCTCGCGGATCTTGAGGAGGTCTTGCGAACCGATTTGCAGGAAGACTGGGAGTCTCGCCCGGACTGGAAACAAGACACCGAGGGCTTTGTGTTGAGCCGGTTGGTGACGGAGTGTGTGAAGCAGACGAATTACCTGAATCCCGGACGGCTGGTTACCTTGCGCAAATCCTTGGACGACTACCGCCGCCTCCAGAAGCAATGCGCGTTGCGGGAACTGGAAGTGGAGGGGGCGGGCTCCGTGCTGCGCTCGGGATGGCGACGTACCCTCATTTGGTTCGAAACGCTGCTGGGCCTCCCGATTGCTCTCTACGGGTTGCTGAATCACTTGGTCATCGGGTTGGTGCTCTTCCTGGCAGGATCGTTCAAGCGGGACAATCCTCGCGCCCGTACCACCGAGTGGACACTTCGCGGCGCAGTGACGCTGGGTTTGTATGCCCTCCAAGTTTTCCTGGTGGCACATTGGCGGGGCAGGGCCGCGGCGGGATATTATGCGCCGACGTTACCGGTGTCAGGCGCCTACCTGTGGAGATACGTAGGGTTGGTCCGGCCCCAGGCGCGTGTGCTGTTTATTTCCCTCACCATTCCCGCATTGACGAGGAAAATCAAACGCCTGCGACATGCGCTCCTCGAAGCACTTGACCAGACGCTGATGTCCTACGAGGAGAGAGCGGGCGTGCCGCGCTGAGATTCGCGAGCGGCCGGAAGGGCGGGGCTTTAGCCCCGCCGCAGACGCGGCTATCAATATTCTCCCGTTTCGCGCCCCGCGCAGCTTGCAGCCGGTCGCGGCGGCGACCGCGGGACACCGGAATAATGAGGAAGCCATTGTAACCGCGGGGCTGAAGCCCCGCCCTTCCCCTCATTGATTAGAAATCCCGGTGCCCCTCGATTTCAGGAGGCGCTTACCCATCCTGCGAGGCCGACGTGACACTCTTTCTTACTGAATCCGACGTCCGTGAGCTCCTGCCGATGGAGCGCGCGCTGGAGTGTGTGGAAGCGAGCTTTGTGGCGCAGGGCAATGATCGCGCCATCAACCGTTCGCGCGAACGCATCCTGTTGCCCCACGTATCCTTACATTACATGGCGGGAGCGTTGCCCGATTCGCAGCATATGGGGATCAAGATCTACGCCGCCACGCCTGAGGGCGTTCGATTTCTCCTTCTGCTTTTCGACACCGTGAGCGGCCGGCTGCTCTCCTTGATGCAGGCTGACCATCTGGGGCGCATTCGTACCGGGGCTGCGAGCGGCATCGCGACCAAGTACCTGGCGCGCGCGGATGCCTCCCGGGCGGCGGTGATAGGCACGGGCAGGCAAGCGCGCACGCAACTCCAGGCCATCGCCCAGGTCAGAAAGCTCGCGGGGGTCAAAGCCTTCAGCCGCAATCAAGATCGCCTGCATGCCTTCTGCCGTGAAATGTCGGAGGAGCTCGGTGTCCCTGTGGAACCTGCCTCCAGCGCCGGGGAAGCAACCCGCTTCGGAGATATCGTGAGCACCGCGACCACCGCTCAACAGCCGGTGTTGCAAGGCGAATGCTTGCAGCCCGGAGTACACATTAATGCCATTGGGGCCAACATGGCCAATCGCCGCGAGCTTGATGACGAGGCAATACGCCGTGCCACTCTCATCGCGGTGGATTCTTTGGACCAGAGCCGGAAGGAATCGGGGGACCTGATTCAGGGGCTGGCGAATCTGGGGAGAGGATGGGATCGTGTCGTCGAGCTGCACTCCGTTGTGGCCGGAAAGCACCCCGGGCGGTCGGCGGCGGACCAAATCACGCTCTTCAAATCACACGGAATCGCCTTGTGGGACGTGGCCGTCGCGGGCTTTGTCTACCAGCAAGCTTTGCAACAAGAAAAAGGGAGAGAATTGGAAATTGATTAACCTGAGTTTTCTCAATGAAAAGACTCATTTCATGCAGTGTTTGGGCGATTATCTTGCTCCTTGCCGCTGTGGTTGTTCATGATTACGGCTGAAAATCTACGAGAATGAATGACCCGCCCCATTGGGCTCCGGGCTGGTCACTCGTCACTTTTCATTCGTCACTGCTTCTCAGAGCGTTCCGGCTCGATCTCGATCTTCTTGGCCGTGATTTCCCCGCTTTCCGCCAGATCACCCGCCACCGATATCCTTAACCCCGTATGCAGATCCTGGGCGGTGCCCAGGCTCCCGTCCTTTTTTCTGATTTCAGTTTTGTCGTTGTAAAGCACGTGGAAGATCATGTTTTCACCGCTGCTGACCGTTAGTTTATCCGCAGTTTTTTCGGTGATTTTACCTTCCAACGTAAAATTCATTTCTTGAGCGGAGGCAGTGGGCATTGCCGCTGGGGGAGCGGTGAAAGTCGGGCGGGGGAATTGCAAAGTGCAAAGTAGAAAGCCAGCAAGGACGGCGACACTGCGCATAACCATGGGCGAATTCCTCCCCTGATGGAAACATGTATTCTACCGCTACTTGCGCTGCAAGTCATGATTGCGGTGAGGAAATCTTCCTCGACAGGATTCCTCGCCAGGCCGAACTGTTCTTGTCGAGCGGTTGGAAGAGTGGTGAAAAGAAATGCTCGGAGCGGAGCTCGGGCAACGCAGTGCTACCCTGCCTATTTTATGGGTCCGTTCGGTTGGGGGAAATTAATACCCAGAATCTTGGCAACCTCCCTCGCGTACTCGACTCCCACTTCACCTGCGCGCGGCGTGCCCTCCCGGCCAACCCAAACGACTTTGAAGACCCCGGAGTTTTTCCCCAGCAGGGGCTCTACCTTTACCTGCATCCCCACTTTTAGCGGGATACGAGTCTTCAACTTCGCGCCGAACTTGCTGACCGTTACAATCTTGGCGTTCTCCGCAAAAGGCACGTGGTTGGCCAGCATGCCTGAAATCCTTACCGGGCACCCAATATTCACGCGCACGCTACGGCGTCCCGGGAGGGAACTGGTCGTCTTGGGCATGGTGCACCTCTTTAGATGCTTTGCCTGGCGGGCGTTAAAAAGCCGCAACCGGGCAATACGAAGCAAACCGCTTTCGAGCTTGCCTATAGTTTAGCATAGCCGGCTCGCCAGGACGACGGGAAGCAGATTGTCGCCGGGAGGCTGGCCGGGGTGGGAAATCAGCCGGTTTCTTCATGGCGGATTCAGTATAGACTTAACGCATTGAGGATACCCCTCAGTGTCCTGGACGCGAAAAGGAGGGCCTTCCCGGCGATGCGAGCGGTAGTGCAGCGGGTCAAGGGTGCGGAAGTCCGAGTAGGCGAAGAAATTGTGGGCCGGATTGGGTTCGGCTTCGTCGTGCTGGTGGGAGTGGGGAAGGACGACACGAAAGCAACCGGCGAGGCCTTGGCGGAAAAGATCGCGAACCTCCGGGTTTTTGATGACGACCAGGGGAGAATGAATCGATCACTGCTGGAAGCTGGGGGGCAAGCGCTCTGTGTGTCGCAGTTCACGCTCTACGGCGATTGCCGAAAGGGCCGGCGCCCGAGTTACGACCAAGCCGCGGCTCCCGATCAAGCTCTGCCCCTCTACGAAAGTTTCGTTGAATCCCTGCGCAAACGGGGAATCGCCACGGAGACGGGGCGGTTCCGCGCCATGATGGACGTGGAACTGGTCAATGACGGGCCGGTGACTTTGTTACTCGATTCGGATCGGTTGTTTTGAAAATGTCTGGGCAGGAAGCGCCGAGGAGGGTGCGCGCCACAAATTCCTAGAGTGCAATCTCCATTACTTCAAATGCCGCGCGGGTGTTGGGGAAACGAGCCCGGGCGCGTTCCTGTATGGCATCAATGGCGCGATCGTCGCGGTCGGGGTCATGGTGGAAGAGGATCAACTCTTTGACCCCGCTTTCCAGGCATACCTTCACCCCTTCGTCCCAGGTACTGTGACCCCAGCCTTTCTTATCACGCCCGATTTGGGAGCGTTCATACTGGGAATCGTAGATCAGGATGTCGGCCCTCCGGCAGATCTCGCGCAGGGTACGATCGCTTTGGGGATCTCCCGGCTCGTTGTCGGTGGCAAAAACGATCGATTTTCCGTTGTTCTCGATGCGAAAACAAAGACACCCCTGGGGATGGTTAATGTGGGCAGGCTGAATGCGAAAATCGTCCAACTGGAATGCCTCGGTGGCGACTTCCGTGTAGCTGCGCTTCGCGCGCATGGCGGTCATATCCACGGGGAAGTAGGGGTTGGTCATTTGCCCCCCCAAAGCCTCCTCCAGAGAGCCTTCATGAGGCCGGAAGGAGTAAATGTGGAATTGATTGGCCTGATTATAAAGCGGAACGAAAAAGGGCAAGCCTTGGATGTGGTCCCAGTGAAAATGGGTGATCAGAATGTTGGCGCGGATGGGGCGGCCTGCAAACTCCTTCATCAACGAGTTCCCGAGCATTCTCAGACCGCTACCACAATCGACGATGAGCAGGGAGCCTGCGTCCGAACGAAATTCCAGGCAGGGGGTGTTTCCTCCGTACCGCAGATTCTCAGGTTGCGGAGTGGGTATGGAGCCTCGCACTCCCCAAAACCTTAGCCGCATAGATAAGTCCTTTTTGGACCAAAAAAGGCGAGTTCCATTAATCCCTATATCAGATTCTTATGATTACGCCAAGTGGAAATTTAGATGAAATGAAAAAAGGCAGGTACAAAGAGTCCCCCCGAAATCTAGCCTCGCCCCCCGCCAAGCGGGCTTCAGCTTGCATTCCTGGAAAAGTATCAGGCAGAAGTGGCGCCGGGGATTTGGTGGCGAAAGAGGACCTTGATATCTTTGCGCCAGGAATCGTTTATTCCTATGAGAATAACTTCGATCTCACGATCGAAGCAACTCAGGAGTTTCTCCGTGGTGGAATGGAAGCGGAAGGCGGGTGAAACCAGATACAGCAGAGGAGGCGCAGCGGAAAGCACACAGTTCTGGAAGTATCCGAATTCTTGAAACTGATTGCGCTTCTGAAGCCAGTTCACGCGCAGCCAGTAATCCAGCCCTTGGAGTGGGAGATTGATTTCTTCCTGGACCTTGAGTTCCACCACCGCCAGCCGTCCCCGCCGCGTCGTCGTGAGAAGGTCAATGACCCCTCGATCGGTCCCTGAAAACGCCGGAACCTGCGGATACACATGCTCGGGCGAAAGCGCCGGATCAATCCGGGTGATGTCCTGGAAGAGGAGGCTTTCCAACCATCGCTCGGACTGAAGCCGGTAAAATTCGTGTCGAGGGTCGGGGCTATCCGCGCATCGAATCCTTTGAACCTCGCGGAGAAAGTTTCTGAACTCATCTTGGCTCGATTCGTCCAGCCGGCGAAAGCTGCCCTCGAGGCCGAAATAGATGCGCGGCGCCAGTTGACCCTCGAGGCGAGCCACTTCCAAACCCGCGATGCGCAGCGAGGAAAAAGTTCCGGCGGAGTCGGGAACGATTTTGATTCCCCCGCTCAGGCCGCCCAACAGGTCGTGGAATAGGCTGGCGTGGCTCTCCTTCAGCAACTCCGCCTGGCGTCGCGCCGCCAGCCGAGTCTCAACATTGCCGTAATCCTTCAGGTCGACCGGGGCGGGAGAGGGCTGGCCCACGCGCCATTCATAGATCTCTACGTTCAGGGCGCGGGGGTCAAGATACGCAGCCCGATGTGCAGTCACGCTGACGGCAGCGGGCGGCAGAAAGAGCTTCAGTTGCGTAATTGCCACCCTGTCTGCCCGGCTCCGCAGCCAATCCGACCAGATGAGGCCGAACGCCAGCACGCCGTCCGCGGCGGCGGTCCCTTCCTCTTCGCTCAACCCCAGGAACGCCCAGGCGGACCGGCCTTGCCTCGCCATCCCCCGGGTGTACCAGGCCGAAAAAGAGTGCTCGCGGTCGGAACGGTTGCTGACGCGTTCAAATTTCCACCCTCGATATTCTCGTTCCAGCAGGGCCGTAAGTTGCTGGCGGAACCCCGTGCGGCCGGCGGTGCGGCTCCCGCCTGCGGGCGCGCGCAACTCGCGAAACTCCAGCGTGGTGGTTTCGCGCCCCCCGGGCTTGCGCACGAAGACCCCGAAGCGGTCCCGGTCGCGGTAGGCCAACTCCTCGACGCGCCGGGAGAAGGATCTTTCTGAATTCCAAGCGCTGAAAATCAGTTTGCCGAATTGGATGGTCCACCGCCACTGCGCGGCGGTCAGGTCCATCAGTTCGACCTCGTTTTCCACCAACACGGGATGGCGAAGCTGTTGCATGAGAGCTTCGATTTCGCTTTGGAGTTCGAGGAGAAGTTCGGGTTGGGGGGAAGCGGGCATGGTTCGCGCCTGCCATTATAGCCGCAGGCGCTTGGTTGTGGCAGCTCGCCGGGGAGGGCCAGGGGTGCGCGGCATAGGAGTGAAAGCCGATCCCTCGGACGGAGCGCGGGCATCCTGCCCGCCCCGATTCCTCGGGGTCTCGTCCGCTGTGAAGCTATGAAGAAAAATCCGCTGTAGCGGCGCCGGTTTTTTCACAGCGTCACAGCGGGCAGGATGCCCGCGCTCCCTCCGCTTTTCACTTTTATGTCGCACACCCGGCCGGGCCGGACCTTTTCAAAGGCGACGCCTTGGACGGATGAGCCCTGCCGCGCCCGCTCCAGGGCGGGAGATCATTTCCTTCGGGCCATCTGGAGCAGACCCTCAATCGTGCGCACGCAGGCGAAAAAGGAGGGAAAGAGCGATTCCTGCCTCATCCGCAGCAGGCTACCGCCTCGGCAGGCGGGGCTTTGTGGAGGGCGGCGTCGTCCGCGCCCTCCCTCGACCAAACCGCGAGCAGGAGGACCGTGCCGGTGGGAGACACGTGGATGTAGAACGTACGGTCCCCGTCTTCGAGATCATAGAAGCCCTTGCGGCGCGGATCGGGGCTGGCGAACGCGCCCGCCCCAAGCAGGCAGCGCAGCCTGTCGACCGTCTCCGCCGTATGATGCCGGAGGTTATCAATCCGAAGTGGGCCACTCATTTTGAGTATCATCGGTCTCTCCCTTCGCTCGGAACCTGTATCTCTAAAGCTAACTACGTCGCGAAGAGCCGTTAAGTTTCAAAAAACTTGGCCCTTCCTTTCCGCTTCCAAACCTGAACCGGTTCCCTGTGAGAAAACGTGCTTGCCCTTCAAGCTCCTGCCCTCGACGCCGACGGGTTGGTTATCATTTCATTGGACGCGAATCAGGCCCGTCGGGTAGCCAGCTTGGCGAGAAAACCCGGGCAGGATTTCCAGTTGGCTTCGCAACGCGGCGACAGTAACATAGGCGAGGTTCCGTCGTCATTTGCAGACCGGCGCGAGAGGATGCACGCGCTCGATTTGAAGATGCAAGCATTTCTGCTGGTCAAGGAGGTTACATCACATGCGTTATCGGGAACTGGGCCGTACCGGATGGAAGGTTTCAGAAATAAGCTTTGGCGCTTGGGCCATCGGATCGATGTGGGGAAAGGTTGATGACAACGAATCGCTGGCGGCGCTGCATCGTGCCCTGGATCTGGGGGTCAACTTCATCGACACCGCCGACGTCTACGGCATGGGCCACAGCGAGCGGCTGATTGCGCGACTCAAGAAAGAGCGGCGTGAAACGATTTATGTTGCCACCAAGGCGGGCCGGCGGCTCTCTCCGCACAACGCGGACGGTTACAATCGGCAGAACCTGAAGCATTTCATTGAAGACAGCCTGCGCAACCTGGAAACCGATTGCCTTGATTTGGTGCAACTCCACTGTCCGCCGATCGAGGTTTATTACCGCCCGGAAGTTTTCGGCGCGCTCGACGACCTCACGAAGGAAGGCAAAATCCGCTATTACGGCGTGAGCGTGGAGAGAGTGGAGGAAGCTCTCAAGGCCATAGAGTTTCCCGGCGTTCAATCCATTCAAATCATTTTCAACATGTTTCGGACGCGCCCGGCGGAATTGTTTTTTCCGGAAGCGCAGCGGCGGCGGGTGGGAATCCTGGCGCGCGTGCCGTTGGCGAGCGGATTGCTGGCGGGCAAGATGACTGCGCAAACGGCGTTTGAGAGCGACGACCATCGCAACTTCAACCGTCACGGCGAGCTGTTCGATGTGGGCGAAACCTTTTCCGGTGTGGATTTCGAGGCCGGTTTGGCCGCCGTGGAAGAATTGCGCGAGCTCGTTCCCCCCGGCGCGACGCTGGCGCAACTCGCGCTGCGATGGATCCTGATGTTTGCAGCCGTGACCTGCGCCATCCCGGGAGCCAAGCGGCCCTCGCAGGCGGAAGACAACGCCCGCGCGGCTGACCTTCCGCCCCTGACCGATGCGCAGATGGCCAAAGCGCGCGAAGTTTACGACACTTACATCCGCCAACTCGTGCATCAACGCTGGTGAGCTTGTGGGCAGCGGTTAAGCCGGGTTTCTCCCCATGCTGGGAACCTTTGGGGGAGTTGGCGGAAGGGCGGGGTTTCACAGGTTGCGGAAAAACGCCTCCGTGCTGTCATTCTGAGCGAAGCGAAGAACCTCGGCATTTGTGGAATCAAGCAAATACAGAGGTCCTTCGTCGGCTCCGCCTCCTCAGGATGACACCATTGAAGCTTTATTCCGGAGCCTGTAAAGCCCCGCGCTTCCAAACCCGTCGTGAGAAATTTGGGTTAAACATTCGCATTCCAGGAACCAGACATGAGAAAACGCCTACTCCATATTTTCTTTTCCATCCTTTTTGTTCTCGCCATCGCGTGCGCGCAAGATACGTCGTACTCGCCGCAGCGCTCACAGATTCCCGGGCCCCCCACCAGCGCGGATTTCCCCAACTGGCTGGCCGACATCAAGCATTTGCGCATGGAACGGCGCATTCGCATTGGATATGATGATTCCGAATACCTCCGCCCGGAACTGGCTTGGACGCAGTCGAGCTTCATTCAGCCGCAGATGATGATTCACGACCGCTATTTCTACGATCCGGTGGCGGGCCAATACACGGTGGACCGTTATCTGGATGATTTAAAGCGCCGCTACGGAGGCATTGACAGCGTGCTGGTTTGGCAGTCGTACCCGAACATGGGCATCGACAACCGCAACCAGTACGACCTGCTGCGCGACATGCCCGGCGGCGTGGCGGGCGTGCGGCAGATGATCGCGGATTTCCACCGCCGCGGAGTGCGCGTGCTCTTTCCCGTGATGGTGTGGGACCAGGGCACGCGCGACGAGGGCGTGCCCAACTGGACGGCTACGGCGCGCCTGCTGGCGGAAGTCGGCGCCGACGGCGTGAATGGCGACACGCTCGACGTCGTCCCACGCGCCTTCCGCACCGCTTCCGACCAAACGGGTCATCCCATTGCGCTCGAGCCCGAGAGCCTGACCGTGGACCTCGGCCTGCCTTGGAACAACCTGAGTTGGGGCTACTGGGAATACCCCTTTGTGCCCATGATCAGCGAATACAAATGGCTCGAGCCGCGCCACATGGTGAACATCTGCCGGCGTTGGGGCCGCGACAAAACGGATGACCTCCAGTATGCATTTTTCAATGGCGTGGGATATGAGAGTTGGGAAAACATTTGGGGGATTTGGAATGAAATTACGCCGCGCGACGCGGAAGCGCTGCGGCGCATTGCGACCATCGAGCGCGCCATGGCTCCGCTGCTGGTGAGCGCGGATTGGGAGCCGCATACCCCCACGCTGCGATATGGCGTTTTCGCCAGCAAGTTTCCGGGGCAGGGCCGGACGCTGTGGACGCTGGTCAATCGCAATGAATATGACGTACCGGGCCGGCAAATCGAA
>Ga0326727_10012357_pt1 | contig 19473 bp, 10 predicted proteins | sample MB2enrmetagenome_FD_207643 | JGI IMG/M metagenome (GOLD analysis project Ga0326727, IMG submission 207643) | Lab enriched peat soil microbial communities from McLean, Ithaca, NY, United States - MB29MY | ecosystem: Environmental > Terrestrial > Soil > Wetlands > Peat | place: USA: New York...
TGAGGCGGTGCAGTTCCGCCTCAGCCCGCTTCAGGTCGTCGATATCGGTGCAGGTCCCGAACCACTTGACGACGTTCCCCGTGGAGTCGCGCAAAGGCACTCCACGGGTGAGAAACCAGCGGTAGATGCCGTCAGCCCGCCGCAAGCGGCACTCGATGTTGTACGTGTCACCGGTCTCGACCGCATGGTTCCAAGCCTGCCAAGCGGGCTGCTTGTCGTCGGGATGGAAGGGGGTGTTCCAGCCTCTACCATAACTTTCTTCCAGACTCAGCCCGGTGTAATCCACCCAGCGCTGATTGAAGTAGACGTTCAAGCCATCGGGCGTGCACATCCAGACCATCTGCGGCATCGACTCAGCCAGCGCACGAAAAGCCTCTTCACTCTCTTGCAGCGCTTTCTCAGCCCGCACACGCTCTGTGATATCCTTGGCGAACACCGATATTCCGTACACTTCCCCGGCGCGTTTGAGGAGATTGACGGTCACGACCATGCTACCGGCGGTTGACGAGTCGTAATCTGCCGTGAACGGGCCTTCCGTAAGCGCTCGCTGATAGATTGCCCGCCATCGTTCGGCGAGGTTTTTATCGGCAAAAACGTCTTCCGGACGCATCCCCGTCTGGAGATGAATTCCGCGTTGAAGCAAATTGTCTCTGAGGCCGGAGTTGAAGGTGAGAAGACCAAAATGCTGGTGATCAACAGACCAAATCAAATCAGACGTGCTATCAACAATCGATTTCATCAAAGCCTGTGATTCGCGCAACTCCGCCGCACGTTCCGCGACGCGCCGTTCGAGTTCCTGTTCGGCCATCTTCTGGTCGTGGATCTCGGTGGCCGTACCGATCCATTGGATTACTGCTCCTTGGTCGTTCCGAAGCGGCACAGCGCGAGTCAAGTGCCAGCGGAACTCCCCATCGGCGCGGCGCATCCGGTGCTCGATTTTATGAATCTGCCCGGTTGCGACAGCCTGGCGCCAGGCGTCGAGCGTCGCCTCCCGGTCCTCCGGATGGATGATGGAGGTCCAGTTCCAACCGGTAAGGTTGCTCGGGCTCGCGCCCGCGTACTCGAGCGCTCTCGGGTTGTAATAATCGCGCGCGCCCGTGGCTTCCGCGGTCCACACGATTTGCGGCATCGCCTCGGAGAGCCCCCGGAACCGCCCCTCGCTCTCGCGCAGCGCGTCTTCGGCTCGCTTCCGCTCGGTGATGTCGAGAAAAGTCCCTACCGCCCCTCTCGGGCGTCCGCTCTCGTCCAGCAGCGGCACGACGTTGCCGAGGATGTTCACGGTGACGCCGTCCTCAAAGACGAAGTCCATTTCGTGATCCCGGACCGCTTTCCCGCTGGCGGCCGCCTTCTGCATCGGCAACTCCGGCAGAGGAATCTCCTTTCCGTCCTTCATCGCCCGGAAGTTCGCCGGTTTTTCGCCCTCCGGCCCGGACTTCGAGAGATTGCTGCCGCGAGGCCTTCGCAACAGATCGTAAGCCGCGCGATTGCCACTCATCGATCGGCACTCCGTATCTTTCGACACGAAAATGCCCACCGGCGCGGCTTCCATCAGGGCCTCGAATTCCGCCGCCCGCGCTCGCTCCCGGCTCTCGCTCTCCTGGAGGGCTTCTTCCGCCCACTTGCGGTCCGTAATATCTGTGGCGTAGAGGTTGACGTAACCCCATTGTGGAATCGGGGCAAGGCTAAACAGGTATGTTCGGTCCGAGTACGTTTTCTCGATTTGGCGGGGGACTCCGTCCTTTAAGGCTGCCACGGCCGGCTCTGCGATGTGGGCCGGAGCTTCGCCCGCAACATCGCAACCCAGCGTCCTCAGCAGCGCCTGGGCGGCAGGATTGGCGAAATCCACGAGGTGTCCATGGCCAAGGCGCATCACCGGGTTTGGATTCTCGCCCGGGAAGCGCGCCGCCAACTCCAAGCCTGCCTCCAGGCGTTTCTGTTCGCCCAGATGGATCTCCAAGAAATGATTAGCTTCCTCTAACTGGGCTGTCCGGTCTCTTACCCGCTGTTCCAACTTTTCGTTAGCTTGGCGTAGTCCCTCCTCCGCCCCCTTGCGGCCTTCCAGGGCCTCGTTGAGAGCGCTGAGGACGTAGAGTACCGGCACTACAGTCCCCAGCGTTGCCATCGCCACCGAACTCCAGTTGCTGAATGGCGCGCCGGGAAAGTAGTGAGGGAGGGCATGCCCGCTCTGCTCGAGGACAGCCAACAGCAGCGAGCCACCCAAGCAGACCGCCGTCATCACGCCTGCCGCAGAGGCGCCCAGCAGCCAGGCCGCCAGTATGGGCAGATTCACGTAGTGGACAAGCGCAGCGCTCTGGATTCCTCCACCAAAAACGACGAACACCGAGGCGGCCACCCAGGTTCCCGCTAAGAACACCAGGCTGGCCCGCCGCAGTGAGCCACGCCGTAGGAGCGCCAGGGTGATCCCATAAATCAGGGTGAGGTAAAGGTTGGCAAGCGTGGAGCCGGCTTCCCTCGCTACGAACAACGGCACGATAACCGGGATATGAACGATCCAGATGTAAAGCAGCAGTCCGACGACCAGACCATGCAGAGTTCGGGCCCGGACTTCGCCCGCGAGAGGGCCGCGCAGACGCAAGGCGTGGCCTATTTGAATAAGGGACGATTTGATTCGGTTTGGCATGGTTGCACCACTTTCAGGCTGATCTGAATCGGGCGCGAAAGACAAAACCTTGTGGGGGGCCGGCTTGCGGTACCCGGTCGGTCTTAATGACTATCGACGAACATGCGTATTCACCCATCTGGCTCCCATCACCCGGGCACGCGATCCTCCAGGCCGCACAGTCGGTGTGGCAGGAACTCTACCAGATACGCAAGCCTGTCTCAACCCCGGGTCCTGCGGATTCCGCCGGATGGCGCACACCCCCGCTGTGTGGGGTCTGCGATGTCCCGAAGGGACAGGTCAGGGCAGGAGGGCGAAACCGACCAAAGTGCGCCCTCGGCGCATCGCAGACGTTCAAGTACAACGTCTGAGCCAGCCAGCCCATGATACACTCCTAGAGGTCTGGCGACGGACCACTTATCACTGACAACTGAAACTCTCCATGATCTATGCCGCGGTCCTCATCCTGATTGTCCTCGTGCTTCTGACGGTAAGTGTGACGCGCATGGTAAAGCTCAAGAGCCATGCGGATTTCATGGTGGCGGACCGCAAGCTTTCGGCGGCGGTGCTGGTCTTCACACTCCTGTGCTCGTGGATCGGAGCGGGCAGCCTTTTCGGAGGCGCGGAATTCGCTTATCGCAGAGGCCTGGCGTCGTTATGGCTGCCGGCGGGAGGATGGGCCGGCTTGCTGGTGGTCTATTTCATTGCCGGGCGCGCGCGGGCCTTCGCGCAGTACACGGTCCCGGATCTGCTGGAAGTCAGGTACAGTCCCATTGCGCGCGTCTTGGGCACGGTGTGCATCATCGTCTCCTACACGGCCATCGTCAGTTACCAGTTCCGCGGAGGCGGACGAATTCTGAATCTCGCCTTCGGAGTCAGTGAGAGGACAGGCACGTTCATTTTGGCCGGATTTGTGATCTTGTTTACAGCGCTGGCGGGAATGTCGTCGGTGGCATATACGGACGTGGCCATTGGGCTGCTCGTCACGGCGGGATGCATCGTCGCCTTACCGGCGATGCTCCACCGCGTGGGCGGTTGGAGCGCCTTGCATACGGCGTTGCCACCCGAACACTTCACGCTTCGGGGCGGCATGACGTGGGGCGAAGTGCTCGGCTATTTCTTTCCCAGCTTCACCCTCATGGTCGGAAATCAGAGTTCGTACCAGAAGTTCTTTTCAGCCCGCAGCGAACGTGACGCGCGCCTTTCCGTGGTCGGTTGGATCGTTGGGACATTGTTTCTTGAAACAGTCATCGTGCTTTTGGCCATGGTGGGGGGAGTGCTATTCCGCACTGAAATCGAATCCGGCGGGGTTCCGGCTTGGGGGATCGTGCCCTACGCCGCACGCCACGGAGTCCCACCGCTGGTGGGGGCCATATTTCTCGGTGCCGTGTTTGCCAAGGTGCTTTCTACCGGAAACAACTACCTGTTTTCGCCCGCCACCAACGTTGTTCATGATGTGTTCCAACGCTTGTACCGGAAGGGCGCGAGCGACCGGACGTTGCTGTTGCTTTCACGCGCGACCGTGGCAGTTCTCGGACTGATCGCGCTGGCGCAAAGTTTTCAGCCCTCGGTCCTTGCCACAGCAGTCTATGCTTACGATGTCTACGGGGCAGGACTAACGCCGGCCATCGTGGCGGCCTTCTTTTGGAAGCGTACCACCACCGCCGGCGGCCTGAGTTCGATTGGCGCCGGCACGGGGGTGGCAGTGGTGTGGAAGGTGTTGGGGTTGGATGCGCGTGTCCCCATGATTTTTCCTGCGCTGGCGGCTTCGCTGATATGCTTGATCGGTGTGAGCTTGCTTAGCGCGCCGCCGCGCGAAGAACAATGGAAGCCGTTTTTCAAAGAACAGTGACGAGTGATGAGTGACGAGTGACGAGCATATGCGGGTGACGACGCCCGATGTGGCGCGGCCGTCTCGGCCGCTGTCGCTGGGGCGTCCCGCCCCAGCAAATGCGCGGGCAAGATGCCCGCGCCACAGGAAGATGTGCCACAGTGATTCGCTGGGCTCATCAAGCGAGGAACCATGGATCTCGAACTGATTCAATCAACGCTTCGCGAGAACGGCCTGGACGGTTGGTTGTTTTACGACCACCACCGTCGCGATCCTATTGCCTATCGCGTGCTGAAGATTAATCCGCCGATGTGTACGCGGCGGTGGTTTTACTTGATTCCGGCGGAGGGCGATCCCGGCAAGCTTATTCATCGCGTGGAGCGGCACAACCTGGACGGTTTGCCCGGCCATGCGATTGAGTACTCGACCTGGAAGGAACAACACGAAGGGCTGAAGGAAATTCTGAATGGCAAGAAGCGTATTGCCATGCAGTATTCGCCTCTTAACAATATCCCGTACGTGGGCCTCGTGGATGCCGGAACGATTGAGCTGGTGAGGAGTTTAGGGGTGGAAGTGATCTCATCGGCCGACCTGGTGCAATTGTTTGAGGCGCGATGGTCCGAAGACGCTCTGGCGTCGCACTTGGAGGCGGGCAAGGTGGTGCACGCCGCGGTGCGGGCGGGTTTCGCCGCGATCCGCGATGCGGTGCGGTCCGGAAGGGGAATCAGCGAGTACGACGTGCAGCAAGAAATGCGGCGCGTCTTTGACGCGGGCGGCGTGATCACGGACGAAGGGCCCGTGGCGGCGGTCAACCGGAACTCCGCGAATCCTCACTATATGCCGGAGCGCGAGAACTCGGCATCGATTGGCGCGAATGATTTTGTGCTGCTGGACGTCTGGGGAAAGATGAACAGGCCTGGCGCGGTCTATTTCGATATCACCTGGACGGGTTTTGTAGGCGCGGAGATTCCGCGCCGCTTTGTTGGCATCTTCGAGATCGTGAAAGAAGCGCGGGATGCCGCCATTGATTTCGTGCAGGCTGCCATGACAAGCGCGCGGACCATTCACGGTTACGAAGTGGATGATGTGGCGCGCCAGGTTATCACGCGCTGCGGATACGGGCCTAACTTCGTGCATCGGACGGGGCACTCCATCGGCGAGGATGTTCACGCCAACGGAGCCAACATCGATAACTTCGAAACGCGCGACACGCGGCCCATCATTCCCGGAATTTGTTTTTCGATCGAGCCCGGTATTTACCTCGAGGAGTTCGGTGTGCGCAGCGAGGTGAACATGTTTGTTGAGCAGGCGAGCGCGCGCGTGACCGGCGAGGTGCAAGCCGCCATCGTTCCCATTCTAGGCTAGCGTCAGGCGGAGGAAGAATTTCGTGACAGGTCGTTCTCCTGGATGGCGGGGCAGAAAGGGCGTTCGGGAAATTCAAGCAATATGTCCTATTCTTGTACCCGCCCCTTCGGGTGTGTTAACTTGTTTGTTTAGTAGTTCGTCAGCATCCCGCGCTTGGCGCGTGACTTAGAACTATGGCCGGAAAAGCTATCGCCGAAGATCGTGCCCCTGAAAGGGCCAAAGTCTCCCCGGGCCACCCGCCGACCTTCACTCTAGTGCGGCTGTGCGTCGCAGCTTGGCTGGTCCCGGGATTGGGTCACCTACTGGTGGGAAGGCGGTGGCGGGCGCTGATTCTCTTCGCCTGCATCATAACCATGTTTGTTCTCGGCTTGGCGATGCAGGGGCAAATCTTCTCGACCAGTGCCGCCTCTTATCTTGAAGTCCTGGGCCACTACGGCGAATTGTGCGTAGGCCTGGCGTTGCCCGCGGCGAGGTTCTTCGGCTACGGGGGCGGCGACCTGTTCTTCGTCAGTTCTGACTTTGGCACTGCCTATCTGGTGGCCGCAGGCATGCTCAACGTCCTTGCGGTTTTGGATTGCTTTGACATCGCCATGGGAAGAAAGCAGTGACGAGTGACGAGTGGCAAGTGACGAGCCAAAATCAGAAAGCAGAAATCAGAAACCAGAAACAAGGAGCGGGAGAATTGAAGTCGGCAGGCTGGGCGCAGCGGAGTTCACACGTGCTCTCCCCCAGCGCATCTTGCGTTACTCGTCACTCGCCACTCATCACTCATCACTGATTTTATTATGGCTTTGACACACTTTCCGGCTCTCGTGATATTCTCCTTCCTGGTCTCTGTAGTATTCGGAGTTCTGGCCAAGGATACTCCCCGCGAGCGGTTGGTTTACGGTGCGAAGGTTTTTGGCGCGTTTGTGGGCACCGCGGTAGTGCTGGGCTGGTTGATGTACTTCTTCCCCAGGTAGTTTTGGCCTGATGCAGACCTACACACAGATTGCCTTTAACGGCGCCATGGCGCTGCTCATGGGTTTGTTGATCGGCGTCGAGCGCGAGCATGCCCACAAAGACCTTCCCTGGTTCGCGGGGATTCGGACTTTCCCTCTCATCACCCTGCTCGGTTTTCTTTGCGCTCTGGCGGCACAGGCGGGAGAGAAGTGGATGCTGCCCGTAGGGCTGGCGGGGGTCAGCGCAGTGGCCGTAGCGGCCTACCTCGTAAGGTCCCAGGGGCCCAATAAGGGCGCCACGACAGAGCTCATGGCCCTGCTGGCGTACGTCTTCGGGGCGCTGTCGGCGTTGGGATACGTCATCCCGGCGGCTATCTTCGCCGTCGTGGCCACTCTATTGCTCTCCATCAAGGCCCCGCTGCACCATTTGGCAGAAGCCATTCAGGAAGATGAGATTTACGCCATCCTGAAATTCGCGGTGGTAAGCGTCATTATTCTGCCCCTCCTCCCCAACCGCGTCTTCGGCCCCTTCAAAGTGCTGAATCCCCGGATGATCTGGTGGGTAGTGGTGCTGATCTCGGCGCTGAGCATGGTCGGCTATGTTCTGATGCGATTCCTGGGGGCGAGGCAGGGAATTGCTGTGACCGGCCTCCTGGGCGGCATCGCCTCGAGCACCGCGGCCACTTTCGGCCTTTCCAACCAGGCGCGCACGGAAGGGGAATCTCTCGCCAGGTATTTCGCCCTGGGCATCACCATCGCCTCCACGATTATGTTCATCCGCATGTACATCATTGCCGTGGTGGTCGATCATGGCCTGGCAAAGGCATTAGCTCTGCCTATGGCGGTTCCGTTCGTGTTGGGCACCGGAATCGCCATCTTTCTTTGGGAGCGAAGGACCAGTGAACGAGAAGCGGCACTGCACGTGAGGAATCCCATGGACTTGTGGAGCGCCATCAAGTTTGCGCTCATCTTCGCCGTGGTGATGTTTGCCTCGAAGGCCGGCTACGAGTACTTCGGAACTTCCGGGATCTATGTGACCAGCGTCCTCGCGGGTCTGGTGAACCCCGACGCGTTCATCATCTCCGCGGCGCAACTCGCTTCCGTAAAAACTCTGGCGCCGAGTACGGCGAACGCCGCCATCATCGCCTCCTGCGCGAGCAACACCCTCGCCAAAGGCGGAATCGCGGTGATGTCGGGCGGGCGCCCGCTCGGCCGGGTCATCATTCCTATCTTTGCAGCTCTCACGCTCGCATCAATCGCAATGTGCTTTTGGGCCGCCCGCTAACGCGGACCTGAATGCCCGAAGGGCATTAACATCATTAGCCGTAGGTGAAACCTACGGAGAAACGACCCTTTCCTTATGCTCACCCCGACCCTGGAGGGGTCGAATTCAACCCCTGCGGGGTTGGCTGAATCTCGTAGCCCGCACTTTCCGTAGGTTTCACCTACGGCTAATGATCTTGGGTCCCGTCGGGACCCGTCGGAACCGCTTGGTTTAACCCCTATGGGGGAGAGGGCTTCATCGGAACCCGCTGCGGGCGCGGGGCTTGTGGAGCGAGCTGAGGACTGGCCGTGGTCGAGTGTGCGCGACTACGGAGGGAATCTGAGCGCGGTGGCCGGCGCACATCCCATCCTGCGCATTGATCGGATACTGATGCCAGTCAATGCCCGGGCACGGATCTAAACGAAAAGCCGCAGAGTCCCAACACCGAGGACTCTGCGCTTTGGAACCAATGCAAGAAATGCAAGAAAGATTGCGAGCGGAGGCAAACGGGGATATGTTGGTTCGCACCCGAAAGGCAAAACGGAAATTCCGGCTTGAATCTGGAGGCGTCTCTGCCATGAGATCAGACTTTTGGTTTCAATTTGTCGCAGTTGCAGCGTTTCTCGCGGCGGGTGCGGTTGCCTCGCACGCCGCGCCCTGCACGCTGGCCGGCTTGAGTTGGATGGCAGGCGACTGGCACAACTCCGCCGATCCCAACGGATCGGAAGAACGCTGGACTGCGGCGCCCGGCGGAGTGCTTATGGGCTCTGCCTTTGAGTTTGAGAAGGACGGCAAAGGCTGCGCCGAAGCGTTGACTGTGCGGCAGGACGGCGCGGCCATCAACATGGTCTTGCGCCATTTCGACATCGACCTGGGACGAGCATGGGAGGAGCGCACGGCGCCGATGATCTTTGCGGCGGCGAGCTGCGATGGGCAGTCGGCCGTCTTCGACGGGCAGGGCGGGCACGCCGGCGAACACCTCACCTACAAGCGCACGGCCGAGGGGCTCACCATCATCGGCGACTTTCTGCACCACGGCAAGCCGGCGCAGGTGGAGTGGAAGATGATCGCGACCCGGAACTGAACCGCGGCCGCCCCATCCTGACTGGATTTTGCTCCTAAAGAACACGCGTGGCGCATCAGAAATTGTCATGCATGTCTTCGCCTGACGGGCAGGGATACCCTGCCGTGTCTGGAGGGTAGCATGCTGGGGTCGGCGACACAAAAAGCAATGTCGCCGCCACCCATCGGAACGGCGAGAAACGGTATTCGAGAGGGTCGGCCCGCTTTTCTTGCATTTTTTGCTTGACAAACTCCGCGACCTGTGCTAGCCTATAATTGTGGTCATTTTGTGGACACATTGTCGCGGACAGGCTTCGGGCCGCGAGGAAAAGCGCAATAGTCCCGGCACTGGGGAAAACCGGGGTCCGGAAGAACAAGAAATAATACGATCGAAGCCAATATGTTATTGAAAACAAACGAGGCATTTCGAAAACGAACTCAAAACGAACTCAAAATGAGCGCTCAAATGCGTGAAATAGACCCAAAGTTCGCGCTTTTTGACATCGCACACGATGGGGCGGGGGACTGGATCGTGTGGAATGCGGCAAGGGCCGAAATTGTCCGGTTGGGGGAGACCCGGAGGACCGCGAGAAGACACCAAAACAGTGGAAACGAAGCCAAGAAGTACCTGAAAACAAAGGACATCACTTTTTTGAGCGCTGCAAATGATGCGCGTTTTGGGTGCAAATCAACACAAATTCCGCCCTGGTGGAGCGAAAGCCCCGCATTTTGCGCGAAAACGAGCCGACGCTTTCGAGTGGAGAGGCAAGGACAAGAAGTCGGCTACGCAAGGTTTGGGTTTTTAGTGCCTGCCGGTAAAAAGATGTGCGGACTTGGGGTATGTAGCGGCGGGTTTACCCCGCCGCGTCTTCTTTGTTTTTCAACGTCCGGTGGCGGCGTAAAGCCGCCGCTACGGCTTGCTCTGCTGCTTGCTAGACGGAAAAGAACGCGAGGTAGGGTTCGCCTTTTGCTTCGCGCAGGAGCAGCAGCGCGAGTTCGCGGGCGTGATAGTCGCCCCACATGGAAGACTCTCCGCAGGGACTGTAGCGACCGGGTGGGATGTAGTCCCAGCCGCGGGGGCGATGATAGACGCTGTGAAGGATCAAACCCTGGTGTTGTGGCTGGGTCGAAAGGTAAGGCTCGCCAAAGAGCGTATTCGCGATGGTGAGGGCGGCCTGGCGATAGCCAACCGCCTGCTCGGCGCTTTCGTGGCGCCCTTGAAGATAATTTCCCAGGCGCCAGAGTCCCTGCGCGGCGATGGCGGCCGCGGAACTATCCACCGGCTCGAAGTCGTTGAACGGATCGGCCGGTGTGTTGGCCCAGTTAACTAGCTTATCTAGTTGCGGCGCGCCGGTGTCCCAGTAGGGGATGCCGTCTTGCGCGGCTTGCTCGAGGTAATAGTCGCAAGTTGCTTGACCGGCGCGGAGCATCATGCTTTGAACCCTCTCACGTCCGCCCAGCGGTTCTAACTCCTCCTCGGAAAGCGTCTGGAGAAACTCGAGTTCTTCCGCGTAGCCGCACATGATCCAAGCCAGGCCGCGCGTCCAGGTGGTGAAGGGCGAATATCCCTGCTGGGTGGCGGGGCAACGGTAAATGCCGTTGCCGAAAACCGACTCGTGGGCCACGCGCCCGCCCACGTCGTACACGTCGCGACCTTCACCGTAATAAACAGAAAACTCCGCCGTCACCGCGGCATGATGCACGAGGCGTTCCAAGAGCGAAATGCGCCGGTCATTCTCGCCCGCCAGCACATGTCCCAGGCGGTGCGCGAGAGCCAGTGAGCGCAGGGAGCGGATGGTGTCTGCGAAGAGCGAGTGCGGGCCGTTGAAAGAATAGACGAAGCCGCGGCCGTCGTGGATTGGGGACCACCGCGACGCCTGCACGGCGCCGCTCACCTTCAGTGCCAGGGCGTAAAAGCGGCGTTCGTCCGGGCTGGCTGCAGTCTTTCCTTCGGAAGCGAGGCGCAGCAGGTTGCCGTAGGTGCTGACGCAGTTGAAGCCGTGATCGTGCACGCCGGTGTGGGTGAGGTGCGGTGTCATGCGCTCCAGGGTGTTGCGGCGTCCGTAGTCGAGGAACCGCTCTTCGCCCGTGGCGTCGTACTGGAGGAGTGCGGAACCGTAAAGAAAGCCCTGCGTCCAATCAGTCCATTCGCGCGCCGCGTAGACGCCCCGGATTGTAAGGACGGGTGATCCTCGCCTCGCGTCGAAGGTCTTTTCGATGGCGCGGATTTTTCCGGCGGACACATCGAAGAGGCGTTCGATTCGAGGCCGGAGTTTTTCTGGCGTGAGTTCTGAGTCGACGCGGATCATTGATCCTGCCCCAAGACCCTGGTGCCGCGGGTCTGTGCTGCGATTTCCCACGTTTCAGATCGTTGGCTCTCAGCCATCACAATAGCTTTCTCTGCCCAGCGGCTCTGCCGCTCTGCCTTGTGGAAAGGCTCTGCCTTTCCGAGACCGGCCACAGATCATATTCCCAGGTTGAGGCTGCGCCTCAACGGGCGATGCGCAGCCTCGCCGAACCACAAACACTTGAATCGCGGAAACCCGGAAAGGCAAAGCCTTTCCGCAAGGCGGGGCGGCAGAGCCGCACAGGCCGGGCCACAAAGGACCTGAGAACTCCCGCGTCGGCATCTGAAAAGCAAGGTACCGCAGACCTGCCGTTCAACGTCAGCGGTTCTTCTCCCGGTCAGGGAGAACCCTCGGACCCCAAAAAGCAGGTCCGCGCCACCTGGTCTAGAGCCGCCGCACGTGAAAGCCGCCGTCCACGTTGATGACTTCGCCGGTGGAGTAGGGCAAACGGCCCCCGGCGATGGCGGCCACGGCGCGGCCCACATCTTCCGGGGTTCCCCATCGAGCGAGGGGCATCAAGCCTTCCGCAATCATGGCATCGTATTTCGCTTTCACAGGGCCTGTCATGTCCGTAAGCACAATCCCAGGGCGGATCTCGTACACGTTGATCCCGTACTCGGCCAGGCGCGCGGCAAAGAGTTGCGTCGCCATGGAGAGCGCGGCCTTGCTCATGCAATAATCGCCGCGGTTCACACTGGGGGCATAGGCGGAGACAGACGAGATGTTGACGATCTTCGGCTTGCGGCTTTTCTGGGGCCTCGAGCCTAAGCCTCGAATCCAGATATTCGCCAGCGCCTGAGTGAGGAAATAGGGCCCGCGCACATTGGTGCTCATCAGCCGGTCAAAACTCTCTTCGCCGGCTTGTAGTAAGTCGACTCTCGCCTGCGGGGCTACACCGGCGTTGTTGACCAGGAGATCGATCCAACCGAAGCGTTCCTGAGCCGCTTGCAACAGGCTCGCGCGATCCGAGGTGTTTGAGATATCCGCTCGGAAAACTCCGAAGCGCGACGAAACGCTGTCCTTCGGAACGGCGGGTGTGCTTTCCAGCGCTGCCTGCTCGCACATCGCTGCGCATTCGATGGCCGACTCGCGGCTTTGGACGTAGTTGATGGCAACGCAGAAACCCAGGCGGGCCAGCTCAATCGCGATGCCGCGCCCGATTCCGCGCGAAGCGCCGGTGATGAGAGCCACGGGTTGATCTCCCGCCGCCGCAGCAATCCGTTCCTCGGCCTTTCGGGTGGCTGGGCGCGGGGGCTGAGGAGTTTGCCCCCCGGCCGCTGGAGGTTTGGCAAGTTGCGCTTTCTTCGCTTGTAGTTCTTTCGCCTCCGGACGCCCTTTGTAGAATGGGTCGAGCGGATAACATCCCGAGACGAGCCCCTGCCGCGGGCCATTGGTGCAGTCACTGAAAGTTCGGCAGATTTTCTTTCGATCCAGCCGGCCTTTCTCAAGGACGTCGGCAGGGAACTCCGGGTAGGACAGCATCATCCGGCCCAGGCCGACGAAATCCGTCCATCCCGCCCTCACCACCGCTTGCGCGAAGTGCGGGAGGTATTCTTGAAGATACGTTCCGCCTGAGGAAACAAAAACCAAGTCGGGTACCGAGGCCTTCAATTCCGCAGCCGCGGCCCACATCCTAATTGCACCCTGGAGCGGGTCTTCGGGAGGCAGATAAGCGTCCCACGGCGGGAACAGGGCCGGCCGCTGCAAATGCGGGGAGTAATAGGGACTGCCAGCGCTGATGTTCACCAGATGCACATTCAACGAACTCAGGAGAGTCAGCACACGCCGCGCCTCTCCAAGGTCGGAGCGTACCGGGTTTCGCGCGTCGACTCCAAAGCCCCAGGTGTAGGGCTGTTGGCCGGGAGTACTGGCCGGTACACCCCGCTTCGTTTGGGCATCCGGCACGAACGGAACCGAATCATAGGCGCTCAGGCGGACGCCGATCTCCAGGCCGGGGGCCGAGGAGCGAACGGCATCCACCAGCCCGCGCAAAAAGCGGGTGCGATTGTCAAATGAGCCCCCATAGGGACCGGGGCGATGATAAGCGCCCAAGAGCTCGTGCCCGAGGTAGCCGTGGCAGTGCTTCAGGTCTACAAAATCAAAGCCGCTCTCTTGGGCCAAACGTGCTGCCCGGCCGAACGCCCCTACAATGCGGATGAGTTCGTCATCAGAAACCGCCTGCGCGTTGACGCAGGCTGGGTACTTGTAATCCAGAATCGGATGGTGATAGGCAATGATCGGCTCCAGACGCGCTTCCTCGCGCGGCCGGCAAAAACGTCCGGAGTGCGTAAGTTGCAGGCCGATGATAAGGTCGCCGGTCTCGCCAAAGCGCTCGCGGTGCGCCTCGATCATCTGGCACCGCAACTCCGCCAGGGCAGGCGCGGTTCGCTCGTTCAAAAGCAATTGACGTGGGTTGGCCCGCGCTTCGGGAAGCACCGCCACGGCTTCGCATCCCCAGAGCAGTTTGGCGCCGCTCACTGCGAACCGCATCCAGCGCCGGCGGGTTAGGTCCGAAGGTGCACCATCCGGCTGGGCGTCCCAGCCTTCCATGGGCTGCACGGCAAAGCGGTTTCCGACCCGGCGCTCTCCCTTCAGCCAGGGCACCACAATAGGGGCGGCGAGCGGCGAAGCTGGGGCGGAGAGAATTGCCTCGTCCACAGGCAGGTCCCATCCCAGCCGCTTGAGATGGTTCGCCAATTCCAGCGCCGTGTGAAAACTTGCTACGCGAGGATAAGGCTGTTCGGGCATCTGCGTAAGATAATAGCACGGAGAAGGAAGGCAGTGGGCAGGTAGGCAGATGGGCAGGTGGGGAGGTCGGCAAGGAAGAAGGCAGAAGGCGGACGCCAGAAAGCTCAAGGTGGAAAGCAAAAAGCAAAAAGCGAAAAGCGAAAAGCAAAAAGCAAAAGGCAAAAGGCAAAAGGCAAAAGGCAGAGAAAGCTCCCGGCTGCTACTCGCCGACCTGCCCACCTGCCGACCTGCCCACCTGCCGACCTGGCCACCTGCCCATCTGCCGACCTGCCCATCTGCCCACCCGCCTGCGGAAATCTCGGCGCTCGGATTCTGCATCAATACTGGGGACAGCTTTCCCGAAGCTGAGCCGATTTTTGGAACTTTTCGCAGGTGGGACGGGAATCCCGAACGAGGGAGTCGTGAAAAGTCAGTGTATCGGGCTGAAATCCTTTACAATATCAGACACCTTCAGTAGGCCATTGGAGGCTGTGAGTGATCCAGCCGCAGAATAGCGCTAAAAGACTGAAACTGACAGGATGGAGCATGGGAGGAAGCATGAGAAAGGCAAGGGCAATAAGGGCACGGGCGGCATTGGTATGCGCAATGGTTGTTTCATTCTCTTTGATCTCTAGAGGGCAACAAAGGGACGTCGTGCCGGCCCGCGTGACGCAGGCTGTGGACCCTGAGGACCGCGCTACACTGCGGGGGAACACTCACCCATTGGCGCGTCCCGAATTCGACCAAGGGGCCGCGCCCGATAGCCTGGCCACGGAACGCATGTTGCTGGTCTTGAAGCGCTCGAGTGAGCAGGAAACCGCGCTGCGGAATCTTCTGGACGCACAGCAAACCAAGTTGTCCCCCAACTATCACATGTGGCTCACTCCCGAGCTGTTTGGCCGGCAGTTCGGCCCTGCCGATGCCGATATTCAGGCGGTGACGAATTGGCTCACGTCGCAAGGCTTCCAAGTCAACCGTGTGGCAGCGGGCCGCACGGTGATTGAGTTCTCCGGCACGGCGGGCGCGGTGCGGCAGGCCCTGCATACGGAAATCCACAAGTATGTGGTGAACGGCGAAGAGCATTGGGCCAACGCCAGCGATCCGCAGATTCCCGCCGCCCTGACGCCCGTGGTGGCGGGTTTTGCCTCGCTGAACAATTTCCCCAAGAAGCCAATGCACCGCCAACTGGGCCCCTTTACTAAGTCGAAAAGCACCGGGAAAGTGCAGCCAATGCTGACGGTGAGCAGCGACGGGACGACCTACTACGCGCTCGGCCCGACGGATTTTGCCACGATTTACAATGTTTCGCCGCTCTGGAGCGCCGGCACCAATGGCACGGGGCAGACGATTGCCGTGGTGGGCGAGACGAATATCAACCCTCAGGATGTGGGCGACTTTCGAAGCCTGTTTGGACTTGCGTCGCTGTCTGCGCCTGCCAATTCCCCATGTACACCTGTTCCCGAACTTACCGTCAACGGGAAACCATACAACATTCCGGTCGGCATTTGCCTGAACGGCCCCGATCCGGGGATCATCCCGCCATCGGTTTCGGGAGACGAGACTGAATCGGATACCGACGTCGAGTGGAGCGGTGCGATTGCACCGGCCGCCACCATTGCCTTTGTTGTTTCGGAGTCCACCGAGGTGACTGCCGGCACCGATCTCTCTGCCCTCTACATCATTGACAACAACTTGGCGCCGGTTATGACGGAGAGCTACGGCGGTTGCGAGGCTTTTCTCTTAAATGCGGGCAATGCTTTTTACAACACCTTGTGGGAACAGGGCGCCGCGGAGGGAATCACTATCCTTGAGGCGGCAGGTGACAGTGGCTCCGCGGCCTGCGACACCTACACCCCTTCGAATCCGGAGACCGCCGCGGTGAATGGTTTGATGGTCACCGGATTTGCCTCCACACCATTTAACGTCGCAGTGGGTGGGACGGACTTCAACGATGTGAACACCTGGACTACCTACTGGTCTTCGTCAAACAACTCGACCACCCTGTCCTCTGCCATGTCGTACATTCCCGAAATGGCCTGGAATGATACTTGCGCGAATACCGGTAACGTGAATGGCTGCTTGACTGGAGTGTCCGACACAGGTTCGGACCTGGTCGGCGGGGGCGGGGGAGAAAGCAACTGTTCCTCATCCACCACCATTGAAACTGCGGAAGGAGAGGAGATAGAGTGCGTTTCCGGATACTCCAAGCCTTCCTGGCAGTCGGGAACCGGGGTGCCCAATGATCAAGAACGTGATCTGCCGGATGTCTCCCTGTATGCGGGTGACGGCTACACTAACAGTTTTTATGTGATATGCGAGGCCGACTTGGGCACGTCCGGCGAAAGCTCCTGTGTTGAAACCGCGAGCGGGGTGAATTTCTCCGGCGTGGGGGGAACCTCCGTAGCCGTGCAAGCCTTCGGCGGCATCATGGCGCTGGTCAACCAGAAGTACGGCGCGCAGGGAGTTGCAAACTACGTTTTGTACCCGCTGGCGGCGAAAGCCGGCGCGAGCTGTGCCTCAACCGCGGCCATGGCTCCCACGGCCAGCAGTTCGAGTTGCGTCTTCTACGACACGCAGACCGGCAACAACTCGGTAGCCTGCGTGGCCGACTCGCCCTACTGCAGCGATCAATCGATTACCGGCGAAGGTTACGGCATCCTGGTCAACGACAACGGGGTAGCGGCTTGGACAACCAACGCCGGCTATGACCTGGCGACCGGGTTGGGCACGGTGAATGCGGCGAACCTGGTCTCGCAGTGGGATACGGTCAGCTTCACGCCCACGACGACGAAACTCACGCTCGCTGCACCGGCGGGTTACACGTTGTCGAATATTCCGCATGGCCAGCCGGTGAGCGTCGCGGTCAGCGTCAGTCCTTCAGCCTCCACCGGCGATGTCTCGCTGCTCGGCGGGCCGGCCGGCTACAACGCCTCGTGCACGTCAGCTCCCTGCAACCTTGGCATTGATTTCGCCACCTTGTCCGGCGGCACCGCCTCCGGGTCCACCACGCTTCTTCCGGGTGGGACTTATAATGTAACGGCGCGTTATGCTGGCGACGGAACTCATGCGGCGAGCACGTCTTCTCCAGTCCAGGTCACCGTGGCCCCGGAAAACAGCACGACGGTCCTGCAACTAGCGATCCAGGATTGCAATGAGAACTTCACCTATGTCACCACAGGTTCTTTTGCCTATGGGAACACCATCAACTGTTCCGGCTATCTTTTAACCAATTACTTTCTGCGCATGGACGTGACAAACAGCTCGGGTAATCTATGCGCTCCCCCCAACTCCAGCGGCGCCCCCACCGTTCCCACGTATCAATGTCCTTCTGGGCAGGTAACGGTGACGCTCAACGGGAGCACCATGCCACCCACAGTTGACGTGGGCGCGCCCTCGAGTAATACGCCAGGGACGTATAACTTGAACAGCCAGGGGAATGCCGAAGATCAGTTCATCCAACTTCCAGTAGGCACGGACTCCCTGGTTGCCAACTACGAACCGCACCCCGTCTCGCCGAACAACAGCTACAATACGAGCACGTCCAACCCCGTTGGGGTTACGATCACCAAAGCTACTACAGGTACCACCTTGGTGGCTTCTCCGTCGACCATTGCGTCCGGCGCCGCCGTGACCTTGACCGCCACCGTGAACACCAGCAGCCTGGGTCTTGCGCCCACGGGCACCATGGCGTTCTTCAACGGGACTAGTCAGATCAGCGGCACGCCGACTTACACGTATGCCGCTGGCTCGATAGCAGGTACAGCTTCGCTGACGGCAACCCTCTCGACGACCTCTTTCACCGCTACCACGACCAATATCACCGCTCAATACAGCGGTGATGTGAACTACGGGAATTCGACCTCGCCGCCGGCCACGGTAACTATCACGGCCACACAGAACTTCAACTTGAGCGCCTCGCCCAATAGCTTTACGATTACGTCGCCGGGCGCGTCCGGGAGCACAACCGTTTCGGCAGCCCCCGTCAATGGTTTCACCGGCACGGTGAGCATCACTTGTGCGCTGCAAGCGACGATGACTTATAGCACTTGCAGCCTGACCACCAGCACGCTTACCCCGAACGGCACAGGCTCGCAGTTGACTGTGGCCACCACGGCCCCATCCGCTGCGTTGCGCCTGCCGAACCGGCCGCGCTGGTTCCTGCCGGGCGCGGGAGTTCTGCTTTTTGCTTGGATCCTCCTGTTGATTGCGGCGGGAAAGCATCGCCGGGTGAAGCCGGCCTTCGGCCTGATCGTCTTTGCGATGCTGGCCGCAGGTTTCGTCGCCTGCGGCGGTGGTAGCAGCGGCATAGGGTCTCAGGGCAGCCCCGGCACTCCTACGGGGAGTTACACTGTCACCGTAACGGGCACCAGTACCATCAGTGGCGCCACCGTTACCAACACGCTCAATATCCCGGTGACCGTGCAGTAGAGCAACATGTGGCTCGAGGGGCGGCCCAAGGGGCCGCCCCTCCGTTGCAGTTTTGCCCTCCGATACGGGCGCAACCTCTGCTTCAGCCGTAACTTCCTTGAATCAGCGGCATCCCTGCGTTATCATCTGATGAGTCAGCAAGGTTATGAGGGCGCTTTGAAGGTGGTTGTGTCGGACTCAGCGGGTCCGCGCGTGCAGTTATTGCGTGAGCGGCACGACGCAGCTTGATGGAGGGGCGAAGATGGTTGTTGACCTGCCAAAAGGAAGGGAACGCGAATTTCTGCGGCGCGGTTTCTCCCGCCGCGACTTCACACGCCTGTCGTTGTTGCTGGGGGCCGCAGCCGCCTTGCCGTTCTACAACGAATCGGCTTTGGCGCAATTATCTGACATCGGCCCCATACCGCCAGATGCCACAAAACTGAACGCTAACGAGAACCCCATGGGCCCGTGCCCGGAAGCTGCTGAGGCCATTCACAACGTGGTGCAGAAGTGCGGGCGATATATGTGGGATGAGGGCTTCAAGATGGCCCAGACCCTGGCGGAGCAGGAGGGGTTGCAACCTTCTTACGCTATGGCGTTCCCGGGCTCGAGCGACCCGTTGCATCGCGCGGTGCTGGCCCACACTTCGCCCACGCGGCCGCTCGTGATCGCCGATCCAAGCTACGAAGCGCCCGAGAAAGCGGCGGGCTTCATCGGCGCGCCGGTCATCCGCGTCCCTCTGCGGCCGGATTATTCGCACGACGTGAAGGCCATGGCGGCAGCCTCGCCGGACGCCGGGCTCATTTACGTCTGTAATCCGAATAATCCCACCGGAACCCTCACCAGCAAGTCGGATATCGAATGGCTGGTGGCCAACAAGCCGGCCGGCTCGGTGGTGATGATCGACG
>Ga0326727_10012358_pt1 | contig 19473 bp, 13 predicted proteins | sample MB2enrmetagenome_FD_207643 | JGI IMG/M metagenome (GOLD analysis project Ga0326727, IMG submission 207643) | Lab enriched peat soil microbial communities from McLean, Ithaca, NY, United States - MB29MY | ecosystem: Environmental > Terrestrial > Soil > Wetlands > Peat | place: USA: New York...
ACAACACTGTCGCGCCGCCGCCGGTCCTAAATCCGTTCGATTTCGGGGCCGACATACTGGTCTATTCGCTCACCAAGTTCATCGGCGGGCATGGAACTAGCCTGGGTGGCGCAATCGTGGACTCCGGCAAGTTCAACTGGGATAACGGCAAGTTTCCCGAGATTGTCGATCCTGATCCTTCGTATCACGGGGTTAGCTACTGGGCGGCTTTCGGTCTGCATGACCAGGCGGTGGTTCCAGGCATCGCATACATTATTAAGGCACGTGTGCAGCTTCTTCGCGACCTCGGGCCTGCGATCTCCCCGTTCAACTCATGGCTGATCATCCAGGGACTGGAGACGCTTCCGCTGAGAATGAGGCAGCACTGTGCGAACGGCTTGGCCGTAGCTCAGTGGTTGGAGAAGCACCCTGCCGTGACTTGGGTGAAATACGCCGGCCTGCCGAGCCACCCGGATTACCCCCGAGCCGAGCGCTTCCTGAAAAACGGTTATGGCGCGATCCTGGGTTTTGGAATCAAGGGCGGGAGAGCCGCCGGTATCAAGTTGATCGACTCTGTGAAACTGGCCTCTCACCTGGCGAATATCGGGGACGCGAAGACGCTGATCATTCATCCCGCGTCCACCACGCATCAGCAGTTGACACCGGAGGAGCAGATCAGCACCGGAGTCACGGATGACTTCGTGCGGCTATCGGTCGGTCTGGAGAACGTGGAAGATATCATCGCCGACCTGGATCAGGCGCTGAAGAAGTCACAGGAATAGCAAGAGAAGGGTTCTAAGGTTTTAGGGTTTTAGGGTTTTAGGTGGCGGATTTACATTTCATAATCCGGAGATAGCTCCTCCGGCGGACGTTTTGATTATGAAATTATAGATCATTCCCTTAGAACCCTGAAACCCTATAACCTTGAAACCCTGATAACGCCATGGAAATTGTACTTGCAACCACAAACCAACATAAAGTCGAAGAGATTCGGGCGATCCTCGCGGACATGCCGGTTGAGATCACCTCGCTGAGAGACTATCCGGAGATACCGGAGATCGAGGAGATCGGCTCAACCTTCGCTGAGAACGCCTCCATCAAGGCGCGCACGGTCTCGGATGCGACCGGCAAGGTCGCGCTTGCCGACGATTCGGGGCTGGAGGTCGATGCGCTCGGCGGTCTGCCGGGCGTCCTCTCCAACCGATACGCCGGCCCCGGCGCGACCGATGAACAGAAGTACATGCTTGTGGTGAGTCGAGTCAGGGATCTCGCCCAGGAACAGCGGACCGCACGCTTCAGGTGCGCGGTGGCGATTGCGGTCCCGGAGGGCGACATCTTTGTCGTGGAGGGCGCGGTCGAGGGCGTGATCACATTGGAGCCGAGGGGAGACCACGGATTCGGCTACGATCCGATCTTCTACGTCCCGAGCTTGGAACACACGATGGCTGAGTTACCTCCCGAGACGAAGAATGAGATCAGCCATCGTGGCAAGGCGCTCCAGGCAGCGAAAAAAGTGCTTGCGGAGTTGGTAGCCTTGAGCGGATAGCGTGGGAGCCTTGGAATAAATCCACGAGGCTTTGGAATGGAAGCAGGCTAAAGTAAGCTTCACGATTTATCCTGAGCATGCTTTAGCCTGCTTGAATTATTGAGACCCATGCTTTAGCTTGAGGCGATACGTGGTTTAGACACCCTGCCCGTGGGCTCCGGCAGCGCCGTCCGCCTTCGCTTTCGCTCTGGCGAACTCTGCGACCGAAGCATCCACATGGCATTCTACGGTTGGACCGCATTAACTTGTCTTCAGTATCCGCTCGATTTCATCATAAGCGGCGCTTGGAAGCGGCGCGGGCTTGTGGGTTTCCATAATGGAGATGGTCTTTTCCTTGATCAACTGCCCGCTCCTCTTGCTTCCCTCGGCCTTCCATTGATGGCCAGGCATCCGGTTGAACATCGTCGGCATCCACATCCGCCTGAAATTGGCGACAGTATGATCAGCATCCAGGAAGTTGCCGCCGGGGCCGACCTGGTCGATCACATCCAGCGCTAGTGATTCACTGTCGATCACCATTCCGGCCATGAACTGTCTGCACATGGCGATCGCCTCATCGGAGAACACTACCAGTTCAGGCGAGAAAGTCGTTCCACTATCCAGCATTCCCACATCATGGGTCAGGTTGTTGCCGGAGATCAGAGCGCCGAAGATAGAGAACGTCGCCTCCGCCACTGCCTGCTCGTCGAAAACGCAGCTATTCGCTGCTCCCGCGAGCCCCCAGTTCGGAAGTCCGTAATATCGTCCCATTTCAGCGCATGCCGTCGCCTGAAGAACTCTCTCAGGTGATTCATAGACGCAAATGGAGGTACGCATATCCATCGGGCAGATGCTCGGGCCGTAAACAAACGGCGCCCCGGGTCTCTTGAGCTGATGGATGACAATGGCTGAGAGGATTTCGGCGTTACAAAGGGCGAGGGCGCCCGCGAGTGTCACTGGAACGGTGCCTCCCATCAGAACGCCGGGAGCATGGACGACCGGCAGCCCCGTCTCAGCCATGAGGAGGAGTTTCTCTGTGGCTGTGGTGGATTGTCGCAGCGGCGATGATGGCTCGCTGTAAAGGAGCAGGTTGGGATTCAGGCGAAGCGCCTCCATGCCACCCGCGGCGGCGGCTGCCATGGCGATATTCGCCTCGCAGTCGGCCTTGTCGTCGCAGACGAAAACAATCGGCTTGGTCGTGTTCTCAAGCATCAACGCAAACTGGGTTCTGTAAGTGTTGTACTTTGAATCGGATGGGATGCCGCTCGACATGCAAAATTGGATTTCGGGAAGAGCATCGGCGACGTGGTAGCAGTCGATGACGTCTGCCTTCGTCCAAGTGCGAATCTGATCGGTCCGGGGATCGAGGTAGGTAAGGGTATCCGATCCGGTTCCGAAACAGCAAGTCCGGCCCTCGAGCGGCGCCACGACTTCGGCGCTTCCTCTGCCGCAGAGTGGAACCCGGGAAGGAGCCTGAGCGAGCGCCCATTCAACGATCCCCGGCTGAAACTTGACGAGATCGCCGTCTATTAGAACGGCATCCGACTTGCGAAGGAGGTCGAGCGCCTCCTGGCTGAAAAATCTAACCCCTGTTTTGCGAAGAATCTCCAGCGATGCGTTGTGGATTCTCTCGCATACCTCCCTGGTAAACAGACTGAACTGCGGCAAGGCAACATCCATTTCTTTCATCTGCAACTCCCTTGTTGTTTGTGATAGAACTGCCTGGTTCGTAGCTGAGCGTATTCAATCAACTTGCTATGGCGTACTCCATCGAGCGAGGATTCTCCATGTTCTTCGAGGCATCGAGAATCTCAAGACCGACAACGTTTCCGGCCTTATCATAATCAATAATCACTCCGGGTTTGTCTTCATCGCTCTCCTCAACAGGAGAGTTGCTTAAGACGATACGGAGCACATCCACCTCAGGATCGTAGGTAACTTTCATATTCAACTCCAAGCCCGCAAGGGGAACCAATCGCATTATAACCCTTAATCATTGGACTTTCAAGCACTGTGTCTCTAGTCGTTCAGCCCGAGTCGGGAAATGTACTCCATCGGCATGTAGAGGTGGTGTTCCCGGTCGATCAAGGTTACAAATCCATACCGCTTGTAGAATGCCTCCGCTCTGTCGTGAAGCGCATCCACAACAACCCCTGATGCTCCAATGACGCGAGAGAACCTTTCCGCCCTTTGCAGTGCATGGATCAGCAGATGCTCTCCGATGCCTGATCCCTGATAGTGAATATCCACCGCCAGGCGTCCAAGCAAAATGATCGGCAATTCCCTCGGGCCGAATACTCGTTTCGGCATGGCGCTCTGTTCGACGCTGCCTGCGGCAAGGGTGTAGTAGCCGACGATTCTAGGGTCGTCATTCGATAGGAGGGCGACTCGTGTGATCCCCATCCCTTTCTCAGCCCATTGTCGAGCCTTGCTCTGCAGGAAATCGTTCAGGGATTCTTCGCCGCAGTCGAAAGATGCTCTGTCATGAGCTCGGGAAAGCTTCTTGATTACCATTCGTATGAATCGCCCTTTTCTTTGCCCTGCTTGAACCTGGCAGCAGCTTGAATAAGAGACTCATTCAGTTCGCCGGGGTGCGCGTTGGCTTCCATGATGATATCCCAGTCGCGTTCAGACAGCATGACAGTTTGGTGTGAGCGTAGAACTTCGTCAGCTGCCTCTACAGCTTTGGATACGATGAATTCAGATGTGGTGAGCCCCATGACATCAGCCGCATTCGCAATCCTGGTCTTGAGTTCTGGACTTATGCGACACGCGATTCGCTCGCGACGTTTTTGTGCAGTTGGCATTGTTATCACCTCACGACGATTATACCACAACGTACAAACAATGTACATACAACTTGGCCATATTAATCCGAAGATGCTAAGTTTCTTGCTCAAGAGCCGCTTCGGCATCCGCCAGCGTGAGGCCGCACTCTATACGCTTTACAGTCAGTGCGACCGGCGGCGGATAAGCCTGGCCCGACTCCATCCTGCTCCTCACGTATTCTATCGATTCAAAGAGCCGATGACAGGCGTCTTCATAAGATAAGCCGGTGAGCGTTTGAACATAGCGAACACTTCGGTCGATGAGCTTAAGGTTACTCGGAACCACGCAGACCATGCAGTTGCCGATAACTCGACCCAGGCAAACCATGATGCAGGTCGAGAGGGCGTTGAGAGCCATCTTCGCGGCAACATGTGCGATTTCATTTGCCCAGGCTGTTGATTTCACCGGGATGAAAGCGGTGATCAGGTGTGTATCCAAATCCCCGAGCGTTTCCCGCGTCTTGATCCAATTCTCCTCTTGCCCCAGATAGATGAGAGCGCCGGTAGCTCCTTTCCCCATGGCGGATTGGAGTTGATCCCTAAAGAAACTGCCGGTTGCCTCGTAGGAATCGTCTTCACGCCCTGACATCACTGCCACCGCGATATCGCCTACACAAATCGGCCTCGATTGCAAGCCGTCCAACCCCATACGAAACCGGAGAATCTCATCGGGACCGATATTCTTCATGATCTCCGACTGCCGTGTTGCCTTCTCGTCACCAACCAGTGCTCGAATCTCTGCATCGGTCCATGTCAGTCCGTATGGAGGACGTCCCAGTAAGCCTGTCCAGGTTGATTTGGAGTCGGGGTAGGGGAGAATGAGATGCGTCCAGGATTCACAGGCATCAGGGTCGTCCCATTTGCGAAAGGCAGGCGTGCAGAAGGTAGGTGAACGTTCCGTCGTATCTGTGAGGACATCTATGCCAAGCGCGTCAGCGAAATAGGTGCTTTTGTGCCCCGAGGCATACGTCCGAGCCTCCGCTTCAACGATGGTGGCAAGCTGGTCTCTGACCTCATCGGATTTCAGAGTGCCGTGCGTCTCCTCCAAATCGGCCAGGAATTCCGATGCTATGTTCCTGATTGGCTGCGAAGTCAGTCGTTGAAGAGCCATTTGCAGAATCGTAAACACGGCGCATAGTTGGATGGTGGTCGCCTGCATGCGCGTAGAGCCCATGATCGCCATGGGGCCGGTTGTGAGGTTAACTTTGGTGATGCGAGGCTCATCCAGAACGTTCCGGCTCCTCTCAACCCGCTTTCTCAGTGTCTCATCCGGATTGTTATAGACGAAATAGACCGTCGCGCCCTTTTCGAGCGCCTTCCATGCCATGCCAATGACGAACGAGGTCTCGCCACCCTCGGTGATGGCAAACACCACATCGCCGGCCGACACGCCCATGTCCTCGATCTGCTTTGCGCCGAATTGAGCAAAGTCCTCGAAACCCTCCACACTCTTGATGAGGGCGTAATCTCCGCCGGCCATCACGCTGTGGACTCGGTCTTGCAAGGCCGCGGGTAGTACGCGCCTGAAGTACGTCTCCAGAAGGATACTGAGGCGTCCGGTCGCGCCGCAACCGGTGAAAAAGACGTGATGACCTTGCTTGAGCGCCTGGGATACGTTGTCAGCGATCTGTTTTGGGGCCTCAGTTCCGATCCATCGGCGGTATGTCTCTATTACATCCCTGTCCACATCGAAAAGCAGCCGAAGTGCCTCCGAGATGCTGCGCGAAGCGGCTTCGCTCAGGTTCCTGGTGACCTGATGCGATGCCTCAGTCGTCAGTTCTCCGAGTCTGAACTGGCCCGATTCAGCCAGAAATCGCTCTGCTTGTTCTTTCGCTGATAAACTCACGCCGTAACCTCAATCGCTCTGATAATGTGTTGCGCCTTGTATAAGTTCGACGCCCATATCCTTTATCCTCTATCGCGGGGTGGAAGATCAAAAATTGGATTTGTGCTATAATACTTTATTGTCGTGTTCGGGAATTTAGTATCCAACGGCACATAATGATTGCCAGGCTTTATCGATGAAACTCAGCTATCCCTCAGTATTATATCAGCTTCCCTCGGCTAAACTTCGCGAGATAATGGCCGCCCGACGCATCGAAAAGAAGTTCGAGGCAGGTTCGAAGCGGGAACTCGCCATCGAGTTGAGCAACCTCCTTTCGCGTGATGCGGGTGTTTACCATGCGTGGGAAGGGCTTTCTATGCTGGAGCAGATGGTCGTTACCTTTGTCACGCTCGAAGGAGGGACGACAACGCTTTCGCATCTCATTGCATCGATTGGTGACACGATCGATGCAGATGGGGTCCGGACTGCTTTAGAGCGGCTGGAAAGATTCGCGCTGGTACTGCGAATTAACGAGTCGGGAGTCGAGTTGCTGTTCGCTCCACCTGCGGTTTTCAGACATGTCCAGACTCCGCCGGCCCTGAGATATGGTTTAAATGAGATTCTGCGAGCCATGAAGCCGGGGGACATCAACCTGCTATATGACGGCATGCGTTCCCATATGGGACCGGCTCCTCGCGGGAGATTGGACCGGATTATCGCCGAGTATCTGGAGAATCCTGGAAACGTAATTGCACTTGTGAACTCGCTTTCTGATCACCAAAGGGAGATTCTCGACTACATCCTCGATGCCGAGAATCATGCGACGCTAACCGGCGTGCGCAGCCGTTTCTATGAAAATGGACCTCGAAGCTCCGATCCCACTTTCATTATTGAAGGCTCCGACAATATCAGGGAAATAGCCGGATTACTCGAACGGGGTCTCGTCTTTTCCAGAAACAGCCATTATGACGTCAAGCTGGTTATACCGAAGGAAATCAGGGAATCGATTAGAGGCCCTTATAGGTTAAACTGGAACTTCCCTGGCATCAAGCTAGATCATATCGCTGTTGAGGGTCGCAGTTTCGACCGCTATGATCGCCCCGCTCAGGATATGGCAGCTTTTCTTGCATTCGTTAGGCGGGCCAAACCGTCCGAGACAAGGAACGGCGACTTCAACAAGCAGGATATCAGGCGTGCCGCGAAATTCATGAAGGTCGATTCGATTTCATACATTGCTCTTCTTGCCGGTATAGCGGATTCAACGCATATCATCAGGACAAATCGGGTCAGGGAGAAGCGTTGGGCCTATGAACCCTCGGTGCGCGATCGGAAATGGTACGAGGTGACAGCCCTTGCCGATGCCTATCTGTCTCAGCCTGAGCGGTCCATCAAGGCGGAAGTTCTGCGAGCTTGGGTGAATCTCGGCTCCGTGAACGAATTTCTCGTCGAATCAGACGATGAGTCAGGGTATTGGGCCATTCCGAAACGCAAATGCCTCCTGGAGATCCTGCGGTGGATTCCGGCCATGCACGCGGTCAATCTGGACGATGTATGCCTTCATGCGCTCTTCCGACTTCCCGCGGCTTTTGCGCCGGCACTGAAATCGGAGGATGCGACAGGCGCTATCAGGGATGGAGTCAAAACCATCTTGATGGATTACCTGTTCCGGCTCGGCGTTACGGAAATCGCTGAGAGCTCCGGCGAGATTCTGGTGAGGGTTCGGGATGACGCCGGGGATTTGTTGGATGCCGCTCTGTCATCAGACGACACACCGGTATCGGTCAGTGATCGCACATATGACGCACAGTTCGTCGTACAGCCCAACCTGGAGATCATCGCCGGTCAGCACATCCATCCGCTGCTTTTCCTGTCGCTTTGTGAGTTTTCCGACATCCATTCCTATCAGCAGGCTATTATGCTCAAAATCAGCCAGGATTCGGTTCGCTCTGCCCTTGATTCGGGGATGTCGGGCAAACAGATTGTCGATTTTCTGAAGAATCATTCGTCGTCGGGCGTGCCTCAGAATGTTAAGCATCTGATCGAAGACGCCGATGAACGCCATGGTCAAATCCGCATCGGAAAGTGTGAAAGCTACCTGGTTGTGAAGGATGAAAACGTTCTTCGGGGGATCGAGGGAAACAAGAAGCTGGGCTCATATATCGATCGTTTTCTTACGGAGAGGGTTGCAATCCTGAAGACGGACGACTACAGCGATTTTCTCAAGGAATTGAGAAGCGCGGGATATATGCCGGTTGACGATGATGATATGGTAGAATCGAAAATGGATGATTGGTTGAAGGCTATACAGAATCCTCCCGAAATGCCACAGCGCGAAGAGTCGGCGGCCGACAAGCCTTCCTGGCAATCGGTTGTGGCAGGCATCGACTGGCAGGATATGGAGAAGGATGACGGTTTGCCGTACACCGTGGAACCTCCACGGCGGCCGGGGGTACTGGGAGACAAACTGACGAATCGCCGGGACATCAAGAAACTCCTTGAACAGGCGATTGAGTTGGAGCACGATGTTGAGGTTGAATACTTCAGCGTCAGTGGGAATTGGCTCGTTAGAAGAATCCGGCCTCAGAAACTCGACGGAATGTACATGGACGCCTTCTGCTACACGGAGCATGGGGCGCGCCAGTTTCTGGTCAATAACATCGCATGGGTGAGGCGGGTATGAACTACAATCCGACCAACCCGTTGATAGTGCAGTCGGACAAGACCGTGCTGCTGGAGGTCGAGAATCCGCTCTACGAAGCCTGCCGCGACTCCCTAGCCGCCTTCGCGGAACTGGTAAAGAGTCCCGAATACGTTCACACCTACAGAATATCCCCGTTGTCACTATGGAATGCAGCCGCTTCCGGCGTCACCTTCGAGCAGGTCAAAGAGAGCCTCCTGACATATAGCAAGTACGATGTTCCGCAGAATGTCATCGACGACGTCAGCAGCTACATGGGTCGATACGGCAGGCTCAAGTTGCATAAAGAACATCTGCCGAGCGGTGAATCGAGGCTCGTTCTACGAGCCGACGACCCATATCTGATCATCGAGATCACCCACAGCAAGCAGATGGCTCCGTTTATTGCCGGCCAAATAGACGAGTTGTCTCTGGAAATACCGGGCCATCTCAGGGGGCACGCGAAACAGGCTCTTCTCAAGATGGGTTTTCCTGTGGAGGACCTCGCCGGGTATGTTGAGGGAGAGCACTGCGATATCGAGCTTAGATCAATTGCGCTGAGTGGGAATGCGTTCAACATGAGAGACTATCAGGTACAGTCCTGCGACGCGTTCTGGGCTCATGGGAGCGCCTCGGGCGGAAGCGGCGTTCTCGTCCTGCCGTGCGGCGCCGGAAAGACGGTCATCGGTATCGGGGCGATGTCCAGGGCGCAGACGAGTACGCTGATCCTCGCGACCGGCATCACCGCGGCCCGGCAGTGGAAATCTGAACTATTGGATAAGACCACTATCCCCCCGGATTCCATTGGTGAGTATTCGGGCGACACGAAGGAGATCAAGCCGGTCACCATAGCCACTTATCAGGTGATGACGTATCGCAAACGGAAACCCACGGCGAAGATTGAGGGACAGGACTTGTCCGCGGAAGCCTTGGCGAAGGTGGAAGACAAGACGGGAAGACAAGATGACGGGAAGACTGTAGGGGATGCAGGTCTAAAGTTTGATGAGGAGTTTCCGCACCTCCAGCTTTTCAATGCCAGGGATTGGGGTTTGATCATCTACGACGAGGTTCATCTGCTTCCCGCGCCGGTTTTTCGGATCACCGCTGAAATCCAGGCCAGAAGGCGCCTGGGTCTGACGGCGACGCTCGTGAGAGAGGATGGTTTGGAGGAAGATGTCTTCTCCCTGATCGGACCGAAGAAATACGACGTCCCATGGAAGGTTCTCGAGCGCCAGGGCTGGATCGCTGAGGCGATATGCACTGAAATGCGAGTGCCGATGGACGAATCTCAGAGACTTGCGTATGCGATTGCCGAGGAGCGGGAGAAGTTCAGGATTGCCTCCGAGAATCTGCAAAAACTCCGGGTTGTTGAGACTTTGCTCGATAAGCACAGAGATGATAATGTGCTGATAATCGGCCAGTATCTGGATCAGTTGGCGCTCATTGCCCAGGAGTTCGTCGCGCCGATTATCACAGGCAAGACACCGATGATGGAACGAGAAAAGCTTTACACTCAGTTCAAGTCCGGAGAGATCAAGGTTCTCATAGTCTCGAAGGTCGCGAATTTTGCCATCGATCTGCCCGATGCCAACATCGCGATCCAGGTTTCCGGAACATTCGGCTCCAGGCAGGAAGAGGCTCAGCGTTTGGGACGCATTCTGCGCCCCAAATCGAGCGGCTGCCAGGCGCATTTCTACACGATCGTGACCAGGGATTCCAAGGAGCAGGTTTTCGCAGCGAACAGGCAGCTCTTCCTTACGGAGCAGGGGTACCGATATGAAATTGTCGATATGGACGCATAGAGAAGGTGAGGCGTCCGAAGGTTCGGACGCGGGGATACTAAGAAAAGTTGGGCTTCTGGCTCTCGTCCTGATAGTGCTGGCGGATGGCTGGGCCATCTGGCGACTCACGCACAGGCATGTGTCCAATCCGGCATCGAGCGTAATCCAGGGCGCGCCGATTGTCGTCATCACAAAGGGGCCTTACATCCAGAACCTCGGCCGGCATTCCGTCACCGTCATGTGGGAGACCAAAACGCCCTCAGCCTCGAAGCTGGAATACAACACGATCAATTCTCGCGAGAGCGTAATTGCAGATGCAAGGCCAGTCTCAATACACGCGATCACCATCAATTCGCTGATGCCGGGCACAAGGTACAACTATCACGTGGAGGGGGATGCAAGGGGTGGGGGAACCTTCGTGTCCGCGCCCGATCGGCCCAGGAGTTTTCGATTTGACGTTTACGGAGACACTCGCGATAATCCCAGGATTCATGCCGAGATAATTCAAGCGATGCTGACCGATTCGGAAGGTCGCCCTGACTTTGTGGTACACACCGGGGACCTGGTTGGTGACGGCATTGACGTCAGCCAGTGGGGACCGCAGTTCTTCAAGCCTGCCCAGCCGCTTATGTCGGACATACCTCTGTGGCCATGTCTCGGCAACCATGAGAGGCAATCCAGATACTACTTTCCCCTGTTTTCCCTGCCCAACAACAAACAGTGGTATTCATTCGACTATTCGTTTGCGCACGTGATTGTGCTGAACACCAACACGGATTTCAAGCCGGGAAGTGAGCAGTATAATTGGCTGGTGAAGGACTTGCATGAGGACAAGAGCCGATGGACGTTCGTGGCCTTTCACAACCCTCCATTCTCCGATGGCCCGCACGGAAACGAGACCGAGAGCCGACAAGCCGCCAAGTACCTGGTTCCGCTGTTCGAGAAGCACAAGGTGGATGCTGTCTTCAGCGGTCACGATCATGCCTACGAGCGGGGAACCAGGAATGGCATAGTCTATATCGTGACCGCTGGCGGCGGCGCGCCTCTTTATGCCAGGAAAGCATCCTACACGTCGGTCATCACCAAATACATGAAGGTCCATCACTACTGCACGGTTGATGTGGGTGCTCAAGAGTTGGTCATCCAGGCAAAGGGCGTTGACGGCACGCTCATCGACATGGTAAGGGTAACGAAATAAGGGAGGGCGTTTGCCCTCCGCTTCCCTCCGGTTCCGGCATTCATCATTCATCATTCATACCTCATCATTTCCGCATCGGGAGGTAGGGGTGGTTCCGGCTTTGGAGTGCGAACGCGAGCGCAGCGAGCTTTCGCGGCAGCGCTTGCCCACTCCTCGCCGAGATACCTTCTCCGATAGGGCCACGGATCGACGAGCTTAGCTTGTGGGGGAAGCCCACCATGGCCTCCCTGCCGGATTCAGCTCCGTGCTCCCCTCCTTAACAAGAGCCTGTCCAGAGCGTCGCGAAGGAAGGGGGTTGGAGGTTCCGTAAAACCCGATACCCTGGCGCCCAACAACCCCCACGGCCGTCCCGCCCGGATTTGCAATCCGGGCGCCGGATTCTCCCGAATCCGGAAGATTCCGCCTCTTGACTTTGCCCGCCAACCGGGTGTATGCTTATTTATCTCTTCCGTAAACCGGCGATACGTTTCGCCGACCAGCGGAGCGCTGAAAACCCGAAAGAAGCGATAAATGGATCAGTCAACCCATAGCAAGATAGTTTCGTTCATCTGGGGGATCGCGGATGACGTCCTGCGCGACCTGTTCAAACGGGGCAAGTACGCCGATGTCATTCTCCCCATGTGCGTCCTCCGACGCCTGGACGCCGTCCTGGAGCCAACCAAACAGGCCGTGCTGGGTGCCAAGGAAATGCTCGACAGCCTCGGCATTACCGAGCAGAACCCCGGCCTGTGTGAGGCCGCAAAACAGGCGTTTTACAACACATCCAAGTTCACCCTCAACGACCTCAAGTCCCGAGGCAGCAGACAGCAACTCAGGCAGGATTTCGACGCCTATCTCGACGGGTTTTCCCCGAACGTCCAGGACATCCTCGAGAATTTCAAGTTTCGCAACCAAATCTCAACTCTCTCGAAATCCGACTCGCTCGGAACGCTGATCGAGAAGTTCCTCGATCCCGATATCAACCTCAGCCCTCATCCCGTACTCAACAGCGACGGCTCCCTGAGGCAGCCCGCCATGGACAATCACTCCATGGGCACGGTTTTCGAGGAGCTTGTCCGCCGGTTCAACGAAGAGAATAATGAGGAGGCGGGTGAGCACTGGACTCCGCGCGACGCTGTGAAGCTCATGGCCAACCTGATCTTCCTGCCAATCGCCGATGCCATACAGGATGGCTCCTATCTGCTTTACGACGCCGCTTGCGGTACCGGCGGAATGTTGACGGTGGCGGAGGAGACGCTGCTGGGTATCGCCGAGAACAAGGGAAAGCAGGTCATCGCGCACCTCTATGGTCAGGAGATCAACCCCGAGACCTACGCGATTTGCAAAGCCGATATGCTCCTCAAAGGTGAGGGCGAGAACGCCGAGAATATAATCGGTGGGGCGGAATGGTCCACGCTCTCCCATGACGCCTTTCCCGCCAATGAGTTCGATTTCATGCTCTCCAACCCTCCTTATGGAAAGAGCTGGAAGAAAGACCTGGAAACGATGGGCGGCAAGGATGGAATGCGCGACCCTCGTTTCAAGATTACCCATGCGGATGACCCGGACTACTCGCTGATCACCCGCACCAGCGACGGCCAAATGCTGTTCCTCGCCAACCTGGCCTCGAAAATGAACCACGGCTCAACTCTGGGCAGCCGCATCGCTGAGGTACACAACGGATCGTCGCTGTTCACCGGAGACGCCGGGCAGGGCGAGAGCAATATCCGGCGCTGGATCATCGAAAACGACTGGCTGGAGGCGATTGTCGCCCTCCCGCTCAATATGTTCTACAACACCGGCATCGCCACCTATATCTGGGTGCTCAGCAACCGGAAGCCTGAACATCGAAAGGGACGCGTGCAGCTAATTGACGCAACCCAGTGGTTCAAACCGCTGAGAAAGAACCTCGGCAAGAAGAATTGCGAACTCTCCGGTGAGGATATCCGGCGCATCTGCGATACATACCTTGCATTTGAGGAAACCGAGGAGTCGAAGATATTCCCCAACGAGGCTTTCGGCTACTGGAAGGTGACGGTCGAGCGCCCCCTGCGTCTGCACGCCCAGCTTTCAGTCGGGGTGATAGAATCCCTACGCTTTGCCTCCGGGGATGAAGACCTCCGTGCCGAGCTTTACGAAGAGTTCGGGGAAGCGCTCTTCGAGGATTTCGCAAACGTGGGGAAATCCGTTGCGGCACGTCTGGCTGAATGGGGCAACGGCGATCAGGACGAAGTAATCGAGGATGACACGCCGACCGGAAGGAACCTGCCGGAGAGAAAGAAGAAGAAGCTTCTCGACGCCTCAACCTGGGAGCGTGATGCCCGCCTGTTGGAAATCGCGGCCGCCTTGCGCGAAGACTTAGGAGACGGCCTGTTTGAAGACTACAACCTCTTCCGCGATTCCGTGGACGCATCCCTTATCAGGCTTGGGCGAAAGGTATCCGCCTCCGATCTCAAGCTCATTCTTCGGGCGGTAAGTTGGCGCGTGGATACCGCGCCGCCGGTCATCGCCAAAATTCACAAACCGGGCAAGGCAAGCGCAAATCCGATGTACGGACTGTACGAAGCCCAGGTCGCCGGAAAGGCATGCGTTGTCGAATATGAGCCGGACAGCGACCTGCGCGACACCGAACAGGTTCCTCTGTTGGAAGAGGGCGGCATCGAGGCCTTCATCCGCCGAGAAGTCCTGCCATACACGCCTGACGCCTGGATTAAGGAAGACTCAACCAGAATCGGCTACGAGATCAGCTTCACCCGGCACTTCTACAAACCGCAGCCCTTGCGCACACTGGAAGAAATCAGGGCGGACATCCTGGCCATCGAGAAGGAAACGGAAGGCCTGCTGTCAGAAGTCATTGGAGGTCTGGAATGATCTCCGGCCTCAAACCCTACCCGGATTACGTGGAGTCTGGCCTGCCGTGGCTTGGCGAGGTTCCGAGCCACTGGGGCACGGAGCGTGCCAAGTGGCTATTTAATAAAATGAACCGCATAGTGCGACCTGAAGACGACATAGTGACCTGCTTTCGGGACGGGGTAGTAACGCTTCGAAGGAAACGACGAGTGAGCGGTTTCACGGAGGCACTACACGAACATGGATATCAAGGCATCCGTAGAGGTGACCTTGTTATTCATGCGATGGATGCGTTTGCTGGAGCTATCGGCGTCTCGGATAGCGACGGTAAAGGCACTCCTGTGTACGCTGTTTGCCAGCCCAAGGCAGGCGTCAACGCTCATTATTACGCATTCATCCTTCGCGAGATGTCGCGCAGGAGGTGGATTTTGGCGCTATCGAGAGGGATTCGTGAGAGATCGACTGATTTCCGTTACGAAATGTTTGGCACGCAGCGTATTCCGCTTCCACCCCCCGACGAGCAGACCGCCATCGTCCGCTTCCTCGATTACGTGAACGGACGGTTGGAGAAGGCGATCCGGGCGAAGCGGAAGGTGATCGGGCTGCTGAACGAGCAGAAGCAGGCGATAATCCATAGAGCCGTCACACGGGGCCTAGATCCGAACGTGCGTCTCAAGGATTCCGGCATACCCTGGCTCGGCGAGATTCCGGAGCATTGGGGGGTTCATGCCCTGAAGCAGCTTGTTATGCGGATGGATTACGGCACATCGGAGAATTCTCGTGGTAAGGGGAGGGTGCGGGTGCTTACTATGGGCCACATTCGAGACGGCAAGATATTGCTCCCCAGCTTTGGAAGTCTATCCGAGGTGCCCCCTGGTCTGTTGTTGGAGACAAACGATCTGCTGTTCAACCGAACCAACAGCCCCGATCTCGTCGGCAAGGTTGGGTTGTTCGCCGGTCAACCTTCAGACGAGGTTACATTCGCATCCTATTTGGTACGGTTGCGCGCCCGTCCGGAGCACAGTCCACATTGGCTAAATTTCCTGCTTAACAGCATTCAGTTTTGGGGTTACGCGAGAAGTCAGGCTTTAGTCAGCTTGCATCAGGCTAATCTTAACTCAACTAGATATGGGCAGATGATGTTGCCCACCCCTCCAAAGATAGAAGAGGAGGGAATCGTGAAACACATCGTGACGGAATGTGACGGAATCGAGCGATGTTCGCGCAGAACCCACCGTGAGATCGCCTTGCTTAGCGAATTCCGCACGCGGCTCATCGCGGATGTGGTAACCGGCAAGCTGGATGTGCGTGAGGCCGCCGGCACCCTGCCGGATGAGCTGACCAAGGATATCGACGGCCGCAACAGCTCGGTTTCCGGAGATGAGGACCTCGAAGACGAAGAAGCGGATGAAACCTGAGGGAAGGGATAGGCCGGCCCTGCGCCGAGCCTAACCGACAGAGAGTACAGGCAGTTGAGGCCTCCAGGACAACGCGTATAGAACTCGTAAGGGGAGAACATTTAGCACATGCACAGACCGCCGGCCAATCCAAAGATTTATCACATCACTCATCTCGAAAACCTTCGCACGATGGTCGCCGACGGGTGCATCTGGTCGGATCGGTTAATACCCGGTAGGCAGCCCGATAAGAAATGCATAGGACTGGGCAATATCAAACATCGTCGCCTCAACGTGACCGAGGTGGTGTGCCATCAGGGAACAAAAGTGGGGGACTATGTGCCGTTCTATTTCTGTCCGCGGTCCGTTATGTTGTATATGATATATCGAGGTAACTTTCCCGGCCTGCCATACACTGACGGACAGGAAAAGATCGTCCACCTTCAGGCCGATCTTCGCTCAGTCGTTTCCTGGGCCGATGCGAACAGCGTGAGGTGGGCCTTCACCACCGGCAATGCGGGCGCTTCCTATGTTGAGTTCTTCAACAGCCTCGATGATCTTGGAATGGTGAACTGGCCCGCAGTCCAAACGGACAGATGGGGCGATCCTATGATCAAGGAAGGCAAGCAGGCCGAGTATCTTCTTTGCGACAGTCTTCCGTTCGAGCTGATAGAGGAAATAGGCGTGATCGACGATCGAATTCGCCGGTTGGTACTGGAGGTTCTGGGCTCCGGAAAGTTTCAGGCGGTGACAAATGTCCACCGAAACTGGTATTATTAGGGTGAATGAACGGGCAAGGGATGGTGAATATCGTGATTGAGATTCTGAAGGGGGATATTTTGCAAGCCGATGTGGACGCGCTGGTCAACACGGTAAATTGCGTCGGCGTTATGGGCCGCGGCATAGCGCTCCAATTCCGCAAGTCTTTCCCCGACAATTTCAAAGCCTATGAGGATGTCTGCAAGCGCGGCCAACTCCATACCGGCATGGTCCTGACGTACAAACTCGACCGCCTCACCAAGCCGTGCTATGTTATCAATTTTCCCACCAAGGAGCATTGGAAGGGGAAATCCAGGATCGAGTACATCGAATCCGGACTCCAGGCGCTGGTGATAGAGATTAAGCGGCTAGGAATACACTCCATTGCGGTCCCTCCCCTTGGCTGCGGCCTGGGTGGGCTTAAATGGTCCGAAGTCAGACCTATTATCGAGCGAGCCTTCGCTACTATACCAGACGTGCATGTGCTGCTTTATCAACCGAGTGGAGCGCCCGATCCAGGTAGCATCTCGAAGAACTTGAATCCGCCTGCAATGAATCTAAGCCGCTCCATACTAATAGCGCTCGTTCATGGATACCAGGCCGCTCTGCTGGATGTTTCCGTCTCACTCCTCGAGATACACAAACTGATGTATTTTGTGCAGGAGGCAGGACAGGATCTGCGACTGCATTACAAAAAAGGGCCGTTTGGGCCATATGCCGAGAATCTGCGCCATGCTCTCATTGCCATTGACGGGTATTTTATCCGTGGTTATGGAGACGCCCATGATGCGCCTACAAAGAATGTGGAACTGGGTCCGGACGCCGCCGACAATGCATGGCAGTACCTTCAGGAGCACCCGGAGAGCTGCAAGCGAGTCGCGCAAGTGGAGGATCTGATCGAAGGGTTCGAGACGCCGTTCGGAATGGAACTTCTGGCCACTGTTCACTGGGTGGTCGTCCACGACGGAGCAGCTACCCCAGAGGAGGCCATTCAACGCGTCTATTCATGGAGCAAGCGGAAGCAGATGTTTACCGAACGACAGATTCGTCTAACCTGGAATGTTCTTGAAGAGAAGGGTTGGATATCCACGGCGGAATGCAGACGTGACCATAACTGATACCTCGGAAAAAGGCCTGGAAACCCTTATTATGCGGTACATGGCCGGCAGTGACGGACTAGGGTCCAGCTCGGCGGTTCAGGTGTCTCAGCCCTCTCATATCACAGGCGGTAGTGGCTGGATCGCGGGCAGTCCGCCGGTTTATGACCGTGCCTACGCCCTGGACCCCGAGCAGCTTTTCGCATTCCTGTTCGCCACCCAGCCCGAGACCATGGAGAATCTTGGCCTTGGGAATTACAGGGACCCCGGAAACATGGTCCGTCAGAAGTTCTTCGCTCGCCTCAGCGCCGAGATCGGCAAGCGGGGTATCATAGATGTCCTCCGGCACGGCGTCAAACACGGCCCGCATTCCTTCGACCTCTTTTGCGGCACCCCTTCGCCTGGGAACGACAAAGCCGCCGAACTGTTTGCGGCAAACCGATTCAGCATCACCCGCCAGTTGCGCTACAGTCTGGACGAAACCAGCCGCGCCCTTGACCTGTGTCTGTTCATCAACGGACTGCCCACCGCCACGTTTGAGCTGAAAAACAGCCTCACCAAGCAAACCGTGGATGACGCGATCGAACAGTACAAACGCGACCGCGACCCTCGCGAGAAGTTGTTCGAATTCGGTCGCTGCATAGTCCATCTTGCCGTTGACGATCATGAAGTCAGAATGTGTACCCACCTCAAGGGCAAGGGGTCCTGGTTTCTACCGTTGAACCAGGGCTACAATGACGGAGCGGGCAATCCTCCGAACCCGAGCGGACTGAAGACCGACTACCTTTGGAAGAGCCTGCTGACGCCGCGAGGCTTAACGGATATTGTCGAAAACTATGCTCAGATCGTGGTGGAGAAGAATAAGAAAACCGGTAGGAAGACGCAGAAGCAGGTGTTCCCACGCTACCACCAACTGGATGTGGTTCGCAAGCTACTGGCCGATGTGGCGGATAGCGGCTCAGGAAAGCGGTATCTTATACAGCATTCCGCCGGAAGCGGCAAGTCCAACTCAATCGCATGGCTGGCACATCAACTGATTGGCCTGCGCAAGAACGACAAGGAAATCTTCGACTCGATCATAGTGGTCACGGACAGGCGCATCCTGGACGATCAGATAAAGGAAACGATCAAGCAGTTCACACAGGTCTCATCGACGGTCGGTCATGCGGAGCGCTCGGGCGACCTGCGAAAGTTCATTGAAAGCGGCAAGAAGATCATAATCAGCACGGTGCAGAAGTTCCCGTTCATCCTGAAAGAGATCGGTGACGAGCACAGAGGCCGCAGTTTCGCCATCATCATAGACGAGGCTCATTCAAGCCAGGGCGGAAAGACTTCCAGCGCCGTGAGCGCGGCGCTTTCCGACCCCGAGGATACCGTTAATGATGAGCTACAAAAGCGGATGGACTCCCGTAAAATGCTCACTAACGCGAGCTACTTCGCCTTCACCGCAACCCCCAAGAACAAGACACTGGAGATATTCGGCGAGCCGTTTCCAGGTGAGGACGGCAAGGTCAAGCGCCGTCCGTTCCACAGCTACACCATGAAGCAAGCCATTCAGGAGGGGTTCATCCTCGACGT
>Ga0326727_10012359_pt1 | contig 19472 bp, 20 predicted proteins | sample MB2enrmetagenome_FD_207643 | JGI IMG/M metagenome (GOLD analysis project Ga0326727, IMG submission 207643) | Lab enriched peat soil microbial communities from McLean, Ithaca, NY, United States - MB29MY | ecosystem: Environmental > Terrestrial > Soil > Wetlands > Peat | place: USA: New York...
GCTCGATGGTGGTGAACAGCGACCTGATCAAGACCGCCGAAGCTTCGCCGGATACGATGCTGACGCTGATCAACGGCGAGAAGCTGATTGTGCGCGAGGAGATTGGCGAGGTGGTGGAGAAGGTGCTGGCTTACCGGGCGCGGCTGCTGGCCGTGGTGGCCAAGCGGCTGCATCACTTCAGCGATCTGGAGCGTGCGGCAGCACTGGCGAGCCTGGATGCGGAAGGGCAGCCCGCGGCCCCGATACCGATGAAACAGAGCGGCGATCTTCGCCAGTAGAAGCTGCAGGGTTGCGGTATTCCCCGAGGGAACAGCTTATGGATAAAGCGAGCATCGGCGGAGCGTTTCTGGCCATCGCCGGGATTATTGCGGGATTAATCATCGAAGGCGGCAACGTGGGCCAGATTCTGCAGCCCACGGCGGCGCTCATCGTGTTTGGCGGCACATTGGGCGCGGTGATGCTGCAGTTTCCACTGACCACCGTTGTGGCGGCCTTTCGCAGCCTGGGGCACGTTTTTTCTGCGCCGCGCAAACAGGAGGCGCAACTGATTCGCGAGTTGGTGGCGTTTGCCAACAAGGCACGCCGTCACGGCGTGGTTTCGCTCGATGCCGATTTGCAGGCCATCCAGGATCCGTTTCTGAAGCAGACGCTGATGCTGGCCGTGGACGGCACCGAGCCCGTGGAGCTGCGCAAGATCATGCACGTGAGCCTCGAGTCGCTGACCGAAGAACAGGAGCGCCTGCCCGCAGTGTTCGAGTCGGCGGGAGGATTCTCTCCGACGATCGGCATCCTGGGGGCCGTGCTCGGCTTGATCCAGGTAATGCAGCATCTGGACAACATCAACGAGGTGGGCCGCGGCATCGCGGTCGCGTTTGTGGCCACGATTTACGGCGTGGGCATTGCGAATCTCTTCTTTCTGCCCTTTGCGGGCAAGATGCGGCTGCGTATTCACAACGGCCACCGCCGGCGCGAGATGATGCTGGAAGGCGTGATCTCGATTCTGGAGGGCATGAATCCGCGCATGCTCGAGATCAAGCTGGCCGGCTTCCTTGAGGGCTCGAACCAGGAGCAAAGGAAGCGCGCCGCATGAGGCCCCGCGTGCCCCGCAGCCGCGTCGGCCACGACCGCTGGCTGGTGTCGTACGCCGATTTCATCACGCTGTTGTTTGGATTCTTCGTCGTGCTCTACGCTTTTGCGCGGGCCGACCAGAAAAAGCAGGCACAGGTTGCGCAGGCCATCGACTCGGCCTTCCATTCCATGGGAGTTTTCCCGGGTTCCGATCAGGGGGCAAGCGCGCAGGATGCGGCGCATCCGGGAAATGTCGCGATGGGTGAGGAACTGCTCACTCCGATGCAGGTGAAGTACGATCTCGACCGCATCCGCCACGATCTGGCCGAGACGCTGGCCAAACAGATTGCCACGCACACGGTTGCGCTGGAGATGGGCCGCGATGGACTGGTGATCAGCCTGCGCGAGGCGGGATTCTTCGATTCCGGTTCGGCGACGCCCAAGGCGGAGGCCCTGCCGACGCTGCGCCAGATTGCCGACCGGCTGGGCGCGACGCCCTACGATCTGCGCATCGAGGGCCACACCGACAATGTGCCCATCCACAACGCGGAGTTCGATTCCAACTGGGAGCTTTCGGCGGCGCGCGCCACGCACATTGCTCGGCTGTTCCTGGAGATGAAGGCGATTCCACCAGACCGGCTGTCGGCCGCGGGGTACGCCGAATTTCATCCCGTAGCCAGCAACGATACGGCGGCGGGCCGCGCGGAGAACCGGCGCGTGGATCTTGTGGTGCTGCCGCGGGCGAAGCTTGACTTTGCCGGGTCGGGCGCTGCGCAGCCTTCCGGACCGTGGCGGAAGGTGACGGACGGGGAATGAGCGGAGTTAGCGGAGTTAGGGCTGTGTGCAACGTTCAAGGAGCACGTAGCGGATGCGAAGCCGGCGTGGACAGAGTCTAGCACCGCTAGCTCCGCTAACCCCGCTAACTCCGCTTCTCTTTATTCCACTCCCAGCACTTTGACGATTACGCGCTTGCGGCGCTGGCCGTCGAACTCGGCATAGAAGACACGCTGCCAGGTGCCGAGATCGAGTTGGCCGTTGGTGACGGGCAACGTGGTCTCGTGGTGCAGGAGCAGCGACTTGAGATGCGCGTCGCCGTTGTCCTCGCCGGTTTGGTGGTGCTTGTAGTCGGGACGCGCAGGGGCCAGTTCCTCGAGCCATTTGCCGATGTCTTCGATGAGTCCGCTCTCATGATCGTTCACGTAGACGGCTGCGGTGATGTGCATGGGCGAGACGAAGCAGAGGCCGTCTTTGACGCCGCTGCGCGCGACGATTTGCTCGATCTTGTCAGTAATGTGCACCATCTCGCGCCGCTTGCGGGTTTCAAAGACCAGGTATTCTGTGTGACTTTTCATGCAGATCTCCTTGACAGCGACGAAGGATTGCGTAGCGTTCTCCCCTTATCCTAAAGTCAGCCGTGACTTTTCGCCGACCGCCCGATTCTGCCCAACGCTTGCGCCGCATGCACGATGCATTGTTGCGCGCCTATGGGCCGCAGCACTGGTGGCCGGCGAGGACGCCGTTTGAGGTGATCCTGGGCGCGTATCTGACGCAAAACACGGCGTGGAAGGCGGTGGAGCGGTCGCTTGAGAACCTGCGCGCGGCAGGCGCGCTTACCCCCGAGGGGCTGCGCGCGGTTCCTCTCAAAAGACTGCGGCGGCTCATCCAGCCTTCCGGGTTTACTACGCGCAAGGCGCCTGCGCTCAAAGCGTTCGTGGCCATGCTCGACAAGGAGTTTGGCGGATCGCTCGAACATCTTGCCAGCCTGCCGACCGCGGCGCTGCGGCAGCGGCTGCTGGATCTGCCGGGCGTCGGCCCCGAAACTGCCGACGCGATCCTGCTGTACGCGCTTGGGCATGTGGTTCCCGTGGCCGACGAGTATCTAAGGCGCATTGCCGAGCGGCACGGGCTGCTGAAGACTGCGCCCGGCCGCGCCAGGATCTCGTATGACGAGCTGACCGAGCTGACGCGGCGCGGGTTTGCCGGCGATGCGAAAGAACACCAGGGGCGGCTCTACAACGAATTTCACGCGTTGACCGTGGCCGTGGGCAAAGCGCACTGCGGACGGACGGCACACTGTGAAAACTGTCCGCTGGCCGGCGACCTGAAAGACAGCTTCTAGCTGCTAGCTACTAGCTTCCAGCTCGTTCGTGCGGGAGCGTCACGCTTCGATTTTGCACGGAAAGGCTAGAGGCTAGGAGCTAGAAGCTAGCAGCTGCTTTTTGGCGTAATCTGAAAGCATCATGAGTCCAACTCCGCAACAGCCCCAAGTGAATTTGACCCAGACTGCCGATTACCGCGAGTCCTACGCGAATAGCGTGCAGGTGCGCGTGAGCGTGTGGGATTTCCAGCTCGTTTTCGGTCTCGCCTCCAGCGAAAGCCCCGAGCAGGTGACCATCCGCAACCACCATGCCGTTTTTCTGAGCCCGCAACAGGCCAAAGCTCTGTGGAACGTGCTGGGCCAGAACATTGCGCAATACGAACAGGCCTTCGGCACGCTGAACCTGGAGCCGCAGAACCAGAGTTTTCCGCGCGGACCGGTGAATTAAGAAGGGACATAGGGACTAGGGACGAGGGACCGAGCCCAAGGAGCAAATTGTTGCGCTTCGGAAGAATATTGACTCCGCGGCTGGATGCACCGCTGCCGCTGTGGATGGTCTTTCCGGTCGTCTTTGTGGCGCTGTACTTGAGCCACTTTACGCTGCTGCGCCTGCCCTACTACTGGGATGAGGCGGGCTACTACATTCCCGCGGCGTGGGACTTCTTCCGCACCGGCTCGCTCATCCCCACCAGCACGCTCACCAACGCGCATCCGCCGCTGCCGAGCATTTATCTGGCGCTGTGTTGGAAGGCTTCAGGTTTTTATCCCGAAGTGACGCGCGAGGCCGTGCTGCTGGTGGCGTCACTGGGGCTGCTGGCGGTGTGGCGGCTGGCGATGCGCCTGGTGGGCGTGGCCTCCGTGGCGTTCTGGACCGTGCTTCTCACGGGCCTCTATCCCATCTGGTTCGCGCAAAGCTCGCTGGCCCACGCCGACATCTTTGCCGCGGCATGTTCGCTGTGGGGATTGAATTACGCGCTGCCCAATCGCAGCCGCAAGCCGTGGGCCGCCGCGTTGTGGTTTGCCGCCGCCGCGCTTTCCAAGGAGACGGCGATCGTGATTCCACTGACGCTGGCCGCGGTGAACCTGGCCGCGGGATTGAGGAGCGGAGGGCCGGTGCGCGGCCGGCTATGGCGCGAGGCGGCGTGGCTGTCGAGTTGCGTCGTGCCGCTGGGCGCGTGGTACGCATACCACTACGCGAAGACCGGGTTTCTCTTCGGCAATCCGGAGTTTTTGCGCTACAACGTGGAGGCGACGCTCACGCCACTGCGGATTCTGGCGGCATTCGCGCATCGCATCCTGCATTTGACGGCGCACATGAATCTTTTTGTGCCGGTGCTGATGGCTTTCGCGGCGCTGATGTTGAGCCCGCGCACCGAAGCAGAGGGTTACGAGCGGGCATCGCTCGATTCGCTGGTGTTGCTGCGCATTTTCTCCCTGCTGCTGGCCAACGCGGTGCTCTTCAGCGTACTGGGCGGCGCACTGCTCACGCGTTATCTGCTGCCCATGTATCCGCTGGTGCTGCTGTTGGCCGTGTACACGTTGTACCGCCGAGTGCCTTACTGGTACGGGCTTACGCTGCTGTCGGCCGCGGCATTCGTTGCCGGGCTCTTCGTGAATCCGCCCTACGGGTTTGCGCCGGAAGACAACCTGGCGTACGCGCACGTGATTCGCATGCACCAAGCCGGCATTGCGCAGCTCAAGAAACTCTATCCGGGCGCGACGGTGCTGACGGCATGGCCCATGAGCGACGAGCTCACGCGGCCCGAACTGGGTTACGTGAAGCAACCGTGGGACGTGTGCGCCATCGACGACTTTACCGCCGGCGAGGTGGCACGCGCGGCCGAGGAGCCGGAGAAGTACTCGGCGGCGCTGGTGTTTTCTACCAAGTACGATCCGCCATTGCCGCTGCTGAGCCTGAGCGGCGAGGCGCTCGACGAGCGCTACTTCGGTTTGCACCACGATCTGCCGCCGGAGCTGATCGCACAGCAACTGGGTGGAACGCTGGTTTGGGAGCGCCGCGACGACGGCTTGTGGATTGCGCTGATCCGCTTCAACCGGCAGGTGGAAGCGCGGCTGGAGAAGGACCGGACATTCATTGTTCCGCCGGTAAGGGAGCCGGCCGTTCGGCAATCTCCCTGAACTTGAGATAGACAGCATTGGTCCATCCGAAGCCGATCACATTCTGCGTGTAGCCGCCCTTCACCGTAACTTCGGCATTGCCCGCCACCACGTTGTATTTTTCACGGATGGCGCCGTCGGCGGCGAAACCGGCATCGACCGTAGCGTCGAAGTGACGCGCGATGCGCACGGCGTCGGCGTGGAAGCCCATGGTCTCGAGTCCGGCCACGGCGATCCAGTTGGTGGGCGCCCAGCCACAGGGTTCATCCCATTGCAAGCCACTGTTCGTGGTGCTCATGGAGAGCCCGCCGGGGCGCTCGAACACGTTAAGCTTCTGCTGCGTCGCGTTGGCCTGCTCGCGCGTGGCCACGCCTGCCCACAGCGGGTAGAGCGATGTGAGGTAGGCGTAGGTGGAGGGTTTGTTGCGCACGAAATCGTAATCGGCGAAGACGCCCTGTTTGGGCTGCCACAGGTAACGCTCGATGGCGGCGCCGCGGGCGTTGGCGCGGCGATCCCAGTGGAGGGCGTCCTGCGGCTTGCCTAAGAGATGCGCGAGATGCGCCATGTCGCGCTCGTAGCGGTAGAGCAAGCTGTTGAGGCACACCGGGGCGTAGTGATGCGTAGCGCCGGAGAAGGGGCCGAAGCGGTCGCTGGAGTCGAAGCCCGATTCGCGCATGGCGCGATCGCCCGCGTAGAAGTCGCGGCTGAGCCGGTAGCCGCCGAACCAGGCGCGCGCGCACAACAGGCTTGCATGAACGTCGCAACTGGTCTGCTTGAGGCGCGCCGCTTCTGCTGCATCAGGATGCTCCGAGCCCTTGACAAGAAAGGCCGCGCCCTCAGGGCTGGGATGCTCCATGAGCGCACGGATCACGTCGCGGTAGTAGGTGTTGGCGTCGGCCATCTCGGGCACCGGACCTGAGCCGTAATCGAAGTAGCGGGCGAGACCGGTGTGGCCGGCCAAGTGTTCCGGCCGCGTCCATGTGGAATAGTCCTTTTCTGCAACGGTGTAGGCGTGTTCCAGCCAGTTCATAGCCTGAATACGGCCGGCGGGCGTCGCGGGAAAACTGGCCGGGTTCTCAAAGACGGCGCAAATCATCGAGGTGAGAAACGGCGGCTGCGAGCGGGTGAGATAGTAGGTGCGGTTGGCGTTGAGAACAGTGCCGTACTGTTCGACTTCAAAGAGGAAGTTATCGACGATCCCTTTGGCGAGCGCTTCTCTGTGGTCGGACTCCAGTCCAAGAACAATAAAAAAACTGTCCCAGCCGTACATTTCGTTGAAGCGGCCGCCGGGAACGACGTAGGGGTGGGGCAGATAAAGCAGGCCCGGTGCGGAGAGTTCCTCAGGGCGCACGTCGCCCAGCTTGAGAATGTGCCGAGGCAGCGCGACGACGCGGACATGGCAGCGCTGCGCGATGGCAGCAACCTCGGGCGGGGCGGCAAAACCGGCGGGGAGATAAAGAACCGGGACCGCGGCAACCTTGGTGTCAACTTTGGTGTCGGTGAGCGCTGCGCAATCGGCAACGGAGCGGGTGAGCGAGTCCCACGCGGCGTGGATGTAACGGAGGGTTGCCTGGGAATCAGGCGCGGCCGGGCCGGGCGTCTGGGCAGGGGAAGCCGCAAGCGCAGCCAAAAACAGCAAGCAAGACAGTTTCATGCCAACTCCCTTAGGGCCTGTCCACGCGATCTGGGATGGCAGCGACGGGAGCCAGTTTTTCCCAGGTCAAGGAGCGAGGAGCGCGCTGTAGCCGGTCTGCTGAAGCGACGAGCGACGCAGAGATGGAGAAAACTGGCCCCGTCCCTCCGGGTTGCGGCGAAAATCCGCTCATACTTCGTTGTCGTCCTCGCCTTGGAATGGCCAAAGCCTTCGTCCTCCGCCTCGTCTGAGCCGATTTTCGCTCGCAACGCCATCCCAGATCGTGTGGACAGGCCCTGGCAGTGCGAATTCCTGGAGTGTACCGCACGGCACGGATTTTTTCAGGGCTACCGGGAACAGTTTTCGCGTGCGCGGTGTCTACACAAGCACAGTGGTACCGAATGGGATGATCGGAGGGCCTTGAACCTGCTGCTCTCGCGCCGCGATGCTCTGAACGGCGCGCAGAGCGGGCCGGACGCTTGCGCTCCGCGGCAAGCCTTTCGCCTCCCAAACGGCGCGGCTGAATTCGAGGTTGATCGCAAAACCAGGGTAGGTGGATGTCGAAGAGACGACCGTCGAGTCGACGCGACCAGCAGGGAGCGGCGACCTTGGCCGACACCGAACAGAGCACAGTAACCCTGGTTTTGCCGGAGGGAGGCGGTCATGTTTGAAGACGCAACATTTGAATCGATGGGTACGATCCACACGCGCAGCCGCAACTGGATGATTGCGACGTTCGGCTTCAACGCATCGATCCTGGCGGTCCTGATCGCGATCCCCCTCTTTTACCCTTCGATGCTGCCGCAGATGGTGAATTCGATTCTGATGGAAGCGCCCGCGCCGGTCGAGGAGACCAAGCCGGTGGTTCGGCAGGCGCCTGCGACGGCTTCGCAAACGGAGATGCCAGCAGGGGTTCTGCAAGCACCCTCAAGGATTCCGAGAGATCCGTGGATTCCCACCTCGAGGGAGCCTTCGTTGCCAAGGGATGTGATGGGCCTCGGCGGTTCCGGTCCCTTAGCCGCTTCGGGCACCGGATGCGATCCGTTCAACTGCAGTGCCGTGCGGCCGGTTGTGCACGAGGCGGTGCAGCCGACGCAGCACATCTCTACGGGTGTGATGGAAGGGATGTTGATCTACAGGGTTCTTCCTGTCTATCCGGTGGCGGCGCGAGAGATGTGCGTCGCGGGCCGGGTCGCGCTGCAGGCCACGATCTCACGCGATGGAACGATCGAGAATCTGCGCGTGGTGGACGGGCCGGGGCTGTTGCGGGCGGCCGCAGTCGAAGCCGTGAGGCAGTGGCGTTACCGGCCTTATCTGCTGAATGGCGAGCCGGTGGAGGTGGAGACGACGATCAACGTCGATTTCAAGCTGGATTAGGAGCAAAGCAACTCTGATTTTGCGGTTACGCGAGCGCGAGCGCCGATCCTTACCGGGCTTCATCCGCCACGGTGGAAGAGGCCCGAGGCGCCCGCATTTTTTGCTATCTGGCGCGTGCCGGGCACAGTGGGCGACAATGGCTTTGCCATGAAAAATCCGACTCGCCGTCAATTTCTAAAGACCGCCTCAGCCACAATTACAGCGATTGCCGCGCCTAATATTCTGCGCGTTGCCGGGTCCCAACCCGTATCGCCTCCGCCGCGTGTCCCCGTGTTGATCGGCTCGCATAAGCCCGATGGGATTCTGACGTACTTCTGGAATCCCGCAACTGCGGAGCTAACGCCGGGACTCAAATCGAACAGTGTGTCGAATGTGGCCTGGCTCGCGTTTTCGCATGGGCACGACTTCGTCTATTCGGCCTCGGAGCTGGATACATTCAACAGCAAGCCGACCGGCGAGGTGGCGAGCTTTCGCGTGGCGAAGGATGGGACGTTACAGCAGCTCTCGGCGCGGAACTCGGCGGGAACGGGGACCTGTCACGTGGCGGCGGACGCGACCGGCCGCATGCTGCTGGCGGCCGACTACACGGGAGCGAGCGCGGCCAGCTTCCGCATCGAAGATGGCAAGCTGAGCGAGGCGGTGTGGACCGAGCACTACACCGAACACGGTCCCAACCCGGTGCGACAGCCCATCGCGCACGCGCACTTTGCGTCCTTCTCGCCCGATAACCGCTTCGCCTATATCAACGACCTGGGCGGCGACTCGATCCACATCTACAAGCCGGACGTGGCGACGGCAGAGATGTCGCACGCGGGCATCTATCGCGGCGCGCCCGGCTCCGGCCCGCGGACGCTGCACTTTCATCCCAACGGCCGCACGGCCTACTCGATGAATGAACTGGTTTCGACAGTGGATGTGCTTAACTGGCACAAAGACGACGGGGGCCTGACCTTCGTCGATCGCATTGAGCTGCTGCCGGCCGATTACAAGCCCTCCGCGGTAGCTTCAACCGGCTGCGACACGGTGATCACGCGCGACGGACGGTTTGTTTATTTTGCCAATCGCGGCGATAACTTCCTCTATTCGTTCCGCGCCGATGTGAGAACCGGCAAACTGACGGCGATGAAGCGGTCGAATTGCGGAGGAAAGACGCCGCGGAATTTCACGCTCGATCCCACGGAACGATGGATGCTGGTGGCGAACCAGGATTCGAATTTGATCAGCGTGTTTGCGCGCGATCCGAAGACCGGCGAGTTGGCCGATGAGGTGAAGAGCAGCTTGGCGGTGGAAGCGCCGATGCGGATTCTGTTTGTGTAGAATTGCTATCCCGGGTCCCCAAAAGCGAGGGACCCGGGGCACCCCCTTTTCTTTGCGGATGCAGGCGGCTTGAGGCGGCTTGAGGCGGCTTATGCGGCCTGCGTTTCGCCCTTCAACTGCTCTGCCTGGTAGTGGGCGATGAGCGCGTCGACGATGGGCTGCAGGCGGCCCTGCATCACCAAGTCGAGCTGGTGCAGGGTGAGGCCGATGCGGTGGTCGGTGACGCGGTTCTGAGGGAAGTTGTAGGTGCGAATCTTCTCGCTGCGGTCGCCGGAGCCAACCTGCTGCTTGCGGGCCTTTGCGAGTTCGGCATTCTGCTTTTCCATTTCCATCTCATACAATCGCGAGCGCAGCACGCGCATGCCTTTTTCGCGATTCTTGATCTGCGACTTCTCGTCCTGGCAACTGACCACGGTGTTGGTGGGCAGGTGGGTGATGCGCACGGCCGAGTAGGTGGTGTTGACCGACTGGCCGCCGGGACCCGAAGAACAGAAGGTGTCGATACGGATGTCCTTGGCCTCGATCTTGATGTCGACCTCTTCGGCTTCAGGCAGCACGGCGACGGTGATGGCGGAGGTGTGCACGCGGCCCTGCTGCTCGGTTTCAGGCACGCGCTGTACGCGGTGCACGCCCGACTCCCACTTGAGTTGCGAGTAGACGCGGTCGCCTTCGATGATAGCGATGACTTCCTTGTAGCCGCCGATGCCGGATTCGGAGAGCGAGAGCACTTCGACCTTCCAGCGCTTCTGCTCGGCGAAACGCGTGTACATGCGAAAGATTTCGGCAGCAAAGAGCGAGGCCTCGTCGCCGCCGGTGCCGGCGCGGATTTCGAGGATGATGTTCTTCTCGTCGTTGGGGTCTTTGGGCAGCAGCAGCACCTTGAGCTCTTCTTCGAGGGCCGCGGCGCGCGGCTCGAGCGCGGCGATTTCTTCTTCGGCCATCAGGCGCAGATCGGCGTCGCTTTCGGCGAGCATCTGGCGCGCGTCGGCCAGGCCCTGGCGCACCTGCTTGAGCTCGCGGTACTTCTCCACGGGTGTCTCGATCTCGCGCAGAGCCTTGGCGGTCTTCTGGTATTTTTCGTGGTCGTTCAGGACCTCGGGTAGAGCGAATTGCGATTGCAGGTCGTTGTAGCGCTGCTCCATTTGTTCGAGGCGGTCCAGCATGTGCCCTCCGGGCTCGCGGGTTTTGGACGAGCGAAGTGAAAGAGTGAAGAAAGTGAAATGAGTGAATAAGGCGCAGGAGGAGTGTATGCGGCGGGCGCCGCTAGAGGAGGGCCGGAATGGGCTGGTGGAGGGTCACTGCAGGTTCTATTTTAGCGCGAAATGAGTTTAGATCCCACCCTAGGCGCAGAAGCAAAGATGCAACGACGGCGAGGTACCCCTGAAAAAACAACTGCAGGTCCTTCGACTCTGTTGGGCGCGCAACCTGGTCGGTTGCGCGCCCAACATCGCTCAGGATGACAGTTCAAGTAGTTACACGCCGCCTTTGCCGAGCAGGATGCCGATGCCGTAGGTGACGGCGCCTTCGACGGCGCCGACGACGGTCATTTCGAGACCGGAGGACCACCAGGAGCGGACGGTGATAAGCGACTTGGCGGCGCCGACGGCGAAGTGCGCGGCGAGCGAGATGATAGCCGCGGCGATGACGGCCGGGATTCCCTGCATGAAGAAGAAGGGAATGACGGGGATGATGGCGCCGACGGCGGTCGACAATGCGCCGGAGGTGGCGGAGACGAGGGGGTTGGCGAGGGCTTCTTCACTGGAGCCGAGACGCTCGGCGGCGAGAGCGCGCAGCAACTGCTCGGGGTCGCTGGCGATGTGGTTGACCATGTGGATGGAGTCTTCTTCGGGCAGTCCCTTCACCTGGTAGTAGAGCTGGAGGAGTTCGCGGGCCTCGGGTCCGTTCATCTGGATGGCTTCGCGCTCGCGCGCAATTTCGGCGTGGTAGATTTCGCGCTCGCTCTTGGCGGCCAGATACGCGCCCGAGCCCATGGAGAGCGCGGAGGCGATCATGCCGGAGAGGCCGGCGAGAAGCACGTACTTGGGGTCGCCGGCGGTGGCGCCGGAGACGCCGGAGACGATGCCGAAGATGGCGCCGAGGCCGTCGTTGACGCCGTAGATGGCGTCGCCGATCCACGCGCCGGGCTGCTTGCGTCCCTGGTTACGCTTGGCCAGCATCTCTTCGAGAACGGCTTTGGCCTCGATTTTGGGCGCGCCGGCGGGGGCGGTGTAGTGGCCGCGGATGAGCGAACCCAGCTCGCGATAGTGGTCTTTCTCGTCCTGGATAACGTGCTCGAGGATGGCGACCGAGCCTTCGTCGCCGAGGGCCTTGAGTTGTTCGCCGTAGCGGGCGATGTCGCGGCTCTCCTCGATCTCAAGGCGGCGCAGAGCCATGCCCAGGCCGCCGGCGCGGTTGGCGAGCGAGTCGGCCTGTCCGCCGGGCGTGCCGGTGTAGACGGGCTGGGGTCCGCCGAGCTCCTTGATGCGGCCCTCCCACAGCATGGCGTGCTCGATCTCGGCCTGGGCCAGGTGGCGCAGCACCTGCGCGCGCACCGGATCGGTGTCACGGTCGGCCAGCGTGGTGTAGGTGTGGAAGCCCTCCATCTCGGCCTGCCAGTTGCCCTCAAGGGCAGCCAGGATCTTCTTGTTTCTTGCGCCACTCAGCATGGCAATGGGCATGGGTCGTACCTCGCTTCAAGAATAGCGGATGGCTTCAGGGGCGAGAAAGCTGTGACCAGGGAGTAGCCAATAGGGAATAGGGAGTAGAAAGCGAGTCAGCAAGCCGGCGAGTCAGCAGGTTGCGTGCGCGGGAGCGCAGGTCGCAAGGCGAGTGAGTTCGCGTTCCCCGCCAAAGCAGAGTTAGGACGAGGCACTCGGTCTGGGCATCGGCGCCCGCGGTATGATGAGGAACAACTTTCAGCATGAAACGCAAAACAAAAACGAAACAAGCGAAGGCGCGCGGCGGCAATCTGCTGCTGATTCTGGGCGTGGCGTTCGTGGTGGTGATCCTGCTGCTGCGGATGATTTCTTTTGTGGCGCATGTGCGAGGGCGTTAGGGGACTACGGGGCTGCGGGAGGGAGGGGGCGAGTTAGCTTGCCATCCCAACCTAAAGTTCGCCGTTCGGCAGCGACCTTTAGGATGGGGCACCCGCGGATCGTTTTTCCTGCGCAAGTGACCAGGCCTTCGCAAATTTCCAGTGAATGTAGAACGAATGGTTGATGTGCTGCAGGAATCCCTCGCGGCCATCGAGAAAACCGAGCCGGAAAACATAGTTATAGAGGAAGGTTGCGGCGGGATTGAGAAGCGCATTCCACGCGAGCCAGAGCCAGGAGGCGCGGGCGCGGCCTGAGGCGGCGAGCGCCTCAGCAGCGATCGAGCTATAGCGGTTCATGTGCTCGATGTAGTCAGAAAGCGTGGGGTAGCAGTGGTGGATGAGATGGCTTTTGAGCCGGCCCACGGGCCCGTCGGCCTGCCCAATGATCTGCATCGTCTCGTGGACTGGACGGTCGGCAAATTGCGCCGCGCCGCGACGAAACAGACGCAGCTTGGGATCGGGCCAGTAGCCGCCATGGCGCAGCGGGCGTCCGAGAAAATGGTTGAGCCGCGGGATGCGATAGGCGCTGAAGGCGGGTTCGCCGGCGAGCAGGGCCAGGATTTCGTGGGCTAGCTCCTGGCTGACTTCTTCATCGGCGTCGAGCGAGAGGATCCAGTCGCCGGTCGAGTGGGCGATCGCGGAATTCTTCTGCGCGGCAAAGCCCTTCCAGGGCTCCTCAAAGACGCGCGCGCCAGCGGCGCGGGCGATGGCGAGGGTTGCGTCGGTCGAGCCGGAGTCGACAACGATGATTTCCGCTGCCCAGCGCACACTGGCCAGGGTACGCGGCAGGTTGGCCGCTTCGTTGCGGGTAATAAGGGCAACCGAGAGCGTCTTCGGCATCGAGGGTAAGAATACAGGGAATAGAGAGTGGGGAGTAGGGAATAGAGAAGCGGGGAACAGGGAACTGGGAACAGGGATCAGAGATCAGGGATCAGGGATCAGGAAACGCTCTTTGCCGCTGCTTCCACTTCGGCCCAGTCTTCGCTGGTGAGGTGAAGCGGGGCGGCGGCGACGTTTTCTTCAAGATGCGCGACCTTTGACGTGCCGGGAATGGGCAGCAGAGCCGGCGAGCGGTGCAGGAGCCACGCCAGCGAGAGCTGCGGAAGCGTGGCCCCGTGGCGCGCGGCGATGCGGCCGAGGGCCTGGGCGGCGGGATGGTCTGCCCTCAGCATTTTTCCACCCGCGTAGGGATACCACGGCAGGAAGCCGATGCCGCGCCGCTCGCAATAAGTGAGCGTTTCCTCATGACGCCGGTCAGCGAGACTGTAGCGATTCTGGATGGTGACGATGGGGACGATCTTCTCCGCGTCCTCAATCTCGGCCGGGATGACTTCGCTCAAGCCGATGTGGCGGATTTTTCCCTGCTCCTGCAAGCGGCGGAGCGCGCCCAAGGATTCTTCGAGCGGTGTGCGCGGGTCAATTCTGTGCAACTGGTAGAGATCGATGCGCTCGAGCTTGAGGCGGCGCAGGCTCATTTCGACACACTGGATGAGATAGCCGGCGCGGCCCACGTACTCGGTTTTTGCGGGACCCTGGCGCGTGATGCCGCCCTTGGTGGCGATGACCACGCCCGGCGCGTAGGGCGCGAGGGCTTCGCCGATGAGCCGCTCGGCGATTTCGGGACCGTAGGCGTCGGCGGTGTCGATGAGGGTGACGCCGAGCTCGACGGCACGGCGCAATACGCGGCGGCACTCGGCGGGGTCGGACGGCTCGCCCCACGCGCCCTCGCCCACCAGGCGCATGGTTCCGTAGCCGAGCCGGTGCACGGGCAGATCGCCGCCGACGAGAAAGGTACCGCTCAATGCGGCATTGGGTTGGGCAGGTGCGGAGGTCGGATTCATGGCAATTTCGATGTTACGGCGCGAGCGGCTGTGGGACAATGGCAGCGGTGCAGCAGGGCCGCGGAGATTGGTACGAACCCCACCCTAGCGACAAAAACAAGAACGTCGCGAGGGTGGGGCACCCCATTCGTGGATCCCAAGTGGAGGTGCTGGCGGGAACCTCACGGCGGCTGGCTGCGTAGAGTGAATCGAGCAGGCAAGGAGAGAAACCCCATGAGCACGTACGCATATCCCAACCCGCAAGCCATCTTCTACCAGCAATACGAGGCGGTGCGCCGCGACGAAGTGGTGGGCGTTTTGTTTGCGCTCTTCCTGGGCAGCTTCGGGCTGCATCATTTTTATTTGCGGCACACGGGGCTGGGCATTCTCTACTGCTGCTTCTTCTGGACCGGCATTCCGGGAATCATCGGATTTTTCGAGTGCTTCTTCATGCCCGGCCGGGTGCGCGAGTACAACGCCATGCAAGCGGCGGCAATCGCGGCGTCGCTCGGGATCCCGGTTCCGATGTGGGGCGCGCCGGTGAATATGACGCCGCCGCCGGTGGTTGCAGTGCAACCGGGTGCGATGACGGCTTGCCCGCGATGCCAGCAGGCGAATGTGCCTGGGGCGCGGTTCTGCTCGGGGTGCGGGGGAGCGTTGTAAAAGCAGGGAGTAGCCAGTAGGGAGTAGGGAATAGAGCGGCAGGGAAGCGGTCGTGTTCTCCCAGGTCTCAAAAGCGAGACCTGGGGCACCCGGCATCGTTTCGCCCACGGTCCACGGTCCACGAACCACGATTCACATGTTCGCGTGCCCGGCGCGCATGCTTTCGTTGAACTTGGGCTTGGTGAAGTCGAGGGCAGCTTCGAGCATGGCCTGATATTCGGCGGCGCGGGTCATGAGGGCGGGGGTGGCCGCGGCAAACTCGCCATCGACAACCATCAGTCCCTCGCCGGCCTCGTGATTGGCCATGCGCAGCAAATCCGATTCTGACGTGTTCAGGTACTGCGCATCGCGCGGATCGGCGATCCAGACGGGCTTGGAGTCGCCGAGAACTCCCGAGAGCCAGTAGACCTTGCTCAACAGGTAGCGCAGGCGCTCCTGATCGTCGGTCTCGGTAAAGATGAATTTCTTTTGCCAGCGGCTGTAGTAGCGCGTGGTGACTGGCACGGGCTGGCGATTGCCGGACTTGACGAACTCGAGCTGGCCCATGTCGACCGTCTTGCGCACCGCGTTGTAGACGAAGGTTTCGGCGTAGGGCTGTTCCATGGCGGGCACGATCTCAGCAAAGGTGAGCGTGACGGAGGCGGAGATTTTGGCGTGCAGGTCGTGCGCTCCGCCGTCGGCGAGTTGTAATTCGCCGTGAACGATGTGGGTGTCGGCACCGGAGGTGGAGCGGTGAAAGGGCCACTCGAACTTTCCGAAGGCCACGGGCAATCCACCCAGGGTCACGTAGCACTCGGGGCGCGGATTGCGCAGGCGCTTGGCTTCGCCGGCGAGGTGCGCGGTCATCTCGGGCAGCAGATTGGGCTTGTCGAAGTCGAAGGCCTCGCTCAACTCGAGCTTCAAGGAGCGGCCCGCGGCCTCTTTGCCGGGCAGGCCAAGCTCGAAGACAGCGGTAGGATGGCGGTGAAAATCGGCCCCTTGGGTGACGGAGACAAGCGCGAGGCCGGCCTTGGCGGCGGCCGCTTCAAGCGAAGTGACGAGGGAGAATTTCAGTTCGGCGGTCATGCGGGGAATCCTGCGTTGAAGATCGCTGCAGAATTATTGTAGAACCTGCGGCCATCCCTCGCACCCGCGGCCAAGCGAGCGCGCCGGCCCGCGGGACCGGCAGGGCCGAGCTGCGCATTTACAATGGCAGACGTGCCGACCGAACAATCGAAACCTATTATTCTTGCCGAAAATTTGACCAAGGTGTACGCCGCGGGGCGCATCCAGGTGGCTGCGGTGCGCGGAGTTTCGCTGGCCGTCGAGCGGGGCGAGTTTGTCGCCATCGTCGGGCCGTCAGGATCGGGCAAATCCACTCTTTTCTATCTTTTAGGTGGGCTCACGCGGGCCACCGAAGGGCGCGTGGTGATCGATGGCGTGGATTTTGCCTCGCTGAACGACGGCGAGCGCACGCGCCTGCGCAAGCACCGCATTGGCTTCGTCTTCCAGCGGTTCAACCTGCTGCCCACACTTTCAGGGCTGGGCAATATCGAGATCGCCTACACCATCAGCGGGCGCGCCTCGGGTCCAAATGGGGTGCCGATGGATCATCAATATTTAGAACATCTTAGCGACATGCTCGCGATCAAGGGGCGGCTCGAGCACCGGCCCTCGGAGCTGAGCGGCGGCGAGCAGCAGCGCGTGGCCATTGCGCGAGCGCTGATCACGCAGCCGGCCATTTTGCTGGCCGACGAGCCCACTGGCAACCTGGACACCAAATCCTCCGATGCCGTGCTGCACATGCTGCTGCGCTCGAACCGCGAGCTGGGCCAGACCACCCTGATGATTACCCACAATCCCGAGGCCGCGGCGATTGCGGGACGCATTTTGTATATGCGCGACGGCCAGATCGTGAAGGAAGAGGCGGGATCGCGGTCCGGGACAGCCGCTGCGCCGTCAAATTAGCCCCCTCATTGACTCAACCGGCGTTTCTTGTTATCTTGGAAAGGTTCGCAAGAACGCAGCTAGGCGTGTGTTTCTACGCTGGTTGCGTAGGGAAATGTCCGATCCGGCAGTTTGGGTTAGGGTAGGTTTCCCGGGCCAGGTGAAGTTGACCGGCCAGACAGGTTTCCGGAATCGCTCTCTTCTTGCGGGGGCAGGAAACACTCGCATCGGCGCTCGCGCGTTCCCCACCTTGGAGGGGCTATGCGGGCCGGAAGCGGGATACGGCGCTGGCTCCGCCATGGCGGACGACCGGCAAACCGTCCCGGTTCTCGTCTGAGATCGGAACGAAGACAGACGCGAAGCAGCAACCGCAGGGCTTCTGTGCGCTTGATTGGCTGAAATGCCAACCAGGACCCGAGCAGCCCGAAGGGTGATGCGCGGCTGTGGAATGTGAAGTTACGGGTTTTTGAAGTAAGGAGTTGCGGTTTGCCTACTTTTAACCAGCTGGTTCGCAAGGGGCGTACGGCGCCCCGTTACAAGACGGCGTCGCCCGCGTTGCAGGCCTCGCCGCAGCGGCGCGGGGTGTGCACGCGCGTGTATACGCAAACGCCGAAGAAGCCGAACTCGGCCCTGCGCAAGGTGGCTCGCGTGCGGCTGACCAACGGGATCGAGGTGACCACCTACATCCCCGGCATCGGGCACAACCTGCAGGAGCACTCGATCGTGCTCATCCGCGGGGGCCGCGTGAAGGACCTGCCGGGCGTGCGCTACCACGTGATCCGAGGAACGCTGGATTCAGTGGGCGTGGCCGGGCGTAACCAGGGCCGGTCGAAGTATGGCGCGAAGCGCGCCAAGGGCGGCGCGAAGAAGTGAAAAGCAGCTTCTAGCTCCTAGCTCCTAGCTTCTAGCTTTTCCGTGCGGGAGGGCGATGAAGCGGCTGGAGCGAGCAGGATGAAGCTAGAAGCTAGTAGCTAGAGGCTAGTAGCTGAATTCGAGGATTTATGCCAAGAAAAGGGCACATTGCGAAGCGGGAAGTGGCGCCGGACCCGGTGTACGGGTCGACGCTGGTGACCAAGTTTGTGAACTCGATGATGTGGGGCGGCAAGAAGTCGACCGCGCAGAGCATCTTCTACCAGGCGATGAAGAACCTGGAGGAGAAGGGCGGCGGCGATGACGCGCTCAAGCTCTTTAAGAAAGCCGTCGAGAACTGCAAGCCGCTCTTGGAAGTGAAGACGCGGCGCGTGGGCGGCGCCAACTATCAGGTGCCCATCGAGGTGGGTCCCGAGCGGCGCACCTCGCTGGCTATTCGCTGGCTGATTACCTACGGGCGCAGCCGCGGCGAGAAGGGCATGACCGACAAGCTGTCCAACGAGCTGCTGGATGCGGCCAATGGGCGCGGCGCGGCCATGAAGAAGAAGGAAGACGTGCACCGGATGGCCGAGGCCAACAAGGCCTTTGCGCACTACCGGTGGTAAGAATTCAGCCTCTAGCTTTTAGCTTCTAGCTACTAGCTTTTGGCTGTAGTTGCAATGACTAGGCCAGGGACCGTGTTAGGCGGTTCCGTGGGAGACAAGCTAGAGGCTAGTAGCTAGCAGCTGGTTTTTAACCGCGGGGAAAGATGTCCCGCAAGGAATTGAAATCGTGGCTCGCACCGTACCTCTAAATCGCTGCCGGAACATCGGGATCATGGCGCACATCGACGCCGGAAAGACGACAGCGACAGAACGCATCCTGTTTTATACCGGCATCACGCACCGGCTGGGAGAGGTGCATGAAGGCACGGCGACCATGGATTACATGGAGCAGGAGCAGGAGCGCGGCATCACGATCACGTCGGCGGCCACCACCTGCACCTGGCGCGACGTCCTTATCAATATTATTGATACCCCCGGCCACGTGGACTTTACCGCCGAGGTGGAGCGCAGCCTGCGCGTGCTGGACAGCGCGGTGGCGCTGTTTGACTCCGTTTCAGGCGTGCAGCCGCAGACCGAGACGGTGTGGCGGCAGGGCGACAAGTACAAGGTTCCCCGGATCTGCTTCGTCAACAAGATGGACAAGAACGGCGCGGACTTCGAGTATGTGCTCGAAACCATCCGCAAGCGGCTGGGAGCGCGGCCCGTGGCGCTGCAAATTCCCGTAGGCGCCGAGGCCAACTTCAAGGGCGTTGTGGACCTGGTCGAGATGAAGGCGATCATCTGGCACGACGAGACCCTGGGCGCTGAGTTTTCCGTGGAGCCGATTCCGGCCAACCTGCAGAAGAAGGCTGAGGCCTTCCGCATGCAACTGATCGAAGTAATCGCCGAGACCGACGATGTGCTGCTGGAAAAGTTTCTCGAGGGCGAGACGCCGACGGTGGAA
>Ga0326727_10012360_pt1 | contig 19472 bp, 17 predicted proteins | sample MB2enrmetagenome_FD_207643 | JGI IMG/M metagenome (GOLD analysis project Ga0326727, IMG submission 207643) | Lab enriched peat soil microbial communities from McLean, Ithaca, NY, United States - MB29MY | ecosystem: Environmental > Terrestrial > Soil > Wetlands > Peat | place: USA: New York...
TCTGATTGCGGATTTCGACTCCATCCGCATCAGTCTGGCCTCCCCGGAGAAAATCCGGAGCTGGTCTCATGGCGAGGTAACCAAGCCGGAGACCATCAACTACCGCACGTTCAAACCGGAGCGCGACGGGCTGTTCTGCGCCCGCATCTTCGGCCCCATCGCCGACTGGGAATGCCTTTGCGGCAAGTACAAGCGGATGAAGCACCGCGGGGTGATCTGCGACAAGTGCGGCGTGGAAGTGACTCTCTCGCGCGTGCGCCGCGAGCGCCTCGGCCACATCGAGCTGGCCAGCCCCTGCTCGCACGTGTGGTTCTTCAAGGGCCTGCCCAGCCGCATCGGCTACCTGCTGGACATCACGCTGCGCGAGCTGGAGCGCGTGCTCTATTTCGAAGCCTTCGTCGTTGTCGATCCGGGGGAGGTCGCGGGCATCGCCAAGGGCGAGGTGATCAGCGACGAGCGTAAGCGGCAGCTCGACCAGGAATTTCCCGGCAAGTTCGTCGCCATGATGGGCGCCGAAGGCATCAAGGAGCTGCTGAAGAAGATCGACGTCGAAGCGCTCAGCCTCGAGATCCGCGAAAGGATGAAGACCGAGGCGTCGCAGCAGAAGAAGCTGAAATACGCCAAGCGGCTGCGGGTTACCGAATCGTTCCGCAAGTCGGGCAACAAGCCGGAGTGGATGATTCTGGACGTGATTCCGGTGATTCCGCCGGAGCTGCGCCCGCTGGTTCCGCTGGACGGCGGCCGCTTCGCGACGTCCGACCTCAACGACCTCTATCGCCGCGTTATCAACCGCAACAACCGTCTGAAGAAGCTGATGGAGCTGCACGCGCCGGACGTGATCGTGCGCAACGAGAAGCGCATGCTACAGGAAGCCGTGGACGCGCTGTTCGACAACGGCCGCCGCGGACGCGTGCTGCGCGGCGCCAACAACCGCCCGCTGAAATCGCTCTCGGACACGCTGAAAGGCAAGCAGGGCCGCTTCCGCCAGAACCTGCTCGGCAAGCGCGTGGACTACTCGGGGCGCTCGGTGATCGTGGTCGGTCCCGAGCTGAAGCTGAATCAGTGCGGCCTGCCGAAGAAGATGGCGCTGGAGCTGTTCAAGCCGTTCATCTATCATCGCCTCGAACAGCGTGGCCACTGCACCACCATCAAGCAGGCGAAGGAACTGGTGGAGCAGCAGGACCCGGTGGTGTGGGACATTCTGGAAGAAGTCATTCGCGATCACCCCATCCTGCTGAACCGCGCGCCCACGCTGCACCGCCTCGGCATTCAGGCCTTCGAGCCGGTGCTGGTGGAAGGGAAAGCAATCAAGCTGCACCCGCTGACCTGCACGGCGTTCAACGCCGATTTCGACGGCGACCAGATGGCCGTGCACATTCCGCTGTCGCCGGAAGCGCAGATTGAAGCGAACACGCTGATGCTTTCGGCGAACAACATTCTTTCGCCCGCGCACGGCGCGCCCATCGCGGTGCCCACGCAGGACATGGTGCTGGGTCTTTACTATCTCACCAAAGCGCGGCCGGGCACCAAGGGCGAAGGCCGGACTTTCGCGTCCCCCGACGACGTTCTCATCGCCCTCGAAATGGGCGAAGTAGAAACGCTGACGCCGATCAAGCTGCGTTTCACCGGCCGTGTGATCGACCTGGTGAAGGCCTTCGACAACCAGAACGTCATGCACACCGAGCCCATCGAGTTTATCAAGCAGTACATGGAAACAACGGTGGGGCGCGTGATTTTCAACGATGTTCTGCCCGAAGAGATGCCCTTCATCAACGGTCTCCTCAAGAAGAAGGGCCTGGCGCAACTGGTGCAGTACTGTTACCTGCGCCACGGGCTGGCCATCACGGTGAACATGCTGGACAAGGTGAAGAACCTTGGCTTCCTGTATGCGACGCGCGCGGGCATTTCCATCGGCATCGACGACATGGTGGTGCCCGGCCAGAAGGCCGTGCTGGTGCGCGAGGCCGAAAAAGCGGTCATCGAGGTTCAGAGCCAGTATCAGGAAGGCGCCATCACGCAGGGCGAGCGCTACAACAAGATCATCGAAATCTGGTCGAAGGTGACCGAGCGCGTTTCCGAAGAAATGTTCAAGTCGATGGAAGAGGACGACCGCACCGGCCGCTACCTCAACCCGATTTACATCATGGCCGACTCCGGGGCGCGCGGCTCCAAACAGCAGATCCGCCAGCTTTCCGGCATGCGCGGCCTGATGGCCAAGCCCTCCGGCGAGATCATCGAGACGCCCATCACCGCGAACTTCCGCGAAGGCCTCAACGTGCTGCAGTATTTCATCTCCACGCACGGCGCGCGCAAGGGACTGGCCGACACCGCGCTGAAGACGGCGGACTCTGGTTACCTGACGCGCCGGTTGTGCGACGTCGCTCAGGACGTGATCGTGAGCGAGCTGGACTGCGGCACCATCGACGGCATTTATGTGGAGCCGATCATCGAATCGGGCGAGATCATCGAGCCCTTGCGCGACCGCATTGTGGGCCGCGTCGCGCTGGAGCAGGTGCTCGATTACGACGGCAACGTGATTCTCGACGCCAACCAGGAAATCACCGAAGAGCTGGCGGCGGCCATTCAGGCGGCGGGCATTGAGCGCGTCCGGATTCGCTCGGTGCTGACCTGCGAGTCCCGCCGCGGCGTTTGTGTTCTCTGCTACGGCCGCAATCTGGCCACCGGACGGCTGGTGGAGCGCGGCGAGGCGGTGGGCATCATCTCGGCGCAGTCCATCGGCGAGCCGGGAACGCAGCTCACCATGCGTACGTTCCACGTAGGCGGCACGGCCACCGGTTCCAGCGAGCAATCGAAACAGGACGCGAAATCCGACGGCTTCGTGAAGTTCCTCAGCGTGCAGACCGTGCGCAACGCCAAAGGCGACCTGATCGCCATGAACCGCAACAGCATCCTGGCGATTGTGGACGACAAAGGCCGCGAGAAGGAGCGTTACCCGGTGGTGTACGGCGCGCGCATTCTGCGTGGCGACGGCGAGCCGGTAAAGACCAACGAGATCCTGCTGGAGTGGGATCCCTACACCTTCTCGATTCTCACCGAAGTCAGCGGCACGGTGCATTTCCGCGACCTGCACGAAGGCATCACCATCGTGGAGCAGGTGGACGAAATCACCGGCATGTCGCAGTGGGTGGTGACGGAATCGCCCGACGAGAAGCGCGTTCCAACGGTTGTGATCCGGCCGCAGGGCGGCAGCCGCGCCGACGAACGGCGGTATCTGATGCCCACGCACGCGCACCTGATGGTACAGGACGGCGATGAGATCCACGCCGGCGACGTGATTGCGAAGATTCCGCGCGCCACGACGAAGACCAAGGACATCACCGGCGGTCTGCCGCGCGTGGTGGAGCTCTTCGAAGCGCGCAAGCCGCGCGAGACGGCGGTCATCGCGGAGATCAACGGCGCCATCAAGTTCGGCGAAATCGCCAAGGGCCACCGCAAGGTGTATATCGTGGGAGACGACGGCGAGCAGAAGGACTACGCCATTCCGCGCGGCATCCACATCAACGTGCAGGAAGGCGAGCGCGTGCATGCCGGTGACCCGCTGATGGACGGCCCGCGCAATCCGCACGACATTCTGGCCGTGCTCGGCGAAAAGGAACTGCAGAAATACCTGGTGAACGAAATCCAGGAAGTCTACCGTCTGCAGGGCGTCAACATCAACGACAAACATCTGGAAGTCATCGTCCGTCAGATGATGCGCTGGGTGAAGGTGGACGACATCGGCGACACCGAATTCCTGCCCGAAGAGGTGGTGGACCGGTTCAAGTTCCGCGAGGAGAATGCGCGCGTGGTGGATGCAGGCGGGCGGCCGGCGAGCGGCAAGCCGGTGCTGCTGGGCATCACCAAGGCGTCGCTTTCCACCGATTCGTTCATCTCGGCCGCGTCCTTCCAGGAGACCACGCGCGTGCTCACCGAGGCCGCCATCAACGGCAAGGTGGACTACCTGCGCGGGCTGAAGGAGAACGTGATCATGGGCCGGCTGATTCCGGCCGGCACCGGCCTGGAGTATTACCGGCAGGTGAAGATCGCGGGCGAGGACGTGGAGGAAGAGGCCATTGCCGAAACCGAAGCGGCGCTGGCGGAACCGCTGCCCGGCTTCGAGGAGGACACGCGGTTGTACGGCGCGAACGGCCTCCCCGAGGAAGGGCCGGAAGAGAACCTGGCGGAGTAACCAGAACTACAGTTCAGGCGTAGTCGACAAGGCGGGCTCGCAAGGGCCCGCCGTTTTCGTTATTGAGCGTCGATGTCTTCGGGTATCCGCAAGGCCGCCGCGCGGCTCCTGGGTGTTTTGGGTTCTGGCGCCCGGACCGGCACCCCTGCCTGACCGGAGTGCGACGGGTCGTCGAGCATCCTGAGTTCCTCGGCGACCATCTCCACTTCAATCTCGTCCGGCGAACCCGAGGGATCGATCCTCGCGAGCTCCTCACGGATCAGACGGCGGTCCACGCTCACGCCGCTTCCTCGACGCCCACTACCAGACGCTTCCCGAACGTATCGAGTGCTTCCTTGATGCGAGGGAGTCTGGTGGCGTGGCGTGGGTCGAGCATCCGCCGCACCTCCTTCTCGTCGCAACCGAGCTTGCGCGCCAGTTGCACGTTGGTCAGGCGAGACTCCTTCATCGCAAGGTAGAGCGCCGCCTTCGCCGCTGTTTGCGCCGGAACGGGGATTATCCGCTCTCCACGCCTCGGCCGGGATGCCCCAGGTATCTCGCGGGCATCGGCGATTCGGCCGGCGATGGCTTCTTCCAGGCAGTCCGCCGCTTGCCAGAGGGCGTCTTTTCCTTGCACTCCCTGGGTGATCGCCTCGGGGAGGTCCCGAAACGTGATCACCACCACGCCTGGCTTCTCGCCTCTCTCGAACCGCGCTGGATATACAAAAGCACGCATTGTCTCTTCCTTACTGCAAATTGTCCCGGCTCAAGCCGAGCTGCGCAAGCATCTTGTGCAAGCACGCTTGTCGATCTCGTCCCCAAGGGTTCGAACGGTTGTTATCTTCGAACCGTAATAGAGAAGGCCGTGGCTGCCCTTGCCGCGATGGGCCGCCCAGCGGACTGCCACTCCTCGCTGCTTGCCGACCTCCTGTATGCGCCGCAGGAACTCGGCACCTCTCACATCTGCATTGTCGGACAAAAATGTCCGTGGCGCAAGGGCTCACCAGTCCGATAGCAGGCGAACGCTGCGGCGGTTGAAGAAGGCCGGGTCGGCGGCGCGGAAATGGCGGCGGATCTCCTGGCTGCCGATGTTCACCACCGTGTGATCCCAGTCGCAGTTGACGCAGTGCGGCGCGGAGTCGGGCGGCGGCGTCGCGCCGGCGAAGAAAGACCGCGCCTGCAGGTAGCGCTCGGAGTTGAACACGTCGGCGCCGTCGCCGTCGAACTGCCCGAAGATCAGATTCGTATCCGGCCGAGGCGCGCCGCAGCAGGGCAGGATGCGTCCGGTGGCGTCCATCACCATGTTCTTGTAGAGCCAGTGGCAGGTGTGGCCGGCGACGGTGGGCGCTTCGTTTGGCGCGCCGGCGGTCCAGCCCTTCTCGAACGCCTGCCCGATGGCCTCCGCCGGTACTTCCTCCGGGAATGGATTCCAGTTCTCGGGCATGTTGGTAATGGACTGCCAGTCGAAGCGGTGCACCCGCGCCTCGATCCGCGCGGGCCGGATCTGCGGCTCGTCCCAGCTCACTGCGAAAGGACTCACCACCCGAAACTGATTGACGCCCAGCCGGCGGGCCGTTCGCCTGGCCTCGGGAATTTCATGCACATTATGTTCAAATGCGAGGAAATTCCATGATAATACGGGGGTACGCTTCCCCAGCCTGCGCTTTGCGCTCACCAGCCGGCGAACATTTTCGAGTACCAGCTCCAGATTCCCGTTGCGCCGGAAGCGCTCGTAAACGGACTGAGTCGCGCCGTCGATGGACAGGACCATGAAGTCCAGGCCCGATTCGACGTACCCTTCGGCGTCGAATCGGCGCACGGAAAGACTGGTTGAAAGCGCCGCCGAGAGCAGGTATCGTTTGGCCTGGCGGATGAGATTCGGCGTGTTCAGATTCAGCAGCGGCTCGCCATAATCGCAGAAGTAGATGCCGACTGCCCAGGGGGCGCAGGCCCGCAGCAGCGCGGAGAACCGATCCTCCGTCAGCGTTCCCTTGTGCCAGTCAAAGAGCTGCAGCGCTTCCGAACGGGCCGAGTGAACACATCCCGGGCAGGCGAGCTGGCACATGTTGGAGGGATCCACCACCAGGCCGAACGGCCGCGAGGCGAGGAATGTGTTGTGGGCGCGGAAGTGATACCGCGCGAGCAACAGGTTCAGAATCCTGAGCGTCAGAGCCTGGGCTGCCGGGGGTGAGAAGCGGCTGGAAAGAAGCTCGTACAGAACGCGCCGTTTCCGGTTGACCAGAGCCACCGCCGCGCCACTGTCGGGTACCTGCTTCAGTTCCCGGTCGATTTCGGCCAGCGTATGGAACGCCGTCTTCCCGCCGTAGAGCGACCCCGCAATGTAGTGGTGGAAGAGGACTCGGGGGACGGCCAAAGACTCCACTGGGCCACTATAGCATCGAGGGCATGGAACTCAACGCAGGCTCAGCCGGCCCGCTTGCTGGCGGCCGCGCTACGGCCTTGTAATGTTGCGCGCTTCTTCGGGGCGGGGGTGCGAAGCAGGCGGTTGACCGCCCGGATAAGCTGCACCACCTCATTCGCGCTCTTCTGCAGGACGACGTCGGCGCCCGTTTCGGCCTCGCTCAGTCCCAGCGCCTGGGTGAAACCGGAGATCAGGATGACGGGCACATCGGCCTTGTGGGCGCGCAACCGGCGGATCATCTCGACGCCGTTCATCTCCGGCATCTTGTAGTCGGTGACTACCAGGTCGAACGGCTCGACCGCGAAGCGCCTGACGGCCTCTTCCGCGCTGGACACCACCGTGACATGGTGGCCAAGTTCGGTGAGTACCTGGCGCCGCGCCAGCAGGCCGAGCTCGTTGTCATCGACGATTAATATTCGCGCACCGGGGTTGTCCGCACGAGTTGCAATCATGTGACGAAGAACATGACGAAATTAACAGGCCGGAAACCGTGTGTCAACGCTTCGCTATCGAATTGCAACGCAGAGAAATCCACTGCTTGACAGCGGAGGCGGAACCTGGGCTTACATTGCCGGCTGTTTCTGTTCCGGATGGGAAAGGTCCGATCCTACTCGACTTCGCGCGGGGCCTTGTAGCCCTGACGGGCGATGACCTGATACTTGATCGGTTTCGACTTCTCGTCCATCACGCGCAATGGCTCGTTGGTGGCCGGGTTCACGAGCTCCACTTTGATGCGGCGGTAGGTCCCGTCCCTGGCCTGATTGGTCGGATGGTAAGTCAGCGTATACTCGTTACGCAGCGCCTCGGAAATCGCCTGGTAGATACCTGGGAACTCGCCGTAGAAGCGCGGGGCGAAGAACTGGCCGCCGGTTTCCTTCGCGAACGTCTTCATCTGATTGTCGGCCTGCAGGAAGGTCATCTCCTGAGAGCCCGACATTCTCCCCTCGGCCATGATGCGCAGCGCCTGCATCAGGCTGATGGCGAAGACCGGAACGCCGGCCTCCTGGATTCGCTTGCGGGCCTTGTCAAGTGTCAGCTTGCTGAAGGTGTCCACGCCGCTGGAGAGCAGCACGATGGCCTTGCGGCCCTCGATGTTCTCCATGCGCTCTTCGGTGTCCACCAGCGCGTCGTAGAGGTTGGATTCGCTCATGCCGGGGATGCGCAGCCGCTGCAGCGCTTCATAGGTCTTCTGGCGGTCGGTGGAGAAGTCGGAGAGGACCTCCGGCTTCATGTCGTAGGCGATGACCGCGATGTAGTCTTCCTTCTTGAGAGTCTGGGCGAAGCCGTATGCCGCGACGATGGTCTGATACCACGTCTGGCCGCCGTACCACTGCCATTTTCCGGAGAACTCCACCAGCAGGCAGACGGTCATGGGCGCTTCGCCCTTGTTGAACGACTCCACCTTCTGCGGGACGTTGTCCTCGAGTATGCGGAAGTTGCCCAGAGGGATGTTGGGGATGAAGCGGCCCTTGTTGTCGAGCACCGCGACGTCCACCGAGACCGTGTTGGCGTTGCTGGTGAAGGTGGCTTCGGGAATGGAGTCGTTCTTCTTCTTGTACTCGGAGGGGATGGGCTGCTGCTCGGGCGGGGTTTCCTCGGCGGGCTTGCGGGGTTTGGCGACGGTGTCGGACGAAGGCCCCTGCGGCCCCTCCTGGGCAAGGTCAATGGCAGCCAGGGAGATGGCCGCGCAACCGGCGACCCAAAAAACGGCCAATCGGGAGACTCTCATAGGCTTCTACGCTTCAGAGAATATATCAGAGATGAAGACGTAACGGCGGCGGCGGCGGTTTCCGAGGCGGCATACCGGCTGGACGGGAAGGGGCGGTCAATTCACCCAGGGATCGCGGCCCTGCTTCTTCATATAGACCTCGAACTTGCGTTTGGCGCGGCGGAGCTTCCACTGCTTGTAGCGGTCGCCGAGCGACGGGCCGCCGACGGTAATGCGGACTGCCGGCCGCCGGCGGCGGCGGCGCATGGAGCGGACATACAGAAAGCCAAATAACAGACCGCCGAGGTGCGCGAAGCTGCTGACGCCGGAGTTCGCCTGGAACGACATCATGAATGTCACCGCGCCGATGATCAGCACGAACCACTTCACCTGAATCGGAATCAGAAAGCTGAACAGGATGGTGCGGTTGGGGTACAGCATCGCGTACGCCATGAGTATGCCGAAGATGGCGCCGGACGCCCCAAGAGTCACTGAAGTCGGGTTGCCCCAGGGAAGGAGATAGTTGAGGGCGATGACGCAGAGTCCCGCTCCGGTGCCGCAGAAGAAGTAGAACTTCAGAAAACGGCGAGTGCCCCACGCGCCCTCGATGTCGGCGCCGAACATCCAAAGTGCAAGCATGTTCCAGATGATGTGTCCGAAGCCGGCATGCAGGAACATGTAGGTGACTGGTTGCCAGATGAAGAACAAACGTATGACGGCCGCGGGTTGCAGGGCCAGAAGTCCCAGACCGAGATCCAGGTGCAGCACCTGCGCGAAGAACCCGACTATGAAAATGGCCGCGTTGGAGATGAGAAGCCACTTGACGCCGTTCGGGAAGCCCGGGAAATACAGCGTTCCCGTCGAACGGAATTTGCTGCCGTAGGCCATGGGGAAACTCGCGACCCTCTTTACAAAGAGAATACCAGAACAACCGCCGGCAACCCGGATTTTTCAGCGAGATTTCGCAACAGCCGGACGCGCCGCGCGCAGAATGAAGTTGGCGGCGACGGTGAGCAGCGCCGCCAGCGCCAGCCAGCTTTGCCAGTGCGACCAGAAGCCCTCGGAGATGCAGAAATCCTGCGTCCAGCCCAGGTCGCTTCCCAGTCGCCACAGGCCGAGCACTCCCGCGGCGAGCGCGAGATTACGAAGAAGGAAAGACGCCGGACCTGCAGCGCTTCGCCCGAAGCGGACGCTGTGATCGGTCACCAGACGCAGCCGTGCGCTCATTGTCGCGGCGACACTACTCTGGATGGCATCGACGTTTTCGACGAGCGGCAACATTGCTTCCACCAGCTAAGTAGATGCGACCATCTCAGCGAAAGTTTCTAACGCAGATGCGGGAGCGCAGCGGCCTTAGGAGGATGCTGAAAAGCGCCTTCGCAGGCTGAAGCCCGTGCCACCAGTGCTGCCAGGTCACCGATAATTGCTGGCACAGACTTTAGTCTGTGGTCCGAATGGGAGGTGCCTGGGCCTTTCTCAGCAACCTGTCAGAGGACGCGATCGAATTCCGATTTCAGAACCTTTTGCGGCTCCGATTCTACGGATTTCGGGATCGGCTTGACGCTGCCGTAACGATTCAATGCAACGGCGCCAGCCTGCAACAGGACAGCAATGGCCAGCCATGTCTGCCAGTGAGAAAGCGCACCGCTGGTGATGACGAACTCTCCGGTCCATCCCAGATCGCTGCCGAAGCGCCAGAGGGCAAGCGCGGCGGAGGCAAGAAACGGCGGCTGGAGTAAAAGCGCGACGCCGAGGGCAAGACGCCGGATCGCGCGCTTTTCCTGTCTGACCCTGCGTCCCTGACCGAAGCGGATGCGGACGAGCATTTCGATAGAATCTAATCTCAGTTTACCCGGTTTGGTTTTTCGAGGGTGGGAGAAGATGGCAATGCAGCACATCAGAACCGCACTGATTGGCACGGGATTCATGGGACGCACGCACGCCGAGGCGATTCGCAGGCTCGGCAACGTGGAGATTGCAGCGGTGGCCAGCCTGGACGAGCCCGGAGCGCGCGAGTTCGCGGAGCGCTACGGAATCGACCGCGCGACGGGCGACTACCGGACAATTCTGGGAGACGCGGCCATCGACGCGGTTCACGTGCTCACACCGAACGCGTTGCATCGCGAGATAGCGCTCACAGCGCTCGAAGCAGGGAAGCACGTGGTGTGCGAGAAGCCGCTGACGGTTTCCGTCGCCGAAGCGCGCGAGCTGGTCGCGGCGGCTGAACGAAGCGGCCGCGCAAACTGCGTCGAGCACAACCTGCGCTACTATCCGCTGGTGCAGCAGGCGCGGCAGATGATCGCCGCGGGCGAGCTGGGCGAGATACTCATCGCGCAGGGAACGTACTCGCAGGATTGGCTGCTCTACGACACGGACTGGAACTGGCGCGCCGACGCAAAGATGAACGGCCCGCTGCGCGCCATGGGCGACATCGGTTCGCACTGGATGGACATGATCCAGCACGTCACCGGACTGAGCATCACGGCGCTGTGCGCCGATCTGGCGACATTCCACCGGACACGGAAGATGCCGCGCGGGGCGGTGGAGACGTTCGGCGGCAGGATGGGCGTAAGCGGCGAGTATCAATCGATTCCGGTGGACACCGACGATTTCGGCGCGGTGATGCTGCGGCTGGGGGAGCGCGCGCGCGGTGTGTTCACGGTGAGCCAGGTTTCGGCCGGAAGAAAGAACCATCTGCGGTTTGAGATCTTCGGCACGAAGAAGGGCCTGGCGTGGGATCAGGAGCGCCCCGATGAGTTGTGGATCGGGGAGCGCGACAGTGCGAACCGGCTCCTGCTGAAAGATCCGTCATTGCTCGAAGCGGGCGCGGCAAGCTACGCCGATTATCCGGGTGGGCATGCCGAAGGCTATCCGGACACGCATAAACAGGTGCTGAAGCGGTTCTATCGGAAAGTGGCCGATCCGTCGGCGCCGGTTGAATATCCGACCTTCGCCGACGGATTATGCATAATGCAACTACTCGAGAAGGTGCGCGAGAGTGCGCGCGAGCGCACCTGGGTTGAAATTCCCGCCGATAATCAGCGTGCTGATTGACTGGCTGCCGCGGAGGCCGAAGCCACCGCAAAGTTAAGATATCCCTTGCTGTCGACGGTGATCTGAAGGTCGGCTGCGCTGTGGTTGAAGTTGATGGTGCTTCCTTTTTCCCCAGTGCCATTGACCGCGCTGTTGGTGTTGTCCCAAAAGCAGAAGTTGTCGACGAGCGTATAGATATTGTTGGCAACGGGCAGGGCCTGCTCGTAGGTGGGGTTCCCGCTCATCTTGTTGATGAGAACGGGGCGGGAAGGCGCGTATGTGGAATTGGGGCCGATCAGCCGCGAATCGCCTTCGTTGGCGGGGTTGGTCATTGAAATGGAACTGGACGAATTGTTCGTGATCAGAGTGATGTGGTAAGCCATGGTGATTAAATCCTTTCTCGCCGGAAGCCTCCAGGCTTTCCTCGCGTGCTCAGTATATCCACTTGACTGCCATCTGGCAAGATCTTTAATGCCATTAATTACGAAATACTTGCGGATATTACCCCTGCACAAAAGCGGATATATAGAACGTCGAGGGAGCACGGGAGCCGCGAGGCGGGCCTTGCCCGGGGTTCGCTGGTGCGTTAAATCCGCGCCCCACCCGGCGTTCGGCAAAGGCCGCATCGTCTGGTAGGCTGTATAGAGCCAGCGTATGCTCACCATCCGGAAGGTTGAGTGCTTTCTCCTTTCCTGCCCGCTGCCCGACCCGCTGGTGCTCCCATACTTCGGCGGCCGGCGGCGCATTCTGAAGCGCGATGCCATGCTCATCCGTGTGGAAACGTGTGAAGGCATTGTCGGCTATGCTCCCGGGCCGGCCAGCGAAAAAGCGAAAGACGCAATCGAGAAAGTGGTGGCGCCGTTTCTGACCGGGCGCGGGCTGGCCGACCCCGACGTCCTGCGAGTTCACTTCGCGGACGGTCCGGGACGCGCCTGGGACCTGCTCAAGGCATACTGCGCGGTGGAGGTCGCGCTTTTCGATGCCGTGGGGAAATCGAAGGATCTGCCGGTTTCCGAGCTGATCGGCGGCCGCATCCGCGACCGCATCCGATTGTACGGGAGCGCGGGCATGTACATGCCGCCGGAGCGCTACGCGGAAGAGGCGCATGCCATTTCGGAGCTTGGGTTTCGCGCCTACAAAATGCGCTCGGGCATCGGGCCGGAGGACGATCTCCGGACCGTCCGGCTGATGCGCGCGGCGGTGGGCCCGGATTTCGATCTGATGGTGGACGCGCACACGTGGTGGCGCATGGGCGACCGCAACTACGTCACGGCGACCATCGATCGCCTGGCCGAGCAGCTCGCTGACTATCACATTGCCTGGCTGGAAGAGCCGCTGCCGCCGGAAAATCATGAAGGCTACCACCGTCTCCGGGAACTCGACTATGTTCCCATCGCCGCGGGCGAGCATGAACCCACGGAACACAGCTTCATGGACCTGATCTTCACCGAGAGCGTCGATTACGTGCAGATGGACGTCGTCTCGCAGGGTGGTCTGCCCACGGCTCGCCGGCTGCTGGCCGAGGTGGCGCACGCGGGACTGAGGTTTGCGTTCCATAGCTGGGGCACTGCGCTGGAGGTGATCGTCGCGGCGCAGCTCGGCGTGTGCTGGCCGGACATGGTTGTGGAGTGGCTGGAGTACCCGTGCTACTCGACGCCGTCGCGCGCGGGCATGTATCCGTTTCCGCTGGCCGCGGAGATTCTGAAAGATCCGCTGGAGATCAGTCAGGGCGATCTGATCGTCCCCACTGGCCCCGGCCTCGGCGTGGAAGTGGATGAGCGTGTGATCGAGGGGTATCCGTGGATACCGGGGCCATGGTCCACGTGGGAATTCGAAGGTCCCGGCCGGGTGCGCGGCATGTATGCCGATTCGAGCGAGAAATGGCCGGGCTCGTGACCGCGGAGATCGTCGCCGCGGGCCTTGTTTCGGGCGCGGCGGCGGCGATGGTCCGGGCCGTGCGCGCGCCTTCGTGCACGTGGCTCGCGCCGTCGCATCATCGCGGAGTCCGGTCGCGGCGGGCGATTGCGCTGACTTTCGACGATGGACCAAGCGAATCCACGCCCATGCTGCTTGATTTGCTGGCGAAGCACGAAGTGCGCGCTACCTTCTTTCAGTGCGGCGCGAACGTGCGCCGGCTGCCGGGGGCCGCGCGGGAAGCGGCGTCGCGCGGACATTGCATCGGCAATCACACCGTCTCGCATCCTCTGCTGTCGCTGCGCTCGGCTGAGTTCATCTACTCCGAGATAGCCGAAGCACAAACGATCATCGCGGATGCGACCGGCTGCGAACCGCGCTGTTTCCGGCCGCCGTATGGCGTTCGCTGGTTCGGCCTGGGCAGCGCGCAGAAGCGGCTGAGACTCACGAGTGTGTTGTGGAGTACTATTGGGAAAGACTGGAAATGGCCAACCGAAGCAGTCGCGAGCAGGCTTATGGCCGGCGCGATGAACGGCGCCATATTCTGTCTGCATGACGGAAGAGCCCTGCAGGCGCGGCCAAATATCGATAATACTCTGGAAGCCGTGGCGCGGGTGATCCCCATGCTGCGCGATCAGGGATTCCATTTCGAAACGGTGGACGAAATCCTATGCCCTACGACGACCTGACCCAGAGAGTCATTAAAGTCATAGCCGATACCCAGCACATCCCCGTGGAGACCGTCAAACTCGAGAGCACGTTCGCGGAGCTGAACATCGACTCGCTCGACGGAATCAACATTCTCTTCGCCCTCGAGAACGAGTTCGGCATCAACGTTCCCGACGAGGCGGTGCAGACCATCAAATCCGTCCGGGATGCGGTGGAGGGAGTGAGCAGGCTGCTGGAGAGCGGGCCGGCCGGGGCGGCCGCGGAGCCCGCTCCGGCGAGCTGAGATGCGGCATCGTGTTGTCGTGACCGGCGTGGGCGTCGTCTCCGCGCTGGGTCACAACGCCGCCGAGTTCTGGCAGAATCTTTCCGCGGGCTGCTCGGGCATCGCGACATTGGAATCCGTCGACCGCACGCAGTTGCGCTTTCAGAATGGCGCGGAGGTCCGCGGATTCGACGCGTCGAAGTACTTCGAGCCGCGGGATATCGATCTTATGGACCGCTTCACGCAATTCGCGGTCGTTTCGACGCGTGAGGCGGTGCGCGATGCCGGCCTCGAATTTACCGCCGAGCTTCGCGAGCGCACAGCGATCGTCACCGGTTCCTGTGTGGGCGGGCAGAGCACCGAGGACGACGGCTTTTTCAGCCTCTATCGCAACAACAGCCCGCGAGGAAATCCGTTGACCATTCCGCGCGTCATGGCCAACGCAGGAGCCAGCCGGATTTCGGTGGAGTACGGGATCGTGGGACCGGCGTGGACCGTATCCACGGCATGCTCGTCGTCGAACCACGCGATCGGCCAGGCCTTCCGCATGGTGCGCGATGGCGATGTAGATGCGGCCATCACCGGGGGGAGCGAAGCCATTTTCAGCATGGGGTTCCTGAAGTCGTGGGAGGCCATGCGGGTGGTGTCGCCGGATACGTGCCGGCCATTCTCCAAGGATCGGCGCGGGCTGATTCTGGGCGAGGGCGGCGCGACCCTGGTGCTGGAAACGCTGGAACGAGCGCAGGCGCGCGGCGCGAAGATTCACGCGGAGATCGTGGGCTTCGGCATGTCGGCCGACGCGCATCACATCACCCAGCCTCTGTCGAATGGCGCGGCGCGGGCAATGCGGGCGGCGCTCGCGGATGGCGGGGTCTCGCCGGAGCAGGTCGGCTACATCAACGCGCACGGGACGGGAACGCAGGCCAACGACGCCACGGAAACGGCGGCGATTCGCAGCGTGTTCGGGGGGCATGCGAACAACCTGCCGGTGAGCTCGACAAAATCGATGCACGGGCACGCGCTGGGCGCGGCGGGCGCTATCGAAGCGGTGGCGACAATCCTGGCGCTGGAGAAAGGCCTGCTGCCGCCGACGGCGAACTATACAACGCCCGACCCGGCATGCGATCTCGACGTCATCCCGAACACCGCGCGGCCGGCGGAAGTGGAGTACGCGATCTCTAATTCGTTCGCGTTCGGCGGGCTGAACGCCGTACTGGCGTTCCGACGCTGGGCGTGAGATCCTCTCGCGGGGCCCTCGCACCGACCAGTTGTAATCCTGCCTGAGAATGTCCGGTCGTGCTCTGGTTTGTCCCGAAAGCGGACACCGTGGCGGCGCTCGCGGCTGAAAAAGTTCCTGTCCCAATGGGCGCAGAAATGCTGTACTCTCACCAATTGCTGGAGGTGCGAGGAGATGAACTCTTTCGGACAGGATCTGCGGTTCAGCCTGCGGATGATCACGAAGGCGCCGGGCTATGCGGCACTGGCCATTCTGACGCTGGCGCTGGGGATCGGCGCCAACACCACGATCTTCAGTTGGATTAACGCCACCCTGCTGAATCCCATTCCCGGGCTCGACAAACCGCGCGAGGTTGTCGCGCTCTCGCTGAGCAAGCCCGCGGAGAACCCGTTTCTGTTTACGTGGCCCGACATCCTGGCGATGCGCGACGGGCAGCACAGCTTCACGGGAATCATTGCCAGCGGGATGCAGGCGATGAGCCTCACCGGCAAAGGCCGGCCCCAGCGCGTCTGGGGAATGGTGGCCTCCACGAATTACTTCAATGTGCTGGGCGTGCGGCCCATACTGGGGCGCGGCTTCCTGGCCAGCGAGGAAGCAAAGCCGGGCGCCGCTCCGGTGGCTGTGATCAGCTATCGAATGTGGCAAACGCAATTCGGCGCCGATCCGGCGATCGTGGATCGGAAAATCGAACTCAACGGCCATCCTTACACCATCGTGGGCGTGGCGCCGGAAGGTTTCCAGGGAACGCAGACGGGAATGCGGTCGGACCTGTGGTTGCCGGTAACGATGGTGCAGCAGGTGGACGAGCAGGGCGATCTGATTCACGACCATCACTATTTCTGGATGAGCGCGTTCGGAAGGCTGAGGCCCGGCGTAACGCCGCAGCAGGCGCAGGAAGACCTGACGCTGCGGCTGCAGCCGGAAATCAGGAACTATCCCGATGAACACAAGGGACACGAGAGCGTCACGGTATATCCGCTGTGGCGCAGCCCGTTCGGCATGAACCAAATCCTCTCGCTGCTGCTGCCGATGCTGATGGCTATTGCCGGCTTCGTGCTTCTTCTGGCGTGCGTGAACGTGGCGAACCTGATGCTGGTGCGGTCGGTGGCGCGGCGGCGCGAGCTGGCGATTCGCATGTCCCTGGGCGCGAGCCGCTGGCGGCTGGTGCGGCAGCTACTCATTGAGAGCCTGGTTCTGGCGCTGGCCGGAGGCGGCGTGGCCACGGTGCTCACGCTGTGGACTTCGGGATCGCTGATGAGATTCGTTCCTGCGGGCGATTTTCCGGTGGCGCTGGCGATTCACGTCGATAGGAGCGTGCTGCTGGCGACCCTGGCAATTTCGTTGATCACCGGCGTCGTTTTCGGCATCCTGCCGGCGGTACGCGCGTCGTCCGAGGGCCCCGTAACCGTGCTGAAGGAAGATGCCGGCAGCATATCAGGCGGCCGGCATAGGGCGCGCCTGACCAGCGGGCTGGTGGTGGCGCAGATATCGCTGTCGCTGCTGCTGCTGGTTTGCGCGGGCTTGTTCATTCGCAGCTTCGTGAGCGCGCAGGTTATCAACCCCGGCTTCAACCCGCACAATGTAGCGATCGCTTCGTACGATCTGTTCACGGCGGGGTACTCGCCGGAGGCGGGAGCGGAATTCGACCGGCAGCTTGTGGCGAAGCTGGAGGCCCTGCCCGGGGTTGCGTCGGTGGCGCTGTCCAGCATCGTGCCGGTGGGATTCCCCACTGGCTCGACCAGCGTGAAGCCGGAAGGGTATATCGCGCAGGCGCACGAATCGATGGAGATTAACGACAACACGGTGACGCCGGGCTATTTCCGCACCATGCAGATTCCGCTCATCGCGGGACGCGACTTCACGCTGCAGGATCGGATGAACGCCATGCGCGCCGTGATTGTCAGCCGCGCCTTTGCCGAGCGCTACTGGCCGCGGCAGGAGGCTATTGGCAAGCGCCTGTTCACCGATCGGACGCACCAATGGTTCACGGTGGTGGGGGTGGCCGAGAACACCAGGGCAACCGGCCTGCACGGGAAGCCGCGGCCGTTCCTGTATCTGCCGCTTTACCAGGTTTATCGCGCTTCGGTGATTGTGAATGCGCGGGTGGCGGAAGATCCGCTGGAGTCCGGCGCGGCCATCGTGCAGGCGGTTCACGACGTGAATCCGGAACTGGTGGCTTACGACGTGGCGGATCTCAATGCGCGCTGGCAGATCGCCAGCTTCCAGCAGCGCATTGCCGGAACATTCGTGGGAGCCTTTGGTTTGGTAGCGCTGATTCTGGCGACGGTGGGGATCTATGGCGTGACCGCGTATACGACGCGGCAGCGCGTGCGGGAAATCGGCATCCGCATGGCGCTGGGCGCGACGAAGCAGGATGTGATGCGCATCGTGATGGCACGCGGTCTCGGGCTGACGCTGATCGGAGTGACGCTGGGGCTGGTGGCGTCTTTTGGGCTCACGCGATTTCTGGAAAGCCTGCTGCTGGGCGTAACCAGCACGGATGCCGTGACCTTCGTGAGTGTCGTGCTCCTGCTGTGCGCGGTGACTCTGGTGGCGTGCTTCATTCCCGCCCGGCGGGCGGTGCGCGTGGACCCGATGGTGGCGCTCCGGCACGAATAGCGGCTGCAACTTGGCAAGGAGCGGCTAGCGCGCGTGAAGGTCTTCGCGAGTCCAGCTTTTCTTCCCGAGGCGGCCCGGGGATTTCCTGCTCAATTGCCGAAGACGCGTCCGCGGAGTCTCGGGCAGCGTTGCGCTCACCTGCTCGATGGCCGCCTGCAGGAATCGGCGGACGAAGGGGCGATTCAGGTCATTCTCGCTGCGGATGGTGATATGGCGGATGAGCTTGCCGTTACCGGCCAGGAATCGATTCGGGTCGGGGAGGAGGGCGCCGCGGTTGAAGCCGAGGTTTACGTGGCTGCTGTAAGTCGCGATGTGGCAAAAGCCATCCTTCATTGGTTTTCCGGTGAAAGAGAAACCGATGGAAACCGCGTAGCCCTTGCAGAATGATTCGATGGCGGCGGGCGCTTCCTCCAGCACGAGTTCGCGCGTCGCCAACGCGAGCCGCGAGACGTGCGGATCATACGGCGCGAGATAGCCCAGCAGGACGCGATCCGGCGGTCTCACCATTGGAGGAAGTCTAACATTCTCAAGCCCCGTCAGAGCCGTGGAATGGGCAGCAATTCGTTCACACGCGCGCGGTATTCGAAGTACGCCGGGCCAAATCGCCGACTGAGGTACGCGTCTTCCTGCCGGATCGCAAGCCGAAAAGCTGCGTACGCTACCAGAGGCATGATCAACAGCGGCCAGGATCTGGTCAGCAGGGCCAGGCCGGGAAGAATGAGCACGATCCACGCCGCGTACAACGGATGGCGGCAAAGAGCGAATGGGCCCCGCGTGACCAACTCATCGCGGCTGTGCCCGCGCACCATGAAAATGACCGCGAACGCCAGCAGCGCAATCCCGAGCAGGAGCAGGAGCGAGCCGGCGATCAAAAGCGCCGAATACGGCACGGAACGCAGCAGAAACAAGCCGGGCCAACGGCGTGTTGCGGCTCCAGCGAATGCGGCGTAGACGGCCGCCGGTAGAGCGATCCTCGGACCAACGCCGAGTCTGCTCTGCCTTTTCTCCGACACAGAACTTTCGGGTCTGTAGTTCAGTTTAATCGAAGATCACGGTCTTCTTCTCGTACAGCAGGATGCGGCGGTCGAGATGCCAGCGGACGGCGCGGGAGAGGAGAAGACATAAAGACCCTGTATAAGTGGCTATCGATAGGTGATCGCTCTTCGCCACCTCTTGGTGACTTTGGTGAGCCCCTCCTTCGTGGCTGCCAGCTCGCAGCTGGTCCAGTTGCCGCGAGTGTCATTCGTGCAGTTCAGCCTGGCTTCGAACGATTCACCCAGCGTCTGCAGGGACACTCCAATCGTGTTGCCGGCCGCGTCGACGGTAAGGATTGAGGTAATTGATGCCTCTTCGTCGGAGTAGGTGGTTTTCTTTGTGTGTGCCACGTCATCGTAGGTGATGATGATCTTCCCGGGCGGGATCTCGTGCTCGGAACCTGAG
>Ga0326727_10012361_pt1 | contig 19470 bp, 12 predicted proteins | sample MB2enrmetagenome_FD_207643 | JGI IMG/M metagenome (GOLD analysis project Ga0326727, IMG submission 207643) | Lab enriched peat soil microbial communities from McLean, Ithaca, NY, United States - MB29MY | ecosystem: Environmental > Terrestrial > Soil > Wetlands > Peat | place: USA: New York...
GCGCCAGCTTCTGACGGAAGCGCTCGTTCTGGCGCTGGCGGGAGCCCTGCTGGGCTTGGGCGCGGCGTGGGCGCTCTCGCGCGGCATGATTGCCCTTTATCCCGGTACACTGCCCCGCGTGGCCGAAGGTGGTACCAGCGGCGCAGTGCTCGTCTTTGCGCTGACGCTGGCGATTCTGACCGCGGCTTTCTTCGGCATTCTACCGGCCCTCGTCGCCACGCGCGCACGCGACGACGCTGGTCTGCGCGTAGGCCGAGCGTGGATGGGGCGCGGCGCGCGACGCTGGAGAGACGCGTTGATCGCCATTCAGGTGGCCGTGACGGTGACGGTGCTGATCGCTGCCGGGTTGTTGCTGCGGAGTTTCGCCGCCCTCCGTTCGGTCGATTTGGGATTCGAGCACGCGCGGCTGTTCACGGCGCAGGTCGTGCTGCCCGAAGCTCGTTACCGCACGCGGGAAGACTACACACGCTTTGCCCAAGCGTGGATCGAGCGATTGAAGACCATCCCCGGAGTGGAACAGGCGGCCCTCACAAACTCGCTGCCGTTGGCGTTCAACGTGCTCACCAGCGTGCGGTTTGACGTGGCCGGCCAGCCGGAAGAGCACTTGGCGGGCGGCCGGGCAGTGGCCGGGGACTACTTCGCCGCCATGGGCCTACGCATGTTGGAAGGGCGTCCGCTCACAGCCGCGGACGACGGCCGGCGCGACGTCGTGGTGGTGAACGAAAGCTTCGTCCGCCGCTTTTTGAAGAGCTCTGCTGTCACCGGAACGGCGATCCGGTTTGGGCCGAGAGCGGCCATCATTGTCGGCGTGGTTCGCGACCTACACAACCTGCGCCTCGAACAGCCCGCCGAACCGGAGATCTACATGCCGTTCGCCGCGCTGCCATGGATTTTCCTGGATGTAGTCGTCCGCGCCGCCGTCCCTCCGGCGGAAATCGCGGCTGCCGCCCGCTCCCAGTTGCGGGCGCTCGATTCCGGCTTGGCGTTGTCGCAGGTTTCCACCATGGATCGCATCCTCGACGACAGCGTCGCCAAGCCGCGCTTTCAGGCTGTTCTGCTGGCGCTATTCGCCGCCGTCGCGCTGGCCCTGGCAGCCATCGGCGTCTATGGCGTCACAGCCCAGGGAGTTCGCTCGCGAACCGCCGAATTCGGCGTCCGCATGGCCTTGGGCGCCAGGGCGCTGGACGTGTTTTGGCTGGTCGAACGGCAGGGATTGCGTGCCCCGCTTCTGGGCCTCGGCGTTGGCCTGGCCGCCGGCTGGGCGTCCGGCCATCTATTGAACGCCTTCCTCTACGGCGTCACATCCCACGACCCATTTGTGCTGGCTGCGGCCGCCTCATTCATCGTCGTCGTAGGCCTGATCGGTTGCGGGCTTCCGGCGCTGGCGGCGTCCCGCATTGACGCGGCTCGCGCGCTTCGCGATGAGTGAGCCCTGCGCGTACTTCCCCACCAGCACAAAAGGCGCCCAATAGTATGGGTGGGGGTACTTCTTGCGGATCTCGGCCGTGGCATGCTGCACCGCCTGGGCCTTGTTGGGGTTGGTCTTGAGGTGCTCGTAGAACACCTTCATGAACTCGGCGGTGCTCTGGTCGTTGACATCCCAAAGCGTTACCAGCACCCCTTGGGCGCCCGCGTACAGTAAGCCGCGCACCAGCCCCAACAGCTCGTCGCCTCCCACCACCACGTTCAGACCGGTTCCGCAACCGCTTAGCGTCACCAGCTCCGCGGGAAGGTTGAGCTGGTAGAGGTCAAACAGGCTCAGTTGCGAGTTCCCCAGGCTGATGGAGGAGAACATGGGATTGTCCTGGCGGAACCAGCCGTGGGTGGCGATGTGGATAAACCGGCAGTGCGCACCTTTCTTGCGGAGCACTTCCAGAGTAGCTTCGGCGCCGGTGAAAACTTCCGCATTCGAAAGCACGGAAGAGACGGCCTCGACTTCATCCAGGATGTGCGGCGCGGAGGGATCGGGAACTCCTAAAACCAGGGTGCCCGCGGCCGGCGGTGGGTCCTTGGTGCTGCACAGGTAGTAGACGCTGGCGCTGGGCGTATAGGAAATCGAAAAACGATCGCCCAGGTAGCGCTCCCCATCGAACAGCGCATGGAACGGCAGGTAGTGAAGAAAACCGTGCGGGGCGACGATGAGATGCGTGGCCGCCGCGAGGTGGCGCTCGATGGGCGCGATCAACTGCCGGTAGAACTCGCGCAGGTGCTCGTTGGCGGCTGCCAGCAGCGGCTGCTGGAATGTGCGCACGTATTCCGGCCCGAGGCGGAATTTCGACAGTTGGAAGCGCAGCAACTGGAGGACGCGGCGCAGCGCCGGCGCTGGTCCCAACTCGACAATCTTCAAGTCGCCGCGGGAGAGCAGACACACGTAGAAGGCGTCGCCGACGCGGTAGTACTCCACCAGCATGGCATCCTCCGGCAGGGCGGAGCGGATGGTTTCCAGGTCGATGGAACCGGCGGCTTCGAGGTTGGCGAACTCCCGATCTTCCACCCGCAGTTTCGCCAGGGCTTCCACCAGGCGCCGCTCGCAATTGCGCGCGGCGCGCCGGAGTTCTTCCAGGCGCGGGCCCCTGAGGTTGGCGGACTGGCCTTCCAGAAGCCGAATCGTGCGGCTGTACCAACTGAGTTCTCCGCGGAGAGTGTCCACCTGTTCCACCAGCCCGCGGTGCGCCTTCCGGGAAGCCGGAAGCCGGTGCGCGCGGAAGGCGATGAGATCGGCCAGGCTTCGGGATTTGGCCTGTTCGATGTAGGCAAAGGCGGCTTCCTGGTCGGCCGCGGAAGGCCCGCGGCTAAGGCACATCCGGACCAGGGATTCGTAGACCGCCAGCTTGTCTTTGAGAAAAGCGATCTTCATCTCCTCCGCCTGGAGATGGCTCCTGAGGTTCTCCAACCATTCATGCGCTTTGAGGTACGCCTCGTAGGCGGCCTCCGGCGCGCCCAGCGCCTCTTCGATCAATCCCAGGACGAAGTACGCCTGCCAGTTCAGCGCGGGCGATTCCGCCTGCTCCAGTTTCCGGAGCGCCGCCAGGCAGACGCGCTTGGCTTCCTCGCCGTGCCCGGAATTCAGATGAATGCGCGCCAGCAGGAGCTGGCACAACGCCGCCTTTCCGCCCAGCGGGGATGGGGAGAAGAACTGAAACGCGCTTTCAGAAAGTGTTCGGGCCTCCGCCAGCCGTCCTTCCTGGTAGAACACCAGGGCCTGGTAAAGATCGATGGTCGAGATCCAGGCTTGATTCCGCTCGCGGGTGAACAGGTCCCGAGCCTTGCGGAACAGGTCCAGCGCCAACTGGGTATCGCCGTGATGGCTGGAAGCGATCGCCAGGTTGGTCACGGCCTTGGCGGTTTCGTAGCCCATCCCGAGCTGCTGGAAGGCGTCGAAAGCGCGCCGCGCCAAGTGCCCGCCTTCCTCGCTCAGGTTCAACTCCAGGTACATTTCCGACTGGTCCAGGTCGCACAGCCCCTGGTGATAGGCGTCTCCCAGCGTGTGGCAACTCTCCCGCGTGGCGCTATAGAGATCGATGGCGAGGGTGTAGTCGCCTCGCAAGTAGTACAGATAGGCGATGTTGTAATCGGCTTCGGAGACCAGCAACGGCATGTGGTGGCTCACCGAGTAGGCCCGCACTGTGCGATACGTCTGCAGCGCCTCGCGGAACTCGTTCAGGCTGATCTGGCAGGTGGCCATGTTCTGCAGCGTGATGGCTACGTCCTGGGGGTCGCCGATGCGGGCAAACGTGGTGTAGGCGCGCTGGTACCGTTCCACCGCCTCTTCAAAGCGGTCCTGGCGGTGGAGAATGTTGCCCATGTTGGTGTCCAGGCGCGCCAGCCGGAGGTGGTCGCCGTGTTTGAGGAAGATGTCGTGGGCTCTTTGCGCGCCGGCGAACGCTTCGTCATACCGGCCCAGGTAGACCAGGGCCTGCAGCGAGCCGCTGATAGTGCGGCCCACGTCGAGTTCCATGCCCAGGCGCTCATAGATGGCCAGAGCCGCCTGGTAGTGTTCGCGCGCCGGTTCGTACTTGCGTTTGAGGTAAACGACGTGCCCCACGGCCCTCAGGCTGGCCGCCCGGGAGCCTTCGTCGCCGATCTGTCCGGAGATCCAGAGAGCCGCCCGAGCCAGCCGCTCCGCCTGCCGGAGATCCACGCGCGCCAGCCGCACCACCTCGTCGTACAGCCGCGCCACCGTTTCGGGTTTCCACCACTCGCGCCCGGCCTGAAGAAGCTGGCGGCGCCGGCGCGAGTCGGGCTCGAGCGCCAACAGCTCCACGAGACTCTCGAGATTCGCCGGGGTACCGGACGGGCGGTGCATCAAAACCCCTTCCCATCCAGAATCTTCTTCAGCCGCTCGAGACAGCGCCCGCGAATGAACCCGATGGAACCCGTAGCCAGATGGAGGCGCTTCGCCACCTCGGCATAGGGCATGGGAGGGCTCTCGAAAAAGAGGAGCTCGATCATCTCCCTGCACCGCGGCGGGAGCTGCGCAATCGCCTCCTGGACCAGTTGTTCCCGTTCCAGATCGGCCACCATGTCGGGTGGGGCGGTCGCGTCTGCCGAGCGGGCGGCCATGTCGTTTTCGTCCCACTCGCTCTCGAGCGAACTCTGCCGGCGTTTCCAGTGGTAGCACTTGTGAGTGGTGACGCGAATCAACCAGGCCTGCAAGGCCTCCGCATCACGCAGCCGGGGGAGCTCGTTGAACAAATCCAGGCAGACCCGCTGGAAGATGTCGGCCGCATCCTGGTGCGGGGCGCCGTGGCGCAGCGGAATGGAATAGATCAGGTTCTTGTAGCGGTCTACCAGGACGCGCCAAGCCTGCTCGTTTCCTTGCAGACACTCCTCGACCAGGCGTGTGTTGGTCCAGTCGCTCCCCGGGGTCGCGCTCAATTATGCCCCCCGGCGGCGGGCGCGCGCCAGCAAAGCTCCTCGATATTCCAAAGCGTGTAGTGCTCCAGAACAGCGGGCCGAAAGTTCTCCAGCCCCTTCTTGGCCCCGGTCAAAATGTTGGGGCTCACCAGCGGAATGAGCGGCAGGTTCTCCATCAGCAGTTCCTGCACACGGTCGAACAATGGCTTGCGCTCCGCGTATTTCCGCGTGACCATCTGGCGCCGCATCAAGCCATCGATCTCGGCTTCCCACGCGGTGGCGGGCGACTTCTGCTGGGGATTCCACAGATGCGTTCCGCCGCTCGAAAGCCACACATTCATGTCCACATTGGGGTCCGCGTCGGCCTCCACCAGCGACAGCAGGCAGGCTTCATAATCGTGCGTGCGCAACACCCGGTCGAGCAGGCTGCGAAACTCCAGCGGGACCACGTGGACATCCATGCCCAGTTGCTTCAGATCGTCCTGGATCAGGGTGGCCATCTGGACCCGTTCCGGGTTGCTTGAGCTGGTGACGATTGTGAACTCCACCCTCCTGCCTTGCGGATCCGTCAAAGCCCCTTCCGGCGACCACGAGAATCCGTCGGCGGCCAGCAGCTCTCGCGCGCGTGGGAGTGAGCGGACCAAGCGGGGGAGTTTGGTGTCGAGCCAGGCCTTGTTGCCCGGGGGAACCGGCCCCGAGAGCGGCGTCGCAAAGCCCAGATAGACCAGGCGAACAATGGCCTCGCGGTCGATGGCCAGGGAAACGGCCTGCCGGAAACCGCGCCGCTGAAGGAACGGCCGGGACTGGCCGTTGAGATTGAAGAACAGGAAATTGTACTCCAGGCCCGGACCAAGGTTCTGAAGCGAATACCCGCGGCGTTCCCGGTCCTTTTCCAGGACGGAATAGTTCTGGGCGCTGACGCGGCTGATCACGTCCGATTCGCCGGATTGAAACCGCATCACCTGCATGTCCTCAGTCCCGGCGAACGCGAAGTCCACTTCCGCCAGGTAAGGCAGCCGGTTGCCCGCCTGGTCCGCCTTCCAGTAATACGGATTGCGCTCCAGGACGATGCGCTGCCCCGCCACGTACTCTTTGAACCGGAACGGGCCGAGACCGGTGATTTCGGCCGGTGGTGTCCGCAAACTCCAGGCCTCGGCCAGCTTCCCGGCCCGCCAGGCCTGTTCCAGGCGGTGACGAGGCAGAATGGAGAAGCCATCGAACAACCGTTCGGCCGCGGCGTAGGGCTGCGGCAGGTCGAAGGCGACATGGTAGGCGTCGATCTGGCGAACAATGATCGGCTTCCCCTCCAGAATCAGCAGGTCGCGCTGCGGCGAATTGACCTTATCGTCCATCATCGCCTGAAACGTGAAGACCACGTCGCCGGCATCGAAAGCGTGCCCATCGGAGAAGCGCAGGCCCTGCCGCAGTTCCAGAACGTAATGGAGGCCATTGGCGGAGACAGTCCAGGACTTGGCTAGCGCCGGCTCGGTCTGCTGGGTCTCTCGATTGATGTGGATCAAGTCCGCCATCATCCGGTGGAGCACGTCCCGCGAGGCGTTATCCCCGGCAATCGCGGGATTGAGCGTTTTCGGCTCGGTGCGCTGGGCGAAAACCAGCCTGCCCCCGGGACGGCCGATCAGCCCCGGAACTACCAGCACATCCTCGGAAGCCCCATACAGGGAACAGGTCAGCACCAGTGCAGCCAACTTGGTGTGCCGCCAGGCCGTCGCCACCACTCTGAGCTAGTTTAACCAATTGCGACAGAAAGTGATATGAACCGTACTGCCCCCATGAAACCCCTTGACATTTCTTCGCGTCTGCTTTATACCTAGTCTGGACAGGGAAACAATGGAATCGAATCCCATCCCGGAACTGCTCCCCGGAACGCTCTACCTGCTGATCCTGCGCACCCTGAGTCACGGCCCGCTGCACGGATACGCCATCGTCAAGCGCATCAAGGACGCTTCGCGCGAGGGCCTCCGGATCGAAGACGGCTCGTTGTATCCGGCGCTCAACCGCATGCTGGTCAAGGGCTGGCTGACGTCCGAGTGGGGCGTTTCCGAGAACCATCGCAAGGCCCGCTTCTACCGGCTGACACCCGAGGGCCGTAAACAGCTCGACAAAGAGGCCGGTGAATTCGATCGCCTGGTGCGCGCCATCCAGCTTGTGATGCGCACCGCCTGAACGGAGACTCTCATGGCGTTCTGGAATGAAATCGGCAACCGCATCGCGTGGCTGTTCCGGCGTTCGCGGTTCGACAAGGAACTCGAAGAAGAGGTGCGGTTTCACATCCAGGCCCGCGCGGATGAACTGCAACAGGCCGGCCTCACCGGCGCCGATGCCCTGCGGCAAGCGCGGCGCGAGTTCGGTTCCACGCTGCGGAGTCGGGAAGAGGCGCGTTCGGCATGGCAAATGCGCTGGCTGGAGGATCTTGCCTCCGATCTCCGCTATGCGGCGCGCGCATTGCGGCGCAATCGTGCCTTGGCGCTGGCGGCGGTGGGATCGCTGGCTCTGGGAATCGGCGCCAACACCACCATATTCAGCATCGCGAAGGAAGCGCTCTTCAGCGAGCCATCCTGCCGCGATCCCCAGTCGCTGGTGCTGATTTCAGTGAGCGGCAACACCTGGATCCCCACTTCCCAATACCGGTTTCTGGAGGACGCTCACGCGTTCGACGGGCTCGCCGGGATGAACATCCAGTTGGTGGTGAACTGGCGCGACGGCAACCGCTCCTATCGCCTGGCGGGAACTCACGTCACCGGCAACTTCTTCGAGGTGACGGGAATTCCAGTCGCCATGGGGCGGCCCATCGAGCGCGGCGAATCCGATGTCGCGGTGATCACGCACGGATTCTGGACCAGGCGCCTGGGCGGCGATCCGAACGTGGTCGGCCGCACGCTGGCGCTGGACGGCAAACCGTACACGGTGGTTGGAGTGCTGCCTCGCGATCACCGCATGCTGGCCGGGTTCGGTTTCACGCCCGATCTGTACCTGACCAAGGATCCCGGCGAATTCATGCTCTATGCGCGGCTGCCGCGCGGGATGACGCGCCAGGCGGCTTATACCCGCCTCCAGCCGATCTGCCGCGAAATGGATCGCGCGTACCCGGACGCCAATCGCAAGTGGGCGAAAGAGGTCAGGCTCTCCGCGGTTGGCGGGACGGAACGCCTGCAAGAGGAGGGCGGTTCAGGGGTGATGCCGGTGGTGGCGTTTTTTGCCATGCTGGTGATCATTACGGCGATTGTGGTGCTGATCGCGTGCGCCAACGTTTCCAGCCTGCTGCTGGCTCGCGCCTTCACCCGCTCGCGCGAGTTCGCCATCCGCATGTCCCTCGGCGGCAGCCGGGGCCGTCTGGTTCGGCAATTGCTGGCGGAGAGCCTGTTGCTGGCGCTGCTCGGAACCGGCGCCGGCCTGCTGCTCGACCTTTGGCTCACCAGGCTGCTGAGCCGTGTTCACATCCCCACGCCGCTGCCCATCGAGCTGATCGTCCAACCGGACCGGATGCTGCTGGCTTACTCGGTGGCGCTCGCCTTTGTGGTGACGCTGGCCACCGGGCTTGTGCCGGCGCTGAGGGGCACGCGCGCGGGAATCGGCGGGGCACTCAAGGAGGGCGGCAGGCAGACCGGACAGGCGGGCTATACGCTGCGCAACGCGCTGGTCGTCGGGCAACTGGCGGTATCCATCGTGCTGCTCAGCGCGGGGCTGCTGTTCATCCGCAACCTGATTCAAGCCACCTCGTTCAACGCGGGGTTCGACACGACTCACACGATTGTGTCCACCATACAGGGTCCGTCCGACCGCCGGGGATTCGTGGACACCGCTCTGGAACGCCTGCGCGCGCTGCCGGGCGTCGAGGCGGCCTCGCCGGCGTCAGTGGTGCCTTTGAACCCATTCCTGGCATTCAACCAGCCCGGCGGCCAGTTCCGGCCGGACGCGGGCAGCCGCACTGTGCGCGTGCAGTACAACTCCAACGCCGTCGGGCCGGATTACTTCCGGATCATGGGGATTCCTATCCTGCGAGGCCGGACATTCCTGGATTCGGACCGTCTCGGGGCGCCCGAAGTCGTGATTTTGAACGAGAATCTGGCGCGGCGATTGTTCGGGAACACCAACCCCGTAGGTCACATCCTTCGATTTCCGAATAATCGCGACACCACGGTCGTGGGCGTAGCGCGCAACTGCAAGTACATCACTCTGGGAGAAGAGAATGCCATGGCGGTGTACACGCCCTTTTCCCAGCAAGCCGCACGAGGCTTCGCGCACTTCTTCGTGCGCACCAGGAGCGCGCCGGAAACTATGGTCCGCAAGGTGGACGAGGCGCTCGCGGGCCTGGACGCGGCGTCCGCGGTGGAAACCCACTCCATGGGCGAGATCTTCACGGGCGCTTTGCTGCCAAGCCGTTTGGGCGCCGCTATCCTGGCATCGATGGCGCTGTTCGGATTGTTGCTGGCTTCCATCGGACTCTATGGAGTTTTGCTGTACGCCACCGAGCAGCGGATGCGCGAGATCGGCATTCGTGTCGCGCTGGGCGCCACGCCCGGCGACGTTCTGGCGATGGTTGTGGGCCAGAGCCTCAGGCTGGTGGCGGTCGGGATGGCGATCGGCCTCGCGCTGGCCGCGGTCGCGGTGCGCCCCCTATCGATGTTCCTGGTCCCGGAGGTGCGTCCGGCAGATCCCATGAACTTCGTGGCCGTGGCCTCGGTGCTGGCGCTGGTCGCGGGCCTGGCGACAGTGGCGCCCACCGTCCGCGCGCTGCGCGTCGACCCGGCGGTCGCGCTGCGGCACGAATAGGCGGGAACCGATAGTGCCGCTAGTCGATGCCTACCAGATGTCCGCCCAATACTCCGTCGTGGATTGAACCGTTTTGAAGGTGCATTGGATCGCCATTCGGATTGTTGAGGTGGACTGTTGGAGCGGGGTGACTCTCGGTTCTATACGCGAAAGCCTGCACCTTCTCACTCACCTCGAAGTAATTGTAGAATCCGCCTTCGGTCCGGCCAGCAGGCTCGAGGACCACATGGATCGAGCGGACGCCGCCAGGCGCACTTGGATCCCCAACCTCCACGTAGAACTCAAATTCGGATTTTATGGCGGTGGGGACAACGATACGCGCCTTAATGTACTCGATTCTGAGACGCCTGCCGGCAGGAATCTTTTTGTCGACCGTGACAGAGCACGTGCCGCTATTGCTGGGAATCGCGCACTCGAACTTTGCCTCGTAAACCTGCTCTTTCACTTGGGACGCAGCTCTTGCCACTCCCGGGTCGACACCTGTCACCACCAGTACCGCGCCGGAAATGGCCAATCCTAGAACAACTGGCAGAGAATTCCTGAATGTATGCATCTTGACGTTCCTTCCTCTCAGGGTGATATGGAATCTGCCCACCTACGATCTCCATTCTTGACTTGGACTCACCGCTGCATTATACACTTGCCAGGACAGAAAGTGGCCCGCAGGTAGTAGTGGAGGACCGAACCGAAGCTTTAGGACCGGCTGCCACTTTTTCCATTTCATACAGTCTCTTAGCCCCTCCATCTAAGGGTTCTGCTGTATTGTCCTGCAACCCTCCGGCGGGCTACGCTGAATGGAGGTTCTAAGGTCACCGCCCCGTGGCCATCTGCCGACTGTGCGCCTCCGCGCGGCGGACCCGTGAGTGCCGAGGTCGAACCGGCGCGATGAACAAATCGGACTCGGGCACGCGTGAGAGAACGTGAGAACCAGTTCCGGTCATCTCGCCTGTGGTTTTGTGCCAGCGTACGCGTTGCTCGCCGCGTGCGCCGCCGCCGTCCTGGCCCTCTGCCTTTCCGCATGTGGCGGCCTCGGACCCCTCAATCGAATCGACCGGATCGCTGGCATGCCCCCCGCCCAACTGCGGGAGGGCCATGCGGTTCATCTGCGCGCCGTGGTGGTACTCTCGAAACCGGCCAGTGACCCTGGGCTGTTCGTAAGCGATGGGACGGGCGCCATCGAGATCGATCCGCGATCTGTAAAGAACGGGCTGGCTTTTGGCGACCTCCTGGACATCGAAGGCATCACCGGCTGCAGCGATTGGCTGGCGCCCTTGGTGCTCCACCCCTCCATCCGCCGCCTTGGCCGGGCGCCCATACCCACGCCCCAAACGCTCACCGCCAGGGAACTGATCCTCAGCGCCGGGGAACACAGCCACCGGTGGGTGCGGGTGACCGGCAGGGTCCTCCGCGCAAACGGCGGGGCGGGCCTTCGGCTCGCGCTGCAAATGGACGACAATGGCTACCGTTATTGGGTCAGCGCGCCCTCCGATGTCGATCGGAACGCGATTGTGGGTCGAACCGTGAACGTGGACGGCTTGGTCGGCCCCGGACACCGGGACGCCCCCGGCGAGGGCCCGCGCGTGTGGGTCACCGCGCCGGAAGCGGCCGGCATCGTCGCGGTGGATGAATACCTCGCCGCCGCCCCTTATCCGGGGGAGCGGGTAGCCCGCTCGATACGCGAGTTCCAGAACCCGTTCGGTTCCGGCGAAACATCCGCCCTTCCGGTTTCCATCCACGGAGCCGTAACGTATTACGACAATCCCGACTACATGCTCTTCGTGCAGGATGCCAGCGGCGGCAGTTTCGTGAGGATCTGGAATCAACGCCTCCCTCCAGGGCTGGCGCGCGGCCAAAGCGTGCTGCTGGAAGGAGTCGCCGCGCGCGGGCTGTTCGCGCCCATGATCGACAAGCCCAGGATCACAATCCTGGGCAAGGCGCCGCCCCTCCGCGTCCCCCGCATTCCCGCCGGGCGGCTCCTGCTCGCGGAGCACGAAGCCGAGCTGGTGGAGGTGGATGCCGAACTGCGGTCGATCGAAGCGGAAGAACCGCCTTCCCTCGGGCTGATCGCCGGCGAGACGCGTTTCCGCGCCAAACTGGCGCATGGCGCGCAGGCGCCCCCCAGCGGGCTATCCGTGGACTCCATGGTTCGGATTCGCGGCGTCTACGGCTCCATCGTCAACGATAAGGGACAACTCGTCGGGTTGCAGTTGTTCGTGCCGTCGTGGGCCGACGTGAAAGTCATCCGCCGGCCGCCGCAAGCCAGGGACGAAGTCCCGCTTACCCGGATCGGCGCCCTGAGGAAGTACTCCCCGGGCGGCATCCGGGCGGCTCGTGTGCGCGTGCGGGGGGTCATCTCGTTCGTAGGCGCCGACCGCCTCTACATGGAGGACCCCACCGGCGGCATCGCCATTCCCTGGCACGAACACCCGGTCGAGCGGCCCGGGGATGTCGTGGAGGCCTCCGGATACATCGGCATCGACGGGCTGCAACTGGTACTCGATGACGCCCAGGTGCGAAAGACCGGAACCGCCCCGCTCCAACCGGTCCGCCTCTCGGCCTTGAAGGCCCTGGGCGGATCCTATAGCGGGCGGCTGGTGAAAATCGGCGGTTATCTGCTGGAACGAGGGCTGAACGCGGGCAGTCAGAGCCTGATCCTGATCGACGGCGGGCAAGTCTTCAGCGCCGACCTGGACCAAGGTCAGGGATCCAACACGGTTTCCGGGATCGAAAAGGACACCCTGGTGGAGGTAACCGGCGTGTGCGTCGTCAATTCCCAGGCGGCGGCATCCACCACTCTTCCCAAGGCCCTGCAAATCCGGATGCGCACCCCGGCGGACGTGGTGACCGTTCGACGCGCGCCCTGGTGGAACGCGGAACGCACGTGGGCCGCGCTGGCGGTGATGACCGCATGCGCCGGTTTCGTCCTCTTTTGGGCGGGTTTGCTGAGGCGCCGCGTGCGCCAGCAGACCGCCACCATTCGCGACCAGTTGCGCAGGGAGGCGGCGCTCAAGACGGCGGCCGAATCGGCCAACCGCGCCAAGAGCGAGTTTCTTGCCCATATGAGTCATGAGGTCCGCACTCCCCTAAACGGCATTTCCGGCATGACGGCGTTGTTGTTGGACAGCCCCTTGAGCGAGGAGCAGAGGAGTTATCTCGGCATGGTACGGCAGTCCGCGGACGCCCTGCTTACCATCATCAACGATATCCTCGATCTCGCCAAGATCGAAGCCGGCAAGTTCAGCCTCGATTCCAGCCGCTTCCCATTGCGCGAGACGGTGGAGCGGGCGGTGGCCCTGCTGGCGCTCACGGCGCGCCGGAAGGGGCTGGATTTCGAGTGCCGCGTCGCCGCCGACGCGCCCGACGCGCTGGAGGGCGACCCGGTTCGTCTCCGCCAGGTGCTGATCAACCTGGCGGGCAATGCGCTGAAGTTCACCAGCGCGGGCTTCATCCGCGTCGAGGCCGCGGTGGAAAGCCGCGAGGCCGGTCGCGTGCGGCTGCGGTTTTCGGTTTGCGACAGCGGCATCGGGATACCTCCGGAGAAAGTGGCCACGATCTTCGCCCCGTTCGAGCAGGCGGACTCTTCCATCAGCCGGAGTTTCGGCGGAACTGGTTTGGGCCTGACCATCAGCGCTCGCATGGCCGGCTTGATGGGCGGCCGGATCTGGGCCGAGAGCGTCCCGGGCGCCGGCAGCACGTTCCATTTCACGGCCACTTTCAAAGTGGCGGTCGCCGCCGCGGAGCCCGAAGTGCCCGCTGACTCGCCGGGCGCGGAGAGCCGGAGTCTGCGCATCCTGGTGGCGGAAGACAATCCCATCAGCCAGAAACTGGTGTGCAAGATCCTGGAAAGGCGCGGGCACGTCGTGGCCGTTGCTCAGAACGGGCGGGAAGCGCTGGAAGCCGTCCAGGCAGCCGACTTCGACCTGGTTTTGATGGACGTTCAGATGCCGGAGATGGACGGCATCGAGGCCACCCGGAGGATTCGTTCATGGGAACGCGCCGCCGGGCGGCGCACGATGATCGCCGCGATGACCGCTCACGCCATGATCGAGGACCGCAAACGATGCCTGGAGGCCGGGATGGACTCCTACCTCACCAAGCCGCTCCAGATCGCGGAACTTGCCGCAGTTCTGAAGCAGGCCTCGGATGGGGCCTCCGGTGGAGCGCCACCCGCTCTCGAAGCGGGCCTTGGCGAGCCGGTCGGCGCCGCCGCGGCTGCCAATACCAAGTGAAACTCGGTGGTAGCGCCCACCGCCCGCGCCCTGCGCCTCAACCCGGCGGTAGCACTGCGGCACGCATAGCCGGGGAGGGGACTCCGGAAGCAATCAGGCGGATTCGCTGGCCAGTGCACGCCGCACTACGGCGGGTTCTCTCGCGATGACGGTCAGGTACGCGCGCGCCGCCGAGTCTGGCTGACGGCCGCCTTGCTCCCACTCCTGCAACGCGCGTTTGCCGATGCCATACGCCCGCGAGAATTCAGCCTGCGACATTTTCACCCGCTTACGAATGGCCTTCACATCGACAGGCTTCGGCCAAACCTGCTCCAGTTCGATTTCGCCGCGCTGGTGCGCCACGACCAGTTTCATTCCTTCGATCAGGTCCGCGCCGAAGGTTGTCTTCTTCGCAGCCGCTTTCCTTGGCATTCTATTGCACTCCTTTCAGATGAGCCGCGATTTGCCGCAAATCCTTCTTTTCGTCCGCGGTCAGATCCGTTTTGACGTTCTTCGCATAACAGCGGAGCAGGTAAACCCGTGTGGCGATCATTATGTACAGGTAGACGATCCGCGCGCCCCCGCGCTTCCCCTTACTCTTCGCCGCCCATCGCAACTTCCGCGCTCCGCCAGCGCCCGGTATCACGTCTCCAGCGTCCGGATGGTCAATCAGATAAACGGCTACCGCTTCGATGCCCTCCGCTCCGATCAACTTCGTGGCCTCGGCCTTAAACTTCGGCAACTGCAGGACCGTGATTTCAGGCGCATCGCCCACTACTCGGAGTATACCGCAGGGCGGTATAAGCGTGGGGACGAAGCACACGGATCAGCGATGTTCGGTAGAACGGCCTAAATCGAAATCCAAGTCACCTTCCGAACAGGCCTTGATAGCTGCTATTGCATCGTCGCCCGTTTGGTTGCATGCCGTCTGCTCCACCGGCCTCAAGGAACGGCCTCGCATTGTCGCTATCCCGGTCTGGCAGATATCCACATCGAACCAGTACTTGCGCAGAGTCAAGGCCCGATTCTCGCCAATATCGCTCCCCTCGGCACGGTCCACTGCGACCGTGGCCTCGTGCCGGGCTAGGAAGTCGGAGTAGTCCCTGTTGTACCGCCCTATGGCATGACGAATCTCGTCGCAGACCGCCAGCCGTCGCTTGATCTCAGCCTGCTGGGCCTCGACCGAGAGCTGATGCGACCGAAACAGATATGCAACGATACAGACGGCGGCCACCGCAACCGCAACCGGTAGCGCTCTCCGTCTATTCTGACTCATGTATCGTCCTTCGCTCCTTCATTATGGTACGCGCCGCCGTGCACCGGTGATATACTCCCTTGCCCACTGCTCGACCGCAAGAGCGCGCGCTATTGGGTTTCCTTCCTCTTGAGCGCTTCATACGTAGCGAGCCTCCGTTTCTCTTTTTCGAGAAGCGCTGTTTCGGTTTCGATCATGTTCGTAACTAGACCATGAAGTGCTTCATCGTCGTAGACTCCTCCAGCCCTTGCAATTCCTTCATCCATCATCCTGTCGAACACCGGGCCAACTGGAAAATCCGTACGCTTCAGCTCTGGATAATACCTTCGCATGGTCAAATCGTACGTCCCGTATGCGAGTAGGTCTGCCGCCTGCAAGGGACAAAAGTCTTTACTTGAAGCGAATGAAACACTGACCAATCGGTCACCCCATATTTCACTCCTCTCGTAGTCCAGGTACAGGTCGGCCATCACTCGAGCAAATGTTGTCTGTACATCAAATACAAGAGCTACCTTCTCATCCAGGCCAGAATGGGCATTGTAACGGCGTGTCCAGTTGACAGCCGCCTGAATGCAGTACTGAAAACACAAATAATAGGCGTGAGGCGCCTTATGCCTAAACCAATCGCTCTGTAAAAGTGGGTCGAAATGCTCTCGCACTACTGAGGATCCGATAGCCAGAGCATTAGTGTCGACCAATACGTCAACCAGTTTTCCTGTTAGCGCCAAGCGATCAGCAAAACTCCATCTGGGAGGCGAGAACTCGTTGAATCCGTGAACACAATCGTACGTCTTATATTCTGATATGCTGGTGTTGTCCGGAGCAATTAGTAAGGGCTTCCAGTGGTCGTCAAATTGTTTCCACATCTCCATGTCGCCAATAAACCCAGCCAGGGATATTACCTTGGCCTGATCGTGGCTGCTGCTATCGTCAAAATACGCCTTGAGCACAGCGGTGACCTTTCTGTGGCTACCCGGTGGGCGGATCGCAGAAATTAACTCCCGCGCCGAGATCACCCCGCACCTCCCACCCTACCGCCGCACGCCGTATTAGGCAAGTCTAGAATTACCTAACTCAGACCGTCTGCCTCCCCTACGGATTCGGCGTGGTGAACAGCCGCTTGTAATCTTCCCAGTGCGCGTTCATGATGTCCATCTTGCGCTTGAGTTGCGCTGGGAGGTCGGGCCCCAGGCGGCGAATGGTTTCCTCGGCGGGAGTCGGCGCCAGGTCGAGCAGCGGCCCCTTAGCCGAGAGCAATAACTGCCGCAACCGCATGGCGTTGTCGATTTCATTGCGCGCCAGGCGCATCAGGTCGGTGCGGTCCCAGCCGCTCTGCGCGCCCAGTACCGGGTTCGGATCGGGCTTCGCTCCCAAGGCCTTCACGCGGTCGAGTTGCGCCTGATACTCGACAATATCGTCGGTGCCGCGCACCAGGCACTGGAGCGCGGCCAAGCGTTGGCCCAGCAACTCCCACTCGCCCGGCGCACCAGAACCCTCGCGCAGGCGCACGGCTAGCGCCTCGGCGCGGCTCAGGCTGCCGGTCACCTTCTCCATGATGTTCTGCACCAAGAGGCGCGCGCCCCAGCCTTCGTACATGCGCATGGCCTGAATATCGATCAGGTCGTCAGCCTGCTCGTCGCCCTTGGCCTGAAAGAGGAACGGGCGGTAGTAGCTCTTCTCGTCGTTCGTCAGGTTCTCCGGAAACGGCACTAGCGGGCGGTTTACCCACCGGCCCAGAATTCCGCCCATGGTCAGCACCGCACCGAAATTCAAGGTTCCCAGGTAGCGTTCAGCTTCGTCGGTGGCCATCCACAGGGAGAGCAGGTCGTCGGCCTTATCCTTGCCGGCGGTCTGGCTGGCCAGCTCGTGAAGCGTCGTCCACAGGTCCACTTCGTTGCGCGGTCCGGACTTGTGGAATGCTTCGAGCACCTTGAAATTGAGATCGGCGCCTACGGCGTCGCCCACGGAAATCACGAATTTAGTGCTGGGCGCGCGCCCGCCGGCCATCAACGCGCGCATCGCGGCGATGGGCCGCGGCACTCCCACCACCGGCGCGAATTCGCCCGCCCCTCCGCCGAATCGCCGCATCGCCACACGGTGGCCGTCGGGACCTTCCAGATGATTCACGGCCATCCCGGCGGGCAGCTTGCGCGCGATCAGCTCGGCGTGGTCGAAGGTCGGAATCATCCACTGGCGGGGCGCAATCTCGACCAGGTCCACGCTGATCTGCCGGCCCATCTGGCCCGCGGCATCGTTGAGCGCCGTGAGGAAGCCCGCCACGCGATCTTCCATGGGGCGGCGCTGGCACCAGGTTGGCCCGTTCAACCCGGGATAAAGGGCCGGCGTCCAGCACAGGCCCGAACCGGCGTCGGTAGTGGTGAAGGAGAAGACCTCCACTTCGGGCAGCCTCTTCAGCAGTTTCTGCAAGGCCTCCCGATAGAGCGCGAGTGTTGCCGGCTGGTCCACGCATGGCGCAAAGCGGGCGGTGCGCGAGCGATTGGCGTGGTCCACGCGCGGGCCGCGCAAATCGGGGTGATCGGCAAAGAACGCCTCCGGCAATACGTGCGGTTCGTTGGCCGTGTAGGCTGCCTTCAAACCCAGGCGCCGCAGCACTTCGCAGCGCGCCTGGAACAGGGCCGCCACTCTTTCCGCGTAGTCCCGGTCGACGTACTTCTCAAGGGCAGCCGGCGGAAAGACCTTCAGTAGACCGGGATGATACATGTACCAGGCCGGGTATGGGTCGCCGGGCACATCCATCTCCCACAGCGCGGGAGGAAGGTCCTCCGTAATCACCACGTGGGTGGCGCCCAATTGCTTGGCGCGGGCGGCATTGCGCTCGAATGTTTCAAGGTTGGAAGCCGCCCGGCACAACGGCGCCACGGCCATAACCGCTAAGATGATGAACCGGTACATTTTTATCACTCCGGAAAAAGGGGACAGACGCATTTTTGAATCCGCAAAATGCGTCTGTCCCCTTTTCTAGTAGTTCAGCCCGTACCCGAACGCAAACAGCGGGTCGTACTCCTTGTCGCCGGGGTGCTTGGCCACCTGCGCCATGGAGCGCGGCCAGGCGAACGAGAGTTTCCCCGTCGGCCGGAAGTCGCCAAATAGCACGTCGGCGATGCCTTCGCCCTCGGTACCCGGCAGCCAGGCGGCCACCACGGCATCGGCTTTCTCCAGCACGTCGCCGAGGATCATGGGGCGGCCGGAGAACAGGATCACCACCACCGGAATCCCCGCCGCCTTCATGTTGGTAACGGCGGCCACGTCCTCTTGAGCCAGTGCCAGGTCGGCGCGGTCGCCGTACCCTTCGACGTACGGTAGCTCGCCGATCACCACTACCCCGACCGTGGCCCCGGCGGCGCCCGTGCCGTCCTTCGAGAAGGTGACCTGGGTGCCCTTGGCGACCGCCTGCCGGATGGCGGCCAGCACGGTGGTGCCGCCCGGGGTGACATCTCCGCTCTTGCCCTGCCAGTCGATGGTCCAGCCGCCGCATTGGTTGCCGAGGTCGTCCGCGCTCTTGCCGCCCACATGGATGCGCGCCGCCGTCTTCTTCAGCGGCAGTATCTTATTCTGGTTCTTCAACAGCACCAGCGACTGGCGCACGGCTTCCCGCGCCACCTGCCGATGCGCGGCCGAGCCGAACGTCTTGTGGAGGCGGCGGTCGGCCAGTTGCGACCGCTTCTGGTCCATCAGGCCCATGGCGAACTTCACGCGGAGAATGCGGGTCACCGCATCGTCGATGCGCGCCATCGGCACCACGCCCTCGTTCACCAGTTGCGTCAGGTCGGCGATGAACTCCTTGTATCTGCTCGGCACCATGGCCATGTCCATGCCGGCGTTGATGGAGATCCCGATGGCTTTCTTGTAGTCTCGATCCACCTGGTCGATGGCGTTGTAGTCGGAGATCAGAAATCCCTGGAAGCCCAGTTCTTGCTTCAGGATTTCGGTGAGCAGGTGCTTGTTGCCAGAGACCTTCACGCCGTTCCAACTGCTGTAGGAGGGCATGATGGACCCTACGCCGGCCTGGACCGCCGCGATATAGCCTTGCAGGTGAATGCGGCGCAGGGTGGCTTCATCGACGCGCGTATCGCCCTGATCCAGGCCCCTGCCCCCTTGCGCGGAGCCGAACGCCGTGCCGCCGTCGCCGGCAAAATGTTTGGTGCACGCCAGCACGGAGAGCGGGTTGGCCAGGTCCGTTCCCTGGAAGCCGCGCACCGCCGCCCCCGCCATTTCCCGCACCAGTTGCGGGTCTTCGGAGAAACCTTCGTAGGTGCGGCCCCAACGTATATCCTGCGGCACCGTGACGCACGGCGCAAACGCCCACTGGATTCCGGTGGCGCGGACTTCCTCGGCCGT
>Ga0326727_10012362_pt1 | contig 19469 bp, 18 predicted proteins | sample MB2enrmetagenome_FD_207643 | JGI IMG/M metagenome (GOLD analysis project Ga0326727, IMG submission 207643) | Lab enriched peat soil microbial communities from McLean, Ithaca, NY, United States - MB29MY | ecosystem: Environmental > Terrestrial > Soil > Wetlands > Peat | place: USA: New York...
GTGCAAGCGATAAAAGGGGGCGGCATATACTTTCGCGTCGGCCGGACGACCAAGTCCACTCTGCAAATGTACCAGGGTCAAGATTTCGTGGAAACGCAATTCGACACCGCTCCGTATACGCACGTTTTACTTGATCTAGAAACAGAGGTTTGCGCGGTCGCTAAGAAAGCCCAGCTAGCCACGTCATGCACCACCATTGCAAACAAAATAGGATCCCTTATGGAACAGGTCATAGTTGACCACAACATTGCCATAAGATCTGCACCAGGCCCGGCGGACCCCGGCCAAGAGATGAACTTCGATATCAAAGTGGAACCAATACGGGATCCCGAGCACTTCGTGTCCTTCCTGAAAAACGCCAAGGCGGTGACCTCTTTCTGGTACAGCCTAAACCGTCCGAACGCATTTGAGGCTCATGAGGATTTCGTGAAACCATTTAGTAAGATCATCCAGGAATCCAGCGGACATGAAGGGAAGATTGTGATCAACGGGGACGGGCTGAACGCCGCGACTTTGGAGGAGATCGCAAATTCAGCAGCGGGCACTGGAGCAAAGGCAGGAGCAAAGATGACATTTGACGATGGACAAGCCGTAACAAAACACCTTGAGGGCAACCCCCTCACCATCAGCTGCGAAGACCTGGAGGCGGATGATGAAAAACGAGATGCGTTGACCAGGGTGCGTGCTCTGTTCCAAAGAATCATAGTGGGAATAAGAGGTTAGAAATGGGGCAAAGAGAGGGTCGGGAGTCGGACTATTGGGGCTGGTTAATGGGCTGTCAAGGAGGGAGACCGGGTATCGCCTGCATTGCAAACAAGTGGATCATGAAGCACCTTCTGGTCGGTGCAATTCTTTTGCGAATAGTACCTGTGACGATAAAAGAGGCTGCCACAACCGTACTCTTCCCTCTGTCCGGAGTGTTCATAGGCATATCATTCGCCTGGGTAGGAAATGCACATAACCTACTGCAATCTGAGGAGATAAGGCGGCTAACCGGGAATCACAAAGGTGGGCAGCGCCACTATATATTCGTGTACCAGACGTCGGTGCTCGTAATCATCTCGACCCTCATAGCATGGGGCCTTTCGGGTCTCGGAGCGATTGATCACATATTCCCGGTAACCAGATATCCTTATTGTTATGTCATCGTCACATGGTTGCTCTACTCAATGCTCAGCCTGACGATCAGCGAATGCTGGTCTATAGTATTCTCAACACAACTCATGCTACTCTACCAAACAAAAATACGCCACCTGCAGGAAACGAGGGATACGGAGCTGGAGCGAGCCGCACCCCTGGGCGAGGCAGGGATCACACAGGAAGAAGCGCAGTCGACCAAACGGAGGACAGTCGCCAGGCATTAGCTATTCTCGCCCGAAACGTGCGGTTTCACCCCACCAACACGACAGCCACCAACCCACATCCACATATCACCAACCCCCTGGTCTCCGCATCCCAGCGTGAAATCCCATCCCCTAACCAAATTCCCCCACCACCAGCAAAGACAAAATCCTGCCAATCCCGCCCGTCCTGAAAATCGCGTTCAGAGACTTCCGGAACCCCCCCTAACCCCCCCTTGTTAAGGTGGGGAGCCATGCGCCGCTACACCGTTTGTGCCGTCCACATAACATATCGCCGGAAAAGAAGGAATCCGATCACGAATGTGGAAATAGATATGTAACACTTACTTCAATTCCCGTTGTAAGGTGGTTGTGATGCGATTTCTAAAAACCTTTGCAATTCTTCTTCCCATATGTCTCATCATCGCCGGATGCAAGTGGATGGCTGCAACGCCGATTCCGGCTTCGCAGAAGACACGCGCGCTATATCCCGGCGATATATGGTTGTACCAGGTATCAGGGCATCCATCGGATGTCGGCGCCGTCGCGGGGGTTGCCTCGGCGAACGGAGCTTTCCTCGTAAAGGTGGACACCGCCCCATCCACGTCATCGGAACACGCGTATACCGCCGTTCTGGTCCAGAGCAGCGTATTGACCAGCGGCGATCAGACCTCGCACGTCACAACAAAGCGCTATGTAGCTCAGGATGCGTCGGGTACAATTTGGTTGATGGGCACGGAAAGCAAGGGCGAGACGGAGTGGATCAACAATGCCGAGGGATATGTCTGTGATTTTCCGAGTCCCATCTCCGTCGGAGAGACCTGGGACGTGAAAGAGAAGGTTGGGGACGCGATAGTTCTGGAGTATCGATGCAAAGTAGTCGGCACGGAGCTAGTCACCGTGCCCGCAGGCCTGTACGAGGCTTACAAGATCGAGCGCGAGGCAGTCCAGGCTCCCACCGGAAACATAACTCAGTGGTATGCTCCGGAAATCTCAGCATGTGTTAAGGAAACGATCGAAGGTACGGATAAGGACCTGACCCTCAAATATAAGCGGGAGTTGATGGTGGTGCAAGTCCACCATGACGGCGATCCGCCGCGCAACTGACGAAACCTGGTATGGGGCGTGGGCCCGGAGTAAATAAGGCTATCCTTCGGAACCTCCAAGATATTCCCCAGTGTTCACTCCGGACTGCCCTCACCCTTTCCCGCTCCCGCTCCTTCGATACGGCGCTGTCCTTCGATACGCCCGGCCATTCATCCGGGCTACTCAGGATTGAACGGTCGCCTACTCAGGACAAGGCAGGGAGCAGTAGAGGGGACACTTCCAGCCGCCTTGAAACCAACAAGGCAGCAGATCCATCCGACACTTCAGGATGAAGTAGCCGGAGTGGCACTTACTGATTCTCATTTCCAGAACAGAATCTCCGGAGCGTTCTTCTCTCTTGCGGGCGGTTCCTCTGATTGGTATCCAACCACGATCGCGGCAACCACCCCGAATTCCAGCGGAACACCGAGTTCCCGCTTCACCTCATCCTGGTGGAAATAGTCGGCGCAGAAACCGATCCAGCAAGTCGCAAGGCCGCCGTCTTTGGCCGCCAGCATCAGGTTTTGCGCGGCGAGGGAGCAGTTGATCACCGAGAGAAGTCCAACGGTCGGCTTGGCGTAGATGATAACGAGAACCGGGGCATCGTAAAAGATGTTGAAATTGGGATCGGAGAGCAGTTCCCGGTACTTTTCCATCTCCGGCGATTCATCGATCTTCTTCAGCATCATCATCCTGGCAGGAGTGGAAAACTCCCTAAGCTTGTCTTTCCCCTGGATCACGCCGAACGCCCAAGACTGCGAGTTCATTGCGCTCGGAGCCTGCACCGCGGCGTCCAGCAGCCGCTCCACGACGCATCGGTCAACCTCTTTGTCCATGTACTTTCGCGCAGATCGCCGCGTGTAAATAACATCCATTAGTTCCATATGTTACCTCCAAAAGAATACAGAAGACAGAATACAGAATAGCTGCCATTCTAATCATAAACTGCTCGCTAGAGATGCTTAGAGATGCTTCGGTAGCAGAGATCGCCAAAGGTGATCGGCGCTGCCGGAGCCACCCATGCAATTCAGAAAGAAATACGGTACAACACCATTATACCACAAGCCGAACTGAGGAAATCATTAACGCTCGGTTACAAATTACGGACTGCGGTCTGGGGATTTCCGGCAGAAGGTAGGAAGGTTGGTCTCCTCGATTCCGGTGAATCGAGCGCCCGGATTACAAATCCAGGCGGGTCATCGCTGAGGGGTTTCAAATCCACACGTGCCCTCGAACGAAACACGATTGCCCTGAGTAGTCCCGATGCCTGCCAGGTTAGGTGCTCTTGCGCCGTATCGAAGGGTCACCACTCTTCGCTCATCACTTCCCCCGCTCCTGCCTGGGGGGTGCAGACGTAAACGTCCGCGTTGAGTCCGGTTTGGGTCTTGTATTCGCCGACGACTGCTTCGGTGAAGTCCGTCACAGAATCGTCGGAAACCAGACTGACAGTGCAGCCGCCGAATCCAGCGCCGGTCATGCGAGATCCATATACCCCATCCAGACTCCGCGCGATCTCGACGATGATATCCAGCTCACGACAACTTACCTGGAACAGGTCGCGAAGAGAATCATGCGATTCGTTCATCAGCCTGCCGAAGGTCGCCAAATCGCCCGATTGGAGGGCCTCGACGCTCTGAAGCACGCGCTCATTCTCACCGATCACGTGCTCCGCCCTACGCCTGACATCCGCTGGCAGACTCCCGCTCAGCCTATTGAAATCCCGCAGACTCACATCCCTGAGCGCCCTTATCCCGGGAAGGTCCCGTCTCAGCATCACAACAGCATCCTCGCACTGCTTCCTACGGGCGTTGTACTCGCTGTCCACCAGTCCCCTCTTCTTCCTGCTATCGACGATGACTACCTTTGCGCCGGAGGGAATCGGCACGGGGCGGTACTCAAGCGATCGGCAATCTATAAACAGCGCGGAGTCCTTTATGCCGAGCCTTGAAATGAACTGATCCATGATCCCGCAATTCATCCCAACGAACTTGTTCTCCGCTGCCTGACATAACAACGCCATGTCCGGGCCGCTCATCTGGAAGCCGAACATCGTTTGAAAGGCGTACGCCACGGCGACTTCCAGCGCCGCTGAGGATGAAAGGCCAGCCCCCTGCGGAACATTGCCGCCCAGCACGAGCCTGGCTCCGCCAAGCTCGATCCCGCGATCGAGGAGCATCCTGACGACGCCTTTCACATAGTCACACCAGGGATGGGCAGGGTCTTTCTCGATGGCGCTCAGCGTGAAGGAGGTCGTGGAGTCAAAGTTGTCGGAATGAACGTGTATGGTATCGCCCGGTATCCGGCTGCATGCCGCCAAGACGCTGTAATCGATGGCGGCGGGTAGTACATAGCCGTCGTTGTAATCGGTGTGCTCGCCGATCAGGTTCACCCTCCCGGGAGCGCTGATCACGCGCTCCGGCTCCTCACCAAACGCCCGGATGAAGCTGTTCCTGATGCTTTCGATTCTGCTCGTCGAACTGTTACTCATATCTCGTCATTTCGTCCGCTTCCCGGAGTCTTTCCGCGGCTGATTCAGGAGTGATGTCTCTTTGCGGCATGGCCAGCATCTCGAATCCGACCATGAACTTCCGCACGGTGGCCGATCTGAGCAGCGGTGGGAAGAAGTGGGCATGCAGGTGCCACGATGGGTGTTCGGCGCCGTCGCTGGGCGTTTGATGCCAGCCCATGGAATAAGGAAACGACACGCCGAAAAGTCGGTCGTAAATACGAGAGATTCTGCCTAGGATTTCCGCCAGGCCGATTCTCTCCTCCGATTGGAGGTCGAATATGCTTCCGAGGTGGCGCTTTGAGAGCAGAAGTGTCTCGAACGGCCAAATCGCCCAGTATGGAACAACCACGGCAAACTGCTCGTTCTCGATGACCATCCGCTCGGCCTCATTTTGCTCGATCTTCAGGTAATCGCAGAGCAGGCATCGGCCCTTGGCTCCCATATACTCGCTCTGATGGATCGCCTCAATCGCAGGCATATTCGGGATATGCTGGGTCGCCCAAATCTGGCCGTGAGGGTGAGGATTGCTGCACCCCATCATGGCGCCCTTGTTCTCAAAGACCTGCACGTAGCCGATGTCGGATCGGGAGCCGATTTCCATCGTCTCCTCCGCCCAGACATCGATTACCGGCATGATTTCCTTGACGCTCATACCCCCCAGCGAGAGATCGTGGCGAGGCGAGAAGCAGATTACCCGGCAGACGCCGTTCTCGCTCTCGGCGACTAGGAGATCGGACTTGTTCACGCGGCCATCAGGGATGTCCGGGATCAAGGAGGCGAAGTCGTTGGTGAAGACGTAAGTTGACTTGTAGTCGGGGTTTGTCTCGCCGTTGGCCCGCGTGTTGCCGGGACAGAGGTAGCATGCGGGATCGTGCGGAGGGCGGATGTCGGCGGGAACGTCCTCGGTTTGCCCCTGCCAGGGCCGCTGAGTTCGATGCGGAGAGACGAGAATCCATTCGCCTAGAAGCGGATTGTACCGGCGGTGAGGATTCCTGCTCAATGTTGATAGTATCGGTTCCATCTGCCGCTCCATTTCTGCCAAGTGATTATATCCGCATGGACTGGCTGGGTTTGCTACTTAGGCTCTGTCACCAAATGCTTCTCGGTCATAACAGCCTGATAAAGGTTATTGAGCACTGAAAGATTCGCGTCTTCTGAATAGACTTCGCGAACCCTGCGCAATCCAGCCTGACCCATCCGCACCGCCAGATCCTTGTCGTCAACTAATCTCAACAGCGCCTCGGCAAGCGCCTGTGGATCCCTGGGTTGCACAAGGAACCCTGTCTCGCCGTCAACAACAACTTCCCTGCATCCGCCGACATCAGTGGACACAACCGGCTTCTCACATGCCATGCCCTCAAGAAGCGTTATCGGAGTGCCCTCGTGAATAGATGACAGACACAGCACGTCAAGCAAACGCATTATCTCCCTTACATCATCGCGGAAGCCGAGAAATCTTACGTGCTCTGTTACCCCAAGAGTTCGTGTGTATTCCTCTAACTCGGCCCGGAGCTCGCCCTCTCCCACGATTAGGAACTCGCACTTGGCGTTTCTTTCCAGAATTATGGCAGCGCTGTCGATGAAATACCGCTGGGCCTTCTGCCCAGTCAACCTGGCGATATTACCTATTATCGAGCAATCGAATGGAATACCTAACTCACGCCTCTTCTCTGCTTCGTCGAAACCATCTGCAAATCCATCCATTTCAATGGCATTTGCAACGGTAACTACCTTGTTCCTGGGAATACCACACCATCCCTTAAGTTGCGTGCTAACGGCTTCGGCAACACCTACTATTCGATCTGTGCAAAAGGCATTCATGGCGCCAAGTACAGCCTCATAAGTTGTTCTGCCGGGCACCCAGTTATGCTCACTGGAAAATACCACCGGAACTCCTGCCATTTTAGCTGCGATTGCTCCCCACCTTAGCAAATGAACGTGCACAATGGTCGGTTTGCGCAATCGCAGATAGCGAATCAACTCACTGAAGTTCGTGTATTGAGAGCGCTTGGTGTCACTCAGAACAACAACCTTGACTCCGTGTTTCTCTAGTCCATCCGCAAAACCGCCTCGTCCCATCAGGCAGCACACCTCAACCTCAAAAGGACTACGATCATTCAAGGCTCGGGAGACCCTGGCAACTTCCCGTTCCGCTCCTCCTCCGCCCAGTGTGGGAATAACTTGTATCAGTAACGGCTTGCTCATAGCACCTCGTACCCATCATGAACCATCGGGCGTCATGATCTCACGGTATATACAAACGGTAAGCCCTTAACATCTCGAAAGCTCTCAAAGCCGAACGAGCTTCGCCTGGCATTGACTCAGGTTTCCCATAGCGTTTCTTGTGTCAACGATCAGTTTTGACTCCGAACCCACCAAAGAGTAATCGAACGAATCGTGATTCGTAACAATCAGGACGCAATCGGCGGCACGTAGTTCCGTAACATCGAGATCAACCGACTTGAATGATTCATCGTTAACTTTCATGCAGGACACAAGTGGATCCGAGTATCTAACCTGCGCACCTTTTGCGATAAGGGAGGACATGATTTCCAAAGCGGGCGATTCGCGCACGTCCGAAACGTTCTTCTTGTATGCGACGCCCAGGACTAGAATTCTGGAACCTCGTACGCACTTCGCCTCGTCATTCAACGCATCGGAAACAAGAGTCACCACGTAATCGGGCATATTAGAGTTGATCTCCCCTGCCAATCCAATGAACTTTGCTTCGTACCCGCTAACTCGCGCCTTCCAGGTAAGATAGTAAGGATCCAGCGGAATGCAGTGGCCGCCGATGCCCGGCCCAGGATAGAATGCCTGAAAACCGAACGGCTTTGTGGCTGCCGCTCGAATCACTTCCCATACGTCTATGCCAAGGTATCGGCACATCATCGCCAATTCGTTTACCAAGGCAATGTTTACGCTTCTATAGGTGTTCTCCAGCAGCTTGGCGGTTTCCGCGACTCGAGCGCTTGATGCGGCATGAACGTTTTCGACTGCCTGGCTGTATAGCTCGACCGCCTTGGCAGTACATAGAGGAGTAACACCACCTACAATCTTGGGGATGTTACGCGTCTGAAATCTTGAGTTCCCTGGATCAACGCGCTCAGGCGAAAAAGCCAGAAAGAAATCAACGCCAACCTTGAGACCACCCGCCTCGAACATGGGCAGAATGACTTCGTCCGTGGTGCCCGGATAGGTGGTGCTCTCCAGGATTATGAGCATACCCTTTCTAAGATACTTTGCGATATGCTCACATGACGCCAGAATATGCGAGATATCCGGCTCCTTTGTCTTCCTTAGAGGAGTCGGGACGCAGATGATGATTGAATCTGCCTCAGCAAGCCTTGAAAAATCAGTGGTAGCGCAAAGACGGCCTGCTGAAACAAGTCTCTCCACATCCTCCGTCGGAACATCCGGTATATAGGAAACACCTCGATTGATGGAATCAACTTTGTTTAGATCCAGGTCTATCCCTATGCCATGAAAGCCCTTATCGGCAAACTCTACGATCAATGGAAGCCCTACATATCCCAATCCAATAACAGCAACAGTTTTGCCTTCACTCGAATTGACTGCACTTTCTGAATTCATTGAAGCCCCTTTCGAATAACTCCTAACCCCTGTCGCGTTTATGAAACTCAATTGCGGATTGATACATCTGTTCCGCTTACATCATTCGATATCCGACGCCCAAGTTTACTTGGCGGACCTCATTGCATCATGGTACACATTGACAGTCTCGGCTGCTATGGAATCCCAGGACAATGCGCCGTTCTCTGCTTCGTATTGAGCATTCCTGCCCATCCGTTCTCTCAGATCACTATCCGTCAGAAGTTTCACCAGTGCTTCCGCCAGGGCGTGACTATCCCGAGGAGCAACAACAAGGCCCGTTTCGCCATCATGCACTACCTCCGGCAAGGAGCCCACGTTGGTCACTACGGATGGAACACCAAATGCATAGGCTATTGCGAGAACCCCGCTTTGCGAAGCCTCAATGTAGGGAAGAACAACCACTGAAGCCTCATGAAATAGCCTGGCGACGTCGGAATCGAGAACGTTGCAGTCATGTATGACAAAAATATCCGGGGTTTCAATGAAGCCTTTGCATCGCTGCCAATCCGGTCCGGAGCCGGCGATAACAAACTTTACACCGGGAACCTGTTCTACTACTTCCGGTGCAGCCTTTATCAGGTATTCCAATCCCTTATATTCCAAAATACGGCCAAAAAACAGTACCCTCAATCCCTTAGACGAGGATTCCACAGGGCGCCACCTTAGATACAAATCATAAGCTCCGTGGTTGACTACGCGAATTCTATTCTCGGGAATTATATCAACATCAAGAAGCCGTTTCTTGATGTCCTCACCATGTACAATCACACGCTCTGCCGCGTGACGCATTCTAGGTTTCACAAACCCGGCTGACTTATTCGCTTTGTAGCCCGGGTGCAACTCAGGATCATGGACGACCAGAACCGTTGGATTTCTTCCACTCAGAGCCAGGCCACCATATAGACGGTAATCAGCTTCATCGTGTACGTGGATCACGTCGGGACGATACTGCCCGATCAGCCGACTGATTTGCGACATCGACTTAAATCCAGCGATGATATCTCTTAGCGATGAACTAACTGATAACTCAACCCAGAAGACTTGGACACGAGGATCTAGAAGCTTTAGGTAATCGGCCTTTCGGTCGGAATCGCCGGTGCCCACATAGTCAGGATTCTTTTGATCGAGAATAATGGCTACGTCATGGCCTAATCTGCATAAAGCGCTGGATAGCTGTGATGTATAATAAGGATGACCTCGCTGTAGAAACAATACTCTCATAACTTGACAACCCTGGCCTTACAGCCTCGATCCACGGACATGGCATTTCTGGTATCCAGAACCAGCCTACAGTGCGTTCGCATCATCTCATAATCGAGGCAATCGCGTTTGGTGACGATAACGGCACAGCCAGCCTTTTCAAGCTCATCCGCCGAAACAAAAGTTGACGCATATGTGACAGAGTCAACACACATGGATGCCACAAATGGATCCGAATAAGTAATCTTCGCTCCCTTGCCTGTGGATCGGATACAATCTTCAGCGCCGGCGATTCCCGAACATCGGAGGAGATGTCTGGCTCATTGGTTTTTCGCAAAGGGGTCGGAGCACAGATGATCAACGCATTCGCCTCAGCGATACTCGAAAAGTTATTCTTGCCTGAGAGAACATCAGACTCGACCAGTTCCTTCACGTCATGCAACGGCACGTCTGGCATATACGAAGGCCCCGTTCTTCCTTACTGAATCAACTTTCGCTGTGTCGAGGTCAATGCTAACGCATCGAAAGTTTGCACGACCAAACTTAACTATCAATGGTAGACCCACATAGCCTAGTCCGATGACTGCCACAACTATGTCATCATCTGTGTCGTTGATATTCACTCAATTTCCTCTCAACTTTGCGGCCGTCTAAGGGTTTTGCGGACGGTCAGCTATGGTGTACGGCTCAATAGAGTTACTTAAACAACTCATCTCATACTGAGACGAGAATCGGCAACGCCAGGGTCAACGCTTCTCGGCCCATGATCTGGGGGTATCAGAGGAGTATGCCGGCTACCAGACAGGTCGTATAGATAGGCTGCTGCGCCTACACTGTGAAACGAATCAATTTGGATGCCAAATCTATCCAGATAGTTAAGTACCAGGGATTCATCGTCCCCGTTTACGGTGGAAGCGTCGTAGTTAAACACTGCCCAAACTCTATCCTTTCCCTTCAATTCATCAAGCGGCTTTTCTGAAATTGGCAGACCTCTGAAGTCAGGTGTATCGTCAAGGTAGACCTTGAGGTTCTGAACACCATAAGCGGTTTTATAGAAATCATAGCTCCATGTTGTGCAGTGATATACGTACACGCAATCCGATGGCTTGGAATGACGCGACATGTAAGCAAGAACCGGCTTGATCTCTGCTCGCTCTCTAGGTTGGATCACATGTATCGCTGCGTACATAATGGGGTGCATAAGAAGCAGAAATGCGGCCGTCTGCCAAATCAGCACTGAATGCTTCATCGTGCGCTCCTTGATGTACTCAAAGCCCTCCCCAACAAACAGATAAACGGCCGGGACCGTAAAAAGAAATAGTCGCTCAGCATACGGATACTTGTGCAACATGTTCGTCCCCAGTCCGAACAACCCCGTTAAGAAGAGCAGCCAGAATCGCGCAGGATCTCTCTTAAACATGGAATACGCACCAAGAAACAGAAATAGTGCTGCCAAGCCAACAAACCGAAAACCGGCCGGGACTCTAAGATACTCAAAGAAATGGTAAATGCACCAGTACAGGTTTCCCGGCCTATAGAGCTTCAGAGGCACCCATTCATAACCTGTCATATACACCCGACTGTGATGGATCGGAAGGATAGTATATTTGAAAGCCAGTAAGAAGCTGGCAAAGGTCAACACACTGGCTGCAAGCACACCGACTGAGCTGCCACGATCCTTTGTCTGCCACGACAATACGAAAAAGACCAGAAGCACTCCGGCGATAGCGAAGATCGCAGGTTGCGACAACCACACGGCAATCGCGCCTAGAAGTCCGAGAGACACAAGTGACGAGGTTGAAAGCTTCTTGTACTGGGCGTGCGTTGCCATGGCATAGATGGCAGTCACCATGAATACATCGCCGCCATACTGCTTGACTTCCGATGAGTAATAGATCAGTGGTCCTGACACGGCAAAAAGTATTAGAGATACTATCAAACCTGACCCATGCAGAATCCGCTTCGCCGCAAAGTAGAACATCAGCACTGAGAGTAAACCAAAAACAAGTGGAAATAACCTTAAAGAGTGATCGCTGACGCCAAATGTGAGGATTGCCCACTTCTCCACCAGCAGAAACGGCCACGGAGCGAACTGAAGCGGATGATCCAGCGGGCCGAGAAGTCCCTTGTAAGATTTGGATACTATGTTGGTAACAAGCAAGGACTCATCCAGCCATAGTGAACGATCAAATGCAAACTGTGCTATCCTAAACACCAATCCAACACCGATGATCAGCCATAACACTATGCCTCTGTCTTTGGTTTGCTGTGACACGTCACTCATTTCAATAATCCTCCCTTGTCCAATCCCTGTACCATTAATCTTATCTGTTGCGAGACTGTCTCCAACCCACGACCGAATCAGATCTGACTCAACGCCTAAGAAAACAAAGCAATCACAGTGAGGCCGAAATACCCAACATCACGCAGAAAGATCGGGACAATACCCCACTAGTTGGGGCTAAGCCCAGCGCATAAGAGTATATGACTACTTGGCACACGGCCATGACTGCAGTCCACAGGTATCCAGCCCGAATTGCACTACCTGACCACCTGCTTCTTCCAGTTTTTGAGCCGTGGTGTGTTTCTTTCTAAAATCACAGTAAAGGAGCAGGTATCCGCCACCGCCTGCACCCAGAATCTTGCCACCAATAGCGCCGTTCTGCCTCGCCACTTCATAAAGGGTGTCTATCTGAGGCGTCGTAATCTGAGGATCCAAATGCTTCTTCTGCTCCCAGGCAACATTCAGAAGATCGCCGAAGTCATCGACCCTTCCTTGCAACAAGGAGTTTTTCATGGCAACCGCGATCTTCTTTGACTCATGGAGTGATTCCATGACTTCGGACGATTGTTGTTCCACAGAGCCTATCTGTCTATCAAGAATGTGCGCGGACAAACGGGTCTTGCCGGTATAGCAAAGAAGCATACGGTATTCAAGCTCATTAAGGTAATCAGCGTGGATCCTGAGTGGGTTCACGACTACGGAGGAGTCATAGAATTCAATATAGTTGAATCCGCCGAAGGTAGCTGCGTACTGGTCTTGCAAGCCACCCTTGATACCTAAGTCCTGACGCTCGGCGAGGTATGCCAGATGGGCGATTTCATAATTCGTCAGCGGCAAATTCAGATATTTCTGGAAAACACCGATCAAAGCCACAACCATGGTGGAAGATGAGCCCAATCCGCTGCCGGGAGGAGCGTCCGAATGGATGAAGAGATCCATTCCTCTACTCATGAGGGGTTCGTTGATGTTCTCAAGGTCTCGAATATTGTTGATAACCGCCTTGACAAGGTCCAACTCGCCGTCGTAAACGAGCTTCTGGTCGCAATTGTACTTTGCCACCATGTCATAGTCCAGCGAACTCACCGTAATGCACGAATCATCCCTGGTATTGAGCGTTCCATACGCATACTTGTTTATGGTTGTGCTCAGCACCGCCCCGCCAAACTGCTCAAAATACGGCGATACATCAGTTCCGCCACCGGCGAAGCTGATTCTGAGCGGCGCCTTACTTCTGGTAATCATATAATCCTGCTTCCAGCTCCAATAATCGAGCGACTACCCAGACTCACTCCTTCACCCACTTCAGAATCTCGATCTATGACGCATCCACGGATATGACTTCCGCTTCCTATCTTGACGTTTTCGAGCAATACGCTGCCCTCGACATCCGCACCATCACTGATAATACAACCTGAGCCGATAGAAGTCAACTCCCCTATCCGTACCCTCGCTCCTATCTTCACGGCATCACCCAAAACTACCGTTGACGCAACCTGCGCAGTCGCGTCAACGCACACTGTTCCCTGCACTCTGTATCCAGAAGCCACAGTCTCTCCCGGCAGGCAAGCCAGCGTCTTTCCTGAAAGCAAGTCCATATTTGCCTGCAAATAGGTTTGCGGGCTGCCTATGTCTATCCAGTAGCCGTCCAGGACATGTCCGAAGACGGCCACGCCATCACTGATGAGAGCAGGGAAAAACTGTTTTTCAATGGAAATCTCAACGCCCGGGTCCATGGAAAGTATAGCCGCCCTGGAGATTACGTATATTCCTGCGTTGACGGTAGCCGTTTCAGTAGAAGTCACCGCTTGTGAACCCAGCGATCGCTTCAAGTCTCGATCCGGCTCCTGGAAAGCACGGATCCTCGAATCATCGTCCCTAACAACCACTCCGCATGGCGTGGGCTTAGGCACATGAACCAACCCAATGGTAGCCTCTGCATGCTTGGCAGAGTGGAAATCCGCTAGTTCGCTAAGGTCGAAATCGAGTATTCCATCGCCGTTCATGGCGAGAACGGTATCGTTGCGGATGTACTGCTCTGCATTTCGGATAGCTCCGGCTGTTCCAAGCGGCGTCTCCTCAATCGAGTATGAGATATTTACGCCCAGTTCATGTCCATCGCCAAAGAAACGTACAACCTCAGTGTGCTCACGACCGAGGCAAAGCACAATCTCCGAAATCCCGTATCCTCTAAGTAATTCGATCTGGTACTGAAGCAGGGGTTTGTTGATCACCGGCATCATGGGCTTGGGCCGCACGTATGAAAAAGGCCTTAGCCTCGTTCCGGCTCCGCCCGCCAATATCAGCCCGGTGATGTTCGTTCCATACATGACTTGATTCCTGCCAACAAGTTGCTTAGTAGGTTAAAACCGCTCGGATAATCGCCCAGTTCCGAGAAATCCGGTCTGTCGCTTTCTCTCGAGAGGAAGAACTGAATGCATACGCAGGAAGCCATCTTAGCAACCACACCATAGATAATGATGCAAAAGCTAGCCTGAGCATCGATCCAGCCCATAAACCGTAGTGTTGCTGAATGAGTCTCGATCTGCTCTTGCATAGCTGAGCAGACATCCTGGCGCCTGCCTGTTTTGTACTCTGACCGCCGTAGTGAATGATAGCAGCGTCGGCAAAATAGAAAAGCTTCCAACCCGCCTCGCCGATACGCATTGCCCAATCCGTGTCCTCGCCATAAACAAAGAATCTAGGGTCCTGTAGCCCAACCGTTTTGAGAATCTCGTCTCGCACAAGAAAGCAGGTGCCCCAGAGTATGCAAGGGACCTCCTGAGTGCGATCAGGGTCCGTGTACTTGCCAAATCTCAGTTCGGGAATTCCGGCACTCAGTTTCTTGCTTATGGGAGCAAAGGCATCGGCCAATTCGGATTTCAGGTTTGGCCGATTACCCACGAACCAAGGATGCAGACTCTTATCCGGCAGCAGGAGTTTCGGCGTCACCCCTCCTACATCCGGATGATCGTCCATGAACTTCACGAGCTTCTCAAATGCCGAGTCGAGAATAACCGTGTCACTGTTCAAGGCGACCGCATATCGCCCCCGGCTCTGCTCTAAACCCTGATTAGTAGCTGCCGCAAGACCTTTGTTGTCCTTGTTTCTGATTAGATGAACATCGGGAAAATCGCGCTCCACCACATCCGCGCTACCGTCGCTGGAGTTGTTATCCACCACCCAGATTTCAAAGCTGACCTTACCGGCGCTTTCATAGATGGACCGGAGACACTGCGCGGTAAGATACTGAGTATTGTAACTGACAACGATTATTGAGAGATCGGTCATATGTACTTCTCTACAACGCTGCCCCTGCATCAAAGGACCGCTTCACGAGGTGCCGCAGTGCTACGCGACGGATACAGGCGATCCCGCAGTCGAAGAAAAGGTACTTCGACTATCCGCGCCATCAACATGCCCACGACCAAGCTGCCTACAATATAAACAATAGTATGATATTCAACGGGTAGGGGTTCGCCGGTTCCGGAGATGCGCTTTTCCAGGCTAGGCAACCATGAATTTACCGCATAGTGCCACAGGTATATAGAATATGAGTAATACCCTATGAGACCTAGTGGCCTAAGGAGCCAGTTCAGCTTGAATCGACTAGCGTCCCAGTGCACCATCAGCATCAGCAGACCACCAAAACCGAGATACAGAACCGTAAAGCCAACGGTATACATGTAAGTAGACCACATTGATAGAGGAATGCAGGTAAGTGCGAACAAGCTGCTGACACCGAGAATCAACCATTTGTATCTGTTCACGATGATGGCAGTAGCGTCTGCATGGAAGTTAGAATAATAGGATAGCAGAACACCAAATAAAAGCGAATCGACTCTTAAGTGAGTCAGGATTCCATTTACCCTCCATCCACCGTTGTAAAGAACCGGTGGATGAAAGTGCACATTGATCATCCTCATAATCAATACAAGCGGCGCAACAATTAGGAAGAAGCGAGGAATAAATGCGTATGGGTTGGCATTCTTCTTGCTCGCGTTGCGCGTCAGCAGAAAGACTCCAAGGCCAAGAAGCAAGTAGAAATGCTCTTCAACAGCCAGCGACCATGTGTGAGGCCACACGTGCATTCCGTAGTTCTGCACGAAAAGCGCTTCGCATATATACGACCCGATGCCTGGCAGCCCGCTGTGTCCTTCGACAAACCGTGAGTATAGATTCAAAGTTAGGGTCACGCCCAAGAATACATAAAAGGCAGGGTAAATCTTGAATCCTCGTCGTATCAGAAAACGCCCAACTTCCACTTTTCCATACTTCTTGAATTCACTAAACAGGAGACCTGATACTAAGAAGCCGCTCAAGACAAAAAACAGATCGACTCCCGCCCAGCCGCACCTCGCCCAGATAGCCATAAACCCATGCGGGAAATATAGGGGAATATCGTAGTGCGCATACTTCTGACCTATGGTATGTGAGCCGAGAACCATAATTATCGCGATGGCGCGGAGTATATCTAGCTGCAAGAGTCTGTTCTTCACCTGCACGACCACCTTATTCGAGAAACCATATTATCCGTCATCGGAACAATCCTCTGCGCACTAATTCTTCGGTTGCCAAGCCAAGATGATCCTCTGACGGCCGGTCGTCGCTCCACTGAAGGAATTCACGAATCCCAGCTTCAAAGCCGACCTCCGGCCTGTAATCCAGCATAGTCATCGCCCTGGTCAAATCCGCGTGACAATGCCTGATATCTCCCACCCTGTACTTGCCGATAACCTGAGGCTCAACATTCGAACCCATTGCTTTGATCATTGACTTCGCCATATCCAGTACGGTCAGCGGAACCCCGCTCCCAACGTTGATCGCAAGGAAGTCGGCTTTTCCGGCAGGCATCGCCAGCACGAGCGCCCTGACCACATCGCTAACGTGAACGAAGTCGCGGCTTTCCATTCCGTCCTCATATATCAAAGGCGATTCGCCGCTATGTATTTTCGAGGAGAAAATCGTTATGATGCCGGTGTAAGGGTTCGCCAGCGCCTGGCCGGAGCCATATACATTAAAGAATCTGAGAGCGGTAGTAGAAATGCCGTACGCTCTTCCCACACATATCGCCAACTCTTCCTGGCATCGTTTGGAGACCGCATACACCGACCCTGGACCGAGTGGCTTGTCCTCGTCGGTCGGTACGGGCTTGACCTCAATTCCGCACGTGGGACACAATACCTCCCATTGATTTTCATCCAACTGCTCTACACTACGAGTGGCCGGGCAAACAATGCCGCAATTATCGCATAGATATTTGCCCTCGCCATACACGGCTCGTGACGAAGCCAGAATAATACGCTGCACAGACCCCCGCCGATTATTCACTATGATATCCATAAGCTGCGAGGTTCCGCCAACATTGCAATCCATGTACTCGGCAATTCTGTACATGGATTGCCCAACACCCGTTCCTGCCGCCAAGTGATAGACTACCTCGGCGCCGGAAAGCGCACGTGTCAATTCATCCAAATTCCTTACGTCACCATGGACAAACTCAACATCCTTTGGTAATGTTGAAGAAGGCATAGGGTTTGCGCCATGTATCTGAGGATCCAGGTTGTCTATTACTCTAACTTCGTGGCCCGATGCCAGCAACGAGCGGCAAAGATGGCTGCCGATAAAACCCGCGCCTCCAGTAACTAATATGCGCACTATACACCTCTTTCGTAGCCTGCACTACCCAAAGCTCTCCCACTGAGCAAATCTCTCGCACTCACCCGATCATTCAGACTTCATAGTCCCGGCAGCTGATCACTTGCAACTATCTTGCTGCTCCCGCGAACCAGACCCTTCATTGTCTCTAATTCTTGCTTGGTAAACGTCCTCATTATCAATAGCGCAAGCATATAAGCGGCCAGTCCGACGAAGAAAGCAATGAACCCATTAAACGCCAAAGCATGCATCACAAGATACATCACAATGCCTGCGACGGTCGGCCTACCTAGCATGTCCAGCCAGTCGAGTGAGACCAAGTGCTTGGACACGGCATGATTGGCAACCAGAGTCATGACGGCTGACGATCCTGTTGTACCCAGTGCGGCTCCAATGCCGCCAAACTTCGCAATAAGCGGCACAGTCATGCCTACACAGATAATCATTCCAATGATTCCCAACTTGGCCACTGTTTTCTGCTTGTATATTGATGACAACACAGTGCCCATTACGATATTCAGACCCTCCGGAATAGCAACCCATGATAATATCCAAATGACAGGGATCGCTTCGTGAATATCCTTGCCGGACAATCTGTGTATCACATCAGCTCCGACCATACATAACGCTATGCAAGCCGGAACGAACAGGATAACGACGAGCCGGCATCCCGTTCTATAAACCAGTTCGAGTTGCTCCCTCGATACACTATTCGCCTTAGACATAAGGGGATAGAGCGCCGCACCCAAACTACTTCCGACCAGCAGAAAAAAATCGATGGCGAGATATGCAACCCTGTAGATCCCAACCGACTCGGCTCCCCTCATCAGTCCTAGAAACATTATATCATTTTTAGCGTAAACCCTGGTAACCAGGGACAGGTAGAAGAACGGTAGTGATTCAGTCAGAATGTAGCGTGTAGAAGTTACGGCATGATCCGGAATACCCTCATCACGTTTCAAGTAACGTTGTAAAAGAAACCAGTCTATCCCCATGTTTAGAGCCGCTGTCACAGTGAAAACAGCAAGGATTCCGTAAAGACCCACACCCGATTTCATCAGGTACAAGCCCAACCCTAGCTTAACCGCAACTCCCGCAATCAGACCATATGCGCCATATTGAGCATCTTGCATACCTACGAAGACAGCTTCAAACACATCAGTGATAGACAAGAAGAGTATAGACAACCCGTAGATCAACAGACCATATGCAACTAATTTGTCACCATGCAAGATTGCAGCCAGTAATGCTATGCCAAGTAAGCTGATACCAGCAGTAATCAACCGAAGAATAATAGCGCTTTTGAGGAGTGGTTTGAGATTCCCTGATTTGGTTGCAATAGAGCGAGTGATAACCTGGCGTACGCCAAAGAGAGCCAAAATGGTAAAGTAGCCTGCATAGTTAATGACTATGGTGTATTTTCCGAAAAGGGTAAGGCCAAAGTATCTGAGGATCCAAATCTGGTATACGAAGCCCATTACGGACACGGCCACATTACCAACAGTGAGGGCAAGGGAGTCTTTAACAAAGCGTCTCGTTTTACTCATACAGAATAAAACCTTGTGGACAAATCATGCAGTAAGAATACCTAAGCAACTTCTAGTTCCTGAGATCCGTCGCGTCTCTCCAGGCGCGCTATTACCTCAACAAGCCCCCACATTATGGAAACAAGGCATATAGCTGCATCCTGATGTGTAAAAAACATGGCAACCCATCCCTCCCACAAGAGACCGACGTAAACTGCAAGAAAGCTGCCCACCACTGCCTTGTAAAACAAATC